>Ga0156557_1052_pt1 | contig 49392 bp, 34 predicted proteins | sample RifOxyB2_FD_111952 | JGI IMG/M metagenome (GOLD analysis project Ga0156557, IMG submission 111952) | Elusimicrobia bacterium RIFOXYB2_FULL_50_12
AAGGCTGGGCATAACGGCCATAAGAGAAGCAGGCGAAAACAAATGGCAGCTAACCCGCACCGATTCCAAAGGCGAAAGCACCCTGACCGTTGAAGTCAGGGGCAAAGAAGTCATAACTGTTAACAGTCGTGATGGGGCTAAAAAAACCGGCGCACGAAACCTGCTCCCAAGCGGGCGCATAGAGATTCTAAACCTTCTTCCGCTGCCTATAGTAGGCATTGTTACCGGCATTCTATTTTTCAGTTTCGATTTACCGCGCGATAGTATGCCGGTGTTCGCCTGGCGGATTATCAGCCTTGGAGCGCTGGGCGTGCTTGCATATTCGATATGGGACAATTTAAAAGATCTGTTAAAAGCCAAACCCGCGCCCGCCGATAACATAGAACCTGCCAGGAAACACCCGAAGATTGACAAGTACGTAAGCATAATACTGCCCATTATCACCGCAACAATACTTTACGCATCAAATGGATTTGCCGCGCCGCTTCCCGCTGCCATGGCGCCTGACGCGTTGCCGCTTTTTTCATCAATCCCATGGCATACCACAGGCGACATAGCCTTCTATATAGTCAACGCTATCGCCATGGCGCTGCCGGCCATATTAGTAGCGCGCAGCATGATGAACGCCGCGCTTTCCATTCATCCACAACTGGAACCGCCCGCCGGAATGCCGCACCCTGCCCTAAGCTATAACCCGACGGGCAAGAATAAGCAAAATTACGAGGATTCGACAGAACTGCAAGATCAGTGGGCAAATCTGGGCATGCAGTGCGAGACGCACGTTATGGTGCTTCACGATTTAAGTAATATTATTCAGGTGCTTGCGAGTCTGCAATTGAAAAACGAACCGGATGATGCCGCCCAAAAACAGTACAAGCCTATCAGCTCGTTGTTCAATTCATATCGCGAACTTATAGGGAAGGCGGTAAAGCTATATGACTCATGCAATAGCATGGGAATAAACGACACGAAAAAAGTAGCCGGTGTAATTGAAAATATTAAAGTTATGGACGCGGATAAATTAAGCCGCATAATTGAGTATACAAATATGGTTGAAGTGGCAGGATTTGCAATGTTAAACGTACTCGCACAACGTGATGGATTTCCCGAAGGATGGTTGGATATTGGGAATGTGCTCAAAACATTGGGAGTAAACGGAAAAGATGAATTAGTCGAAAGGATTGCCAAGATTAGGGACTCAACGGATGAATTGTACTTCATAATTTTGAAACGTAAAATAGATGAATTGACAGGTATGACGAACGATATTGAAGAAAAAAAGAATTTGCTGAACAATAAAGCCAGGGAGCTTTTGAGTGTCGCAGGCGATGATGTCAGGCGTGATACAATAAACGATCTCATCGAGTTAACGGCGTCCGAGGCTTTGCCGGATGAGCGTTTGGATATAGCGGATGTGTTTCAATGGGTCAGCGAGCGCGAAAGGAAATATGCGCACATTGATTTTAAGAATAATATATCTGGAAATGACGTGGGAATAATGGGCAGGAAGTACAGGTTAAAAGACGTTACGGGAAATCTTGTCAAGAATTCCGTAGAGGCAAAATCCAGGATAAATAAAGAGGAAGTTCCTGATATTGTTATCACTCTTGGCGACATTGATGGGTTTTACGTTGTAGAGTACAAAGACGACGGCCCCGGTATCCCTGAGGAACTCCTGGAAAGCCGTCGGCTTTTTGATAAAGGTGTTACGACGAAAACGTCAGGGGATAAGCGATTCCACGGTTTTGGCATGGCAATATGCGAAAACATAATCGAGGAGATGGGCGGATATATAGTTCCCGGGAACAGGGACGATGGCGTAATGGGCGCTAAATTTACCATGTATCTGCCTAAATACAGGGAAGGCGTGGCGCTAAATGACGGCAATTTGCCAGCGCAAGCTGCGCAGGTGGATAAGCCTGCCGGTTTAAAAGCTACGTTTGAGTTTATCATAGAGAATGCGGTTGGCATCGGCGCAATTGAAGATGTCGCGGCAAAAGCGGCAGTAGAAACTGCCAAACCGCAAACTCCGGAAAACATGGATCTTATGGTCATTACGCCCGGCAGCAGAGATGAGGCGGTTAAGCTGCTAAATGAGCGTACCAAAGATGAAATTCCTTTTGTTACGCTTAGCCTGCCGGCCGATAAAGATTCACTTGCCCGGATGTATGAACTCGGCAGGATATTGGTTAATCTTGAAGTTGATCGCGCTCCCGTTATTTTTGAAGTGCGCTGCGTACAGGACATTTACACCGGGAATATTGAGTTATTCGTTGTGCCTGTGATCAGCGCTATTGAAAACCAATCCGCGGCAACAATCGTTGAAAAATTTTCAAGAGAGCTTGAAAACGGCAAATATTCCCCTGAAGTTGAGGCCATGCTTCGTCCGGTCGCCTACGCGATAGCCCGCGATTTACAGCCCGGTGAAAAAACGCCGCTTTCAGAAAGTTTCAGGGCGTTAAAAAATGGCCGGATACTGACAATCGGAATGGCGCCCACCAGGCCGTTTCTATCCTACATGGCATTGCCGTCGGAAGATATGCCGGACGTTATAGTCAGGGATTGGCAGACCGGGGAAATAATAGCGGCGCCCGGTCATGAACCCCCGCGAAGGGATCCCGATTATAAAATGGGCGGCTCAGGGGATTATACCGACGACGGCTCCGGCGGCAGAAATTACGACGACACGGCAGTCGGCATTACGGTGGCGGACATCGCCTCGTTTAACGGCGATCAGCCCCTGGGTGTTGTAACTGACATAGTGCCGTTTGCCCGGTTCCTTGACGGTCAAAGTAAAAACCGGCTGGCCGTGCGCCTTCCCTCGCTGGCTGACGTCGCCGGCGGCATAAATTTTAGCGAAGCGCTAAAAAATAAAGCCGTTGCAACTGATGTCGCGGACAGGCTGCAAGCGAAAATTAACGGCCTTTCAGGGCAGGATATTTCCTCAATTGATGATTTAAACAGAACCCGGGCCGCACTGGAAGAAGTTGCCATGGAACTCGCCGGTTCCGTCAAACGGGAAAGCGAGGCGCCGGAGGACTATCTTCACGGGTTGCTGCATGAGCAGATCAGGGATACTCTTGCCGCCGTTAAAAAGGAGCTGAAAGATTTCAACGTGGTATTTGCGCTCGGTGATGCGATAAGCGATGATACAAGTATGTGGCAAAAGCAGGTGAGAGAAATCGGGATTTTGATTGGAAACGACGAATCAAGCGCCCAGTGCGACATCTCCGGCCTTTCATTCCAGGATGCCGCCAACTTTTTGGAGATGGTTCGCAAGATGATAAATAACGACACAAACCTTGAAATGGTGTGCCCTGTTGACGAGAATTTTGTCAATGAAGTAAAAAGGCGCATAGGCCCCGCCTGCGGGATAGTCATGAGGCCGCAAAACGAGCTTGAGCGCCGGCTTGCCATCCGCCTTGGCGCCACAATAGAAGAGGACGCCGTAAAACTGCAAAAAGAAGGCGTAACAAAACTCCTTCAGGAAGGCGCAAGCGGCGTGGATTTTGTTTTCGGCGGTGTTCCCGATGCCGGCGCGTTTGTGCGCCTGCCGCAGGCCGTGGATAATTCAGGCGGTTTCGGTTTTAATTGGCTCTTTGGCATGATTGACGAGTTGCAGAGAGCCGGCAAAATGGCAAACATGTCGGCGCCCAATTGGGAGAATAAGGGAGTAACCGCCGGCCGCAGGCTGTATGATGATATGGATCTCGAAAATGAGGAAGCGCAGTTTGATTTTGCAGAGGCGTTGTTAGCCGCTGTCGCGGTTGAAGGCAGTGATGTCAAGCAGCCGGCCGCCTGGGCTGTCATAGATATTCTTACCGAAGCCGCGCACAGTAACGACCCTGACGATTTTGAAAAAGCTATTGATCAAGCGAAGGAAATAATTGAAAGTATGAATTTACTGGAATCCCCGAAAACTGAATTCAAGCGCTATATTAATTGGGCGGAACGGCAATTTAAATCGAGCAGGGTTGGAACGCTTGAGCTAAACCGGATAGCCGGAATATTCAAAGGTATGCTGCTTGCCTTTATAGAATTTCGCCTTTCGCAATATAATGTTGATGAGAAGCGTGATAACGCCGCCACGCTCTTGCTTGAATTATCCCGGCATATAAGTTTTTCAGGAAGCCTTGCGAAAATGGGTGAAATGAAGCCCGAGGCCATGTTTGAGGTGCTGCCGGCGCTGATGTGGATGCTGCCTTCGCATAAAGAGGCGCTTGCGAAAGATGCGGCTGATAAATTGCAGAACAAGGGGATAGATGATTCGGAGTCGTGGCTATTGCTTGCTGATGCGCTTTACAAGGGCGGTTGCGGTCGCAGTGATTTTAAACACGTTTCGATTAAACTGATAGACTTGTGTCCTCTGATCGTAGAACTTGGAAATTGTTCCGATCAGGAACTGGTTTATTGGTATAATTTTCTGCTTATAGCCGACAGGAAAAAACTGCATATTGCAGAATTGCCGGACTTCAGGCTGGAGCTTGAAAACCGCATCAAAGAGAACCCCGCCGTAAAAGATGAAATAGTCGTACCCGCCGTTTATCTTAGCCTGATGGAAATTCTTGACGCGGAGAGTATAACTGAGTTTTTAGGCAGCCCGACCAGACAAGACGCCATGTTTGGCAATAATAGAAAAGAAAACGGTGAAACCGCGCGCGATGCCATTGCGGTGCGCGCAATATTCGGGCAGATGCGCCCCGAAGCCAATGACGGCGCCGCCGCGGTACTTGAAAGAAATGCCGAATTGGCCAGGCGGCGCGCCTTTAGCGGAGATACAATGAGCGTGGCCGTCGCGTTCCGCCTTATTATTGAAACCCTGAAATTCGGCAATATGCCCGTCAATATAAATGACATCAAAGGCATGATGAATATCCAGATTGATAAAACCCTGAAACCTCTCCTCTGCGCCGGCTGATCAACGCCTCTAAATCGCTTTGATTTCCCCGCCTAAATTTGCTACCATAGCAATAAACAACGAATACTCTTAATATTTCTCCTGCGAGGTGAAACAATGCAAGCTGTGATAATGGCCGGCGGGTTCGGCACTCGCCTGCGCCCTTTAAGCTGCAACATTCCAAAGCCCATGGTCCCCATGGCAAACCGCCCGATGCTCTACCATATCATCGAGCTGCTCAAGCGCCATAAAATAAGCGATCTCACCATGATGCTTTACTACCAGCCGGAAGTTATCAGCGGTTACTTCGGCGACGGTTCAAAAATGGGCGTTAAGATGCGCTACCTGCGCCCGGAGGGTGATCTTGGCACCGCCGGCAGCGTAAAGTTTTCGCAGAAATATTTGTCCGGCACCTTTCTTGTTATTTCCGGCGACGTGCTGACGGATTTCGACATCACCGGCGCGCTCGAGTTTCATAAGAAAAAAAAGGCGCTTGCCACCATGGTGCTTGCGCGCTCAACCAATCCGCTGCAGTACGGCGTTGTTATCACCGACGCGCACAACAGGATAGAGCGGTTCCTGGAAAAGCCGTCCTGGGGTGAAGTATTTTCCGACACCATAAACACCGGCATTTACGTTCTTGAGCCGGAGGTCTTTGATTTTATCCCGCCGGACAAACCGTTTGATTTCTCCAAGGAGCTGTTCCCGCTTTTACTGCGCGAGGGCAAAGGGCTTTACGGATACGTAGCCGAGGGCTACTGGAAAGACGTGGGAAATCTCGACGAGTACAGGCTGGCGCATTACGACATACTCGAAAAAAAGATAGCCATAGAGATGGACGGCAAAAAAATAAAGCACGGCGGCAAGGACGTCATCATCGGAAATGGCACAACGCTTGAAGAGGGCGTCGAGATTGACGGCCAGGTTATTATCGGCGAAAATTGTTCCATAGAAAAGGGCGTGCGCCTTTCGCAGTCCGTTATCGGCTCCGGCGTCAGGATCCGCGCCCGCGCGCAGGTGGTCGGCTCCGTGTTGTGGGACAACGTGGACATAGGCCGCGAGGCGCGCCTGAAGGAAACCGTTATCGGCGAGTCAACGCGTATCGGCGACAGGGCGGTAGTCCAGGTGGGAACGGTTATCGCAGGCCAGTGTTCCATCGGCGCGGAGGCGATAATCCGGGCAAACCTTAAAGTGTGGCCGCACAAGTCGGTTGAGGAAGGCGCGATACTTTCAACAAGCCTCGTATGGGGCGAGAAATGGAACAAGGCGCTTTTCGGCGCTTACGGCATCACCGGCCTCGGCAATATCGAGATAACGCCCGAGTTCGCAACCAAAGTGGGGGCCGCATACGGCGCATTCCTGGGCAAGGGCGCATACGTCATAACTTCGCGCGACGCGCACCTTGCAAGCCGGATGATAAAACGCACGATGATAGGCGGGCTTCTCTCCGCCGGCGTGCGCGTTGGCGACCTTCGCACGGCGCCGGTCCCCGTGGTGCGTTACGAGATAGGAAAAGAAGGCGAGTCCGGCGGCATTCACGTGCGCCAATCGCCTTACGATCCGCGCCTTATTGACATAAAGATTTTCGACGCCAGCGGCAGCGACGTTTCCGTTCAGCAGGAAAAAGCCATAGAGCAGTTGTTCCTGCGCGAGGATTTCAAGCGCGCCAGCCTTCACGAGGTGGGCGAGATAACCGTTTCGCCACGCGCCCAGGAGTACTACCGCGCGGGATACCTTAAAGCCATAGACAAGGAAGCCGTGCGCTCCGCCAATTTCAAGGTGGTTTTGGATTATGCATACTCGTCGGCATCCATGGTTTTTCCGGCGATACTGGGCGAGCTGGGCTTAGAGGTTGTAGCCTTGAACGCGCACATAAACCCCCACAAGATAACGAAAAGCGATATAGAATTCAAACATTCGTTAAACCAGCTGTCCGACATCGTAACGACGCTTAAAGCCGACGCCGGCTTTCTTATAGACACTGGCGCGGAGAAAGTGTTTCTCGTTGACGAGCGCGGCCGTATTTTGCAGGACGACATGGCGCTGGTGCTTACCGCGGCGCTTGTCATGCGCACCTGTAAGCAGGGAACCGTGGCCGTTCCCGTGCATGTGTCGTCGGTTATTGACAAGCTCGCGGGCAATCACAAGATAAAGGTAAAACGCACGCCCGCAAGCCCGCGTCAGATAGTGTCCGGCGCGCGGGAGAAGGATGTGCTGTTCGTCGGCGACTGTTCCGGCGGCCTGATTTTCCCGGAGTTCCAGCCCGCGTTCGACGCGATGTACGCCATCGGCAAAATTCTTGAGATGATGGCCAGGCAGAAGATTCACCTCAACCGCCTCAGCAGGGAAGTGCCTTCGTTCGAGGTGTTGCACAAAAAAGTCCCCTGCCCCTGGGACAGGAAGGGGCAGGCGATGCGCCACGCCATAGAAGAGGCGAAAGGCAAGAAGGCCGAGCTTATTGACGGCGTAAAGATATATTTCGATAACGGCTGGGTGCTTCTGCTTCCGGACCCCGACGAAGCATATTTCCACGTCTGGGTGGAAACATCCGACGACAAAGCCTCCCGCGAAATATTAAAAGAATACGCCGACAAAGTAAAAAAATGGCAGGAATAACAAACCCCTCTCCCCGTCGGGGAGAGGTCAGGGTGAGGGGGAATTAAGAAGTTTGAAATTAATTGGAGCTAACTTATGATTACTTTCGGCACATCCGGCTGGCGCGGAATTATCGCGGACGATTTTACATTTGACAACGTGCGCCTGGTTACCCAGGCGATAAGCGACTATACGCTGCAGGGCAAGGGCGAAAAAGCCGTTATCGTCGGCTACGATACCCGTTTTTTGTCGGAAAACTTTGCGCGCGCCGCCGCGGAAGTGCTTGCGGCAAACAACATAAAGGCGCTCCTGTGCAAGCGCGACACGCCCACGCCCGTTATCGCGCACGAGATATTGCGAAAAGGCCTTTCCGGCGGCATAAATTTTACGGCGAGCCACAACCCGCCCCACTATAACGGCATAAAATTTTCCCCGTCCTGGGGCGGCCCGGCTTTGCCCGAGACGACGAAGGCGATAGAGGCCTCCTGCGCCCGGCTTACCGCGGGCGATATTAAACGCATATCGTTTGAAGAGGCGCGCGGGCGCAAGCTCATAGAGCTTGTGGATCCGCAAGCGGCGTATTTCAAGCGCATCAGGGAGCTGGTGGATTTCAAGGCGATAAAAAAAGGAAACCTCAAAATCGCGGTTGACGATCTTTACGGCACGGCCATCGGCTACCTGGATACGGCGCTGGACATGGCCGGCGCGCGCACCATTGTTACGCACAAGTGGCGCGATGTTCTCTTCGGCGGCCATGCGCCGGAACCTTCGGAGGAAAACCTCTCCGAGCTTTACGGCATCATGAAAAAGGAATCGTCCCACCTCGGGCTTGCCTGCGACGGCGACGGCGACCGTTTCGGCATCATGGATCCGGACGGCACTTTCATAAATCCGAACGAGACGATAGCCGCGCTGCTTTATCACCTGGTGCAGTCGCGCTGCTGGTCCGGCGTAGTCGCGCGCAGCGTCATGACTACGGGATTGATAGACCGTGTAGCGGAAAAATTCGGCATCGCGGTGCGCGAAACTCCGGTGGGCTTTAAATTTATCGGCGAGGTGATGGCGCGCGAGCCGGACGAGTTCGTTATAGGCGGCGAGGAATCAGGCGGGCTGACCATAAGGGGGCACGTACCCGAGAAAGACGGCATTCTCGCCTGCCTGCTGGTTGCCGAGATGGTTGCGGTGCGCAAAAAAAGCGTCCGCAAAATTTTAGAAGAAATTTACGCAATCACGGGGCGCATATTTTCGCACCGCCTGAATTTCCGCCTGACGCCCGGGGCCATGGATGCGTTCCGCCGCAGGCTTCATTCCAGCCCGCCCGCCAGGCTTGGCACGTTCGCGGTTAAAAACACCGTTACGATTGACGGCTACAAATTTATTTTCAACGACGGCTCCTGGCTGGGAGTTCGCCTGTCCGGAACCGAGCCGGTTGTTCGTGTCTATCTTGAGACGGATTCCGCGGCCAAGATGAAAAAACTGGCCGCCGCCGGCCGCAAGTTCGTCCAACAGTAATATCTTCCCCCGGCGATAACCCTCTCCCCGCCGATGTCTTATTAACATGCTTTCACCAAAAGAATATTATGACAGCATAAGCATACAGCAGCGCCTTGCCGAGTATTGCGGCGGGCAGACGATAGATCCTTCGACGTTTACCACCGAATACCTGTCCGGCGTGGGCGAGTCTTTCAAGCCGGATCGCGTTTCGGAAGAATACTATTTCATCCCGTCGCGCCGTTCATTTTTGAAGCTGCTCGATAGCGGCGTGGATATTTTCCGCGCAGTCTGGGACCGTTCGTCCACGCTCGGAATCCTGGACATAGAATATTTCAATCTTGATTACCCCGCCGAGGCGTATTTCAACCCGCACCGCACATTTTACCTTTTAGAGGATATTTGCCAGCGCATAGAAAAAATTTTCCGCCGTTTCGGCATTCCGTACCTGCAAATCATGACGGGCCAGGGTTATCATTACAGCTTTCGCGTAAGCCATGACGGCAAAGCGCACAACCAGCTTGCGGCGCTGGGTAACGTCAACGACTCGCTTGCCTTGAAGTACGCTTCGCCCAAGGGGCGCCTGCCGCATTCGGTGCCGGCGCAGTCAGCCCGCGCCTTCGACGCCATGGGGCGGCTTATGGAATATGTTTCGCACATGGTGTTAAGCGACATGTCTACGCGCACCCGCGGGATACCGGTAGTATGCACGGACCTGTCTCCCGGCAACGTATCCCGCGAAGCCATATCAATTGATCTTTCCATGTACGGCGATCCGGTTTACATGCGGGACATTCGCTGCCCGTTTTCAACCTACCAGAAGCACAGGTATCAAAAGGAAAAATTCGGCGAGCGCGCCGCCGGGGAAATACCGCCGCTTGCGGCGCTGCCGCGTTCCACAAAGTATACGCTCGACGATCTCATAGGCATTCGCGCGGATCTGGGACTCAGCCAGGATTACGCCAGGCACGCGGGCGCCCGTATCCCCGAGGCGTCGGCCGGCATTCAGGCGCTGATAAAATCATACATTTCATCGCGGTTGTTCAGGTTTCATTCTTATTTCGATTCCCAGCAGCACGACTCGCCGGCGCTCTGGCCAAAGACATACGACTCCTTCGACCCGAATACGCTGCCCTGTTGCGTGGCGCACTGCCTGCAATGGCCGAACGATAACCTGCTTAAACCCACAAACCTGCAGGCGTTGACGCGCGTCCTGCTTAAAATCGGCTGGCATCCCAGGCACATAGCAGGTCTGGTGCGCTCCAGGCTTGAGAAAGATTTTGGCTTGGGCAGCCAGTGGCAGATGTACGACGCGTCAGTTCGCGCGGATTTTTACGTGCGCATGTTCGCCGGCCTTATCGCGGCTGGCATAGACACCGAGGCAGACCTCGACTGCCTGGCGCACGCCGAAAAAGGCTATTGCTGGAAACCTCATTGCGGCCAAAGCCTGGCCGACTACAGGCTAAACTGACCTTAGCCGCCGAGAGCAATAACCGTGTCTCTTTAGCGTTTTGAAGTTGTCGTCGTCATTGCGAGCCCAAAGGGCGCGGCAATCTCGTTTTTCATCAGAAGCAACGTCGAGATTGCTTCGCTGCGCTCGCAATGACCTCAAACTGTTAAAGAGGCAGCAATAACTAAAGCAACCCTCTCCCCGTCGGGGAGAGGGCAGGGTGAGGGGGCGATGACTTTTAGAAATCTTATGGAACTTGGAATTTCAACCGGTATCTTTCACGAAAAAAACCTCTTGGAGCTGCTGCCCCATTTGCGCCGCGCCGGTTTTACCACGCTTGAAATATGGGCAAGCACCGAGGTGCGTAATGGCGAGCGCGCCCATTTCGATTGGAAAAACAGGGATAGTATCGCCGCGCTTTCTCAAAAACTCGCTGAACTGGGGATGAAAGCACACTCCATGCACGCGCCCTTTTCCAACGAGGTGGACGTTTCTTCTCTTGATGAACACCGCCGGGCCGCCGCGGTGCGGGAAACCGTTCTTGCGATGGAAGCTCTAAAGCTTCTCGGCGGGCAGATACTTGTTGCGCACCCGGCAAGCACGGAAAGCTACCAGCACGAAAAAGCCCATCGTTTTGCGCAGAGCAGAAAAAGTATACTTGAGATTGCCGCTTTCGCGCGCGAAATGGAAATAACGCTTGCCGTGGAAAACCAGTTGCCACACATCCTCGGCGGCGATGTGCCGACGCTTCTTGCGCTTATCGAAGGCCTTGAGCGGCCGCGCGCCGGCCTCTGCTTTGACACCTCGCACGCCAATCTCTACGGCCACCAAAGCGTTGACCAGACGTATAAACAGATAGCCGATCGCGTAATCGCGCTTCACGTTTCCGACAACAGGGGAAAGCACGACGACCATCTTATCCCCGGCGAAGGTTCCATCAACTGGCCAGCCTTTATCCACGCCCTTGACATGGAGCATTACCCGGGCGTCTTCACGCTGGAAGTAATAGCCGCCTCCCAGCAAGCCGCCCCCGGAGAACTCCTGCAAAACCTGCACGAAAAAATCAAGCCAACCATCCCCTCTCCGTAGAGATAACCCTCTCCCCGCCGGGGAGAGGGCAGGGCGAGGGGAATGCAGGAACGTCATTGCGAGCGAAGCGAAGCAATCTCGACGTTGCTTCTGATGAAAAGCGAGATTGCCGCGCCCTTTGGGCTCGCAATGACAACATTTTACTTCTAAACGCTAAAGTGACAATAAACAATCAAAGGAGACTTACATGAAATACAACGCACCGCGCGGTACCCACGATCTATGGGGAAAACAAGCCCAGAATCTTAAAACCCTTGAAAACAGGGCGCGCGAGGTGTTCATGCGTTACGGTTACAGCGAGATAGTTGTGCCGACTTTCGAGGATGCCGGCCTTTTTACCCGTTCCATCGGCGACGCAACCGATATAGTGGAAAAGGAAATGTACGTTTTCGAGGACCGCAAAGGCCGCAAACTCGCCCTTCGCCCCGAAGGCACGGCATCCATAGTGCGCAGCTACGTGGAGCAGAATCTTGCGCAGGCGCTGCCCGTGTCCAAATTCTTCTATAGCGGCTCCATGTTCCGTTACGAGCGCCCCCAGGCCGGCCGCTACCGCGAGTTTTACCAGATTGGCGCCGAGTATTTCGGCAACGCCGCGCCGGCCGCAGACGCGGAAATAATATTGTGCGCCCGCGACGTTCTGGAGGCCGCCGGCATAAAAGACATGGTAATTCACCTTCACACGCTTGGATGTCCCGCCTGCCGCGCCGAATTCAAAAAAGCGCTTGCCGCCTGGTTTTCCCCGGAAAAAAACGCCGCGCTTATCGAGCAATTATGCTCAGATTGCAAACGCCGCCTGGGTACCAACCCTCTTCGCGTGCTGGATTGCAAAATTGACAGTCAAAAATTCTCAGGCGTCCCGCGCATGGAGGAATTTCTGTGCGCCGACTGCCGTGATCACTTTACGCAGGTGCGCGAGCTGCTTGATTCATGCGGCTGCCTGTACGAGGTTGACCACCGCCTGGTGCGCGGGCTTGATTACTATACCCGCACGATTTTCGAGGTGCGCTCCAAAGCGCTTGGCTCCCAGGATGCGCTTGCCGCCGGCGGCCGCTACGACAATCTTGTTCACGAGATCGGCGGCGCGCAAACCCCCGCCGTAGGTTTCGCCCTTGGCTCCGAGCGCGTAATCCTTGCCGCCAATGCCGCCGGCTCCGTCCTTGAGCCCGCGCCCCGCAATATTATTTTTATAGCCGTCGCAGCCAAAGAGCTGGAAAAAGAAGCCGTGCGCACCGCCGCCATCCTCCGCAAAACCCCATCGGCCATAACAATAGAAGGCCCCTTCGCCGACAAAAGCCTGAAAAGCCAGTTCCGCCTCGCCGACAAGCTTGGCGCCTCCAAAGTAATAATCTTCGCCCCCGAAGAACACACCCGCCACGCCGTCCTAATCCGAGACATGAAAACCCAATCCCAACAAGAACTCCCCCTAACCAACATAGGGGACGGAGTCAGGTGAGAGTCTGTTGCCGAAGTCCGTTTTCGCCCTTTTTCGTCATTGCCCGACTGTCAGGCTGTGTCGTAATTGTGTTTTGCTCCGTCCGTCATACCGGAATGCCTTAATCCGGTATCCAGTTTCGACGGAAGATCTGGACTCCGGCTTTCGCCGGAGTGACGAAAACAGGGACTTTTGACTATAAAAGGCAATTATGACACAGCCTGTTGACCGGAGTATGACAGGAAAATTGAGTTCGGCAACAGACTCGTGATTAGGTATTGAGAGTCTATTGTAAAAAATTTCAGCAAGTGTATAAATGATGTGATAGAAAGCAAACATCAATAATTATGAGCCGGTCCGCAAGTTTGTCTTTTGAAAATATTTTCGGTAATGTCCAGGCAGGCTGAGTATTGACAAAGTCTATCTGATAATATATGACAATATCATCCGATGTAACGTACAATAATTTAGGGATATTCAAAACATGAACAGTGAACAAATAATAGAAACTCTGTTATTATGGAACTTCTGGGAGAGAAAGATAGATACGGGAATACTCAGAAAACAATATCTTGGTAAGTTGGAAAAATACGTGCTGACCGATGAAATAGTAGCTTTAACCGGTGTCAGGCGCGCAGGCAAGAGCACAATACTCCTGCAGCTTCTGGCGCGGTTACTGTAAAATAATGTTGATAAAACTAACACATTGTACATTAATTTTGAGGACCCGCGATTTTTCAATGACCTGAACATCGGGTTGCTGGATGAAATATGGTATGGGGTAACTCCACTGTTTTTTCACCGGATCGAAGGTGGCATTAACGAATTGAAGAATGGTGGTCGTTGATTGTTCCCCTTTACGCACAAGCAGCAGTGAAACGTTTTTAATGCCTGTTGCGTCGTCGGCTGTGCCTGTGAAATATTCTCTTTCCGGTGAAACAGGCTCATCCTCAGCGGGGGTTGTTATGCCGGCGGACGGCGGTATTTTTTCAGGCACATCAACCGAAACCCACCCGCTCCAATTGCCGGAATTGTCCTGCGCGCGCCATTATAATCTGCCCCTGGTATAATATATTTTCCGTCATAAACTTTACTGCAACTCGCCGAAACAGCCGATACCGCTCTGGAAACATAAATACCTCCTGTACAATGGGTAAAGCTTAGACTAGAGACAACCGGTATTATGTTTTCTTCATGGGATTTATAATAAGGCATGCCGGCGCAGAAAAAAAGTATAAAGAAGGGCTTGTACAATATGCCAATGGGAAAATTTTTGATGCCATAAACCTATGGGAGATAGCTTTACGGATGAATCCCGGGCATGAAAAGGCCAATAATATCATAAGAAAATAGTGTGCCAGCGTGCCGAGGGAAAGCTTAAGGTAATCTAAAATCGGGTTTTAGGATGGGTTGGCGCCGTCGTGGCTGGCGTTAAAATATCCAATAAATATGTTTGACTTTTGAATATATATTCGGTATATTATGGCTCAGGTTTGATAAGAGCCGCTATCGGAGAAATATCTCTAATTACTACAGAGGGGCGTGATTATTTTTCAACCTTCGACAAAATAAAAAGAAAGATAGTTGTCTTGTTACTACACTGCCTTTCTTTTAAGGTCATAAAAAACCCCACAAATCAATAAATTTTTATTTCGCTTCGCTGAAAACCTCGAAGTCAAAGATAAAACCGGAATTATACGGAAAAAGAAATAATGTCAAAAGATTTTTGACATTACGAATTCTTGCATAAGGAGGAAAGATGAATTATTCGATATTAACTTATGAGAGATCTGTGGAAACAATGACAATCAATAAAATACTCGATGAATTTGATCGTCCACGTCAATACCGCAGATATAACGATTTTCCCATATTACAATCTGCGACCTTTATCTTGAAAAGGTTTTTTGATTATTTCAGCGCAGCTCTTCTGCTTTTGATTTTAACCCCATTATTAGCGTTGATCAGTATTCTTATCATGGTAAATTCTCCGGGTTTGCCACTATATAAACAACTGCGCAAGGGAAAAAATCAAGTACCTTTTTATGTGTATAAGTTTAGAACAATGGTTCCAAACGCGCATCAGAAACGTTGCGAAATGTTCGATAATAATCAAGTAGACGGTATCATATTTAAACTAAAAAATGATCCGCGAATTACGAAAGTCGGCGCTTTTTTAAGAAAATACAGCATTGATGAACTGCCGCAATTAATCAATGTGCTTAGAGGCGAAATGAGTCTTATTGGCCCTCGTCCATTCAGCGTAGAAGTATTTGAAAGGGAATTCAAAGAACATAAATTCTATTTTAATTATTGGTTGCAAAACAGGCATAAAATGCTCCCGGGAATCACCGGCTTGTGGCAGGTAAGCGGCAGAAATAACCTGCTTTTCCGGCAATTAATGAAGTTTGATCTCCATTATGTCAATCAATGGAATCTATTATTGGATATTAAGATACTTGGTAGAACCATTTTTGTGGTGATCAATCACTATGGTGCGTACTGATTAAAGGAAACTAATTATGGATCGGTCATGTTTAACTGGTTTGTGTTGCCCGGAATGCAGGAACAAGCTTGCGGTCAAATCACCCTCTAATAAAGATGGAGAATCATATGTATTGCAATGCGCGGGTTGCAGGCACGATTATCCAAGCATTAATGGGATACCCGAATTATTTCTAGAGTGGGATCCCGATAAAAATATTCAACATGAACCACCCGCGAAATATGTAATGTCACGTTCTATATTGATAAGTCTTGCCAGGGAGAACAATATATCAATTGCTCCATGTGAATCTAATATAAACCCAAGGGAATTTATATCATATAAATATGTTGCCTATTTTGCCATGTTCAGAATCTTCCTGTGGTTCTTAGTCGGTTTTGGTTTGTTCCGTGAAGTTTGGGCTGTGGGATATATTTTAGCAGGAGTTTCAGGGTTTTTGCTGGATTTTGCCGTAATAAAAGTACTACAAAAACAACAATATAAACTGCAAATATCACAACTTGTACAAAATTCGAATAAAAATAGTTTGCACGAGAAATATATTAAAGATTCGTTAACTGATACTGAGGAAATAGATCCTGAAGAAGTCGTTAATGATAGATTGAGTGTCATCAGGGGTATTATTAAAAACATTCCGATGCATAACAAGACAGTGCTACATGTCGGTTGCGGCGGTAAAAACGATATTGAGATTGCAAAAGCTTATGAAATATCGGGTGCCAGGAATATAGGTTTGGATATACACAGGCCTTCAATTGAAAGTTTTGTGAGAACATTTAATACACAAGGTGTTATTGCTGAAGCGCTTAATATTCCATTCTCTGATAACAGCTTTGATATTATTAATGCAACGGATATAATTGAACATGTCCATGATCCGGCGCGTTTCCTGTCCGAAAGTTATCGTGTTCTAAAAAATGGCGGTTTTTTGGTAATTGCTACACCAAATAGATGCAGGTTGAGAAGAAATATGGAAATACTAAATCCATTTGTTTTTATACTAAATATGATAGGCACCAGATTTCCCATGTTGCTTCCACAAAGAGAACTGCTTGCATGGCATAGGAATTTCAGTTTTTTTCATACATCATTTTTATACGATGAACTAAAAGAGCTTGTCGTTAAAGCAGGTTTCAGCGTTAAATACATTAGAATTAAATCTTACAGGGGGGTACTAAGGCCTTTACGCGCATATTTTGAGAAAGTACCTTTGTTAAATAGTCTAAATGATACGGTATTTGTCGTAGCAGAGAAATAATAATCCGTAATTTTTCATTAGGTGCGTAGGACAAGGCATTCAATCATGAAATCACCAAAAGAAGTCACGGTTATAATACCGCTATATAACGCTCAAACGACAATATGCGCATGTCTTGAGAGCCTTATTTCTCAGCGTCAGTTGCCAAGGGAAATCATTGTTGTAGATAATGGTTCAACAGATACAAGCGTTTCAACTGTCCGCAAATTTATACAGGATGCGGGGTGTTCTATAATTCGTTTGGCAGAAGAGAGAAAAAGAGGCCCTTCTGCTGCCCGCAATCACGGGGCGCGTATTGCTCAATCCGAAATTATTGCTTTTACCGATTCCGACTGTTTTCTACCACAGGATTGGGTAGAAGGCATAATAAGAGAGTTTTCGGTACCAGGGTGCCCGGATATTATAGCAGGGGGGGCGGAGGCATTAGAAAAAGAATCTGTAATTAATAAATTCATGTATATTTTAAGGAAGAAAACATCCGGTTTGGGCAAACACGTAACATATTTCAATGAGCATTCTTTTTTTAACGGACCTGTTTTTCAAAGTATGAATATTGCCATGCCCAGAAAAGTGTTTGATGTTTTAGGCGGTTTTGACGAAGAGTATATTTATGCCGCAGGTGAAGATTCTGATTTTTGTGAAAGGGCGTTAAAAATAAATGCAATAATAAAATTTTGTCCGGATGTTATAGTTTATCACTGTGAGCGCGATAGCATAAAAGGGTTGTTTAAGCAATTTTATACATATGAACTGGGAGCTGCTAAACATTTCAGGAAACATTATAAGGGTACATGGGTATTTGGTTTCCCTCATATAGGAATCAGCATAAGGCATGTTGGCTCAGGTACTATATGCTTATGCAAGCCTTCATTTCTAATTGTAGCTTTGTTGCCTATTCTCTGGTTGGGTTTTACAGGATATATTTGGGCAAGTTTATTATTATCTATTTCTTATTTGATAACCGGATATATATATGCCGTGCGATTCCAGTGTTCTGATGAAATAAAGTTTTCACGTTGGAGTGATACATTCCTCCTGGCGTTTTATATTACAATCAAACAGTCTGCGCATATTATGGGGCGGTTTACAGGTTCGATAAAATACGGAGTAATTTATTTTTGATGATAAATCTGTGCATTATTCGAGATAAAACGAGGTGGAAATATGCTCAAAACAGTGTTCAGGGTCAGCTTGTCTTTTATCATTTTATTTCAATCCGCCGGGTTGGTAGTCGCAGATTCATCGTATTGTGTGGGGCCAGGGGATGAGCTGAGCGTGAATGTGCGCGTTCAGGGAACCCTTGATGATATGAATAAGCTTTTTGCCAATTCTCCTCTGGTGGTAATGGGTGAATCAGTGTATTCTCAACACCGTATTACCGTCGCTCCTGATGGTTTTATTTCACTTCCATCGATGCCTCCCATAGATGTGTCAGGAAAGACTCTTGAAGAAATCAAGGATGCAATATTAAACAGGCTTGATTTTGGAACTAAAGCTTATAATGTTTCTGTTATATTGATTCATCCCAATAGTTACGCGTATTATGTTTCAGGAGAAGTAAAGAATGCCGGCCGTTATATTTTAGAGCGGCCAACAACTCTTATGGAAGCTGTTGGAGCTGCCGGAGGTTTCACCGAAAAAGCGCTTTACAATAAAGTCAGATTGCTTCGTAATGGAAAAATAAGCATTGTGAATATGACATTGGATGACGATGAAAAAATACAGCAGTCAAATGTGATTCTTAAACCAAATGATACTATTTTAGTTCCTCGGAAGAAATTACCTGATACCTTAACAGCCATGTTGTTACTTTCAATAATAAGTACGATAACGGGGGTGTACGTTGCTGCTAAATAATTTCAACTTGACTTTAGATGGGTTACTGCGCATTATGTTTCGCTGGCAGAAGATAGCATGGATCGTACTTATCTTATCACTTACAGTCAATATGTACATTGCCCTCAGTATTCCTTTAAAATATGAATCAGAGGTTATTATCCAAAGAAAACAGGTGAGATTTTCGTCGAGTGTCGAAGACAAAGAGTTTGATATAACTCGTCTTACCTCAGAAATTCAGCGGACGGTTACACTGCTTAAAAGCAGGTTTATGATTGAAAAATGGAATGATGCGTTAAAGATGACATCTTCCGATCCGGACATCAATGAAAAAAACATTTCCAAGCTCAGAAATTCACTTGCAGTTAAACCGGTAAATTTTACAGATTTTTTTGTTATAAAGGTGAAGACGCCAGACCCTCGGGAATCAGAGCGTAAGGCCGATGTCCTGGCTAAAGTGTACATAAGTTGGGATCTTGACCAAAGCAGACAGCAGGCACAGCAAATGATTTCACTTCTTAGTAATCGGATGAAACTGATTCGGAAAGATTTGTCAGAATTACGCGGAAAACAGAAACTATATAAACGGGGGGAAGTATTAAATCTTTCGGGTTCCGTGGCTGTTGAAGAAATGCAGGCCAGCCTGCAGGCAAAAGAAAAACTATACGATACCTTAACATTTGAAATGGAACAGGCTGAAAGACAGCTGGAAGGGGATAAGTTACGTCAAATCCATATAATAGCCACCCCCACGGTTTCTTTAAAGCCAATAATTCCACGATCCAAATTAATTCTTATCGCAATAGTGTTAAGTTTGATTCTGATGTTTCAAAGTATCATTTTTATGGAGTGGCAGGATCCAAGCGTTCGCAGGATAGGTGATATTTATGGACTTTCTAATACAGATAACGTAATAACGATCCCCCGTTTAGGAAAAATTGAATATTGGGAAAAGGATTATGCCGCGTTCTTTACACCTGTATTGAGTTCAATACTTTCAACCATGGAGTCTAAAGGTTTTTGTCTGGTTCATATTTTAAGCCCTGCTCATGGGGATGGAAAAACGGCGATTGGTTCACTACTCGCAAAAACTGTTGCATTATCTAACAAATCATGTTGTCTAATAAACCTTGACGTAAAGAAGACAGTTGATTTGTCGAACAAAATTTTAGAGTCTTCAGGTGTTTCCTATTTTCAGATGGAACCTGATAAACAGGAATTTGAAAAAGTAATTGGGCAATTAAGGAGAACCTATCAGGCGGTTTTTCTTGATATTGCGTCGCATCATGGCGGATATTTCTGCAACAACCATGAACGGCAAGCCGATATTACATGCCTCATCGTTAAAGCGGGCAAAACATCGCGCAATCTTCTAAAAACCAGCATTATGCGATTATCAAGCAATACAAATCAAAAACTCACATATATCCTTAACTACTATGAGGAACCCATACCAAAATGGCTTCGACGGTAATTAAACTTGCAAACAGGCCATTTATAGTAATAGTTGGCCTCATTTTTTTTAGTTCTTTAGGTTTTCTTTTTACACTAAAGGAATATCTGCTCATAAGCTTATTTTCTTTAATAATTGTCCTGCCGTTATGGCACTATCCGGAAGCGGTAATACTGGGTATTATCGCCTGCGCTCCAATTAACCGTTCCATTAGAAATGAGTTTATTTCTGTAGATACAATAATCCATGTTAAATATGCGCTTATTTATATTGCTGGTGCTGTATGGTGCGTCAAACGCTTGCGTTTACCGACACCTGCGCCCTTGCCGTTATGGAGTAGAATTTTCCTTATGTGCTGGTTCTCTTTAACACTCCTTGCTGCCATTCACTCTATAAATATTTCAGAAACGATTCAATATATGTTTTTTGTAATCAGTGGATTCCTTCTTTTCTATATTTTTTTGCACCTGGATGCGGTCTGGCATAAAAGAACAGCGGTGCTTATCGTTTGTGTCGCCGGTGTGGTAGCTTTTTTGTCGGTTATTGAGTTTCTATGTGCCACATACGGGTTTTTCCCTTCTTTAAATAAATATATTATTTCTCCGGGTACCCAATACTATCTGTCGCTGGCGCCAGATATCCGGCGTTTATCAACAATATATCGTTCTATGGGAACATTTACTCATCCTAACATTCTGGGTATTTATCTCGCGATGGTTGCTCCTTTTGCTGGAGCATTGATCAAAGCAAAAGAAATTGGGAAACACATGCAATATGTTATGCGCATCTCTCTGGTGCTAATTATTGCGGGCATTTTTGTGACTAATTCACGTGCGGGAATACTGGCATGTGCTGTTGGATTATTGTATTTGAGCGTGCATAAAGGGTATCGTCATTGGATAACGATTATATTGTTCACAGGATTCATTGTGGGATCACTGTACTTTGGCATTCCGGATGCTTTTATGCAGCAGTTTGATAAAGTATCCCGTAAACAGCATGGGTTATCAGGTCGCGCAGAAATATGGAAAAATGGCTTGGAGAACATCAGGCAATCACCTTGGCTGGGAGTCGGGCCTGGAAACGCGACGCAGAATACGATTGAACATAACGGCTATTTTATCTACGACAATATCGGGGAAGAGTATGAGCAAATGAATTCGATAAATAAGACAGGCGAAGATATAAAATTCTCTTTTCATATGCATAATATCTACCTCCAGCTAATGAGTGAAGCAGGTGTTTTCGCCCCCTTGCTTTATCTTGCAGGCATATTGTTACTTATAATACATTGTGAACGAAGAGCAGGCATACTTCAGAGTTTTTCTATGGAAAGGGGTCTGGCGCTGGCTGTAGCTTCCGCAGCGGTTGGATTTATTGTATATGGATTTTTCGATTCGCAACTACCTTTTACACGTCTTACGCTCAATTTTGTTGCCGCGCCGTTGCTTGCGGCGGCGCTCAGGGTTTAGATCATGGCAAAAATCGGTCAACTACACAAGAATACAATGATACTCTTCGTTGCGGATGGCATCGCGGCGGTTTTTTCTATTCTGATTTCCATTATACTGGCAAGGGGGCTTGGCGTAGAGGATTTTGGGAAATTTACGGCTGCAGTATCTTTCACTTATATTCTCGTGTTGGCAATTGATTCGGGCATGGGACAGTTTGTGGCAATAGATGTTGCGAGAGAGGATTCGCTTAAAATATCAGATGTAAATCAGTTATTCACATGGCGGATATTGCTTATAGTGGTTTTGACATTAATCGCCCCTTTTATAATTTGGATGGTCTTACCTTCAAAGGTATCTATATATGTCGTTTGTTTTCTAACGCCTGCACTTTGTTTGGTTAGTTTAAATGAGTTCTTTTGCTGGATCTTAAAAGGCACGCAAAAATTTATTTTATCCGCCTGGATGCGAATTTTATCGGTATTCTTGATATTTATATTCTGTTTGGGTGTATTTTGGAGCCCCAACAAGCTTATGTACACAGTTTTTGCCTACGGCGCCGCCGGGATTATTGGGTCGTTCGTTTGTTTTTATTTAACTTCGCGTTTTGCAACCAGAATGAGATTAGTCTCGCTCGACAAAATATTTTTCATTAAGGTTCTTCCCGAAGTCTATAAGATAACACCCTATATTATAGCCAGCACTATTTTCACCCGTTTCGATGTTGTTTTGGTAGCAAAATACTGCGACCCATCCTCTACGGGTTTTTATAGCGTTGCGTCTCGTCTGCTTGACGCGATGCGTTTAATACCAATCGCGGTCTACTCTGTCTATCTGCCTGTATTTTCATCAGTAAATATGCAAAAGGGACTACTTCGAAATAAATTTTTAGATGCCTTCCCGATTTTGATTTTCTGTTACGCCGTTGTTGCGCTGACAGCAACGTTATTCGTTGAACCATTAACAGGAGCTGTGATAGGACATCAATATACCGCAAGTGTCGTATATTTTCGTCCATTGCTCTGGGGGTGCGGGATTATGTATTTAAATATGCTGATTACCGCGCTTCTCTTTGTGTGCAATGATTTTAAAACTCTTTGGGTCGGCATTGGATTTGCGTTAATTATGAATATCATCTCTAATATTATTTTGTTGCCCGTGTATGGCGCCATCGCGGCTTCGTGGATGAAATTTGCAAGTGAATTAATACTTTTTGCCGTATTGTCTCGCGGACTATTAATGCAAATACATATTTCAGCTTATGAGTTATATTTCAAACCCGCAATAATTATTCTTTTTACTATCGGTGCATTTAAAATTATGGCTGGACATCCATTAATATTTAAGGTGCCTTTCAATTTTGCGGCAATGGCCGTGTGCTTTACCATAATTTTTTATAAAAAAACAGACATGAAAGGTAAAATGGCGGCGGCTGATGATATTAATTAACTGTTTTGCTTCATGTATATTGATATTTGAGATTATCGGATCGTTCGTTTACTATTTATCTTTTTTTAGTTATCTGAAAAAGTCTAAAATTCATAAAAAAGACAAAATCGTATCTAATTCCTTCCCGCTTGTTGTTATTGTTGTGTCATGTCATAACGAAGCTCCAATAATAGAGCAGACTCTTAAAAATATTAAAAACATACAATATCCGGCTGACCGTTTCAGAATTTACACTATTATAGATAATTGTTCTGACGGCTCCCTCGAAATTGCACGTAATCAAGGCGTTCAAACGTATGTGCGCAATGATGCGAATTTAATGGGCAAGGGATATGCGCTTGATGAATTTATTGGTAAATATCTTCGGCATGAGACTTTTGATATTGCAGTTTTACTGGACGCGGATGCGCAGGTAGAATATGATTTTCTGCGCGAGGTTGTGTCATACTTTTCTAACGGATGTTCGGTTATCCAGGGAGTCACAAAATCAAAAAATATGGATGATAACAGTTGGGTTCGCGTTGGAGACATAATACAAGCTGTCATCCGTGTTCATCAGGAAGGCCGTTCAGAATTAGGGTTAAACCCTTTGTGCATCGGCAGTCACGGCATAGCTCTTTCGCATTCTGCACTTGAAAAACTGGGATGGCATACTACTACCAAACGCACAGGTGATGATCTTGAATTAAGCCTTCGATGTTTTCTTAGTAACATCCCAATCTGTTATGCGGAAACCGTTCATGTCAAAAATGAACTTCCCATAGATGGTTTTAGTGTTCTTAAACAGCGCCGCCGTTGGGCAATCAGTACTTTACAACTCGCCCCATACTATATTCCAAAACTACTTAAAAAAGCATTTGCCGGTAATATAAGAGCATTAGATGCTTTGTTCGGTGTCCTGCTTCTGCCGTCTTTCTCGACACTGATGATTGTTATGGTGTTGTCATTTGCGGTTTTTATGGCATTAAGCTATTGGTTTTGGTATTGCGTTATCTGGACGGTGATATTTTTTGTTTTGTTGGCGGGCTACAGTATTCTATTGGCAATAATAATTTCAAAAGAAGGATATTCGCTTAACATGAAAATGCTTGGAAGTTTTATTAAGTATACCGTGGTTAAATTTATTTCTTTAACACAAAGTGTATTTATGGTGAATTCGAAATCATGGTGGCCAACTAAGCATACGGGAGAATGATTTAAATGTGCGGTATATGTGGAGTCTATCATCCAGGGAATCCGTTGAATTCATGGGATGAGATTACGCGAAGAATTGCATCTGATCTCAATCATCGTGGCCCGGATGAGGATGGCTTTTATTTTAATAGTGATATTTCTTTGGGTATGAGGCGCCTGAAAGTAATTGATATGAAAACAGGGGTGCAGCCAATAAAAAATGAAACGGGGGATGTTGTCGTTATTTATAATGGTGAAATTTACGGTTTCGAAAGCATTAAAAAAGACTTGCAAAATAAAGGGCATCTATTCAAAACACAAAGCGATACAGAGGTTATCGTTCATCTCTATGAAGAATATGGATTGGATTTTTTTCAATATTTTGACGGTATGTTTGCGTTCGCGCTCTGGGATCTTAAGAATTCCAGGTTAATTGTTGCTCGCGACAGATTCGGGATCAAACCGTTATTTTACACATTGCCGGACACGAATGGAAATTTTATATTTTCTTCGGAGTTATCTCCTATGCTTAATGTTCCCGGATTGAACAGGGAACTGGACCCGCTTGCCGTAGATGCCTATTTGATGCTTTCGTATATTCCGCATCCGTATTCAATATATCGAGGCGTAAAAAAGCTGTCTCCCGGCAGCTACCTGCTTGCGGAAAACAACCAAGTTCAAGAGGTATCATATTGGGATTTGCCCAAAGAAACCGAACATGTGCATTATAAACAAGCATTGGAAGAACTTGATGTCGCCATTTCAAATTCTGTAAGAAAAATGATGAGAAGTGACGTTCCTGTCGGGGCTTTTTTAAGCGGTGGCCTGGATTCAAGTACGGTAGTCTATTATATGACGAAGAATACCCCAAAGCCAGTTTGTACGTTTTCCGTCAGGTTTAAAGAAGATTTTTTTGATGAAGGTTTACAAGCGCGGGCAACAGCAAAAAAATTAGGAACCGAACATTATGAAATATGGGGCAAATCTTCGGACATTGAAATACTTCCTGAACTCTTAGCGCATTTTGGCGAGCCATTTGCCGATCCGTCCCAAATACCGACTTATCTGGTTTCAAAATTGGCCAGAGAAAATGTAACCGTGGCGCTTTCCGGCGATGGTGGCGACGAAGTGCTGGGTGGTTATATTACCTATTGCGCTTCCATGCTTACACAATACGCGCGTGTAATGCCCGATTGTCTCAGAAAAATGATGATGTGGGTGTCTGGCAAATTTCCAGTTTCGCTTAAACATGTTGGGTTTGATTACAAAATAAGAAAGTTTTTACCGGGAATATATCTTTCTCCGTTAGAGCATCATTTGCTGTGGAGAACAATTTTTTGTTCAGAACAAAGGAAAAATTTATATACCGCAGATTTTGCAGGCGCTCTGGGAGAGAATATTAGTAACGCCATGGCAAATCGCTGGAAAAATATTTTCTCAGATTATAAGGCGTACGATAAGCTTACTCCATACCAGTTTTTGGATTTCAAAACTTATCTTGTCGACAATAATTTAACAAAAGTTGACCGTATGAGCATGGCAAACTCACTGGAAGTCAGGATACCTCTGCTCGACATGGAAGTATTTAACGCTGCGATGAGGCTTCCTACCCATGCGCGTATACGGGGATTAAATACTAAAGTGGCATTAAGGGAGATAATGAAGGGTCGGCTTCCGGCCGAGGTCATAAAGATGGGCAAAAAAGGGTTCGCGGTTCCTCTATCCTGCTGGTTTAAGGATTCTTTAAAAACATATGTCTTCGATACTTTGAGTCACTCGAGAATTAATCGAACAGGCATCCTGTCGTATTCGTATGTGGATTCTATAATTAAGATGCACATGGGAGGTAAAATTAATTTCAGCAGGCAGATATGGAACCTTATTTGTTTCGTTCTCTGGCATGAAAGAAATCACCGATGACCAATAATTACTTAGTCGTAATTTCTATTCTGTTTATAGTATATACGTATGCTGTTTATCCGTTCATCCTTTGGGTGTCGGGTAAGCTTAAGAAAAACAGCAAATTCGTAGACACTGTAGATGTTTTGCCGCGAGTTACTGTTATGTTTGCAGCATATAATGAAGAATCTTGTATTAAAAAAACGCTGCTTTCAATTGTGGACTCGGATTATCCAAAAGAACTGCTTGATGTAATAGTGATTTCTGATGCTTCAACCGACAACACCGATATGTTAGCGGGAACAATCAGTGAGGAAAGAATAAGAGTATTGCGTACTCCGGAAAGAATGGGAAAAAAGGCGGCTCTCTCCTACGGATATAAATGCCTTACCGGGGAAATAATTGTGTTTACCGATGCAAGCAGCATTTTTGCGCGAGACACAATCAGTAAATTAGTATATTATTTTAATAATAAAAAAGTCGGGTCTATTTCAGGAAGCAAGCGTATAATTAATACCGGTAGTTCAGTCTCTCAAGGGGATGGATTATATTGGAGATATGATTCTCTTCTTCGCTACCTGGAAAGTGAGGCCGGTGCAAGCTGGGTTGGTTGTGAAGGGGGTATCGCGGCTATAAGAAGAGAACTTTTCATATTAGACTTTCCTGATGATTTTGCCGAGGATTATTCACTGTGTTGTAATGTATTTAAAAATGGGTATTTAAATAAGTACGATCCTGCTGCGGTGATATATGAAACAGCTTCAAAAAATCACCGAATGGAATTTCATCGAAAAATACGGGTAATTGTCCGTGGTATAAGAGCTTTTTTTGGATATGGACATTTATTGAATCCTATTAAATATCCTAATTTCTTTTTTCAGAATATATCACACAGATTATTTCGCTGGTTAGTACCGTTCTTTTTAGTGATATTATTTATAGCCAGTTCGAAAAGTAATAATCAGCTTATACGAGTGTTATTCTACATGCAGGTTAATTTTTATTTAGCAGCCATTTTGGGATTTTTTATGAAGTATTTTAAAATAAATTCAGTGAAATTATTATCAATCCCTTTGTATTTTACGATAGTCAATGCAGCGGCATTGTTTTCATGGTTTTTACTCTTTAAAAAATTTAAAATATGGATGCCGCCAAAACGCGGGTAAAAAAACGAATCGAAATAGAATTAATTACAGTCCAGCAGGCAATCTTGTTTGTGCCAGCGTGCCGAAGGAAAGCTCAAGGGAATCTAAAATCCGGGTTTTGGGGGCGGCGGATGCCGTCGTGGCTGATGTTTTAAAATATCGTTGACACTTTTTTGTTTTTCTACTACACTTGTAACGCGCAAAATGAATAGTGACTCGCGCCGCAGAGGTTTTACAGTGAATGGTAGAGTGAAGCGCTTCCTTTCGGTCAAGCACCCTCCTTTAACGAAGTTTTATCAGCTAACACCGTATATCCCTACATTATTAAAGTGTCATTGCGAAGGAGCGAAGCGACTGCGGCAATCTCGCTGTTGCGACGGGAGCAGCAACGAGATTGCTTCGGCCAAGGCCTCGCAATGACCGGAAAATGAATTATGATACAGGTACTATTATGTCCTGCACGGGGTCAATTGGCGTTGAGGAGGAATATTATGAATAAAACGATTTTACTCGCTGCCGCGGTTTTGTTAATCGGCGCCATGCCGGCCAGCTCTGCGCGGATTAGTTCCGTTAGCGGAAAGCCTGAAATACAATCTTCGGCAGCCGCGGGCTGGAAAGCGGCCGGCAAAGGGGATAAGCTGCATTCAAATGCCAGGATCCGCTGCGGCAAAAGTTCGCGCGCGGAAATAATCACCGATAACGGGCATAGGATAAAAGTCTGGCCGCGCTCGGAGGTTGCGCTTGAAAAAATAGACGGCGCGGAAACACGGATGCAGCTTTTTGCGGGGCGCATACGCTCGATGGTCAAGAAATTGCGCGGCACGAATAAATTTGAAGTAAAAACGCCGGTTGCGGTCTGCTCCGTGCGCGGCACGGATTTCAGCGTCGAGCTTGATAAAAACGCGACAAAGGTTGAGGTCTACGAGGGGCAGGTTGCCGCGCATGAGGAGATGACGGGTTCGGAAGTAATGGTCAATGCCGGCCAGTATACTTCCATAGAGGCAAACCAGCCGCCGGCAGAGCCGAAAGCAATGCCGGAAGGCGCGGGCGAACAGGCGCCGGCGCTAACCCCCGAAGAGGCGGCCAGGGAAGAATCCAAACGCGAGGTGTTCCAGGAGATTTCAAAGGACGAGGTGCTTGCCCGCGCCGCCGACGAGATAAAGCTGGCCGAGTTCCAGAACGGCAAGGCGCTGATTGACGCCTCCGGCCACCGCGTGCGGCTTGAAGAATACATAGTGCGCTCGCAGGCAAACGAGTTTAAATACGTGGTGCTTAATACCCGCGACGAGTTTGCTGACGATCCCGCCAATCCCGGCAACGGCCACTTTAATTTCGGAAAAATTGTTTTCACGTTCAACGATACCCTTCCCGAGGATCTTACCCAGGCCACAAAAAATATGTTCTACAGCGAAGGAGCGACAAAGCCGTCTTTGTATCTTACCGACGTGCTGTCCGTAATGTCGAACACGGTTGACCAGGTAAACGACGTTGCCACCGGCGGCAATATGTTTCCCGATAACACCTACCAGCCAAAATGCTATACGCTCGGCTTCGGCAGCTACGAGTTTTCCGTAAATAATCAGCCGTGGTGGAGATATTCCGACAGGAACAGTAACGGCAGGCTGGATAACGGGGAGATTACATATTATAACATAGCTACCGGCAACGCCTACAATTTCAGCACGGATTTTACCTACGACTCCACGCTTGGGCAGTATTACTACCTGGATTCTAACGGCAATAAAGTCTATTTCAGCGAATTCTCCCAGCCAAGCGGCGGCGATGCGCTGCATTTCTACAATAAGAATAATTACAGCGCAACCCAGTGGATCTCTACCGACGACTACATAATAAACGACGAGGGCAAGATACTTTCAGTTTCAGATATCCAGGGGCTTTCTGCGGATGAGCTGAAGGTGAAAGCATATGAATCCAATTTCGAACGCGTATATGCCGCTTCTGTTTTTGAGGGAAGAAAAATAGACCTTGTGTTCAGCGCAAAACTCCTCATAGATTCCGGGATGCTTGGCCTGCCGGACCCAAATAATCTCGGCCAGTAGCATTTGCATGTCAATATTCTTTATTTTCGGAGGGTTACATTGATTAATCGCCGACTCGTTCTAATGATGGCTGGTGTATTCGTCGCATGCGGTGTTCTGCCGGCGGGCGCGGCGGTCAAAGTAACGCCCGTTGCAAACTTGAGTATTCTTGGCGGCCAGTATTGGATGTCGGAGTCCGTGCCAAGTTCCTTTGGAGGCAATGCAGACCTTTTTTTCTCGCCCGTGCTGAACTTCTCGCCAAATATTGCGCTATTACCTATATATAGCGGCAGCTACCGCGGCACGAAAAGCGTGCGCGATCTTGTAGGAGGCGGCACGCTTACCCAGGAGTCGCAGGATCACGGTATTTCGTTGAAGCTGGTAAATAAGATGAAAGGCAACATGAAATTAAAGGCCAGCGCCGGCTACAAACTTGAGTATTTAAAGGAAACAAAGGAAGAGGCATGGGGCCAGGGGCTGTTCGATTATACAAGGATGGGTTTCGGCGTTGAGCTTGAAAAACACTGGAAGAAAACAAACGGCCGCGCGGGTATGGATTATTATACTATGAATTATCCGCACTACCAGTCGCTGGTAACCGAAGGCCAGTTTGAAACCTCGATGGATACGACAACATATTCCGAAATATCCGCGCAGGCCGGCACAAACGTGCTTAATTACACGGGTATGGCGCTGTTTTTAGAGTACGCCAGGCAAATGTCGCCCAAAGTCATGGGCGTGATCCGTTACGATGTTTCCATGAAAAACTTCGTTGATCAGAAAACAGTACAGCACAGCGGGGCGTTTTCGTCCGAGTTGCGCAGGGACCTTTCGCATGCGCTAAGCATGGGGGTTAATCTTACCACGCCGCGGGTGGTTCTTTCGTTTAGCGATGCGGTACAATTCTATGATTCAAACCAGAATACCTTCGATACTGCCAAGCCACAGTTTATCGCCAATAACTACGACTATTTTCAGAATGGCATAGCCCCTGCTATAACATTCAAGCTGGGGTCAGTGGATGAACCGGTAAAATTGTCGCTGCTATGGGATATTTCCTGGCGGATGTACACGGAACGTCTGGCGCAGGACGCCGAAACCGATTACAAAAGCGATAAAATTTCGCAGCTGATAAACACCATGGGTATGAGCATAACTTATCCGCTGGCAAGCGCTCTTTCGGCCAAGTTGGCGCTTAATTACAGCGATTCATCGTCAAACATGCGCTACGAGAAAAACTACAAGTACAATTACTACACTTTCAATTACTTCTTGGGAATAAACTGGGAACTGTAAAAAAACGGGAGGTTCGCGTGCTTAAATGGATGTCTTGGGTTCTGAAAAACGGAGGTGCAGTCATGTTTAAAAAGATTGCGGCAATGGCGCTGGGCTGCCTGATTTTTTCGGCAGGCATAGTATCTGCCACGGAAATCAACGTCAAGCTGCTCAACATGGACGGTTCCGCTGCGGACGGTGTAACCCTGTGGTGCGTGGGGCTTCTTGATGGCGAGGATGAGCCCAGTCAATTATATACAAAAGTGACTACAACCAGTGTGAACGGATTGTATACATTTAGAGGGCTTGAAATTAAAAATGAATATCAAGTTCCTATCTCTTATAAAATTGCTTTTGTAAGGCACAAGGTATTTCCAACCTTAAAAGAGCAGATAATCATGGAGAGCATACCCAAGATAAGGTTTGCCACACAGGATGACATTGTAAATATGACTGATCCGGGAATAAGGCTTTTCCAGGCACCCAGCGAAACGACGCTTGGTATGTTAAGGGTTAACATAGCTTCAACGTCGGTGCTTGGCCTCGGCGATATGGTGTCGGCCGAATTAAGGCACTCTATTTCCGGCGAACCGGTTGCCTTCGGCATGGGAAAGATTATTGCAGCGAACGATGCCGGGTTTAGTTTTTACATAGTAAACGTGCCGCCGGCTCCGGCAAACACGTATAAGCTTGTTGTCAACAAAATGGGCGTCAACGAGGGCGCCGAGGTTATCGTTTCAACGCCGATAGCAAATAGCGACAGCGTTTCAGGCGCAAGTTCCATCGGTATAACTTTCGGCTATATCAGCACCGCGCGTTCGGAAGAGGAAGTAACCATAGATGCCGAAAACGTGGCCTTCGAGGGTTTTGTCGTTGAAAGCGGTTCACAGTTGCCTATACCCAACTGCTCGGTGGAAATAAGGGATGCCAATTCATGGGAAAGCAGCGAGTACAACATGAATTTCGCAAAAACCATTACCGACGGTTCCGGCAGATTCGTTGTTTTCAAGGATGCGATACTTATCAACCGCAGGTATTCGGTGCAAATCTCGAGACTTGGCTACAAGTCCCGGTATGATAATAATATGAATTTTGACATGTATTATAATGTGCAACCGGGTTATCCGTACACAGGTACCCGCGTAATTCTTACTAAATATGAGCTTCCGGTAACTACCGGCGCCATAAGAGGAACAGTTAGACTTAATACCAGCGGTTTGCCGGGCGCCGAAGTCATGATTGAGACGGAACAAGACAGGGGATGGTACGGGGCGTATGCGGATACGACTACGCCAATGAATGGCGGAGGCTATTACAGGACGGTAACCGGCGGAGATGGTTCTTACGAATTTATCGGCCTTGCCCCGGGAACGTATAATATGCGTGTTCATAGCCCGATATTTAAAAAGGATGTTAAGTATTGGCATTCGTGGGATGCAAACGCGCCGATTGATTACAACCAGTCATGGAATTTTAACTATACGTATAACTACGGAGATGATCAAAAATCAAGCTATACATATACCACTGTTAATTATGTTAATGATGTCCCTGTAGTAACCAAAGACTGGCGTATGGACAACTGGCGCAGATGGGATGATCGCCGCATAGTAATAACCTCTGACACGGTTGCCTTGCGGGTATATAAAGCGGACGGCACTCTCGAAGTGTCGGATAATCAACCCGTGAATATAGATATTGACATAGCTTTGCCTACCGGCTGTACTATTACCGGAAATCTTTATTATCCCGCCGGAGTTACACCGGATCCAACGAAAGTGGTAGTTATCGTCCACCCCATTGACCCTCAGACAAGAAACTGGACGGAATGGAGCGGGCAGGATACCGCGTTTTACGCTTCGCAAAACGCGATGGTTACAAGCGCGGGCAAGCTGGTTTATACCATCAATGCCTCGACGGGAACCTACTATGTGGAAATCCGTTCCACCGACTGGGTGCCGGCGCGCATGTATAATTTTGAAGTAGCTCTGAAAGCAGTAGGCGAGCAGTGGACGCTGCCGGACATAAACATGGTTAAGGCCGGAAAACTCGAGGGTAAGGTAAAACTTCCCGACGGCAGTTATTTCCAGGCCAAGGAAGCGAATAATTACAGCGAACAGGCGTCAATAGAATTGCGCGGCCAGGATGTGGAATTCGGCATGCATTCGGAAATCAATCCCTGGAACGGCGACCCGACGCGCTTCACGTTCGATGCCGTGCCGGCCGGCAAGTACAGCCTCTGGGTTGAAGTAAAGCGCAGATCGTACGACAACATGACGATGAACGACGGCACGTCTCTTTACCCGCTGGCCATAATAAGCAACGTGCGCGTTTACGCGGGCCAGACTACCTCGGTTGAAGCCCAGATAAAGGACGGCATACTTTGCGAGCCGATAGCGCCTATCCCGCCGGACCGGCCGGAAGTTGATTATTCGTCCCGTTCACAGGATGGCCAGGGCTTCTATGGCATCATAGGGTTCCCGGCAGAGATGACGCTTAAAGGCAATATGCTCCAGGCGTTACTCAACAACCAGGGCAAACTTGACGACATATACGTCCCCATGCTTAATTATAATACCGCCACCAGGAGTTGGCAGACAAACAGGCTGTTTGCCGGAAAATACAACTTCTACATGATGTTTATAAGGCTCTTCGGCGCGGGCGCCGATAAATACGCGGAAGGCGTTCCTGCCAATAACCCGGACGAATACATTACAATAATAAGCCGGGCCGAAAACGTTGTGGTGAAAGCGGACGACCTTGCGCCAAACGCCACGTTCCAGATAAAGATGGGCGCCGGCACAATGGGTTCCGGCGTGCTGACCGGACGGATGAAAGGCACCGACTTCATTACCGCAGCCGACGGCGAAACGATAAAAGGCGACATGAAGGAGTTCATGGATTATATACCCACCGCAATGCTCTATGACATGGATGGAAACTTGCGTGCCTACTCGGCTGCGCGCCCGCTTAACACGGAGACGGAGCTGGTGAAATGGGATGCAGCCATAAATTCAGGCAATGCCACGGCCATTAACGACATGATAAACTCCGACAAACCCATAGAGGGTTCGCCCGTGCATTATTACCTCGACGGCATGCCTCTCGGAAAATACGTGCTTGTTTGCGAAACAAAGAACTACCCGCCTGTAACCAGAGTTGTTACCATATCAACCGGCGTTACCACGGTTGATATTGATTTCGATGAGCAGGCTCTTGCCGGCGCAACGCTCTCCGGCACGGTGTCCGAGACGGCAGGTGGCGCAACGGTGGCGGTGCCCGAAGCAAACGTCCTCTTAACCCACAGGCTTGTCAGCAAGAAAGTGCTCACCGACTCTGACGGCAAATTCTCGGTGCGCGGCCTGCCGTCTGGCAGTTACCGCATAGACGTAACCAAGTCGGGCTATTCCGTCGGCGGCGCAAAGGTGTCGCTGGGTACCACTGACCCGAATGTTACAATAGAACTTAAAGCCGCGGGCGCCTCTCTAACCGGAAAGATTTTCGTGCGCGAAAGTATGTTCGCGAGAAAATCCATCTATAACGGAGCCAAGGTGGTGGCCTACAACGAAACCGAAAACGTTGCCAATCCCACCGGGTACCTGCCCTGCATAGCCACAAAAACCGAGAACGACGGCAGCTACAAGATACCGGATATGATACTTAACAATACATATTATGTATACGCGTTCGTTCCCGAGCGGCCGGTGTATTACAAGCGGGTTTACGTCAGTTCCGCGACCATGGAAAACGTGAACTTCGACATACAGCCGTCCACTCCCACCTTGCGCGTAGTGATGAAGAGGACGGAAAACCCGTATATCTTCAGATTCATCATTGAATCGCCCAGGCCGCTTATAAGCGTGCCGGAATGTTACTACTCGCCGGGTACTTCGTTTGATTCCACAAGGAGAATCCGCGCCCTGCCGACGCCCGGCGCCAAGAACACATACTCGCTTGAAGTGGAAATACCGGAAAATTCCGACGAGGAATACTACACGCTGCAAATCAATGGCCGTTACGGCATGAGCGAGTACATGAAGGAAGAGATTAACTTCAGCCAGAAGTTCCTTGCAAGGGCAAAGAAGGAAGTGGCCGACGAGCTGGCCGAGGGCGGCTCCATCCTCATAGACGACGAACGCGCCGACAACACGGAAGTAAAGCTTGACGCCGGCTCGTTAACTTCTGAGGAGATGTCGTCGCTTCCCATAGGCGGCTTCCTGACCGCGCTGCCTAACTTCAAAATGTCCAAGACCGGCCAGAACATATCTCTCCTGATAGATGCCGCCATGAGCCAGGTGGCTGCAAGCGATATCTACGAGATAGCCCTGGACCGGGCGCAGGTCAACAAGCCGTTCGACGTTACCATAAACTACGACCGGAAAAAAGTTGACGACGAAGATATAAAGGACATGAAGGTGTACCGCTTCAACGAATCCACCGGCCTCTGGGAAGTGATACCCGGCGTTACGACGGTGGACCCGCTGACCGGTACCATAGCGGTTGAAACCGACCAGTTGCAAAGCACTACGCCGCAGCAGTCCGCGCCCAAGGCAATAGTAAAGAATGGCGTCTTTACGATAAACAAGGCGGCCGCAACCTCGCAGAGCGGCGCGTTCGCGGTGTTCAAGCAGGATCCGAACACCCAGAAAGTGTATGCCGGCACGGACTTCAGCGTCCTGTGTTTCCCCAACCCGTTCAACCTCAAGTCCAAGGCCTTGACGCTCCAGGACGTTACGTCATCGCCCGCCCAATCTGTTACCGGCACGATGATAAAGTACACGATGCCGTCGGATAAAACAGGCACGTTGAAGTTCTACATCTACAACCTGGCCGGCGAGCTGGTAAGAGAGCTGAACGAGGGCAGCCGCACCGGAGGGTACTACTACTACACCGAGTGGGACGGTAAAAATGACAGCGGCGAGGAATGCGCCTCCGGCGTTTACCTGCTGCTTGCAAAACTCGACGGCAAGAAGCTTAACTCCAAACCGCTTAAGATAGCGATACTCAAATAAAGGCAAGGGGATAATATGAATAAACGAATGACCGTCAATTACAAGGAAGCTGAAGGAGGAATGAAAATGAAGACCAGATTATTAACACTTGCCTGTTGCCTGTCGCTTTCTTCAACGCTTTTTGCCGCGGCCGGCACAACGGGCGCGCAGTTTCTAAAGATAAATCCATCGGCGCGCGCGGCCGGCATGGCAGGGGCGTTCTCTGCCGTAGCCGACGACGTGTTTGCCATTTACGCAAACCCGGCCGGTTTGTCGCAACTGAAAAAAGCGGAGATTGCCGCCACCTACATCAGCTATTTTGCAGACGTCAAGTACGGCTTTATAGGCTATGCTTCGCAGGTGCGGGACATCGGCGTCTTCGGCTTCGGGTATACGTACCTCCTCGTTGACCAGATTGAAAAACGCGATGTTGACGAAACAAAACTTGGCGATTTTAACGCCAAGGACACCAGTATCACAGTGGCATATGGCCGCAACGATGCCATCCCGTCCGTTATGGAAGGGGTTAGTGTCGGCGGCAGCCTTAAAGTGATAAGCTCTGAAATAGACCAGACAATAGCCTACACGGGCGCCCTGGACCTTGCGGCAATGTTCAGCCCTGCCGAGAAATTCAAAGCCACGCTTGCCATTCAGAACATAAGCGCCGGCATAAAGTTTAAGGAAGTTACCGACAAACTGCCGTTAAATGTCAAGCTGGGCGCGGCATACGAGGCGTCCCCAAACCTTACCGTGGCCGCGGACATTGACGAGTACCTGTTCGATAACAAGTTCTACGGTTCCGTCGGCGGAGAATACCTGCCCGTGGAAAAGCTTGCGCTTCGCGCTGGCTACCGCATCGGCTACGATACCGCAAGCCTTGGCCAGACCGTGGGATTAAGCATCGGCTTCGGCGTCCGTATATGGTCTGCCGGCCTTGACTACGCCTTCGTCCCATTCGGCGATCTTGGCGACACCCACCGCGTCTCATTTTTAGCAAAGTTCTAACCCGCTTCCCGTCGCTGCCTCGTTTCCTCTCCCCTGCGGGGAGAGGATTAAGGTGAGGGGGAGCTGAATGTTCTGCTCCCGGCGACTTCCCCCTCATCCTGTCCTTCTCCCCGCCGGGGAGAAGGAACTTATGTATAGTCGCAAGCCGTCGGGAAGAGGTAAGCATGAGGGGGAATTTCAGCTGAAAGATATATTATGATAGCCTACCTTAAAGAAAAAATACAAAAAAACGCGGTGCCTATTATTGCAATAGGCGCCGGTTTTTTTGTTTTGTTTACCTGGTCGCTGGGCTGGTGGCAGTCGTTGGAAAACAAGACGCTTGACTACCGCTTTAAGATTCGCGGCCACGTAAAACCCGTAAGTGATATTGTCATCGTTACAGCGGATGAGGAGTCAATAAAGGCGCTTGGGCGCTGGCCGTGGACACGCAGCGTCCATGCGCGGCTGGTTGACCGGCTTACGAAGTTGGGCGCAAAGGCCATAATCTTCGATATATTGTTTACCGAGCCTGAAGTGGAACATCCGGCGGCTGACCGGGCTTTTGCCGCAGCGTTGCGGCGGGCGGCCGGGCGCGTCGTTCTTAATAATTTTTTCCAGAATTTATCGGGCAAACTTACCGATCCTCTAATGCCCATAGCGCCGCTTTTAAAGCACAGCCGCACCGGCTTTGCGAACTCCTTCGCGGAGACCGACGGTATCGTGCGCTGGCAGAAGCTGTTTACGGACTATGAGGACGGCATAATGCCGCATTTGTCCGTTGCCGGATTGTCGGTATTCCTGGGCAAGCCGTTTGTCGAGATAATAAAGGAAGCCGGCATACCGATGAACGGGTATAATGAGATGCTTATAAATTTTTACGGCGGCTACGACTGTTTCCCTTATTATTCTTATTACAAGGTTTTAAACGGCGATATTTCCGATAACCGGTTCCAGAACAAGATAGTGCTTGTCGGCGGAACGGCCACCGCATTGTTCGACCAGACCGCGGTGCCTTTTATACATGTATTTCCCGGCGTCGAAGTGCATGCGACTGTAATGTCCAATATCCTAAGGGGCGAGTTTCTAAGGCCATGGCCGAAGCCGTTTACTTTTCTGCTGATTGTCGCCTGCGCGTTTTTATCTGCATTCCTGCTCAGCAGCATGTCGCCGCTATGGGGCGGCGTTTCCGCACTTTCTATACTTGCCGGATACTTTTTTGCAACGTATTTCCTGTTTGCGGCGCGCTTTGTATATGCCGAGTTCATGGCGCCGGCGGCAAGCCTTACCTTCAGCTACGTCGGAACGCTGTTTTACAAGTACATAGTCGAAGAAAAGGAAAAACGCCACATCAAGAAAACATTCGGCCAGTATTTAAGCCCGCGCGTAATGGAGCAGGTTCTTTCCGACCCCGGTTACCTTAAACTTGGCGGCCAGAAACAGAATCTTACCGTTCTGTTTTCAGACATCCGCAATTTTACAACCATGACCGAGGCCTCCGATTCGGTTGAGCTGGTAAGCCAGCTTAACGAATATTTGAGCAAAATGGTCGAGGTAGTGTTCCGTCACGACGGGACGCTGGATAAATTCATCGGCGATGCCGTTATGGCTATATGGGGCGCTCCCATCCCGCAGAACGATCACGCCCGGCGCGCCGTGCATTGTGCGATCGACATGCTTGAAGAGCTGGATAAATTAAACGCAAAATGGAAGGCTGAGGGCAGAAGTCCGCTTGAAATAGGAATCGGCGTAAACACCGGCGATATGATCGTCGGCAACATGGGGTCTAAAGAAAAGATGGAATATACGGTTATAGGCGACAATGTAAACCTCGGTTCCCGGCTCGAAGGGCTGAACAAGGAATACGGCACGCATATTATAATTTCCGACGCAACCTACCAGGCCGTCCGCGATATGGTGGAAGCGCGCCACCTGGGAGACGTAAAGGTAAAAGGCAAAACAAAAGCCGTGGAAGTGTACGCCGTGCTTGGCAAAAAAGCCTGACAATAATCGTGGAAATATTCTGGCGGCTCCTCCTTGCGCATCTATTAACCGATTTTACATTCCAGACCGATTTCCTGGCGCGCTGGAAACTTAAAAGCATTGCCGGCGTGCTGGTGCATTCGCTGGTGTTTTTTGTTTGCGCCGGGGCGCTTTGTTTTCCTGAAATTAATGATGTCTGGCCCATAAAAGAGCCGTACGTCGCCCTGCGCGGCTGGCTGGTTATAGCCATACTCTCGCTGCTGCATTTTTTAGAAGACGGCTGGCGGGTTTGGGCTATTAACAGGGAAAATTCCTCGGATTCGTTCGCGTTCTTCCTCTGGGATCAATTCACCCATTATTTCATGTTATTTGTTTTTGCTCCCGCCGGCGGCGGCCTCTTGCCGGGCAAGTGGGTTTCACTTGGCATCATTTTCGTTCTTGCCACCCACTTCTCCGCCATCGTTATATACTACATCCAGAAAGGCCTGCGCAACCCCGTCCAGATAATGAGGAAGGAAAAATATTATTTCATCCTCGAACGCTTTGCAATAGCCGCAGCCCTCATGCTACCCGGCTTCTGGGCGCTGACGTTTGCCGTAGTATTGCTGATGCGAAAAGCCGTTAAAAAAATATCATTCCCTTCGCCTTTTTCCCCGGTCAACCTTGCCGCCAGCCCCCTCCTTGCCATAACCTTCGGCACCCTCGCCCGCATAATCTTCTACGCTTAACATGCCATTGACGGTAAATCAATGCGCATAGTTAACAACGCTAAATGTAACCCCCTGACTCCATAACCCAGTCTATAAATGTGTCTCTTTGGCGCAATACGCATTGACTTATTGTATTTCTTGTAGTACAATAATCATATATTATTGTACTACAGAGAGGTTGTTATGGAAACGAAAGAAAAAATTAAAAAGATAGTTACCGAATGGCGTGAATTCGATATTCCAAGGCTTTATGATCGAAATTTTAACTATTCGTTCCTTGATGCTGGTGAAATACTTTCAATAATCGGCGCCCGGCGGACGGGAAAAACGTACTTGTGTTATCAGATAATAAATTCATTAAGAGGATCCGTTCCCAGAGACAATATCGTTTACGTCAATTTCGAGGATGAACGCCTCTATCCCCTGAAAGGAGACGAGCTGGAAGTATTTCTTGACGTTTATTTTGAATTATTCCATGTTGATATGTCAAAAAAGGTTTATCTGTTTTTGGATGAAATACAGAATCTGGAAAATTGGTCAAAGTGGGCGAGAAGAATAACGGGCCAGAACAAGAATATAAAATTGGTTTTGACCGGTTCGTCGTCAAAACTGTTCAGTAAAGAAATAGCGACCGAGTTGAGAGGCAGGACGCTTACTCACACCGTGTATCCGTTAAGTTTTGCGGAATACGCCGGAGCGCGCGGTGCGAAACTGCATCAACTTGACAAAGAAAGGATACTATATTCCAAAGACAAAATATCCATAAAGAAGCTGTTCAACGATTATTTCAGATCGGGCGGTTTTCCCGCCGTTATAGAGAGTTCCATGCCGGGGGAGTTGCTGAAAGAGTATTATAAAACAATGTTTTATCGCGACCTTATAGAACGGTACGGTATAAAAAATATAAAATTGCTTGAGGATTATCTTACGCTGGTGGTTGACCAGTTTGCCTGTCTTTACTCAATATCTTCGACGGCAAAGAAACTTGAAGAATTCGGGTATTCTTTCAGTAAGAATACCTTGAGCAACTTCTCGAATTACGCTCAGGACATTTTTCTTATCTTCGAACTGAAGAAATTCAGCTATAAAGTTAAGGAACAATTGCGCCTGCCGAAAAAGGTTTATGCCATAGACCACGCCCTCGTTAATGCTGTCCGCTTCTTTGCAACGGAAAACTACGGGCGTGTGCTTGAAAACATCGTTTTTCTGGAATTAAAACGCAGGAATGGAGAATTGTACTATTATTCGGGAGACAGGGAATGCGACTTTATAGCCGGAGAAAAGGGCAGGATACTGCAATCAATACAAGTCTGCAAAAGCATTGCTTCGCCGGCAACCAAAAAGCGGGAGATAGACGGCATACTTGATGCCATGAACGAATATAACCTGGGCAAGGGCTTGATTTTAACCGAAGACGAAACGGATACAATCAAAACCGGGGGAAAAACAATAAATGTCCTCCCCGTCTGGCACTGGCTGCTTTACGGCAGATAAAGGATATTTAGAACTGGCCTGCCTTCAAAAGTAAAGCAAAACCTTGCAAAATAGAAATTCAATTTCTATTTTGCAAACGTGTCAAATAGTGTATTCTCAAACAAACTTAAAACCGTTTCCCGTTGTTTCCGTTATATCTACCGAGTCCGGTATCGTTGCTGGAATTGATAGATGTGCGGATTAGTAAAGTAATCCGCACATCGCTAAATAAGCAGGAAAAGCAATTCCCGATTTCCTTGTCCCATTGCAAATTCCAGGTTGAAGCAGTTTTCGATACGCAAAAGACTCTAATATAGTTTTTTGCTTTTTAGGCAGATATTAGCTATAATATCTTCTGCTGTTGCGCCCATAGCTCAACTGGATAGAGCGTTTGACTACGAATCAAAAGGTTAGAGGTTCAAGTCCTCTTGGGCGCGCTTTATAAATAAGATGTCTATAACTTACGATGCCTTTATGCGCGAGGCAATAAAAGAAGCACGGAAGGCAGAGAAAAAAGGTGAGGTGCCTGTAGGCGCCGTAATAACCTTAAACGATGTCGTCATCGCCCGGGGCCATAACCGCAGCATTACCCGAAACGATCCCACCGCCCACGCTGAAATAATAGCCCTGCGCGCCGCAGCCAGAAAACTGAATAATTATCGTCTGCCCGGCTGCAAGTTGTTTGTTACCGTAGAGCCTTGCCCGATGTGCGCCGGCGCGATAGTCTGGGCGCGGATTTCCAAAGTAATTTTTGGCGCCCCCGACCCCAAAGCCGGCAAACCAAACCACCGCGCCCTGGCAACCGGCCCCGTGCTACAACAGGAATGCAGTGCCTTATTAAAAGATTTCTTCCGAAAAAAAAGGTGTCTCTTTAGCAGTTTGAGGTCATTGCGAGCGAGAGCGAAGCAATCTTGACGTTGCTTCTGATGAAAAGCGAGATTGCCGCGCCCTTCGGTCTCGCAATGACGACGACAACTTCTAAACGCTAAAGAGGCACAAAAAAAAGATAACCCTTAGCCGCAAACCAGTTTCCTCTCCCCGTCGGGGAGAGGATTAAGGTGAGGGGTTGTTCAATATTCCGACGATTTCCCCCTCATCCTGGCCTTCTCCCCGCCGGGGAGAAGGAACGTGAGCTAAAAAAATGGATCGTATTTTCAGAGCAAAAGCTTTAACTAAACGGCATTACCCTTAGCCGTCATTATCCGCACAGCCCGCGCAAAGTTTTTAAACAAATCGGAAAGGGGTAACAGCCCCGCCAGTATGGCGGGGCACAATAGGCTGCGTGTTCGCACGAATAAGTGCGAACTGCCACGCAGGGCGCCGAGGAAGTGAGGCGCCGAAACAGGATGTTTCCCCTTTGGGAGCACTTCGGCGCGCGGTTTACCTTTCGCGCCGGAGCCGCTTGAGCGAAGCGAAAGCTAGCCCGCGCGAAGCGCGGGTGCGACATAGGGGATGAACCGGTCTCGACGGAAGTGAGTAGGTACAGGTGGCAGGACCGAGTCGGCCGAAGGCTCGGTAAAAAATCGGCCAAAACTTAAAAGCCAACAATAACTTGGCCCTGGCTGCTTAACGCAACCACGTTTACCTTCTGATACCTATTAGGAGGGCTAAACGCAAAGAGTAGGTTAGTCATGACGGTGGCGTTTCGTGCCTGCATGATGAAACAACTACGAAACTGGCGCCGGGATAGTCCTGCTGTGCGGCAGTCCCGGTGCGAGAACACGGCGCAGCTAATCCTGTAGGAACCTGGCTAATGCTCTTTCGGACGCGGGTTCGACTCCCGCCATCTCCACCAATTTAATGAAAAACGGCATACAAATCGTTATCACGACGGTTATCATTGCGGCATGTGCTGCCGCTTCCGGCGCGGCGCTCGCCACCAGGAGCGCCAGCGCGGTCTATGACGGCGATGTCATAAAAGGCTGTAAGATTTATGATTTCTCCGGCGAGGAATACTTTCCGTTAAGCCAGCTTGCGCGCATATATAAAACGCAGATAGTGTGGCACCCGGTTACCGGGAAAGTATCCCTTATGGCAAATAACCGCCGCATGGACATTTTTCTAAAAAGCACGCGTTACATGATTGACGGAAAACGCAAGCGCATGGGCGCGCTTGTGCGCACATCCGGGAAGGAAGCGCTGGTGCCGGCGTCGTTTGCAACCTCGGTAGATTTCAACGACCTTGCCCAGACCAGCTCCTCATGGAACCCAGAGTCGTCCATCCTTGTCGTAGAAAAAAAGGTAAACATCCTTGCGCCCCGTTTTTACTCGAATCAGGATAAAACGGAAATAGTTCTCGAACAGCTTAAGGAGCTTTCATACGAATGGAACGACCGCAAGCCAGGCAAGATAGTGATATCGTTCCTGCGCGGGCGCATTACGTGCGAAACGATAGGCATTGATGACGGTGTGGTAAGAGAGATAGAAGCCACAAATGACGGCAGACAGGCGCTTGTGATTATTTATCTCACCGCGGGCGCGGGCAAACCCGAAAAGAAGATGTTGTCCAATCCTTCGCGCCTCGTAATCAATATCCCTCGCACCGGTCTGGCCGGGCAAGAGGCCAATAAAATTGCCGTTCTACCCGACACTTCGACGGTAAATACCGCCGGCGAGGCTAAGGACGCCGGGATTATGCCGTCATCGGCAAGTGTTGTTTTCAGCGGCAGCCAGGAAACCCCGGCAGCATCCGGCGAGATAAAAAATACGGCGGCCGCAACCCCAGCCCCGGTTACCGCTTTGCCGGCAGCGGCCCCTGTGGCGGCATCGCTGAAACCCGCGCCGCAGGCTGACAAAAAACGCAGGTTGATTGTTCTTGACGCCGGACACGGCGGCGAGGACCCGGGCGCCATAGGTAGAAACGGAACCAGGGAAAAAGATATAAACCTTGCGATTGTCCTTGAGCTTGAGCGGTTGTTCAAGGAAGCCGGCGAGTTCGATACAATTCTTACGCGCACCAACGACACGTTCGTGCCGCTTGTCGAACGCAGCTCTCTTGCGAACGAAAAGAGGGCTGACATTTTTGTTTCCGTGCATTGCAACGCTTCCATGGACAAGAACAGCGGCGGTTTTGAAATATACTTTCTATCCGAGAAGGCTTCCGACGACGAGGCCGCCGCCACGGCAATACTGGAAAACTCCGTTATCCGCCTTGAAGGCAAACCTTCCCACAAGCGCTCCGTCCTCCAGGAGCTTCTCTGGTCAATGGCCGTCAATGAATTCATCAACGATGCTTCCGAGCTTTGTTCCCACATATCAACGGAAGTCATGCGGCGCATTAAAATACAGAACAGGGGCGTCAAGCAGGCTGGTTTTTACGTTTTGCGCGGCACGCAGATGCCGGCGGTTTTAGTCGAGTGCGCCTTCATGAGCCACCTTGGAGAAGAGGCAAAACTTAAGTCCCGCCGTTTCCAGCACCAGGTGGCCGACTCCGTTTACGAGGGCGTGCGCGGCTACCTGTTGCGCAAGGAAAAAAGCAACGTGGCAAAAAATGAATAACGAACCCATAGGCATATTCGATTCAGGCATAGGCGGCCTTACCGTCATGGCGGAAGTCATGCGGTTTCTGCCGTCCGAAAACATAGTTTATTTCGGCGATACCGCGCACGTGCCGTACGGTTCAAAATCCAAAGAGGCCGTAACGCGGTTTTCTGTCGAGATAGCGAATTTCCTTCTTTCCAAAAACGTCAAAATGATCGTGGTTGCCTGCAACACGGCCTCGGCCTTCGCGCTGGAAACGCTGCGCCGCAAATTTGCATTGCCGGTTATCGGCGTAATAGAGCCGGGCGCGCGCGCTGCCGTCGAAAGCACGAAAAGTAAGCGCATCGGCGTGGTAGGCACCGAGGGTACGGTGCAAAGCCGTTCCTATCCCGCGGCAATCGCCGCAAAGAACGCATCCGTAAAAGTTTTTTCCCGCGCATGCCCGTTGTTTGTGCCGCTGGTGGAAGAAGGCTGGCTTACCCACGACGTAACGCACCGTGTCGCGCGCGAATACATCGCCCCGCTTGCGGCCAGGAATATTGATACGCTTGTGCTGGGCTGCACGCATTACCCGCTGCTTAAAACAGTGCTGCGCGCCGCCGCAGGGCCGGCTATTACGCTGATAGATTCAGCCGCCGCCACGGCCGGCGAAGTTTCCCGCACACTCCATAAAAACGGGCGCGCCGCGCCTGCCGGGCGGCGGGGGAAATACCAATTTTACGTCAGTGACGCGCCTGAAAAATTCCAGGCCGCCGGCCGCCGCTTCTTGGGACGGGCTATCGCCGGCGTAAAAAAAATAACAATGGAAAAATGTTAATGAATTACAGCGTCGCGGTTGAAAAAACGTTTTCCGCCGCCCATGCCCTGCGCGGCTACAAGGGAAAATGCGAAAGGCTGCACGGCCACACGTGGAAGGTGCGCGCCGTGCTTTCCGGCACGCGCTTAAACAAGCTCGGTATGCTTACGGATTTCACGGAAATCAAGGCGCTGCTCGACGAAATTCTTGCAGCCGTTGACCACCGATACATAAATGATGTCCCGCCGTTCGACACTGTAAATCCTACCGCCGAAAACATCGCAATGTACATATATAAGCAACTGGCCGCGAAGCCGCGCATCTTCAAAGGTGTCCGGCTCGCCGAAGTTACCGTCTGGGAAAGCGAAACATCTTCCGCCACTGTCCGTCAATGAGAAAAAATCAGAAACAATCAAAAAGCGCGATAGTTCTTCTTTCGGGCGGACTTGATTCCGCAACCGTTTTATATTACGCATTAAAACGCGGTTACAGTTGCCGTTGCCTTCTTTTCGACTATGGCCAGCGCCACAAAAAAGAGCTTGCCGCCGCCGAAAAAATTGCGCGCGGCGCGGGCTGCCCCGTCCAGAAGGTAAGAATTACGCTTCCATGGGGCGGCAGCTCGCTACTGGATAAGAATGCTGTCCTGCCTCATCATAAAAAGAATTCGCGCCCTGCCACCCTGCCGTCAACCTACGTGCCGGGCCGTAACACGATATTCCTGTCATTTGCGTTGTCGTACGCCGAGACGACAAAAGCGGATGCTCTTTTCATAGGCGCAAATGCCGTGGATTTTTCAGGCTACCCGGATTGCCGTCCCGGTTACTATGGCGCATGGAATGCCCTGCTGAAACAACTGGGTGTCAGCGTTCGCATAAAGTCTCCTCTCGTGCGGATGACCAAGGCGCAGATAGTGCGTCTTGGCGTGCGCCTCGGTGTTCCTTACGAGAACACGTGGTCATGCTACGGAGGCGGCGGCAAACCGTGCGGTAATTGCGATTCCTGCACGTATCGTGCCAGGGGCTTCAGCGAGGCTAAAATAGCGGATCCGGCGCTATGACGTTGCTTTCGGTGCCCGTATCGGAAATATTTTTTTCATATCAGGGGGAAGGTATTTATGCGGGACAGCCCCAGGTATTCGTGCGTTTTGCGGGCTGTAACCTGCGCTGCCGCTACTGCGACACGCCGTCCACTCAGGAAATTAAAACAAATCATGTCCGCCTGGGCGCAACCCAATTGTTAAATCAAATAAGGGCGCTTGCCCAAAAACATTTCATCGGCCCCTTGCGTGTTTTTCCGCCCATGGTGTCGTTTACGGGCGGTGAACCGCTTCTTCATGCGGCAATGCTGCGCGCCCTGCTGCCCGCGTTGAAAAAAGAAAAGTTTCTTGTATATCTTGAAACAAACGGTACCCTGCCCGGTAACTATGCGACGGTGGCGCGCTGGGTGGATATCGTGGCCATGGATATAAAGCTGCCGTCCGCGTGCGGTAAAAACTGTTGGAGCGCGCACAGCCGTTTCCTGTCGGCCGCAAGGCGCAAGGCGTTTGTGAAAATAATAGTTACTCGCGGCACGCGAAATTCCGAGATTGTCCGCGCCGCAAAGCTTGTCGCCGGCATCTCGCATAAAATACCGGTTATACTGCAACCGGTAACGCCTTCGAAAGTGTGTCCCGCGCCGGTGCATGGGCAGTCAGGCGCCTGGCTTGCCGTCGCAGGAAGCTATTTAAAGGATGTAAGGGTCGTACCACAATTACATAAGCTATGGCATGTGCGATAAAATGTTGCACATAAAAATGTTCAAAAAACTGTTGACAATAAAAACAAACACTGTTATACTGTAGACGCTGTAAATCTTCTACTGGAGGTACAGATGAAAGTCAAAGGGGTAGTTCTTCTTGTTTCTTTCCTTTTTAGCGTTGGGGCAATTGCTAATGTTGCCGCGGCTCCTTCTAAAAGCGCTAAAGCAATCACTCAAAAAACAATCATCGTCAAAAGCTTTTCCGGGACACTTCGGATCGTAACGCCTTCAAACAAGGTTATTACCGTGTCTCCCGGGACCAGGGCGCCCAGGATACCCTTCGGATCAAAAATCGAAGTGGTTAATGGCAAGGCCGTTATTATGGCGGATGATGCCAGGATAACTCTTACGGAGCGCCAGCAGATACAGATAGATAAAAATGCCTTGACAGGCGCAATAGAATTTACCGCAGGAGATGCCAGCGCCGGCGCAATAAAGGTGGAAATAGGTTCAACTGTCGCGCTCCTCGAGCAGGGCCAGCAGATTAACCTGGTTGCCGGTGCCGTAGGCGGCGGCGATAAGAAGATCGAAGTGGTAAAAGGTGAAGTTACATTAAGAACCGATGAGGGCGAAAAAAAAGTGGAAGCCGGTGATAGTGTCAGCGTAACACCCGGCGATTTGAAAGATGAAAAAGATGTTACTGTAGTCCCCGAACCCCCCCAGGAGCAAACAGAAGCCAGCCCATCGAGCCTGTAAATTATTCTTTTAATATAGAAGAAATAAATAAAAATTAAAAAGAGGTGCGGAAAAAACTATGTTAAACAGAAATGCGAAGAAGGCAGTTCTTGCAGTTGTTTTTCTACTGGCAGGCCACTCACTGGCCATGGCGACGGTAAAATGGGGAAACTTGCTTGTTTCTCCGGGGTTGGAAATATATTCGGTGCAGGATTCGAATATTTATCTGCAATCTTCCGATTCAAAAACATCGCGGGTTAACAGCCTGCGCCCCAGCATACATTTCTCACTCCCCTCCAAGGGCAACGAAGTGCGCTTCGGCTATTCCGCCGACATTATGAGCTACGCGGAAAATCCGTCGAAAAACAATGCGTCAAACCAGGCGGCGGATGCCATGTTGCGCCTGGTATTTCCCGCGGGTTTTTCCTGCATCCTAAGTTACGATTACCTCGATACCAACGATCCTCTTTCTGCCGAAAACGTTGATCGCGTCAAACGCAAGCAGAATAACTTCTTCATGGGATATTCCTACAAGTTCAGCAAGAATTTTCTTCTTGGGTTTAACTACTCGAATATCCTTCATAAATATAATGATGCTGCATATAGCGCAAGCCTTGACCGGCGGGATATAGAGTCCACCCTCGAGGCTGCGGCCTACGTTTCTCCCAAGACCGTTTTATTCCTCGGCTACGGCATGGGGTCTATAGGTTACCTGGATACCGACAATAATAATAGTTCGAAATCCACGCAGTTGAGCATCGGGTTGCGCGGGTCTTTAACACCCAAGACGGTAGGCGAGCTGAAGGTTGGTACGCGTGAGAAGAAATTCGATAATATAACCGGCGAGGATGTTTCAACCTCGGTTCTTTCGCTCTCCTCGGTAGTGGATTTCTCGAAAAGAACGAAACTAAACATTTCCGGCGCCAGGAATATAGTTGAATCAACGTTTTCCAATAACCTTAACTATATAGAGAATGCGTTTTCATTAAAACTTAATCAGCGGATTTATTCCCGCTGGAACGCGGCGATAGGCGGCACTGTCAGTGCGCAGAATTATTCTGAAGAAACCACAATAGGCGCGGACACGCTTAAGCGTCAGGATGCCAATAACCAAATGACGCTTGATATTGCATATGACGCCCTGAAATACTTGTCTTTTGGTGGCAACTATACCGCGAAATCACGTAATTCTAATTTTAGCCAGTACGATTACAACGATACGATCGTCGGTTTGTATACAAAGCTGTCGTTTTAACGCATAAACGTAAATTTTACGATAAAGACTCCATCGAAATGCCAAAGAAATGAAGCGGTTGTCATTATATCCAATAGTTCTTCTTTTTGCGTTAACATTCACCGGTTATTCTGCCGCGGCAGAGAACGAGGTAGACGGTTATAAAATGGATGTGCCGGATGTCCCGGCGCTTCATGAAGAGTATAAGGTAGGCGCTTATGATCTGCTTGATATAAGCGTCTACCAGGAACCCGACCTCAGTAAAGTGGTGCGTGTTTCACAGGACGGATTTATTTCCTTTCCGCTTGTCGGAAAGGTTAATGTTTCCGGCCTCGATATCATTGCCGCCGAAGAAAAGATAGCTGCCCTCCTTGAACGCGATTACCTTATAAATCCCAGTGTTAAGATTTTGGTTAAAGAATACAGCTCCAAGAAAGTATTTGTTCTTGGCGAGGTAAAAAACCCCGGCTCACTCAGCATACCGCAGGACAAGAAATTGACCGTCATAGAAGCCATTGCCATGGCCGGCGGATTCAGCACAACGGCCGCCATTGACGGTACGCGTATTATCCGTGTTGAAAACGGGGTAAAAAAATATTTGCCGGTAAAGGTCAGCGATATCACCAAACGGGGCGACAAGGCCAAAGACATCATACTTGAGCCCAACGATATACTGTTTATTCCAGAAAGAATATTTTGAGGTATTTATGTCTCTTGTTACTGGCACAAACCAGTTTCACGAAAATGAGCTGTTAGCATACTGGAACATTATCCAGCGCAGGAAGTGGGTAGTGTTGACGGTTCTTGTCGCCACCGTAACGATAGCCGCGATCT
>Ga0156557_1077_pt1 | contig 43532 bp, 44 predicted proteins | sample RifOxyB2_FD_111952 | JGI IMG/M metagenome (GOLD analysis project Ga0156557, IMG submission 111952) | Elusimicrobia bacterium RIFOXYB2_FULL_50_12
AGGAAATCAGCCAGCATAAGCTTTACCTTATCGCCCTTTCTCCTGCTTTGGAAGCGCGTGTTCCGCAAGAATAGCTTATCCCGGAACCGCAAGGGTTTATTCTCAAATAACATACTCATGATACGCCTGACCGGCGAAGATGTATTTTTTGACCGCGCATAATCGCCGACAACTTTGGCGAGAGTAAAAGCCATCGTCATGAAATCGCTTGAATTTCCACCCGCATCCGTGGCGCGCTTACGCAGGCATTCCAAAAACTCCGCAGGGCAGGACGCCTCGGCAACAGTAAAAGTTTTGCCTATGTAAAGCCCCCCATGATCGTCGGAACCTCCCGTAAAGCCTTTTACCCACGGGTTATCCCCGAACGGCTCTATGCCGTGCTTGCGATAGAGCGCCTCTATATGGGCGGGCGTAAGCCCGCTTAGCGCCTGCCGCCAACCGGTGTTGGCTTTCTCGCCGATACCACCGTTAACCGTCTCAAAGACATCAAACAGAAGAATGAGTTTTTCCAGCTTGTCGGCATCCAGTTTACTGCTCCTGGAATATGCGGCATGAGCCACTGAATAAGCAAGCCCCTCCGCCTTTATGTAATCGCGCAGGTGATAAATGTTGCGGCGCAATTTATCTATCGCCGCGAAGCGTGTCTCGTCAAGCCCGTAAATAAGAACATGCACAGGGCAATTGTCCTCCGGAAAAAACGCCGTGGCCTCAAGGCCGATAATTACGTCATGCGGGTGCCGTTCCCTGAGAAGCAACGCGCCGCCTATGCGGTTATGATCCGTGATGGCGACGAAATCCATCCCGCGCTCTTTGGCGCTGCGGTAGATGAACTCCGGCTCGCTGTAAGATTCCGCGGCGCCCAACTCCATAAGAAACTGCTCCGACAACTGCTCAGAATACTTCGAGTGAACATGCAAATCCACTTTAGACATAAAACTCCCCTTGCAATATAATTTTAGACGCGTCGGAGGAAAGCGAAAAGAGATTACCGGGATTGGATGTCGCGGGAGAAGGTACTTGTCGTGTAATTATATATAAATAACTGGTGTTACGCAAGAAATACCAAAGTTGCTGTCATTGCGAGCGAAGCGAAGCAATCTTGCTGTTTCGTATCGAAACGACGAGATTGCTTCGTCACGAAGGCTTCTCGCAATGACACGCTGCGTAACATCAGTAAATAAACAAGGCTTGTACGATGGCGCGTAAGCGTTATTTTTGTTACAATGTAATTGTCAAAAAAGGAGGGCTGCCATGATAATAAAAAGTTCATCGTTTAATAATACCGGGATGATACCGCCCGAGTTTACGTGTGAAGGCGATAACATAAACCCGGACATATCCATAGAGTCCATTCCTGATAACGCCAAAAGCATGGCGCTGCTTATCGAAGACATAGACGCGGCTAAAGGCAGTTTTATTCACTGGCTTGTTTTCAACATCCCGGTTTCTTCCGCCATAGACCAAAACAGCATACCCGGCACACAGGCGCGCAACGACTCCCTGGGCAACAATTACTACGGCCCCTGCCCGGCCGTCGGCACGCACCGCTACGTGTTTACGCTTTATGCGCTTGATACAATGCTCGATCTTCCCGAAGGCACCGGCCACGAAGCCGTAAGGAATGCACTGTCAGGCCGCATACTTGCAAAAGCTGAGATCACCGGTAAATATAAAAAGAAGATACTTGCGCCTGTCTGACAACTATTATGAACAGCGAATATGCGGCCGGGGCCATTGTCTTCCGGCGGGAAAACAACTCCATCAGTTACCTGCTCATTTACAGCAGGCGCAATAAAACATGGGGTTTTCCCAAGGGGCATATGGAGGCCGGCGAGGACGAAATCGCCGCCGCACGACGGGAAATAGCCGAGGAAACCGGCATTAAGTCCGTTGTTTTGCTGCCCGGTTTCCGGCAGGAAAACATTTACCGCGCCGTAAGCAACCGCCCGCCCTCGACAGGCAACGTGATAGAAAAACACTCCGTATACTTCCTTGCGCGCGCCGACTCGCCCGCCATTAGAATACACGATGAAGAGATCTGCGGCTATCGCTGGCTTGAACTGCCGCAAGCCCTGCGCCTGCTCAAATTCGATTCATTGAAGCAAACCCTGGAAACCGCCGATCGCTTCCTGGCCGAAAATAACCGCTAACGCAAAGACATATTTACCGCCACCAGCCAAACCAGCCTTTTGCCCTATGGTGGTTCCTGCCGGCAAACCAGCGTACAATTCCGAAACTCAAGCCCGCAAGGCCTGCTCCTATGAATATATTTCTTCTTCTATGATTTACGGGCGCGCCAAGCCAGCCTCCGCTTGAGCCTGACCATTGATCCGCCGGCTTAAACAGGTTGCCAGGGTTTTGCGGCGCAAGTTTATCCTCAAACCCTTCTTTCTCGGCCTTCTTTGCCGCAATATTCTCCGTCATCGAAGGAAACAGCGAATGAAGCAGCATAAGCCGCCTGCCGAACCCGCCTACCGTTACCACGTCGCGCGGACACGTTGCCAGCCGCACAATCGCCCGCGCCACCTTGTCGGCACGGTACAGCGGCCCCACCGGCTTGACGGCCTTGCCCGTGTAGTTTGCGCTATGCTGAAAAAGCGGCGTATCTATGGACGCGGCCAGCACCGTGCAAACTCTTATCGAAGGGAACCCCTTCAGTTCCGCCCGCAAACTTTCGGAAAAACCGTTGATGGCAAACTTGCTGGCAGTGTATGCACTGGAATACGGCAATCCTATGGTGCCTGAAATAGAAGATACATTCACCAGCGTCCCCGCCTGCTGCCGGTGAAAATGCCCTATAACGGCACGCGCGCCGTTAAGGTAGCCGAACAGGTTTGTTTCTATGACGCGCTTGTATGCGTCGAAGGGAACTTCGTCAAAGCGGCCAAAAACGTTGACCGCGGCGTTATTAACCCAGATGTCAATTCCGCCGAAAACAGAAGCCGCCCTTTCAGCCACCGCCGTAACCGCGTTTTCGTTCACGACATCGGCAGGCGCCACCAGCGTCTTGGCGCCGAGTTTTTCCGCTTCCGCGGCCACTTCTTTAAGGTTATTTTCACCGCGCGCTATCAGCACAAGATTGGCGCCCGAGCGCGCAAACTCAAGCGCCGTAGCCCGCCCTATACCGCTGGATGCACCCGTGATTGCCACCGTCTTATTCTCAAGAACTTTACGTTTTGTCTTCATAAATATACTGCCCCCTTTTTACGCCGTCTTCATACGCAAAAGATCGTCGTATATATTCATCGTGTTCTCCATCATGGTTGGAATTAAAAATTTTTCTCTTACCAGGCGGCTGCCGTTATTTCCAAGCATACGCGCCTTGTCTTTGTCCGTAAACATCGCGGAAACCCAGCGCGCAATGGCATCCGCATTTTTGGGAGGTATAAGAATACCCGTTTGCCCGTTCCGGATTACCTCGGCGTTACCTCCGACATCGGTAGCCACCACGGGCTTCGACATGTAAAGCGCTTCCAGAATAGTATTTGAGAACCCCTCGCTGCAGGACGGTGAAACCACCACGTCCATAACCGATAGCGCCTCGGCGATAGCCTCAGTATAACCAATGAAACGGGTACAACGCTCAAGCCCCAGTTGCACGGCCTTCTGCCGTGTTTGCTCAAGCACCGGCCCTTCACCGGCCATAACCAGGTGAACATCCGGCATGGTTTTCTTTATTATAACAGCCGCATCAAGGAAGTACCTGTGCCCTTTTACCGGGTTAAAATTCGCCAGCATTCCCATCACTGGAACGCCGTCAGGTATTGACAGCTTTTTTCTCGCGCGCGCCACATCAACAGGCAAATCAAGTTTTTTGGTTTCGATTCCGTTATAGACTACCGTTATCTTATCACCGCTTACGCCCTCATCGGCGATTACGAATTGTTTTACCTTCTCGGAAACACAGATTATCCTGTCCACGTAACGGTTAAGCAACTTATAACACCATACGTTGCGCCTGTTCCTGCCCAGCCCCATGTCCCGGCGGCTTGAAATAACAACCGGTATGCGGGCAAACCGCGCCAGCATGGTGCCGTATATATCTGGATTCGTATGGAACGTCTGAAGTATTTTAATGCCCTCGCGCTGGATAAACTCGTTTAACTTGAAAAACATGGCCAACTGGCGGCGGCCGTATATTTTTCGCATATTCAATATTTTAACGGGAATATCGTTTTGTTCCAGCTTCTTCCTGAAAGCAGGCGACCCCTGAAACGTTACGACAAACGGTTTAAACCTTTTCCTGTCAATATTCGTTACCAGTTCAAAAAGATGGCGTTCGGTGCCTGAAAAAATATGCAGGAAATCTATTAAAAAAAGAATAGGCGCCTGCGCCTGTTTCATATTACCCCCGTTTCAAAATAGGAGTCTCTTTAGTGTTTTGAAGTTGTAGTTGTCATTGCGAGCCCAAAGGGCGCGGCAATCTCGCTTTTCATCAGAAGCAATGTCGAGATTGCTTCGCTCTCGCTCGCAATGACCTCAAATTGCTAAAGAGACACAAAAATAGTTCTTATCCATTTTTTTGAAAAAAACAAAGTGCGATGAAGCATCGCCTTAAACGTATTATTCCAGATGATTATTTCCGTATTCTTCCGCTGGGCTTTTGCCCAGTGAAATTTATAGGCTTCGCTTCCGCGCAAAAAATCATACTCAACCGCACCTGCATTTATGGATTCTCGTATCATGTGCGCCGTTGACAACAGCCCGGGGCTGTATTTATTGAAACTCCTGTCTATGCCCGACTGGTAAAAAAACACCCTGTCTTTGTAGTGAAACGCATACTGGCAGGCCACTATCCTGCCGTTCATCCTAAGCACCCCCAGCAACAGCCAGCCTTTTTCGTGGAACTCGTGAGCTATGCGCTGGTGAAAACACCAGAAATCCTCTTCCAGCGAAGCGCCGTCCCTTTTTTTGTCGGACATCCTCTGTCTGTGAAGTTCCTGCAGCGCGCGCATACCCTGCGATAACGTGCCGGCATCCTTCCACAACTCGAAACCCGCCGGGCTTTTTTTTGAGATTGCACGCTCCTTGCGGCCGATATTGTAGCGATTGTTCGGCGACAGTGTGGCCAGGTACTCATCCCAACTCCGCGGCAGTTCGATGTAAGGGCATACGCCGTTGGCTCTCAGCGCCCACGTGTAGGAGCCATCCAGGTAACCGGCGGCGCGCTCAATAAACCCTGTGTCTTCCCTCATGTCGCGCAAAAGCGCCACATCCCACAATACCACGCGCTCAAGATAACGAAAAAATTCAAATTCAAACCGCTGCTTGTATGCATCGAGTGTAACCAGCCCCAGATGGTCGGGAGTAACTTCATGTCCGGACCCCAGGAACTCAAGCCTGTTTAAGGAAACGCCGAACCGGCTGACCTTTCGCACCATCATCGGCGCCATCGCAACCAAAATGTTGTCCGGCGAATACCCAAGCACTATATGCACCTGTTTTCCATCGCCGAAAACATCAAGCCAGGTTTTAGTCCATTCCCACGTCAAAAAAACGCATTCGTTGCCGCTACGGGCAAGCAAATCGTCCCATTGCCTGCGAAAATCCAGGAATTTGTCGTAAGTTGATATAACTTTTAAGGTGAGCACCATCCCCCCATCCCCTGCCCCGGTACTTCTATTTACAACCTGATGTTACGCAAGAAATACCAAAGTTGCTGTCATTGCGAGCGAAGCGAAGCAATCTTGCTGTTTCGTATCAAAACGCCGCGATTGCTTCGTCGCGAAGGCTCCTCGCAATGACACTCTGCGTAACATCAGTTATAGTATCGCATTACCCGCATTACGTCATGCCGAAGGCCTTAATCCGGCATCCAGATGCGTTGACGTAATTCAAAACCCTGGATTCCGGCTTAAACCATGCCGGAATGACGGCCGCGGCGTAACATCAGTTATAGTATATATTTTTTAAAGATTATTTTCTAGAAAGCTACGTTGATGCCGGTTGAAAATATGTTGTTTGAGTAGTTATATATATAATCATTCGAAGAACTTTTTTCGTAAGAATACTCCGCTTTTAACGTTATAAAACGCAACATCCTGTACGTTACGCCGGCCGAAACTATGAACCTTTCATCTTTCCTTGTTTCACCGGGCATCCGCCCGGCAGAATCTGTTGCATACCTCCCGGGGTAGCTTTTTTTCTGATATGTTCCGCCAAGCACGCAACCCAGCCTTCTTACAGGATAAAACACGGTTTCAAAAAACAATGACGGGCCGGCAAAGCTGTAGTAATCAGCAACCAGCGTACGGGAAGATCCCTCGACGGAAGTATCCACAACCGAAAGATTTGCGTTTGACCGGACATCAGAATACCGTATACCGGCGCTGAAATTCCAATCCCTGTTAATAATCGTTGACAGTATTATCCCAGATTGCAGTTCAATATCCCTGCGCTTGACAGTCGTTGTCGTCGTTACGTCCTCGTAGAGATTTTGTGTGGGGTAATTCCTGGCCATGGCCTTTGCCGAAAGTGTCATTATTGACCATGGCGACAATTCCTGCTGCAATTCCAATAACGGCCCTATAGCCGTCGAATCGTAGCTGAAATTATTGTACTTAATATTTTCATAGCTCAGCCCCACCTTCGGCGTGGTATAGTCCAATATGTATAGAGGAACTTCCATCCCGGCCGTGTACTGGTTGTAATTATATTTTACAGAAAATTCATCGCGGAAAGTGCGGTTTTCAAACGAACCGGAAAACCGGACGCTTAAAATATCCGACGGCCTGGCCGTAAAGCTTAAGCCCGCATTATTAACAAAGTTATCTTCCCATGTAATTTTGTAATTCTTCCGTCCGAGTAGAATATAGAATGCATCATAACTGAAATCACGCGACAAAGCGCTTTTCGCGTTCAAATTAAACGTGTAATAGTAACCGGTATTGTTATACTTGAACACATCCTTGTAGAAATTGTCGTCGGAAGAGTAACCGCTCCCAAAACTGCCCCAGAACGCCGCCTCAAGCATGGAACAATAAACAAAAAGAAAAAAGACACCAAAAAGATAGCGCAATGTCTTCATAGGTTCTCCTTACCTGCCAATCCCGTTACCACCCTGTTGGTTGCGGCGGCGGCTGTCGTCCGCCGGGAAACCACGCATCCTTTCTATGTCTCTCTCACGCTCCTGGCTTGCATCTCCCGGCAAGTGCCGTTCCGGCACGCCCCGAAGCTGCATCTCGTCACCGATCTCGTCCAGCCTCATGTTACGGGCTATGCCATTCATTATAATCGTTTTGGCGGCATCAAGCGGCATATTGCCGCGTTTTGCCTCAGTTAAAAGGTACAGCAATTTCTCTCCCCTTTCAGGTGAAATGTTCTTATTTATACAGGCAGCAAGTATGTCTGCATAATATGCGCCGGCAATATCACCGGAATGATACTTGCCTAAAACATGAAAATATTTAGCCATGTCATCGAAATTTTTAGCCCCTGACATGCCGGCGTCTATCATTCTTTCGTAAACATCACGTTTAACTCCGTTTTCATGGAGTTCGGTGATCAGTTGTAAAGCGTATTGCCTGTTCTTTACCGTCATTTTCTTTTCCGTTATCACAGCAGATGCCTCCAGCATCATGGCAAGCCGTTTCTCCATAACCTGCAATAGCATAGGAAAGGCAACTTTTTTCATCATTGCCTCTTTGAGTTTATTGGCAAGTAAATCAACAGGCAAACTGTTTTGTGCCGCATTTTTAAATAAAACTGAAATCCGCGCTTTTTCCTGCGCGGTATACGCTGTTTTAGCAATAATATTCTCGTAATCCGCCGAAAAACAAACGGACTCTAAAAGTAAGGCAAGGATTGAAACAAGAAACAACTTTTTCATGGTCTTTTACCGATACAAAAAGAGCATGGCAGCGCTTCCTTGCGCGGAAGCGCTGCCATACCACGCACTAATTAATCAATGGCCGCCCGACTGCCCTTTATCATCCGGCTTTGTTCCCTGGCCTGTTGTATCGGTATCCGGTTTTGCGCCATCCCCAATGGGGGTAGCCACATCACCCTGTCCACCGTCAACGGTATCAGGCTTTCCATAATTGTCCGGCATGGATATGTCGCCATGCTGGCCCGTTAAACCTTCGCTGCTGGTTTCAGCCTGCAAACGTTTTTGTTCTTCCCTGCGCTGTTGATATTGCTCCTGTTTAGCTTCGCCGGCACCAAGCTCCTGGTTAAGCCTGTCCTGGGTTCTTTCCCTGGTCTGATCACGAAGCTGCGTCTTGTCCTGGGTTTGTTCCCGAATACGGCTGACCAGCGCTTCACTATCAAGCCCTTCCCTGGCAGCATCAAGCGTAACGCGTGATACTCTAAGCCTGGCCTGGCTGGAGGACTCACCCTTTTCAACCGCATCTCCAACCGCGCATATCGCGGCATTAATGCCTTCCGCATCAACGCTCTTTTTTAACATATCCTGAGCAAGTATCCTCACCTGCCTGGGCGAGGCATTCTTCTTGAGCGCATATTGTGTGGCCGTCATCAGGCGCTCACAGTCTTCCGTAGAAATTTTCGATTTTAAACACGTTTCAGCTATATCACAAACCTCTTTTGACTGCCCACAAGCCGCATACGTCTCCGAAATCGCCGTAGCTACTTTGTCAATCTCAGCCGCATTTTTGGTTTTCTGCACGGCCAGCTTAATCATATGTTTAGCCTGCGCTTCGCTTACACCCCTGTCCATGAGGCGAATAAAGGAGCGGACAGCCTCATCGGCATCCGCTGCATTCAATCCCTCTGCCGCCACCATGCTCCTGACCTGGCTTTTCACCTGGTCAATTCCCTGGCTGAACACAACTGTCGCGCCAAGAACCATCGCCGTCATTACCCACATTAAACGCTTCATGCTGGTTACCTCCTGTTAGTTTTTTGCTTCCATTGCCCGTTGTCTTCCGTAAGTTCACTGTGCGCAGCAGCTGATGCCTTAGGAAAACTGGCGGCACAACGGACGCAGATCCTGCTATGCTCCGGAAATATCAATTACCGAATTCTTATGCCCGAAACCATCATCCGCATACATGTTCGCCTCAGGGTCGGGCACAAACCTTTCACCGTCAATGACAAACATGTATTGATACCTGTTCGGTTTAAGCCTTACGGTAGCTTCCCATACATCGCCTTTTCTTTTCAGAAGAATCTTATCGCTCTGCCAATCATTGAAGTCGCCCGCAAGCGCAATACTAACTGCATTTTCATCAGATATTTTAAATGTAACCGGGATGGTGGTTTGTGCCACGTAAAACCTTGCGAAGATAAACAGCATAACTGATGCCGTAACAACGGAAGCAACCGCATATTTAAGGAAATGACTCAGCGGGAAGCCTGCCGATGGCTCCATTTTTTCTGAAAAAACCCGTTCCATTACTCTTTCCGTTAGCCCGGCAGGCGCTTTGGCCGGGGCAAAATCCATGCGGTGAAGCCAGAAATCGTGGTAACCGGCACAATTTTTACACGTCTTTATATGAGCAACGACAGCAGGCTCCATGCCTGCCGCACGCTTATATATTGTATCGTCAATCATTAATCTTATCTTTTTGCAATTCATTTTCGCTTCTCCTACCTGTATATACAACTCTACGGTAAAAATGTTTCATCGTACTGCTTTGAGTATTTATCGAACAGAAAAGTGCGCGCCCTGTTCAGATGAACTTTAACGGTATTAATGGAAACACCCAATATGCTTGCAATTTCATCATATTTCAAATTATCCACATAGCGAAGGACGAAGGTGGCCCTCAATACAGGAGATAATGACATTATAATTTTTTCCGTCCATTGCGCGGCCAGCTCTGCTTGTGGTTTCCCGGGAGCGGCGCCATTCTTATCTTCAGGCTCAAAAACTATTTCCTCGCCATCATCATTTTGGAACCTGTTGCCCAAAGGAAAAAAACTAAGGATTCTTTTCCTGCGCAGGTGGTTGCGTATAATATTGAGCGCGAGGGTATAAAGCCAGTTTATAAATTTATATTGAACGCTATACTGCTTGAGATTTTTGAACGACTTAAGGAAGATTTCCTGGGTGAGATCATCTGCCTCGTGCCGGCTACCTGTCATTTTCAGACATAAGCCGTAGATGCAGTCTTTATACTTGTCTACAATGTAACCATAGGAAGCAGCGTCCCCCCGCACTGTTTCCGCTATGCGCGATAACTCTTCTTTATCAATACCCTGATCCTGCATTATGCCATCTCCCAGGCAGCACTTTGAGGCCTGTACAAGTATATACACTCAGAACCCGGTAAATGTTACAGAAAAAACAAAAATCCCCCAACTAAAAATCGGAGGATTTTGTTTTTCTGTCAAGGACTATTCAGAATCGGTTATACTTTTCTGATGTTTGCCGCTTTGGGACCTTTGTCGGAATCAATAACGTCGAACTCGACATTATCTCCTTCGGCTAACGTTTTGAATCCTTCGCTTTGAATAGCTGAAAAATGTGCAAAAACGTCACCGCTACCGTCCTCACGAGCAATGAAACCATAACCCTTCTGGTCATTGAACCACTTCACTTTACCTAATACCATCGACTACTTCACCTACTTTCTTCTCACCCAATTGTCAAGGTGGTCATTACGAACCCAAACTACATGCTATAATTATAAGTTAATAATAACTTTTTGTCAAGTTATTTTCCGCGATTGCTGCCTTACTTTCAGCTCTCTTCGTATTTCACGATCGGTTTCGCGGCGTTGGATTGTCTCGCGTTTATCTATTGTTTTTTTGCCTTTGGCAAGCCCGATTACGACTTTTATCACACCCCGGGGCGTAAAATACATCTCAAGAGGAACAAGCGTAAGCCCTTTTTCCCGCGTACGGTCATACAACCGCCCTATCTCCTTCTTATGGAGAAGAAGTTTGCGGCTGTGCCGCGGGTCATATTCCAAAACATGCGTTGACTGGTGTTCATACGGCGCAATATGTACGTTTTCAAGGTACGCTTCATTCCGGTGAAACGAAACAAGGCCGTCCGTTAACGTTGCCTGGCTGCGGCGAAGCGACTTAACCTCGTAACCGGCCAGCACGATACCTGCTTCGTACGTTTCCAACACAAAGTAATCGCGATGCGCCTTGCGATTACTTGCAATAATTCTTTTTTCCATTTAAAAATATCAATATGCCGAGGGCGAGAGTTGAACTCGCACCCCCTTGCGGGGACAGACTCCTGAGGCCTGCGTGTCTGCCAATTCCACCACCTCGGCAATAGTTATTTCGAACGAACCCTGACGCGCGGTAATACGGTATTGGCAATGTAGTCAACGTTGAACGGCTTCAGCAGGCAATCCATGGCTCCAAGCCTGAATGCTTCAATAACGCGTTCCGCGTCTTTATACGCCGTTATCATCGCAACAGAAACTTCTTTATCTATGTCTTTTATCTCTTTAAGAAGCACAAGGCCGTCTTTATCCGGCATCATTATGTCCAAAAGAATCAGGTCGGGCGGGTTTATCACGAGTTGACGTAATCCTTCCTTGTGATTGCTTGTAAGCGCCACTTCGTGTCCACGATGTTCAAAGAATATCTTCAAGAATTCAAGTATTTCCTGATCATCGTCTATGACAAGAATCCTCATATTTCCTCCGGCAAAATAAAATTGAATTTAATCCCGAAATAATATATCATTTATATATAAAAATGTCAAAAAAATGCGCTTATCCCATGTTTGACGAACTTATATCGGTAATGGCTACGCTGAGAGGCAAGGACGGCTGCCCCTGGGATAAACACCAGGATCATAGTTCGCTATTGCCATATCTTTTTTCCGAAGCGGACGAAGTAAAACAGGCTGTAAAGAAAAAAGATTGGGACAATCTTAAGGAAGAACTCGGCGACATATTGCTCCAGGTTGTGTTCCACAGTCAGATAGCGAAGGAAAATGGCCTGTTCGACATTAACGGCGTAATTGACACGCTTGTAAGAAAATTGAAGCGCCGGCACCCTCACGTTTTCGGCGGAAAAAAACTTACTCATCCGCACGAGGTAGTAGCACAATGGGAAAAAATCAAGAAACGCGAAAAAAGAAATAAAAACAGGAAGCGATAGGCCTCTTGCCAGAGGCTAAGAATTCCACGGTAATATTTTCTTCCACCATGGGGCCGTCACGGTCTCGACAACCTTAACCCTGAAATCATTGCTTACGCGCGCAATACCGACGATGCCCGGCGCATAATGCACCTGGATCTCACACTCGTGCTTGTCAACATCTATCTTTCTTATTACGGCGGGCAGCGGAACCATGCTCTCGCCCCTGCGTGAACCTATAAGATGCGCAAGGTAATGCGCTATATCCCTGGTGTCTACTATCTCGGAGAGTATAACCTCGCCTTCCTCCAGCCGGCGCGCATCCTTGCCGCTTTTGTCTTCTATCAGCGCCACCTGAAGCCATACTGTGCCGGACTCAGCCGTTTCGTCGGCCGCCGCCGCGGCGGGGACGGTTTGTTTCGCCGGCAGGTGGCGAAACTGCGCCAGGTTTAATTCCTCTACGGCAAACCGCGACACTATCTTATCGGGCGCGAAAAAACGGTTCATAATGTCCGCAAATAAAGCGGCATCGGCTTTAAACAACGGTTCCCTGCATTGCCCGAGATAATCACTGATGCGCTGTTCTACGTCCTGCGTGTACTCGGGTATGCTTCCCTCGTCCAGCCGGCAGGAGAATATCAGTTTTTCAAGCGCATACCAGTCCATCTCGGGGGCATTCTCGTATAACGAAGGATTATATGAAACTACTGTGCGCAGGCGCAATATATTTTCCGTCTTTGTATTTATTACTACAAGCAAAAGGCCGTAGAGATTCTTTTCCGGGAAATAGAATTTACCCTTAAGCGCGTATATGTGCCGCAAAAGGCTTTCGATAGTTCTTATCGCTTTTTCCAGGTCATGGCCGGTCAGTTCAAGGGCAAGCTCCGCCTCTCCCTGTTCACAACCTGTCTCTTCCATCAGTAATCGGACTTTTTCCTGCATAAGATTAAGGGCGCGGATGCGCTTTCTCGTAAACTTTCTTCAACCTTTCGGCGGTAACATGAGTGTAGATCTGCGTGGTTGCCAGGCTGCTGTGGCCAAGCATCTCCTGGACGCTTCTAAGATCACAACCCCTGTCGAGCAGGTGGGTGGCAAACGTGTGCCGCATGGTATGCGGGCTTACCTTTTTGTTTAAGCCGGCCAGGACGAACCAGCGGTGCAACACTTTTCTGGCGCCACGGGTTGTTATGCGCGCGCCCGAGCGGTTAAGAAAAAGCGCGGCGGTGCGATCGGCCTTCTGCCGGCGGATAAGTTGTTCCCGCTCTTTCAAGTAATCGCGCACATAGGAGAGACACCGCGTGCCGAGAGGAACTATTCGTTCCTTGTTTCCCTTGCCCAATACGCGCGCGGAACCTCCCCAAAAATCAACATCCCCCTCATTAAGCCCCACGAGCTCTTCGATGCGCAAACCGCCAGTGTAAAGCACTTCAAGCATAAGCCTGTCGCGCAACGGCAGCCCGTGCAATGAAAACAACGCGCCTATCTCGGTTTCCGAGAGAAAAACCGGTATTCTTTTTTCACGCTTGGGCATGGACATGTAAAGAAACGGGTTTTTAGTTATCACTTCCTCGCGCACGATATGCCTGAAATAGGAGCGCAGCGCCGCTATCTTTCGTATAACGGACGAGCGCAACAACCTGCGGCCGTTAAGATACGAAAAATAATCGCGTAATATCAGGCGATCGCATGTCCTGATATCGTGTTGCGGGTATTTTTTTTTAATAAAATCATAGAACTCGCAAATATCTATAGTGTACGCTTTCAGAGTATTGGCAGAAAACTGGCGTTCCGCGCGCAGGCGCTGCAAAAAGCCGCGCGCATGTTCGTCCAGTTCCAAAACCATATCCACGGATTTCATTATTGCTCTTTATCCTCTATCTTTTTTGTGTTGCGGCACTGCGGAAAACCGGAACAGGCGATAAAAGGCCCCCTGCGCCCCACACGCTTTACCATGGGTTTACCACATTTTTCACAAACTTCCGACGTCATTTCCGGCTGCGGTTTTATCAACTTCTTGTTATCCTTGTCAACCGAAAAAGTCGTGCGACACTCCGGAAAACCGCTACAGGCCATGAAACGGCCGCGCCGGCTTTCACGGATAACCATCGGTTTACCGCACTTGGGGCACAACTCGTCGGTTTTTTGCGGCTCCACCTTCTGACGGGTTAACACCTTCTCCGCCTCGTCAAGATTTTTCTGGAACGGGCCGTAGAAGCGTGCAATGACTTGCGTCCAATCCGTTATTCCCTCGGCAACCTTGTCAAGCTCTTCCTCGACGCTGGCTGTAAACTCCACGCTTACTATTTCATGGAAATGTTTTTTTAAAACTTCGTTGACAAGTTTTCCAAGGTCGGTTGGAAAAAACCGGCGCGTATCAAGCCGCACGTAACCGCGGGAAACAATTGTATGAATGATAGGAGCGTAAGTTGACGGGCGGCCTATGCCGTGTTCTTCCAAAGCCTTGATAAGGCTTGCCTCATTAAATCTTGGCGGCGGCTCAGTAAAATGCTGCTCGCTTAACAAGCTGAGCAACAACAACTTCTCGCCCATGCTCAATGCCGGGAGGCGGCGTTCATTTTCGCCGGCCTCTTCCTCGTTTTCGCTTACCATGTATACTTCCAGAAAACCGGCGAACTTCAGCGTTCTGCCGTTGGCGCGGAAGGTGCAGTCATTGGCCGAAATGTCCACGCTTACCGTGTCAAATACCGCGTTGGACATCTGGCTTGCCATGAACCTGCGCCATATCAGGTCGTAAAGCTTAAATTCCTCGGGGGAAAGATATGGTTTCATTTCCTCCGGCGTGCGGCGGCAGGATGTGGGGCGTATGGCCTCGTGAGCCTCCTGCGCGCCCTTGGTTTTAGTCTTATAAATACGGGGTTTGCCTGGCAGGAAACGCGCGCCGTATTTCTCGGCGATAAACGCGGCCGCTTCTTTGCGCGAGGCCTCTGCCACCGACACCGAATCAGTGCGCATATAAGTTATAAGGCCCGTAGCGCCATCACCGCCCAGGTCAACACCTTCGTAAAGCCGCTGTGCGAACATCATGGTTTTTGCCGCTGAAAACTTGAGCCTGCGCGATGCGTCCTGCTGCAGCGTTGACGTAGTATACGGCGGGAACGGGGAGCGCTGCCGTTCTTTTGCCTCTATTGATGCAACTTTATACGAAGCTCCTTCCAGTTTCCGCACTATATCGTCGGCAGCAGCTTTATCTTTTATGTCCAGCTTGTCAATCTTGACACCGCCTTTTGCCACAAGCAGCGCCATGAAAGTTTCGCTGGCACCCTCTTTTTGAAGTTCCACCTGCACAGACCAGTATTCCTGCGCCTTAAAACCGGCTATTTCATCCTCACGGTCGCAAATTAAGCGAACAGCAACCGATTGCACCCTGCCGGCGGAAAGCCCGTACTTTATCTTGCGCCAGAGCAAGGGGGAAAGCTTATAACCCACAAGGCGGTCAAGAACGCGGCGCGCCTGCTGGCTGTCAACAAGGTAAGGGTCAATTTTTCGGGGGTGCGCCAGAGAATCCTTTATGGCCTCAGGTGTTATTTCATGGAATGTAATGCGCTTTATTTTTTCGTCGGGAAGCTTCAACACTTCCTTAAGGTGCCAGGCGATCGCTTCGCCTTCCCGGTCATAGTCGGTGGCAAGATACACTTCTTTGGATTTCTTGCCAAGCCTCTGAAGCTCCGGGATAATTTTTTTTGCCTTCGGCATTATCGCATACTGCGGCGCAAAATTGTGATCTACATCAACGCCTATCTTGCTTTTCGGCAGGTCCCTGATATGGCCGTAGGAACTGCGCACGTCGAAATCAGAACCGAGAAACCGCGAGATGGTTTTCTCTTTGGTGGGCGATTCTACAATAACCAGATATTTAGACATGATTACCCTCAAGTTACAACAACCCGCAATCAGACTTTTCCCGGTCATTGCGAGGCTTTGGCCGAAGCGATCTCGTTGTTTGCTGCCATCGTAACGGCGAGATTGCCGCAGTCGCTTCGCTCCTTCGCAATGACAAAAGGCGCAATTATTACGCAGCCTGAATGCGGATGGTGCAGTTTTTCAATAATTGCGAACATACCGGTTGCCGGCAAGGGAGCGGATAACTCCCTTGATTTCAAGATCAAGAAGGCAGCCCGCCAGCTCTCCGGGCAGGAAACCGGTTTCCTGCGCAAGCACATCAATGGTAACTCCATCGTGCGAACGGTCAAGCGCCGCAACAATTTTACGAGAATTTGCGTCGAGTATTTGAATTTCATTCGCCGGCGCAAGCGTTGCCCGCTTTTTCTTTTTAAGCCATTCGGCAAGCGGGGCGATCGCATCTATTATATCCTGCGCCGATTCCGCCAACTGCGCGCCGGACTTTATAAGTTTGTGCGGCCCCCTGGAATAGCGTGAAAAAAGCGGGCCCGGAACCGCAAAAACATCCTTACCCTGTTCAAGCGCAAGTTCAGCTGTTATAAGCGCGCCACTTTTAATATCGGATTCTATAACCACTGTTGCAAGAGCCATCCCGGCTATAATCCTGTTGCGCCTGGGAAAATGCGACTTATCGGGGTCGGCATTCATTGCGAATTCGCTCACCAGAGCGCCTGAATCAACTATTTTTTCTTCGAGTTTTTTGTTCTCCGGCGGATAGTGCTTAAGCAATCCGTTCCCAAGCACTGCGACGGTTCTTCCCCCGACTGAGAGAGCGCCCTGGTGCGAATACGTATCTATGCCGCGGGCAAGCCCCGAAATCACGGTAATGCCATGGCCGGCGATCTCTTTAGAGAATTTTTCCGCCACGTTGCCGCCGTAAGCGGTTGCATGGCGCGTTCCCACCACCGCAATGCTTATCTCGTCGTCCGGTTCAAGCCGCCCCCGGACGTAAAGCACGGGAGGGTAATCGCCGATGAGTTTCAAGCAGGCGGGATAATCCGAATCTATGCAGGTGATAATGCGCACACCCGCATCCGCGGCGGAACGGCATTCTTTTTCCGGATCAACCGTTGCCAGTTGCCGCGCTATTCGCGACGCCGTTTCCCGCGGCAATCCTTCAACCGCGGCTATATCTTTTTCACCTGCCGCGCACGCGTTTTGCGCTGAGCCGAAAAATGCTGTAAGCGCCTGGAAACGCCGTGGGCCGATATCCGGCACAAGAGACAAAGCCAATATTGAACGCTGTTCACCGGTTAAGTTTAAGTTCACAAAAACCCTGATTAATTTTACTGCGGCAGGACTAAGTACTAAGTTTTTAAAACGCGGCGGGCGCCCGCAAAACGCTTTACGAAATATGCTTCGTCCAGACGCGAAATTGTAACACGCATAACGTTGCGGGTGGCATGGATGAATTCCCCGTTACCAATATATATTCCCACATGATTGATTCTCGTTACACCTTTTTTCCTGCGCTTGTTATAATAAGTTTTTTTAAAGAATACCAGATCGCCTACCTGCAGCGCCGGCGCTTTTACTTCCTGGCCGACTTTGAACTGTTCGCCGGACGTGCGAGGCAGGAAGATGCCGAGTTTTTTGAATATTGATTGCACAAAATAAGAACAGTCTATCCCCTTGCCGATTTTAGTTCCGCCGTATTTGTACGGATGGCCGAAAAGCTCTATCCCCAGCGAAACAATTTTCTGCGCCCGCGTATCACCATATTCCGTAATGGCCGATTCGTCAACACCGTGGCCGGGATCTTCATCATCCCATGAAAACTGTGCCTGATCAGCATCTTCTTCTTCCACAATCTTTGCAACTATTTTCTCATCGTTTTTAAGCTTTTCCGCGGATTCCCCGGCGGCCGGAAGTGTGTCAAAGCAGCCCAGGCGCACCTCGCAGTTATCACCGTAAAGAACGTATACAGGATAGCCGCGCTCTATAAGCTGCCTGTGAAGCACTTCCGCCTCTTTTTCAGCGAACGTTCCCAGCGACAACGAGTAAGAGCCAAAAACCGTGCCGCAGTAACCGGCGCAAACAAAAAAACCAAGCAGTAATAGTAACTTTCCAAAGCGCTTTCTGGTCATAAAAATATTATTATAAAGGTGAGCTAGTACCAGGATTAATTAGTAGAACGGATATACTGTAATCGCTGCCTTACAACTTCAGATTTATTGTGCTCGGGATATGCCTCTAAAAATCTGTTGCTTTCTTCCTCGACAAGAGAACGCCTTCCATCGTTAAAATATATGTTAATGATTGATGCCCACGCAATTGGCGCATAAGACGTCTTAGGGTATCTGTTCATGACGCGCCGATACCTGTATAAACACGACTCCGTACGCGCGGCAAGCTCAAGCCCTGAACCCCAAACGTATTCTATGGGGGCGTTAACATCCGGGCGGTAATGCTTGTCAAGAAACTTTTCAAACCCGCCGCTTCTTACAAAATCCCTGGCCCACCAAAACGCAAAACCCATGATTAAAACAAAAAATATGAATTTGCGCATCAGAGCACTCCAATTTTATTACTGTGCATCACTTACAATCGCTATTATATCCCCGATCTGTATCGGATCATATGAAATCGTAACTTTGGCCGTTGCCGCGGAAGCGCCAACCGCGTCCATTACCCTGAGACGGCCTATGCGGCGAACCTCGTTACCGAGGATATCTCTCGTATTCTGATCCTGCACTTTGCCTAAAACTCTGTAAATTACACATTTGCTGCCTGGCGCCACCTTAGCAGCGCCGACATTTATATAAACAGTATCCCCCGTGGAGATAAGAAGCTTCTTATCTTTTTCAGAGGCTATATGGCCGTCGCCCTGCCATGTTTCCGGCGCAACAAAACTTTCCACATCAGGCACTACGAACGATTCCGCTGTTTGTGTCTGAACCTGTTCTGTTGCTTCTTCGTCTTCATCGGAGGGTTCTTCTACCGGAGCCTCTGCCTTGGGTTCTTCAATTTTTTCTTCCACGGGCGCCGGTTGTTCCGCCTGCTCTTCTACAGGCTGTTCAATCGTTTCTGCCTGGGCTGCCTCCGGCGCGGGAATTTCAGCTTCTTCACTTTCCGCCTCAGGCTCTTCAACCTGCTCCGCAACCTGCTCTTCCGGAGCAGGAACAGGCGTTACTGCTTCGGGAGATTCGATTGGAGGCTGCTGCTGTTGAGGCTGCTCCGGCGCGGGCTGCCGCACACTGCTATCTTTGGCGGCGGAAAGCGCCGGTATCGTCAGAACCTGTCCGACAGCAATGGCATTGGGATTGGCCAAAATATTCTTGTTCGCTTCCATTATTTTGGGCCACTGATTGGGATCGTTATACATCTTCCCTGCAATTTTTGAAAGCGTATCGCCTTTGATAACCTTATATGTTGACTCTCCGTCAGCATAGACCGCGCCGCAAATAATACCTGCCAGAGAAAACGCCAATAAAGCTTTACGCATTGTGCCTCCTGTAGCGCCGCCTTGATGCAGCAGCGAACGCGGCTAAATTATCATAAATTAGAAAAATTTACAGCACCATAATTCTAATTTATTATTCTTTTCTTGTCAACCTTTTTGTTTCAATTTCAGCATGATTTGTATTTTTATCCGGCACCACGCTTCAGCATCCTACCTGTCCATGCATCTATACTGTATGGCTTCGGCGATGTGGGGCGTTTCTATATGTTCCCTGTTGTCCAGGTCCGCTATGGTGCGGCTTACTTTCAATATGCGGTCGTAAGCCCTTGCGGAAAGGCCGAGGCGTTCGATTGCGGTGCTTAACAAGCTCCTGCCATCCTCGCCCGCAACGCAGTATTTTTTTATTTGCCGAGAACCCATCTGCCCGTTGCAATGTATCTTGCTGCCGGAAAATCTTTCTTTTTGTTTCGATCTTGCCTTTATCACGCGTTCCCTTATTGACGAAGAAGATTCCCCTGCGGGAGAATCGCCTGTCAGTTCAGTTACCTTAAGCGCTGAAACTTCAAGATGAATATCTATGCGGTCAAGCAACGGGGCCGATATTCTTGCGCGATACTTCCTGACCTGGTAAGGCGTGCACATACATTCCTTTTTGGGGTCGGAATGCCCAAGATTGCCGCAGGCGCACGGATTCATGGCCGCGACGAACGTATAATACGCGGGGAATGTCAGCGAATGCCTGGCCCTTGCTATTGTAACCACGTGGTCTTCCAGCGGCTGGCGCAAAACTTCCAGCACGTCGCGATGAAACTCGGTCAACTCATCGAGAAATAAAATCCCGTTATGCGACAAGCTGACTTCTCCCGGCCTGGGATAACTGCCTCCGCCAATCAGCGCGATAGCCGAACTTGTATGGTGGGGCGAACGAAACGGGCGCCGTGTTACAAGGCCTTTGCTTGAGGCAAGAAGCCCGGCAACGGAGTGGATCTTCGTGGTTTCCAGGGCTTCGTCGAAGGTAAGCGGCGGCAGGATTGTCGGAAGCCGTTTTGCGAGCATCGTTTTTCCCGAACCCGGCGGGCCAACCATGACAACATTGTGCCCGCCCGCGGCGGCTATTTCAAGGGCGCGCTTTGCAAACATCTGCCCTTTTACTTCGGAAAAATCAAGTTCGTAATGAACAAAATCATCGAACAGGTTGTCGAGACAAACCCTGGAAGGAGCAATGGTTTCCTCTTTATTGAGAAAGCGGGCTACCTGCAGAAGATTTACGGCGGGAAAAACCTGCACGTCCTGCGCCACGGCCGCCTCCTGCGCATTGGCCTGGGGCACTATTATTTTCCGGATCCCTTTTTTAGCCAGGCTCAATACTATCGGCAGAATGCCTTTAACCGGCCTTAAAGCGCCGTCAAGCGCAAGCTCGCCTATCAGGCAATAATCCTTAAGCTCATCCGGCCTGACTTGTTCCTGCGCGGAAAGTATTCCGATGGCTATGGGCAGGTCGAAACACGCGCCCTCTTTTTTTATGTCCGCGGGCGCAAGATTAACGGTTATGCGTTTGGCGGGAAAATCAAAACCTGAATTGCGTATGGCGGATATTACCCTGTCCTTGGATTCCTTTACGGCGGCATCCGGCAATCCCACGGTAGAAAACGTTGGAAGCCCGGACGCAATATCTATTTCAACATCAATCAAATACCCGTCAATACCATGAACGGCGGCCGAGATGGCTTTGGAGAGCATTTATAATGTCCTTTGGGGGAAGAGAGAATTTACATCTTTATAATTTAGCAGCAAATACCCTTTATACTATTTAATAGGCAGAAAAAAACTTTGGCCCGTTAAAATGAATCATGTGGTCTGGATTTTCGGCAAGCCAGACTTCCGTTTCCCATGCAATATTATCAAAATGCCGCTTGAGTTCTTTGGAATTCAGAAACGCGCTTATGTATATCTTTACTCCTTTATAATTCTTCATTATTTCTTCCAGTTCAACTTGTCTTTTAGGAGATATGGGGCCGTGCGAGGTTACGGCCTCGATCATGAATAAACGTTTCTTACCACTGTCATATAGAACAACATCCGGAAGTTTATCATGTTTTGTTATTGGAATACTCAAATATTCAAGCAATCTCTCTTCAATAAACAGCAACTTTCTTGCTGTATCACCCACATAAACCAACCTGGCATTCGCACAGAATCGCGGCAATAATTGCTTGATAATTTTTACCTGAAGCTCATTATGTTCCCCTGGAGAAAAACTGATGGTATTTCCGTCCGGGACAACCAATTTTATTTGGTTCTTTGCTTTCCGCTTATCGTATTTGTCAATAAGCCGCCCTTTCTTAGAGATGAATTCGTGAAGAGCTTTCTCAAATAATGATGAACTGTACTTCTGCATTACGCCCAACGCTTCATCGGTGATATTATAAACCGTATTAGGGCTGTTAGTGGGTCTTGTCGGATCGTCGGAATTTCTCTCAACAATTCCCGCCTGTTCAAGCTGGTGAAGAGTTTGTCTTCTTATAGTCTCGCGGGTATTTTCGGCGTACTTTTTCTTGTAATTCTTTTCAATAAACATCAAAATATCATGGATTCTGATTAACCGTTCCTTCGCGCTTGACCAGGGACTTCTTTCTTTTATATCCAGTACCGCTAACAACGTCAAAGACGACCGCTCATTCTGCTGCGCTCTGGGAATTCCCATTTTTATAAGGATGTCCAAACCCTGGTTTATTTTACCCATTCGAGTTATCACCTCCGTTTAATTCACGAAGAATCCCTGTGTCTATCCCTAAAACATCAACAATTATTTTGTCCAATTCCAAACCGATGGAAGGCTTCTTAGTTATAATAGATTTTCCTATTTCTTTGATTTTCTCAAGAGAAGGTAGCGGCAGGTTATCTATATCAACGGCGTTGACCTGAGTACTGCCGTTAAGCATCCTAAAAAATATGTCCATCAAAGATGAATTGAGCAGTCCCGCGATTCCATAAGCCTCATCCGTTGATAGGACATCGTGATATTTATAGATGTAATTAAGGTGATTTTCGATCCCCACTTTATCATACTTGAATTTTGATTTCAGTAGTACCCCGGCGTATAATCTCCTTTTTTGTTCTTTGGAACTGAATCTTTTGACGAGAATGTAGTTTTTTACAGGAACCAGAAGAGATGCCGTACCTTCCTCCAATTTTATAGCAAGTTCTCTTTTCTTCTTTTCAATAGGCCAGACAATATCCATGTTTTGAATATTGTGCATCCATAAAAGCGGAGCGGTTATATTTTCATCAACGAATTCAGTTGATAAATATTTTTCAGCCCTAAAGGATACTACTGGCCCTGTCGAAACTTTCATTCCGAAATCTTTTAACGTACATTCCCATGAATTAATTATGTGTTGGACTTTGACATCTGTTTTGGTTACGGGAATCTTTATCATCAACTGTCCGTCCATTTGGTGAAGCATATCTTGATAGTCAATGTCGGCTTTATTCAAATTCTGAAATGAACCATTCTGGCTTGTAGTTATCGCCACCTTTTCGTTTTCTGCCTTATTCTTTTGGGGCATTATCCCGGTTATGATACTTTCCTGCAAAACCGCGTCATTACCAAAAACATCGCTCCGCGATTCGAACATGTGAATATTTGTTATTCGTCCGTGCTGCAACAACCATTTTCTGAAAGCTTTGAAATATAAACCCGAACAGAAACTTCTCGGTGTGATAAACATCATTTTCCCATCCGGCTTAAGCATTTCAAGGGCCAATGTCATAAAAAAAGTATAAATATTGGGCTGACCAGATGCAATTTCACCTAAAAGAAGAGTTTGTGGCGAGTTTTTATTGAGTTTAAAATACGGTGGGTTGGAGATTACATAATCATAGGACAAGGGAGTTTCTTTTTCTTCAAAATCAAGCTGTGCTTTTATCCGGTGAGAGTTATCCAAAATAAAATCTTCTGGAATAATTCTATATTTGAATTTATGACCATTTTCCTGAAGAACAGACTGACATTTGCGAAGGACATCATCAAGCAAAGGAATTACTTCTAAATCGGTTTCATATGCGTCCAATGAAAAATCAATCTTTTTCCTTGAAAACAAAACGCTTTCACAGACAGCAGCACTAAGCATACCGGTTCCGGCACCTGGATCCAGCACGTTAAAATTCTGTTTATTGATGTCTAACAAACCTGCCATAAACAAGCTGACTTGCTGGGGTGTAAAAAACTGTCCTTTTGATTTTCTCTCATTTACGGAAGATGTGCTTAAATAATCTTCCGCTATGCGCTCGGCGTAAGCAGTTAAATTCATTGCATTTTCGCGGTGTATACTTTCCACCGAAATGTGCGATTGTTGCGAGGGTTTATTAATGGCAATTGCTGATTTCATATTCGCTCATCGTTTAACTTTTAGATTCAACATCGTAATTATATGAAATTTAATTTGTATCTACAGTTCTTTGGGATAATAACAGAAAAAACACGAAAACTCATAAACTTATGAAGGATGATCCTGTTTCTTAATCATTTCAGAGTGAACTTTAAAAAAGAAATCAATAGCTTCCTTTTGGCTTTCTGTTGCCCGTCAAAATGGTCATTGAGTATTTGCAGCCCATCCCTTAACCTGCCAGGATTGCGAACTGTCGTTGAACCGATTGTCCATTGAAAATATTTCATGTTTTTTACCTTGTAACTTTACAGTAGAAGACTCTCTCGGCATGCCCATCCATGTCGCTTTTACCGGTGGTAAACCCCTTATATTTTCTCTCAAAAATCTCAACGTCGCCTTTTTCTTTCAGAATTTCCATGATTCTACGATCCGGGATTTTTGCATTTGATCTTTCGTTCTTCTTCTCGCCCGTATTGTTATAAGAAATAAGGATATGATTTGCCCGTGCGTTATGGATTAAATCCCACAACGATTTATCAGCGCCCTTAAGACAATATTTACTCTTTAAGTGCCCGCGGTCAACCATTTTCTTCGCCACTCCTTCGACTTGCGGTTTTTTCCACGTAACAATATTTTCAAGCAGATGATATGAGTCACCGTATTGTCTGGAATTGTACGGCGGGTCTATATAAAGAACATCGCATTTTATTTCCCTTATCAATTGGTTGGCATCTTTTTGATATACTTCGTTGTTGATACTGTTTTTTGAATCAATGTCTGGGACAAGCAATTTTAAGCTCTGCAAAGTATCCAGTTTCTTCCTGTACGCTTCATAATGGCCGACTGTATTTGCAACTTTATCAATAGCATACATCAGCGATGTCAGCAGAATATTCTTTTCTTCCAGATTAATTTCGGCTTCTCTATTAAGTTTTTCTATATCTTCCCTCACTGCGCCGATTTTTCTGGCATTTTCCTTAGTAAAATATGTCCCGCCAAAAACTTCTGAAACATAATTATCTTTTTCCAGATTAAGATTGTTTAAATGATCAATTATATTGCCTATCTTGCCTTTGTCATAATTTTTCGAATTAAGCCAGCAGTTAAGCGAGACGTAATTACTATTCAAAATATCATTGGAGATAATTTTTGTATCCGGCCTGTTAAAATAATGCCCCACCACGCCGGTTCCGGAAAAAATATCGCAAAAAGTATAATAACCCCGGCATTTATCAGCCACTATATCTCCGATAAATCCCAGAAGCTTGGTTTTGTTTCCCAGAAATCGCCTGCTATGAATTTGAAGAAGTTGTTCGGATTTTTGACTTTGAGGAAAGATAAATAACGGAAGCTGTACCGGTTTTGACAAATAATCGACACGGTTCCGCAACACACCGGTGACTTTGCCTCTTACTTCGAGTTTTTTTACGCGAATTGGCTTATATGTATTATTGGCCGGTTGTAACCTGAAACTATTTTTTTCCTTATAAATTCTTTTGAGCGTAGCTTCGTTGTCATTTACAATGGCTACACCGATCTCACCGTTTTCAACTACCGGCTGATTCTTTACAATCACAATGTCGCTATCAAAAATTCCGGCATCTTGCATGCTGTCGCCGCGAACTTTTAAGGCATAGTGCTTACCCTGGCCATTCGTCAAATCTTCCGGCACCGATACTGTTTCCGGAATCTCAATAGGTTCTATCGGCTTACCTGCGGCAATCGTCCCAAGCAAAGATATTTCAATAAAGTTAAGACTTTTCTTCGATTCATCGTTTACCTCTATAGCCCGTGCCAGATTATCGAATTTTTTTATATATCCTTTTTGAATTAATGCATTGATATGCTGATAGACGGTAGAAACCGAGGAGAGCTTGAGTCGTCGTTTTGTTTCTTCAAGCGTCGGAGAATAGCCGTTTTCAAAAATAAAACTTTTGATATAATCAAAAACTTCTTTTTGTCTTTTTGTGATCGGCATAGGCATATGAATACTCTCCTAATTTTTTTAAGTATACCAAAAATATTACGAAAATAAAAGCAAGTATTTCGAAACGTTATGCAGGATGCGCCGGGGTGGGTTTATATTGTGGTTTGGGGGTCTACGTCTATGGCGGGGAGGACGCCGCCGCGGAAGGGGTAGTTTTTGATTGTTGCGATGGCTGCAAGAAGGGTTGCGATTTCGCCTTTAAGCAGAATCTGCCAGCGGAAGAGGTTTTTTATTTTTGAGTGCGCGGCCGGAGAAGGGCCGAGGATTTCAAGCGATGCGGCGTTTGACTGTTTCCAGCGGGTAAGCTCGGCCACGATGGCCGCGGCCGTTTCGGTAACTTTCTGCTCGTTTCTGCCGCGCAGCGTTATGTTTACAAGCCTGACGAAGGGCGGGTAATTCATCTGGCGGCGGAATGCGATTTCTTTTGAGAAAAATTCCGGATAGTCATGCTTCTGCGCCGCCACAAGCGCGTAATGGTCGCGGTGATGCGTTTGAACTATAACTTCCCCCCCAAGGTTGCTTCTGCCGGAGCGTCCCGCAACCTGGGTGATAAGCTGGAATGTGCGCTCCGCGGAACGAAAATCCGGCAGATAAAGCGCGGTGTCGGCGTCAATAACGCCGACAAGCGTTACGCGCGGAAAATCGAAACCCTTGGCTATCATCTGCGTGCCGACTAGTATATCCACGTTTTCATTTTTGAATTCGTCGTAGGCTTTTTCGTATACGCCCTTTCTGGATGTGGTGTCGCGGTCAAGCCGCAGTATGCGGCCTTGCGGAAACATGCGTTTTATTTCCTGTTCGACTTTCTGGGTTCCCACGCCGAAAATGGCGACATTTCCGCTGTTGCACTGGGGGCATATCCCCGGCCACTCCTGGTTCCAGCCGCAATAGTGGCACCTCAGGCCTTCAGGCTCGCGGTGGTAAACCAGCGAAACGGCACAGCGCGGACACTGCCATACCTTGCCGCAGTTATGACAGATAATGCTGGGCGCAAATCCGCGGCGGTTGAGAAAAATTATCGCCTGTTCGCGGCGCGCCAGCACGCGGGTAAGCGCCTCTATCATCTCGGATGAAAGTATTTTTGATTGCCTTGTAAGATGGCGCAATTCTATCAGCCGCACCGGCGGCATCAGGCGGGAATCAACGCGCTCGCGCATTTCAAGCAGCTGAAACCTGCCGTCGAGCGCCCACTGGTAGCTTTCCAGAGACGGCGTGGCCGATCCCAATATTACGGTTGCGCCGCAGGAAGCCGCGCGCGCTATGGCCACCTCGCGCGTCTGGTATGACGGTTTATGCTCCTGCTTGTAAGTCGGCTCATGCTCTTCGTCTATGATTATCAGGCCGGGGCGAACGAAAGGCGCGAATACCGCCGAACGCGCTCCAAGCATTATTTTTATCCGTCCCTGCCGCGCCTCTTCCCACGTGCGATAACGCTGCGTTGCGGTAAGCTGGCTGTGCCATACGCCGACAACGCCCGGAAACCGTTTCTGCACGATACCGATAAACTGCGGCGTAAGCGAGATCTCGGGCAAAAGGAATATGGCGCTGCGCCCCATTTTAAGGTTTGCCTCTATACACCTTAAGTAAACCTCGGTTTTGCCGGAGCTTGTAACCCCGTGGAGCAGGAACACTTTGTGATTGTGCGCGGCAATGGATTCCAAAACAGGCGCGGTAACGGCCTCTTGCGCGGGCGTTAACGTGTGCGGGCGCGGAACGATATGCGGCATGTGAGCCGTCGGCGCAACATCTTTCAACTCGCGCTTGGGCTTACGCAGGTTAGAAGGAACTATGGCGGAAAGCGCCTCACCCAGGGAGCAGGCATATTGCGCGCTTATCCAGCGGGCAAGGTAAAAAAGCTCATCTGAAATAATCGGCTGAGTATCCAGTATCTCAATGATATTTTTAAGATTTGCCACGGGCGATTCGTCCGAGAGGCGGACGACATAGCCCACCGCTATCTTGGAGCCGAAAGGCGCCTTTACGCGCATCCCGGGCAGCAGGGATGAAACCATATGTTCCGGTATGGCGTAATGGAATGAGCGTTCCATTGGAAGCGCCAAAACCACTTCCGCAAAAATCAGTTTCTTTGTTGTTTCAATCATGTTATGAATCTAGTGTAGTGCGTCCAACATATCTTTACATTTGAAAGCGCAGTTTGAGCCGAGTTCAAGGAACGACGACGACTGCGTATCCTCTGCGATACGCCGAGGAGGAGAGACGCAGAAATCGGCCAAAATGCGCTTTCCCGAAGGGCGGAAGGCAGGGCGCCCATCGTTTTCGTTGCTCGTCGCTTACGTACCGCAGAGGGTACGCCGCACTCCTCGCGCCTTGACGCTGGACACCCTGCCTTCCGCAAATGTAAAGATATGTTGGACGCACTACACTAAGGCGGCTTTGAGCATTTTCATGTCCTGCCAGACGTCTTTTTTCAACGCGGGGTTTCGGAGCAGCGCGGCGGGATGATAGGTGGGTAACAGGGGGATACCATGGTAATCATAAAAACGTCCACGAAGTTTTCCTATCGGAGTTTCCGTGGCAAGAAGCGTTCGGCTTGCCCAGGTTCCCAGGCAGCATATACATTTAGGCCTTATAATGGCAATCTGTTTTTCAAGGTACGGCAGGCACTGCGCTATCTCCTCGGGCGCGGGCGGGCGGTCGTTGCCGCGTTTATCAGAATTTAGAGGATCTATCATTGGATGGCACTTTACGGTATTTGCTATATAAACATCGCTGCGCTTCATGCCGATGGATTCTATGATTTTCGTCAGCAACTGGCCGGCCCTGCCTACAAACGGCTCGCCCTGCCGGTCCTCGTCATAGCCCGGACCCTCGCCGACAAACATCAGCCGCGCCGAAGGACTGCCGCTGCCGAATACCATATTAATGCGCGTCTTGCCAAGCGCGCATTTTTTGCAGGATGATATGCTTTCGCGAAATTGTTCAAGAGTCAATTTATCCGCCGTGGGGGCAGCGGCATCCGTTCTTGCCACCGGCTCGCACAAAATTTCATCGTCAAGCCAGGCCTCTTCTTCGCAATAACGTTTTGTCAGCCGCACCATTGTTCCGTAAACTGATCGCTTCATCCAGTATCCTTTGTGCAAGCAGAGTTTTTGAAGCAGGCGGCAACCTTTTTATACGGAGATCCCGGCTTATAAGCGTTATACGGGCTTTATCGCTACCTATATTTTCCGGGCCGTTTGCCACTATCAAGTCCATATTTTTTTGAGACAATTTGGCTTTTGCCCGCTCCAGGATGCGGTGCGATTCCAAAGCAAAACCAACAAGCACCCTTCCGCCTTTTATTGATCCCATATATCGCACAATGTCAGGATTGAGACGCATTGCAACGGTAACCGGAGCGTTCGTTTTCTTAATCTTACCGCGCCGGAAAACCTCAGGCCGCCAGTCGGAAACCGCAGCAGCCCCGATAAAAATATCAGCCTTTCGCTGCTCCGTTTTTACCGCCTGAAGCATTTCGCGCGCCGAAGTTACATTTATAACGCGCACCCCCGCCGGAGCCTTAAGGTTCACGGGCCCCGAAACCAGTATAACACGATGCCCCTTCCTTCTAGCCGCCGCCGCCAACGCATACCCCATCTTCCCTGAAGATGCGTTAGAAAAAAACCTCACCGGATCCAAATACTCCCGCGTAGCCCCCGCCGTAATAAGCACCGTAAAAAATGTCCTAACCATGTACCATGTACTCTGTACTGTGTACTATGTACTATGTACTGTCGTATTAATATCCGCAACTATTGATTCCAGCTCCGCCAGACGGCCGGCGCCATTAACTCCGCATGCCAGCTCGCCTTCCTGCGGCTGCGTAAACCGGTAACCATACGAAACACACCTGCGAACGTTTTCTTTAGTGGCGGGATGCAACCACATATTCTCATTCATTGCGGGACATATAAGAACAGGTTTCCGGGCGGCAAGAATAACGCAGGAAAGCAGATCATCGGCGCGGCCGGCGGCAAGCCTGGCTATCATGTCCGCCGAGGCAGGCGCAACCACGATTATGTCCGCCTTCTGCGCCAGCGAAATGTGTTCTATATCCCAGTCCCACGAATCAAACATGCCTTCGTATACTTTCGCGCGGGAAAGCGTTTGCAATGTCAATGGAGTTACGAAACGCGCGCCGTTGGCAGTAAGAATGCAGCTAACCTCAGCCCCGCGCCCGACAAGCAACCGCACAAGCTCAGGACTTTTATAGGCGGCTATGCTGCCGCATATGCCGAGAACGACACGCACATTCCTTAGATCGGAGACGGAATCGGGATTACTTTTTTTCCTTTTCATTCTTTTTGCTTTTCAGGCTCTTCAGGTCTTCGTCGGCCGTCTTTTCTTCTTCGACATGGACGGGCTTGCTTTTCGCTTTTGCCTTGCGCACATCCTCTTCCGTGATGCGCCCGGACATGACATCTTCCATGGCTCTCTTGATAAGCTCAGACTGGTTCCACTCTTTTGCCTCGTCTGAATACTGAAGAATATCCGTCCATTCCCTCACCAGGTGAACCAGGGTATAGCGGCCTTCTTCACGGTCCAGCAGCAGCTTTTCGGAAGGTTTTCTTGTTTCGGTCACAGCACTCTCCTCTTTGCCTGCCGCAGTGCGGCATGGCATATAAAAATACGGGACTATATAAATACCGGTTTGCGGATATTTTTCAACTTATGATGTTCGGCATTTATTATGGATTCTATCTCACGGGTTGCCGTTTGAAGCCTGTCGTTAATGACAAGGTAATCGTATGAGGGAAGATACCGCAGTTCTTTTCGTGCATTGGCAAGGCGCCGGCGTATAGTTTCACCGGAATCCTGCCTGCGGCGTACCAGCCGGCGTTTAAGTTCCGCGAACGTCGGAGTCATGACGAAAATCATAACCGCGCGGGGATAAAGCTTCCGGATTGACAAAGCGCCCTGCACATCAATATTAAGCGCCACATCGTTTCCCGCACGGACAGTTTTGTCGAGAAAAGAGCGGGGTGTGCCGTAATAGTGATCATGAACGCGCGCCCATTCAACAAACTCTTTTTTACGGATCATCGCCTTGAACTTTTCAGGCGCAATAAAAAAGTAGTCGCGTCCGTTTTTTTCACCGGGCCGGCGTGGGCGCGTGGTAAAAGATACCGAGCAGCGCAGTCGCGGCAACTTTTTCTCTAACAGAGCGCAAATCGTGCTTTTCCCCGCCCCGGAAGGAGCGGAAACAACAATCACAAGCCCCTGTTCAAGCATCTTTCGCCAGCCTTTCAATACAAGATTCTATTAAAAAATGAAGCTTAATGCAATAGGTTAAAATATCAGCGCAAGAAGGGCTATGGCCAGCGAGACTGCGGGCAGGTATGGCCACTGGTGCCATTGGCCTGACCGCGGCTTCGTTGTTTCGGCGGCCTGAGTTTTTACGCGGCCAATGTCTTCGCAGACGTTGGCAAGCCCGGTGCGCAAAAGATCCTGCTGAAGCTCAAGTTTCTTTATGCGGTCGGGATCACTGCGATTGAAACCCTGTTGCAGGATTATCTTTTTCTGTTCATTATCGGCGGTACGCAGTTCCTCTATTTCACGGGTAAGGCGCGTGTAGTTGCCCTGTATGTATTCTATCTTGTAATTCAGGTCGCTTATGGCCGCAGTTAATTCGCCGCAGGAACCGGCTGCGGGCGCGGTGGAAACAGCCATATGCGCCGGCAGGGATGGCCCGCCTGGCTCCTGATTTTCAACCGCCGCCAGGGTGGCGACTCCAGGCATTGTAAATATCACCGACATTATCATTATTTGAATTTTTCTTTTTTCCATAAACGTTCCATGTCCTCCGGCAGCGGAGCTGAAAACTCCATGCGCTTGCTTTTCGCGGGATGAATAAACGAAACCTTATATGCATGAAGCATCTGACGCTTGAATACGGATGATCCCACGCTCTCCGGGCCGCCATAGGTAACATCGCCCAGCACGGGGTGGCCGATGTATGCCAGGTGGCTGCGTATCTGGTGCGTGCGCCCGGTTACCGGATGAACCTCAAGCAACGAGTAGCCGCGGCTCCTGTAAACAACCGAGAATTCCGTAATAGCCATCTTGCTGGCAAGGGGCCCGACAACTATTTTCCTGCGGTCAACTGGGGACCTTCCAAGCGGAGCCTCTATGCGCCCTTTTTCCTCGCTTATCGCGCCTGCCGCCGCGGCAAAGTATGTCTTGCGGACGCTGTGGCGCTGAAATTGTTTTACGAGGCTGTTTTTTGCGCGCTCGTTTTTTGCAACTATCATTATTCCGGAAGTATCCTTGTCAAGCCGGTGCACAAGCATGGGTTCGAACTTATCTTTTGCATAACCTGCCAGGGCGTTAAGAAGCGTGCCGTCGTGGTGACCGCAGGCCGGGTGGACAACAAGCCCTGCGGGTTTGTTGATAAGCATCACATCGTCATCCTCGTAAATGATCGCAAGCGGCATATCCTGCGCCACAAGCTCCGTCGGCGCGGCGGCAAAACTGACGTTTATGTCGTCCCCCTCTTTTATGCCGTAATGCGAACTCACCTTTTTGCCGTTGACCGTTGCCTGCCCGGTTTTTATCAGCTTCTGGAAATAACCGCGGGAATATCCGGGGTAAAGATTTGTGAGATAGACGTCCAGCCGTTTAATAATTTCAGACATGTCTGCGCCGCCATATAATTACAACAGATAGGATGAATGCTGCTATCGCGATAAGTTGCCCGGGCGACAACCGGTAAATAAAACTGCCGCGTTCATCGCCCCTGAAAAACTCGGATACGAAACGCACAACTGAATAAAACAACAGGTACCAGCCGAAGACCTCTCCCTGCTTATGCGGCCGCCTGACCATGCGGTCAAGCGCGATAAACACCGCGAAATTGCCGGCAGCTTCGTACAACTGGGCGGGGTGCAATGACACGCCCGTGGGCGCAAGGCACGAAGCGTTGCGGAATGTTACAGCCCAGGGCGCGTCTGAGAGCGACCCATAGCAGCAGCCGGCGGCAAAACAACCCAGGCGCCCGAATACATGAGCAAGCGCGATAGCGGGCGCCATCAGGTCTGCAAGCGTCCAGGGCGGCATGGTTTTTTTGTAGTACACAAAGGCGGCAGCAGTTACAGCTCCGCTTAAGAATCCGCCGTAAAACACAAGCCCGCCCTGCCATATCTTCAAGACATCCAGAGGGTGTCCCAGGTAATCGCGTAAATTAAAAAGCACGTAAGTGAGCCGCGCTCCGGCAAAGCCGGAAAGCAGCGCGACAAGAACGACATCCATTATTTTGCCGTCGTCAATACCGTGTTTACGCGTAAGGGCAAGCAAGTATTGCAGGGCGACAAACAATCCCAGGGCAATTAAAACACCGTAAGTGTATACGGTAAATGGGCCGATTTTAAAAAGTATTGGAATCATATATGTTTCTCTGGCCTGCGGAAACGAATTAACTCCCCCTCACCTTAATCCTCTCCCCGACGGGGAGAGGAAATAGCTGCGTTTACGCCTTAATCCCTGGAGGAGAGAAAGCTGGCAACCTTTTTATCCTCTACCCTTCGGGGAGAGGGTAGGGTGAGGGGAACGCCGTTACTCCAGCGGCGAGTCGGACTGGGTGCATTGGCCTGTGGCTATCAGTTCTTCTATGCGGTAGGTTCCCATCTTACGCGCTTTCAAAAAGCCGTCCCACGCAGCCTCGGCCAGGCGGCCGTTTTCGCGCAGGTCGAAAAGCCACTCATTTGTGTATTCAAGCGGCCCCGCGGGCTTGACGCCCGCGTGTATTTCCTGGAGCCAGGTGGCGTTATATTCCTCATGCGTACCGACGGCGGGCGCAAGCAGTATAGGTATGCCTAAACCGCAGTAAAACGACAACTCGCTTGGCTTTGTCCAGAGAACGTCTGTAGTGCGCAGCATCTGATCGAACTTATCCATGTAAGCGTATACGTTCTCGTCATAAATTATATTAATTCCGTTGCCGACAAATTCGTTCAGCCCCAGGGCTTTTATGTACTCGTGGAAACGCGTCAGCACCGGTTTCTGGACGCCGGCGGAAAGATTGATTTTAATTTTACCCTGTTTTATTTTATCGCGCAAACTCTTCAATATTTTTTCCGCCATCTCCACCTGCGCGCCGGCTCCGCCGACGGTAAATGACAGCACAAAGAAATCATCCCGTTGCCGCGGTATCGCGTCTTTTTCCAGGAAGCCCAGCACATCCTTGCCGTGAATCCTGAAAAATTTGTTTGCGGGATCAAGCCTTACGAGGCGGCCGAATAAATCATTCTTTATCACGTTAAGCGTTTTGCCGTCGCCGATATTTTCCTTCGGCAAGGGAAAACCTACAAGGTAAATGTTCTTTTCCGGCACACCGTATGAGAGCAGGCGGCGTTTTACCTGCGTGCAGGGCGCCAGGTACTTTATTGTGCTTTCCCGCGGATTTAACGGAACCCATACGCGGTTAATATCGGCATCACATATAAGCAGGTAATTGTCGTTCGGTTTTATGCCGGCTATCTCGATTGCCATTGCAGTCGCGTAAAACGTGCTTATAACAGGCATGCTGTCGGCTTTAACCTTTTCGACCAGCGTTGAACCGAGTTTGTGCTTGCGAATGAGAAAATTCAGGTACTTTACCGCAAGCGTCGGCTCCGAGAGGTCCCGTAAAGGGTAATAAGGAGGTATTTTCTGCAATGCGACGAGCGCGTATGTGCCGATAATCGAGATTCCGGTTGCGCGAGACAGCAGGTAATACATGTTCGCAAGCCTGTGCCATATCCTGTACTTATCCGGCTGGCAGAACTCACGGGAACCCTCGACGATGATGTTCTCGAAAGCTATATCGCGCAAGGGATAGGCCGCTCTCGTATGGCCAAGCCCCATTATAGCCGATACCACCCACGCCTTTTTGGCGCCGTTTTCAATCATGAGAATCTCTCCGCCGGGCTTATATGCGTGATTTTTCCCTTGTTATCCAGCCTTATGTTCTTGCCTCTCCAGAAAACGTCCTTATTTATCAGCGGCGTAAAGAATATAAGGAAAAGAAGAAAATCTTTTATCAGAACGGACAAGGGGTAAACGGCTATTATCCACGCTTTTTTGCGATCCTGCGAGTTAACTGCGAAAAAGGCGGCATACTCAAGCGCTATTTTTCCGATAACCGCGGCCGCCACAAGCGGCACACCCTTTGCGCCCAGGAAAGGGAGCGCGCAGGCCGAGACCATGATGGGATTTAACAATGACTCGAAAAAATAGTAAAAGCGCTCGGTGTTATACCGTATTTTAGACCATCGCACAACGCGGCTCCAGAACCTGGAAAACGTGGCCGTACTTATAAAATTAGTTACCCACGTAAAATTCGTCGAAACCGTCAGCCCCGTTTCGCGGTATGTCCGCCCCATTATGAAATCCTCGGCAAGGTATTCCTGGAAATGGCTGAAGCCGCCGAATTTCTCAAGCGTGTAGCGCTCTATCAACATTGATTTTCCTACGATTATAGGTTGGCGCGCGCTGCTCCATGCAAGCAATATGTTGCCGGATACGAAAAAATTCAGGTAAGCGTTTTCCATGATGCTGCCCATCGTCCGGGAACCCGTTCCCTGTATGGGAGAAAAAACAATTTTTGAGTCATTGGCCGCGTAATCCCGCACCAGCATACGGAGGGTAAAAGGTTCAACCCGGACGTTTGAATCCGTCATCCATAACAGGCTTCCCGTGCAGGACGGCTCCATGCGGGAAAGCGTTGCAACCTTGGGATTGAGCCGCTTCTCCGCCATTGTAGAAACAATCGTAGTCTTTGTCTGTGGGAATTTCCTGCTTACGCGCTCCACCAGCTCATGGCATTCCCTCTGTTGCGTATCCATGCCGAACACTATGTCATAATTCGGGTAATCCTGCGCGTAAAACGTCTCGAGGTTTTTTTCCATCTCATCATCTATGTTGCTGATGGGCTTTAAAATTGTGACGGCAGGGAATGAAACGGGGTCATGTCCGGCCGCTGGCCGTTTTGCCGGCCTGTAGAAGACTATCAAAACCGTGCCGGCGAACAACAACAGGAATGACAAACCGAGAAATGCCACGACAAAATAATAGAGCATGTTAAAATAATTCCAAAAATTATATTTTATTCTGTGCCATGGCGCGGACAATATCCTTGCGGGTTACAACACCGGCAAGCTTTCCGCTTTCTTTAACCGGGAAATAGTAAATCCCTTTTTCCACCATCAGCGTGGCAAGCTCTTCCAGGGACGTCTCGGGAGATAAAGTAACAGGATTCGGATTCATTATGCCGGCGACGGTGGAAGATGCCATCTTTTTCAGCTCCTGCTCAAACCGGGATTCGCCTATCGTCACAAAGCCTGTAAGTATATACAGAAAGGTAGGCAAATGCACTTTTTTATCGCGCACTATCAAACCTTCTTCAAGCACAACGCCCTGCAGGGATCCGGACGCATCAACCACCGGCGCGCCGCTGATGCCTTTTTCCACGAACAGCGCCGCCAGGCTGTGCACGTCCATATCCGGCGATACGGTTATTACGTCGGTTGTCATGATATCGCGAACATTCATATGATTTCCTTTGGGTTTAGTGGACAACTGACAACGAAGCGAAGAATTCCGCAAAAGCGGAATCCTTCGCTTCGCCATAAAATTATTACTTCTTGCCGGTAATCTTGAACACTTTAGTCGAACAGGCGGGGCATACGCCGGAAAGCGCCTTCATCCCGTTTTTCATTACTACCTCTTTTGCATCCTTCATCTCAACCTGCTTCTTACATTTCATACAGCGTCCTTCAGCCATGTGAGAGCCTCCTTGTGTATTTATTGTGCAGCCTTTTCTATTACTTTGACGGCAAGTTCTACGGCAGAGTTCAAATCGTCTATCGAGAAGACGCCGGAGGGCGAATGTATGTAGCGGCAGGGTATGCTCAATACGCCCGTAGGCACCCCTGAACGGTTCATCTGTATTATGGCGCCGTCCGTCATTCCGCCCTCGATTACGTCGAGTTGAAAAGCTATGTTATTATCGCGTGCCACCGCTATAAAAAGTTCCTTGACCTTTTGGCTTACTATAATGCCCCTGCCCGACGCCTCTATAACCGTAATGGCCACGCCTGCGCCAAGCTTAAGATTGGACTCGCGCTCGGTAACCTGCGGCGTATCGCCGGAGACAGTCGTATCCAGCGCGATGGCAAAGTCGGGATCAATTCCGAAAGCCGATACCCGCGCTCCTTTAAGGCCTACTTCCTCCTGAACCGTGGCAACCGCGTAAACCTCTGCCGCGGCCTGCACTTTTTGCATAACTTTTATTAACGCATAGCAGCCGGCGCGGTTATCCGGCGCTTTACCGTAATATAGCGAGCCGTTCAAAACACCGGCCGAAGGCTCGAATATTACGGGATCTGCGATCGCCACGCGCGAAAGCGCATCTTCCCTTGATCCTGCGCCTATGTCAATGAACATATCTTCATATTTTATGGGCTGCTTGCGTTCCTCGTCCTTTTGCAGGTGCGGCGGTTTTGCGCCTATGATGCCGCGCACGTCGCCTGTCCTGGACTTTACAATAACGCGCTGCCCCGGCAGCACGCGGTCGTCTATGCCGCCGATCTTTATAAAATAAATGTAGCCTTCCTTGGTTACGTGCTTGACGAGAAGGCCGATTTCGTCCATGTGCGCCGCTATCATTATCTTCTTTTTTCCGCTGCCCTTGCGGGCGATAACGTTGCCAAAATCATCAACGGACACTTGCGCACCGGTTTTTTTTAATTCCGCTTCCATTATGCCGGAGATATCGGCCTCGCGGCCGGAAATGCCGGATGCCTCAAGAATATTTTTTAATAACTGATCCATCGGGTTAAATCCTTTCACGCCGTAGTCTGTGCGCGTATGGCTTCTATGCGCCGGAGCACCGGCGGGTGGCTGTATTCCAGAAAAACTTTCAAAGGGTGCGGCGTCAGGTTGGAAAGATTGTCCACGCTCAATTTTTTAAGGGCAGCAATCATCGCATCCGGTTTTTTGTACGTCTTTACCGCGTAGACGTCAGACTCAAACTCGTATCGGCGCGAAAACACGTTGGTAATCACCGCCAGCAGCGTGCTTATCGGAGTAAATAGAAAACCGAAAAAAACTATGCTGGCATATATGGAAACCTGCTCCATGCGAAAAGCGGCGAACAACCCGGCGTTATTCATAAATAACGAAAGAATGAAGAACATGATTCCGGAACTTATTACGGAGCCGGCCATGAACTTTAGAATATGCCCCCTCTTATAGTGCCCCATCTCGTGCGCCAGCACCGAAACAAGTTCCTCGACGCTGTGGCGGTTAATGAGCGTATCGAACAGCACTATGCGCCGGTACCTGCCGAAACCGACGAAAAAAGCATTCGATTTGGCCGACCGCCGGGATGCGTCCATGGTGTAAACACCTTTCATTGCAAACTGCTGCTGGCGCGCGTAGCTCTCAAGTTCATTCTTAAGCTCGCCGTCCTGGAGCGGCACGAATTTATTGAACAGTGGCATGATAACAACGGGCGCAATGAACTCGAAAAACAGTTGAAGCAGCGTAACCGCAGCCCAACTGTATAACCACGCAACCTTGCCGGCCGCCCCAAAAAACCACAGGACAACGGAAAGGGCGACGGCACCTATTATAGCAACCAATATATAGCTTTTCAACAGGTCAAGCGCGAACGTGGCGGGAGTGGTGCGATTGAAACCGTGTTTTTCTTCTATAACGAACGTATGGTATGCGGAAAAAGGGATCTTCAATATAGCGGCGCCCAGCATAAGCGCGCCTACAAAAATAAGCCCGGTGCCGATCTCGCCTAGTCCAAAACCGCGCGCCCAACGGTCAACGAAATTAAACCCGCCGATAACAATAAATGAAATCAGCACCGCAAGCGAAAAACCGCCCGAAACAAGAGCAAAAACGGTGTTTTCCTTCAGGTACTGCTGCGCGGAACGGTATTTGGCTGCATCATAATAACCTTCAAACTCAGCCGGCAGTTGCGGCGACGCATGGCGGACATTCAACATCTCCACCACAAGATCAAGCACATGAACACCGATAAGTATAACAAGTATAATTATTAAATACATATATTTTACCGAACTCCCATTATACCAATTTCCCCCCCACGACGCAAATCCCCCCTTAGGGGACGCTGGTTAATTTGTTAAAATGTCATCGAGTATATTTCTAATTTCAGCACTATTCTCATATAACTGTTTGCCTACAGTGTATGCTAGACTTACGCTGGCTCTCGTCTTCATGAGTTCCCTCGCCACCACTGATCCTTTTTCCCCCAGGCGGCTTTGAGCTATGAATGCAATTATACTCCTGGCTTTCGCTATTTCACTGGTTTTTTTATTGCTTTTAATTTCATGAACCGAAAGGCCTAAGCGCTTCGCCAACCTTTGGATTAGTTCTGTTATTCCAGGGCAATGAGCATTATTTATATTCTTGCCGCCGACGCATTTAACTCCGTCGCTTCCCAACAATTGTTTGACAAATTCGCCACTACCCAACACGCGTTCATCATAAAATTCTTTTTTGCCTTGTTTGAGCGATGCCAGTGCCGATGAAACACCCCCCATACTTCGCATCAATCCGCCTCCCTCATAATTTTCAGAGAGACAAACTCCTTCTCTCAGGAATGTAAGGTATTTATCAATACACTGCTTACGATTATCCCCAAAAAGCGACAAAACATCTTTTACGTTCTGCCAATTAGTGCTAGATAAACCGATCAACGTCCTGTGGCCGCTCCAGGGATATGCTGCAAGCCCTTCAACCCCGCTGACGATTCCTGCTTTAACGGGATTTAAATGAATATATCTGACAAGCGTCAATAAATATGAATCTCTCTCGCAAACTATTGATTTATAACGATTCTGAAAAAGGTGTCCGCTCCTTTCGTTGCGTTTATTAAAATAAACCGCATAGCGCGTTAACAACTGCCTCATCAATCTTGCAAGCCCTGCTTTGCCGCTTTCTATTAACAAATGGAAATGGTTAGGCATAAGCGCCCAGCCATAAATTTCAGCGCCATTATCCAGCACAATCTCAGAGAGTTGTTTAAGAAAATACTTCCTATCCATGTCATCAAGGAATATTTTTCGGCCTTCGATACCCCTTGCCATGACATGGTGCAACATCCCGGGCACATCAATACGGGCTTGTCTCGGCATGTTAAAATAATACAAAATTTTTGCAGCTAAATCAATATTTTAACATTTTAACCAGCGTCCCCTAGTGTTGACTTGAGGGGGGGATTTTTGTTATATTGCGGGGTATGTGGCGGTTATTGGGTGGTTTGTTTTTGATGGGTATTTTGCCGGTGGCGGGGAGGGCTGCGCTTGAGGTTTCTTCAACGGGGGGCGGCCAGGGGTGGTGGATAGATTGCGGGGCGGGGACGGACTACAGGGATAAACGCGGTAACCTTTGGGTTAAAGATGAATCGTTTGACTCGTTTAACCGCTGGGGGTACGAGGGCGGCTCTACAACCACTTTCAGCGGGGCAGTTAGAAACACAATCCTTTCATCACTTTACACAACGCACCGGCAGGGCGGCACGGATATGGCCTACCGCATAGAACTTCCAAATGGATTCTACCGTGTGCGGCTGATGATGCTTGAAACAGTTTATACCGAACCCGGTAAAAGGGTATTCGATGTTGCCATAGAAAGCGTTACCGTAATGAGCGGCGTTGACCTGTATGCCTGGCGCGGATATGGGGCCGCTCTTGAGCAGATATTCGATGTTGACGTGCGCGACCATGCGCTCGACATTACATTTCCCGTCATAAGCGCAGGGCTTGCAACTATCGCGGCAATAGAGGTAGTGCCGGCCAGCGTGTCTGATGATGATTTTCTGGATTTTATACAGAAAAAAATATTCTCATTTCTTTGGGAAGAAGCGGATCCGTCCACCGGGCTTGTGAAAGACGTTGAAAACAACTGGCAAAGCGCGGGCAATAACGTTGCAACGATAGCATCTACCGGATTTGCGTTAAGCGCCATTACCATAGCGGCGCAACGCGGCTGGATAAGTGAAGAGGCGGCGCGCGAAAGAATAATGAACACGCTTAACGCCTTCGACACAACACTTGCCAACGTACACGGCTTCTGGTACCATTTCGTTGACATGTCAACGGGCGCACGCGCATGGAACTGCGAAATCTCAACCGTTGATTCCGCGCTGTTTATACTCGGCGCGTTGCAAGCCGGAGAACATTTCAAGACAACTTACCCGGAGATCGCCGCTAAAGCGGAAGAACTTTACCGGCGCATGGACTGGACGTGGTTTACAGGGATAGGCGATGACGCGCACAAAAAATTCATAGCAATGGGCTGGTATCCCGAAACTGGCAAGGGTGTTGACAGCACGAAACCCGAAGGCGGCAGTTTTACAAGTAACTGGTGGGAAACCTACTGCGAATCAATATTCGTTGACCTTCTTGCGCTGGGATCGCCGACATACCCCGTAAGCGTAGACGCCTGGGCGGCCATGTCAAACAGGTGGAATGATACGTTCGGTTATCATTTTATACAGGAGCCGCCGCTTTTCACCCACCAATATCATAACCTGTATTATGACTTCCGCGAAATATTCTACGGCCCCATAAACTATTTCGAAAACGCCGTTTTCGCCACGCGCGCCAACATGCTGACATGCCATTATGACCATCTCAGCAGGTACTCTCAAAACTTGTGGGGCCTGACCGCGTGCCGCGGCCCCGGCGACATTTATTACGCATACGGCGGCCTGCCCTGGGGTTACCACGACGGCACAGTTGCGCCCACGGCGGCGATAACGTCAATAATGTTTACGCCGCAGGAATCGCTTGGCGTTGCCAAACACCTCTATTATCAGTACAAGCACCTTATATGGGGCAGGTATGGCTACTGTGATTCAATAAATACCACAAAAGAATACGTGTGTCCCGTGGTTAACAGCTTAAACCACGCGCCGATGATGCTGGCGATTGAAAACTATCGCACGGGAATGATACGCGATGAAATGATGCAAAACAGCTACGTTAAGAACTCACTGGTAAAAGCGGGGTTTAGCGCCTACTCGCAACGCCCACTGGTATGCGAATCCTCATATATAGGCGCGGGCTATGAGGCATCAAAAGTGGTGGATAATAATGCGGCAAGCAGGTGGGCATCGCTTGATGCCGATCCGCAATGGTTATATATAGATTACGGCTCCACACGCGCATTCAACAACGCCACTATCGCCTGGGAAACAGCCTACGCAAGCCATTATTCGCTGCAAGTATCCTCGGATTGCTGCAACTGGACGGAAATATACAGCACCAGCGCCTGCGCCGGCGGCACGGAAACAGTCCGTTTCGCACCGGTGGAAACGCGTTACCTTCGCTTGTACGGCACAAAACGCGCAACGATATGGGGATACTCGATCTGGGAGATAAGCGTAGCGGATGACAGGCCGCCGGCCCCGCCCCCTCCTCCGGCCGGGCCGGACGCTACATTTGAATTAAAAACAGTTTATTGTTATCCCAACCCCGCGCAGGGAACGGTAAAACCGGCAATACACGTAGAAACCGGCATCGCCGACCGCGTAGAGATAAATATATACACACTCTCAGGCGAACCGGCGCACTCTGCCACGATAACCGGCGACCCGTTATCCGTCAACGGCAAATACATTTATGAATACGCCTGGGATACGGCGTCCGTCGCTTCCGGCATATACATATATACCGCACGCGCCTTCAAATCCGGCGAACGCACCCGCACCGCCACCGGCAAAATCGCAATAATACATTAAACTTACAGGTTAAACTATCTCTACGTCGGCCACCAGCTCTTCGGCAGGGTTGCGCTCGTGTATAAGGCAGCGCACCATCCTTCCCAGCAACCGCACCTCCAGGTCTTCCCTGGAGCGAACGCCATAGTATATCGTGGGGGCCGCCTCGGCGACCTCAATGGCCACCTCTTCTGCGGTGCCGCCCATTTCTTCGCCGGAGGGAAAACCCTCTTCCGGAAATTCATGCATGGCCTCGCCGACCGGCTCAAGCCCTTCCTCGTCTTCGGCAAGCGCGGATACTCTCATAAGTTCGCGGTCGTCGTATGCATCGGGGTCGCCCACGGCGACATCGGTGATTTTAAGCTCGAACACGTCCCCGTTTATAACTTTGGTTACCATACCTTTAAGTATATCAGCCATTGAACCCTCCGCATTAACCATCTTCCCCCTCACCCTGCCCTCTCCCCGACGGGTAGAGGGTTAATATGGAAATGACAAAGACAAGGCGGGGCAAATATTTTTTTGGGAATCTTCGAAGATAGACATACCGTAGCGGAGTGTTTTTCGTTCGGCCTCTTCGCTTACAAGTTCCGGCGCCTCGATAATCCCTATGCCAAGGCCAAGCACCACACCGCCCAGGTAACCCCAGGCCGCGCCTTTGCCCACGCTTTCCCATTGATTTGTGCCGAGCGCATCTATGCCTCCCCAAATAGTACCCAGCACAAGCCCGAGGGAACCACCCATGCGCATATCGCGCAGGATGATGCCGCCGATGCCGGTTTTGCCGGAGGCCGCATCCGCCAAACCTACTAAAATGCCGACGCCGGCGCCTGCAAGGCTGCCGTAGCCCAGGCTGCGGGCAATATCCTCAGTGTTATCACGCTCATCGGCGTAACGAACGTAGCCCGCGCTTAATCCAGCCAGCGTTCCGATGGCAAGCCCGCGCCAGGCATAATCAATCACCGACGGGCTTTCCTCAGGCACATCCCCGAAAATACCCCGCGCCCAGGACTGTGAAACGCCGGACGCCGCCGCAATCATAAATACAGCCAACATGGAACAAACATATTTTTTAAACAT
>Ga0156557_1003_pt3 | contig 36573 bp, 30 predicted proteins | sample RifOxyB2_FD_111952 | JGI IMG/M metagenome (GOLD analysis project Ga0156557, IMG submission 111952) | Elusimicrobia bacterium RIFOXYB2_FULL_50_12
ACTTGCGATTATACATAAGTCTGGGATTATCGTCGGTGCCTCGTTTCCTCTCCCCGCCGGGGAGAGGATTAAGGTGAGGGGGAGCTAAAGGTTCTGCTCCCGGCGATTTCCCCCTCATCCTGCCCTTCTCCCCGCCGGGGAGAAGGAACTTATGTATAATCGCAGGCTTAAACTTAAGAGGGGAAGGCGTAGTCAAACACGTATACTACCTTATAATGTATTCGTTGTCAAATTAGCCCTTGACACGAATAGTGCGTTATGTTAAACTCATAAAAGCGATAATTATATTTGTAAGCGAGTGTCTCTTTAGCAGTTTGAGGTCATTGCGAGCGAGAGCGAAGCAATCTCGATGTTGCTTCTGATTAAAAACGAGATCGCCGCGCCCTTTGGGCTCGCAATGACGAAACGCTAAAGAGATACGTAAGCGAGAAGAAAAGAGGCCAGGTATGGATAAAGAACAACTTAACAGAAGAAAAGTGTTGCTGCTTCCCGAGGAAGTGGCTATTTTTAAATGGTTGTTCCTTAAAAGCCTGGGGCCGATCGTTGTAACGCTTATTGCAAGCTGCGCGGTTCTTTTTCTGGGAGTTCAGTTTGCGATTAACCAGGTTTTTATCTCAAGTTTCGGAGGGATGCAGCCGGCTTTCAGCCTGCATAAAATACCACAGTTTATCTACACTTACCTCTACCTTGCGTCCGCGAACATTCTTCTTATGACGTACGTCTGTTTTGTAGTCATATATATCCTTGTGCGCAACCTTGTGCTGCCCGTTATGCGCATAACCCGCGAAATGAAGAAATCCCTTGAAGAAAACAAGCCCGTCAAAGTCGGCTTTCGCAAGAACGACCTGCTGATGATGCCGCTTGCCGAAACCATAAATAAACTCGCCGAAAAAGCAAACGTTCCCACCCCGCCATCCGGCGACACACCGCAATAAAAAATTCCTACTTGTTTTTGTTTAAGGAAATAAGCTTGTTGATGCGCTCGGCCACGCCGATTAGCGCGTCGTTGGGGCGCAAGATAATGGCCCTGTCCTTGCCGGCGATAATCTCGTCAAGCAGTTGTTCCATGCGCTTAATGGGGCCTGCCACGCGGTAGGAGATGGCGAGGATGAATCGGAAGGCTACGAGGAATAACACGACGGAAAGCGCGCCCCAGAATATAAAGGCAAGCTTAATCTTGTCGCCCAGTGAGATCGGATTATAAAAATCCATCTGCGCCGCCTTGATAAACAGGAACGTGCTTACCATTATCACCAGCAGGAACACTGTAATAACGACAAAAAATAAAAGCACGTATTCCTTCGTGCCCGGCACATCGGAAAACAGCACGTTAAATATGCTTCTCTTGTTGTTCTGGCTACTCATGTAAAAACCTCCGTCTTAACTTCTCTGCAATCATTGCGCGCGATAAAGTTCCACAACCCTCGCCTTTTGGGGTTCCTTAAGCTCGTAAGGTTCTTCCCCGGGAAAAAACGGCGGCGCCTTCATCTGTGCAAGCGCGGTGTCGAATTCTGTTTCCAAACCCCATCCTTTGGTGCGAGCCGAGTTTAAGGTAGGCAAAGGGTGGTGGCGCAGGAATGACCCGCAATGCCTGATGAGGCCGGCGTACGCTGTATAGTTATTTTCAATATCCAGGTAACCTTCTACGCCGAATCCGCCCTGGGGGGTCATTACCACGGCATGGAGTGTAAGTTCATTAGCATCCGTAGCGGCATCCTTTTTAACCAGCACGTTTTGGTTCCAGGATATAAGGGATATTACAGTATCGGCATTGGGTATGCCTCCGCCATATTTTACACTGCCACTGATATAGACGGTGTTAGTGGCTGCCAGCGTTGTTTTGGATTTGTTGCTGACCTCGCCTTTAACTGTCAGATCTCCATTGGCGTATATAAGGAAATATGGATCGGCTATTTTCCATACGTATTGTTCCACGGTTTCGGTGTCTGATACCGTGGTTATAATGTATTGAGTGGTTGTAAAATCCGGGCCAAGATTGTTGATTTCAACTGTAGCGCTTCCGGTTATGTATGCAGTCATGTCCATGGATTCTATGCTGCCGTCGTTGCACAATACATTGGTATGATTTCTGTCCAGAAATATCGTATTAGCAGACAGTGCAGGGATCGCCGCAGTGGTCAGCCTTCCATAGTAGGCGGCTCTTCTTTGCTTGTCGGCGGTTATGTTGTCCGGGAAAAATTTTTCATCAACCCTTCGCACTGAATTGTCCGAGCCATCGCTTTTCTTTACAGTGGTCAGGCCTATGGTCGTGCCGTCCGGATTATAGTATATCACAGGCGGATCCGCTGCTATATTGGATACCATCATACTGCCGTCATACTTTGCATCGCCTTCCGAGTAGAATTGGTAGGTGCTGTAGACATCGCCGGTGTATGATACACTGTCATATATTCGCGTTCCGCCAATTGCGCCGTCAATGGTATTGTAGATGGTAAAAAGGTTGTACTTTGAAAGAAGGCGCGCCAAATGCACGTTTATAGTCCGGTCCCTGTCTGAGAATATGGATGTGTGTGAACGTACGGTTACGGTTTTACCGCGCACCCCTGCCGCGTTTATAGGTGTTGATTCCACTTCAAAACCGTAGCGCATCGTAACGTCGTTAACTTTTGCCGTTATACTCCTCGGATTCAGGCTGAGAGGCGCATTTGCATCAAAAAGGCGCACCACAATTTCGTAGCGGTTTTCCCCCAACGTTTCGTTGAGTCTCATCACGGCATATTTACTATCTTCGATTACAAAATCAAGCGACTGGGGTAGATCGGCGTTGGCGGGATCGGCAGCGTTGAGCGGATTGTAATTGAGCCATTCTGTCCAAAAGAGCGTGCGCAGCGCCGGATCTGCTTTTGTATATGTTGCCACATTGTCATAAGTAATGGGAACGTAAGTCCCGTCTCCTTGCAAAATTCCCAAGTTTATGCGTTCCTCAAGGCGGGATAACTTCTTTTCCAGCGCCGCCAGCCCGCGCTGTACGCCGGCATCGGCGATAAAGGCTGCCTGGTTGGTTTTAACCATGGTAACCAGCGAACGGCTGTTCTCAATAGCGCGAAAGCTAAGGTACAACAATGTACTTAACACAAAAAATGCTATGAACAGCACCGTAATCAGCGCTATGCCCGGGCTGCCTGCCAATTTTATCCTGCCCGGCGCCTGCCGGCAGTTCAAGTAAACGCTCTCACGCGGTGGCGTCAAACCGTGATCTTTGCCCCAAAACCGGTTAGAAGTTTGTTCCATATAGCAGGTTCTCCAGTAGTACGAAATATTCTTTCTTTATTACAATATCCGCTTTTTCAAGTTCCATGTATACGCGTACGGTGCTTGCCGCATACCCGTCGGTTATGCGTTCTTGTATGCCGTCCGATGCATTGCCGGAATTGAAATAATTAAATTCAAGCGTTTTTATGCGCTCGTTGGCGCCGCTGAACTGCATAATTTTTTCTTCTATTACTGTAACGGTATCTGTCCCGTCGCTTATTCTCCTGTGTTGCGCCCGTTCAACCAGTTGCCCGTTTTCAAGCCCGAAATAAGTCCAAATATCGTTGTCGTCCATCTCTGAGACAGTAGTGCCGGAATCTTTCGAAAAAAAAACTATGGAAGAGCTTCCGGATATGCTCGGCAAATCCCTGAAAACCTGCAAAAGATTGGATGATGAATTAGGCATGCCATCACCGGCCTTTCTAAATGCCACGGAAAGCGTTGACATTATGCGTGTTGCGTCGGTTTGCATCTCGCTTTCCGCCTGGGAACGCAACTGTGTTTCCATCAGGTACTGTTTTGAGCTTGCAATGGCCAACGCAAGTATGCCCACTATGGCAATGCTCATAATTGCTTCAGTCATGGTAAACCCGCCGCAGCGGGATTTGTGCAGTTTCATAATCATTATTTCGTTGAGGCGCCGGTAGCCGTAACGTTTATCGCCACTATGTTGGAATATTCTATGTATCCGTTCATCGCCAGGAATGCGCGCAGCTGTACCGTGCCGCCTATATTGGACGAAGTTTTAAGTGTTGTGGTCAAACTGTTGCCCGTGGGAGAGATGGAGCAGATATCATTATCAGGTTGCAATTCTATACCGTCTTTGTCCAGGGCCTGCCAGTGCAGGTTGGCAGTGGTAATGCCGGGGCCTGAAATAGTGGCTGTAAATACCTGGGATGATGAAAATCCCATGGATATAGGGGTAGCCGCCGGAGCAATTGAAACAGTCATATTAGGTACAACTGTCCATGACCTCGTGTAAGTTGTGCTGTATGTCGGCGGATCAACATTTTTTGGATACTCGGCAATTCCTTTTATGCTAAATTTGGCTCCGAGTTTTTCTGTCGCAGTAAGCTCTACCCAGTATTCATTATTAGCGGGGCTGGTGGTAGGGTTAGTAACAATGCTGTGACTTGCCAGCCCGCCATCGGGATCCGTGGCAATGGACGACTCATCGTATTGAGTTGAGTCCAGCAGCACTCCATTCAGTTTCGTAGCTACACGCTCGTATATGGTTGTCCCGGCTTTTATAGTGCTTCCTCCGTTAATAAACGTAGTAAATGAATCGCCGCCTGTTATTTGCAAAAGCATGTTACCGATGGGCGATGTGTAAGTCGCGGAGAATGGAAGCGTCTGCGGGCCATACGGGTCGGCCCCTGCCAGCGGCGTATAGTCAAATTGCAGATAAGGCGTAATTGTCAGGTTAACCTGCACAGCGTTTTGCGGTGTGCAATAGTATGGGTATTCCGTTGCATCTGTTTCAATGGATGTTCCACGTTTCTCGCTTGTGAAGGATGGCTTCAGACATCCTATGGTTTCAATGTCCGATAAGCCGCCTTCCGCATTTGAAATAGTGTATGTAACTTTTCTTGAGAGATTGGTTATACTTCCAACGGGCAAGTCAAGAGCTCTAAAGTAAATACCATAAATGCCGCTGCCATCAACTCCCCATTCTTCATTGGATTTGATGAAACCTAGCCCGGGTAGATTAAAGTCAGAGGGATTTATACCGTGTCCTTTATAATTCATCCAGATGCTTAATTGTGTGGTTGCTCCCCTTGCCAACGATATGTCTATACCATCGGTGGCGTTTAAACTCTGTTCCTCGTCTAAGATAGCTGTTCCGAACGTTCCTTTCCATGTGTTTGAATCCAAATTTTTTGTTACAGATACTGTCTGGTCCGCGGTTGCAACCCTGGTATTACTACCAATGGCGCTTGATTCCTGTTTCGCCAGAATTCGCTGGTAGCCGAGTATTTGAATATTCAGCTTGATCTTACGTTCTGTGGCATTGGGGTCGGATGTCGAATTTACTGCAATGTTATTAAATGTTATTATTCCGTTTATGTCTGTGCTGCCCCTGGCGAAATTTTCATCATTGCTGCCTATGCGTAAAACCTGGTTCGTCTCAAAGTCAAGAAGTTCTACGTGGGTATATTGTAGTGAATTGGAGCTGGTGTCCTTTACGTTTACGGTATAATTACCGTATTTTTTTGCTACAAGATTAAAGTTTACCGTTAATACGGAATTTTTATCCAAAGTAATATCGTGGTCCGGCATTATGGAAAAATAATCGGTTTTTGATATTTTTTTAACATAATATCCGGTGTGGGTGTCATGGCTCGTAACAGGTATCGGTATATTGAATGTCGCATTTCCATCGGCGCCTGTAAACCCTGTGTAAGTTGCCGAATTGACAAGAGGCGCCGGAACCGTAGGCGGGACGCCTGCGCGGTAACTTATTTCCACGGCTGCGCCTTGAATTGGTGACAAGCCTCCAAGAAGGTCTTGCACGTTAATATTGACAGTTGTAATGTATACGGTTTGCATGGTGCCGTTTATGGTTAAGTCATTCTGGCCTGCAAGTGAAATATCCTCAATCTCGGCCGGCCAGTAACCTTCCCTGGTGGCTGTAATAGTGTATTTCTGTACCTGTGAAGCGATATAATTGTGGAACCCGTAATTGCCCGCGTCGTTAGTGTTGGTTTCACGCATAAAAGTTCCAGTTCCAATTGTTACTACTGCTGTGGGTATGCCGCCTCCGCTGTCTTCATCCAAAAACGTCCCCGAAATATTTATGACGCCCATGGCTGAACGTATGTCAAGCGCGTCGGGCGAAGGTTTCTTTATGATGGTTTCAACGCTTATGGGTGAAAACCGTGAAGGAGAGATGCTATCGCGCAGGGTAACTTTAACTACGCGGTATTCTGCCAACGTATTGACATTTACGGTGCTTACCTCAACCTTTCGGAATAATTGCAGACGTTCTTCGTTTGCAGCGGATGCCCCTTCCGAGAAGAACGATCGTGGATAAGTTTCCAGCGTTTCAGCACCGTCGCCGACTACAAAATTAGTGAAACCTATGGGTTTTGGGCTGGGCGGCACGTTGCCTGCCGAATCGCGTTCCGGTATACGGGCTATTTTCTGGAAGTTTTCAAGCTCATCGTTGGCAAACTGTAACGCCTGGTTTTTAACTTTAGAATGCATGAACGATTTGCTGAGCGACAAAAAACCCTGGACAGCGCCAAGGATGACTATGGTGAAAACTGCAACTGCAATGACTACCTCGGTAAGTGTAAGTCCGCGTTGATTTTTCATGGTAGTTTGCTCCAATCGGTATTTGACGTAAAGAATTATGACTTATCGTAAGGTAGTGGGTGCGAATAGTGAAAAAGATGTAAAAAAGATGTGAAACGGATGTGAAAAACTATAATTATTATAGTGATATTAAAGCACTATAATATAGCATGAAAAGGGGTAAACGGCAAGCATTTTTTGAATTTGATTTGAAAATTGACTTTTAGGGCGCAAATAGCTACAATGAAAATGAATGCACGCAAAATCTATATGACGAGGGAATACGAATGTCCTACCATGGAATAATAGAGCATTACCGCCGGTACCTGCCTGTTACGGATAAAACGCCTGTCATCACGCTTTGCGAGGGTAATACGCCGCTTATACCAGCGCCGCGGCTTGCGGAAAAAACCGGGTTCCCGGGGAAAATATTTCTTAAATACGAGGGGCTTAACCCGAGCGGATCGTTTAAGGACCGCGGCATGGCCATGGCCATATCCAAGGCCGTCGAAGAGGGCAGCCGCGCCGTGATATGCGCCTCGACGGGAAATACGTCCGCCTCGGCGGCCGCCTACTCCGCGCGCGCCGGCATAGGGTGCGTGGTGCTTATCCCTGAGGGGAAAATCGCGCTGGGCAAGTTATCGCAGGCGCTTGTTCATAATGCCACGGTGCTTTCAATTGAGGGAAATTTCGACGAGGCGCTGCAGCTTGTGCGCGAGTTAAGCGAACAGTACCCGATTACGCTTGTAAATTCCGTTAACCCTTACCGCATAGAAGGGCAGAAAACTGGCGCATTTGAAATATGCGACGACTTGGGGCAGGCGCCGGATTTCCAGTTCATGCCCGTGGGAAACGCCGGCAACATTACGGCATACTGGAAAGGATATAAAGAGTATCATTCCATTTTCGGCGACCGGTTCGGCCTTCCCAAAATGATGGGTTTCCAGGCGCACGGTTCGGCGCCTATCGTGCTTGGGCATCCGGTTGAAAAGCCGGAGACGATTGCCACGGCTATCCGCATAGGCAATCCCGCATCGTGGAAAACGGCCGTTGCCGCGCGCGACGAGTCCGGCGGCGCGATAGATACTGTTACCGACGATGAGATTATTGAAGCGTATACAATGCTTGCGGCAACCGAGGGCGTTTTCTGCGAGCCGGCGTCCGCCGCGTCCGTGGCGGGGCTGATAAAATATGCCAAAGACAGGCGCTTCGACGGTGTAGATCCCGCTTCCGGCACGCTAAAGGCCGTCTGCATACTCACAGGCCACGGCCTTAAAGACCCGGACCGCGCCATAGCCTGCGCCGGGAAGCCAAAAAAGGTAAAAGCCGATATTAATGACATATTGAAACATATCACGGGTGCCGGGTTAAAATTTTAACGTCTCCCCCTCACCCTGCCCTCTCCCCGAAGGGGCGAGGGTCAGCGGCTTAAATTTCTTCTCCCCGCAGGGGCGAGGGTCAGCGGTTTAAATTTCCTCTCCCCGTCGGGGCGATTGTTAGCGGCTTAAATTTCCTCTCCCCGAAGGGGCGATGGTTAGCGGCTTAAATTTCCTCTCCCCGTCGGGGAGAGGATTAAGGTGAGGGGGGAGTTAATGTATTTTACCGTGCGGATGTGTAAACACAGGAGGCCTCATGGAAGAGAAAAAGAAGCCCGAGATACAGATTGAAATTGATGAGCAGACCGCCCAGGGTGTGTATGTAAATCTTGCCATGATAGGGCATTCGGAGAACGAGATCGTTTTTGATTTCATCTTTATCCAGCCGCAGGCGCCCAAGGCCAAGGTGCGCTCCCGCATCGTTACCTCGCCCGGCCATGCCAAGCGGCTGCTTGCTGCGCTGCAGGACAACATCGCCAGGTACGAGGCGCGCTTCGGCGCCATAAAAACCGCCCAACCCCCCGAAGAGGAAAAAAAAGTAGGGTTTTATCATTAACGTAAGCTGATGTTTGTAGGGCGCGATCCCCGCATCGCGCCGGCCGTTGAAGTTCGCCGTGATGCCGTTTAGTTAAGATTTTTATCTTCACCAAATCAGTTTCCTCTCCCCTCCGGGGAGAGGATTAAGGTGAGGGGTGGTTCAATATTCCGACGAACTCCCCCTCATCCTGGCCTTCTCCCCGGCGGGGAGAAGGAACATTAGCTAAATAGGGAATTAGAGGTTTTTATGCGTGTGGCCGTTGTGTGCGTGGGGACGGAGCTTTTGGCGGGGAAGGTCAATACAAATGCCGCTTTTATCGGCGAGCGGTTGGATTGCCTGGGGCTTGAGCTTTCTTCCTGCATCACGGTGGGCGACAGGCGCGCGGACATGGAAAACGTGTTTGCCGGCGCGGTCGCGGGTAACGACATTGTTATAATCACCGGCGGGCTGGGGCCGACGTTCGACGATATTACGCGCGAGGCGGTTGCGGACGCGCTTAAAACCGGGCTTGAAACCGACGCGGGCGCGCTTGCGGCGGTGCGGCAGTTTTTTGACGGGCGCGGAATACCGATGCCGCCGAATAACGAGCGCCAGGCGCAGGTGATTTCCGGCGCGCGGCTTATCGGAAACCGTGTCGGCACCGCGCCGGGACAGATTATCGAGCATGAGCGGCGAGTTATTTTCCTCTTGCCGGGGCCGCCTAAGGAAATGCAGCAGATGTTCGATGAGTCCGTTATGCCGTACCTGAGGCAATTCGAGGCCGGCATAAAGAAACATTTTACGCTGCATGTTTTCGGCATGGGCGAGTCGGCGGTTGACGAAAAGATACGCCCGGTTATAGAATCCGCGCGCGCGGGCGATGGCGGTTGCACGGATTTTACCATACTTGCGCACCAGATGATCATTGACATCAAGGCAAGCTGCCGGGGCAGGGATGAACTGCTGGCCGATGAAACCCTTGCGGTGCTGAAATCCGAATTTTACCGTGTGCTGGGCGGTAATATTTTCGGCGAGGGCGCGCAGTCGCTTGAATCCGTTGCCGGCGAGTTGCTTAATAAACATCATAAAACCATAGCTTTGGCCGAATCATGCACCGGCGGGTTGATTGCCGATAAGCTTACATCCGTTGCCGGCAGCTCGTTATATTTCAGGGAAGCGGTTGTTGCATATTCGAACGAAGCCAAGATAGCGCGGCTGGGCGTAAAACATGATACGCTTGCGGCGCACGGGGCCGTCGCGGCTGAGACGGCGCGCGAGATGGCCGAAGGCATTTTAAAAACGTCCGGCGCATCGCTGGGATTGTCTGTTACCGGCATTGCCGGCCCCGGCGGCGGGACGGCGGAAAAGCCCGTGGGGCTGGTATTTATCGGCATTGCCGGCCATGGGATTAAAACCGAAGTGTCGCGTTTTGTATTCGCCGGGCAGCGCAACGACATTCGCCACCGCGCCGCCAACCAGGCGCTGGATATTATTAGAAGAAAATTATTAACGTTTGCGAAAAAATAAGTGTTTGTGGCGGCAATGGGATGTAAGTCCCCCCTCACCCTGCCCTCTCCCCCAAGGGGCGAGGGTTGAAGGCTTGGAGTTACTCTCCCAGCAGGGGCGAGGGTTGGAGTTCCTCTCCCCGTCGGGGAGAGGATTAAGTTGAGGGGGAATTGATTGCAAATTGATGACTAAAAATAAATTTACCCTCGTTATCTGCCGTTATCACGTTGTTTTAGTCATTGCCGCTGTTTTGATTTTTTGGGGGATTGCAGTCGCTTCGCGCGATGCGGAGTTTTTATCCCTGCCTTTGCACCGCTACCCGTACAGAATCGCGCTAACATTCGACGACGGCCCGCATGAGGGGTATACCGGACGGCTGATCTCCGTGTTGGGCCGGGCAAACGTGCCCGCCACATTTTTTGTTGTCGGCTCGTGCCTTGAGCAGCGGCCGGAACTTGCGCGTTCCCTGTGCGAACACGGCCATGAACTGGGCGGCCACACTATGACTCACCGCAACCTGTGCCGCTTAAGCGAACGCGAGATAGGCGCGGAACTGAGCCGGACGCGGGAACTTATGCGGAGCCAGTGCGGGTCTGAATCCCTGTTGTTTCGCCCGCCGGGCGGGCGGTACGACGAAAAAGTGCTTGCCGTGGCGCGTAAGCTGGGATTGTCTCTCGTCTTATGGACGGTATTTCCCCGCGATCACGAGGAGAACGACCCCGAAATGATCGTGCAGCGCGTGCTTGAGCAGGCCGACGACGGCGGCATTATCCTGCTGCACTCGGGCAGGCAGCCTACGATCGAGGCTTTGCCGCGTATAATAACCGCATTGCGCCAGCGCGGTTACCGTTTTGTTACCGTTTCCGAATTGATGAAAGGAAGCGTCCCTGGCGCTAAACATTATGCAAAGATTATTAGGAATTGATTACGGCCATCGCAGGATAGGGCTTGCGCTATCCGATCCACTCGGGATTACAGCCCAGCCGCTGGAAGTGCTGGAAAGGGTGTCGCTTAAAGAGGATTTTGCCCGTATCGCCGCCATCGTGGCCAAGTACGGCGTTGAAAAAATAGTGCTGGGATTGCCGATAAACATGAACGGCACCGAGAGCGGGCTTACATCCGATGTGCGCCGGTTTGCCGAAGAGCTGCGAGAAAGCGTTGCGCTGCCGGTTGAATTCATTGACGAGCGGCTTACAACGATGCAGGCGGAGCGTATGCTGGTTGAAGAGGCCGATATGTCGCGTGAAAAACGTAAAAAAGTGAGAGATAAACTTGCGGCAAGCCTGATTCTACAGTCATACATGGATCAAAACCCGTAAAATATGACGGATAAATTTATTAAACCGGTTATTATCGCAGGGCTGTGTTTTATAATTGCAGGCGGCGTTTTCTGGTGGGCGCGCCTGCCGTCGGCGGTTTTTATGGTTACCATACCGCCCGGCGCCTCGGCGCGGCAGGCGGCGGGTATTCTCGCCGAGAGCGGCGTTATAGCCTCTCCCCGTGCTTTTACTTTTTTGCTTTCCGCAAGCGGCATGGCCAGGCGGCTGAAAGCAGGCACGTACCGCATACCGGCGCGCAGCAGCGTATTCGGCGTATTGAATATGATAACGCGCGGCAAATCCCAGGTGGCCAGGGTAACGATACCGGAGGGGTTTAATGCGCGCCAGGTGGCCGGGCGCCTGCATGCGCTTAACGTGGCCGATGAGGCTGCTTTTCTTAACTTTGTAAGCGAACGTAACCTGGAGGGATACCTTTATCCCGACACTTATTATTTTGAACCGCGTTCCCCGGCGGACAAGGTTGCCGGCGTGATGACAAGGGAGTTCTGGCGTCAGTTCGCGGAACTGAAAAAATCGCGTCCGGACGGAAAAAATATTTTAAGTGATAAGGAAATCGTCATACTTGCTTCTATCATAGAGAAAGAGGCGGTTTTGCCCGAAGAACGGCCGCTGGTGGCCGCGGTATTTATTAACCGCCTGAATAAACACTGGTACCTTGAATCCTGCGCCACGGTGCTGTACGCGCTGGGAACGCATAAAGATAAATTGACGTATAAAGATCTGAAAGTAGATTCGCCGTATAATACGTACCGTCATTACGGCCTGCCGCCGGGGCCTATCTGTAATCCCGGGAAAGAATCGTTGAAGGCGGCGCTGTATCCGGCGGAAACTGACGACATGTTTTTTGTGGCACAAGGCTCGGGGGCACACTCATTCTCGCGTTACTACCGCGACCACCTGAAAAACAAGCAAAAAAGATCCAGATAACATACCATAGGCTGATACCGGGTGCCTCTTTAGAAGTTGTAGTCGTCATTGCGAGCCCAAAGGGCGCGGCAATCTCGTTTTTCATCAGAAGCAACGTCGAGATTGCTTCGCTCTCGCTCGCAATGACTTCAAACTGATAAAGAGACATGATGCCGGGGGGACGGGGGGTATTTTGCTTTTCTTTTGTAAACCAAATTTCATTCCGTGCGTCTATGTATAATGAAGAGCGCAACACCGCCGTCATGGATGCGCCGGTTGCGGATTTCGAACTTGTCCGCCGGGCGCAGGGCGGCGACAGCGAGGCGTTCGGCGTTTTGGTAGAGCGTTACCAGGGCGGGTTGTATCTTTTTATCAGGCAGCATATAAACTCGCCGGATGATGCGCGCGACGTCCTGGCCGAAGCATTTTTTCACGCATGGCGTAAAATCACGACTTTCAGGGGGGAGGCGGCTTTCAAGACGTGGTTATGGAGAATCGTGGTAAACCTCTGCCGCACCCACCAGAGAAGGGGCTACCTTTGGCGTAAATTTTTTTTCCGTCCGCCCGTTGCCGGCGACGGCGCAAGCTTTGAATCCGGCTGGCCGGACCGGGGCCGTGGCGGCGACCCGCAGCACTATTGCGAGTTGCAGCGCCTCAAAGCCGACGTGCGCGCCGCCCGCTCAACGCTCAGCCGCAGGGAATCGGAAGTGTTTTCGCTGAAATTCGATAATTCAATGAAAATAGATGAGATAGGCGGCGTACTGGGATTGTCGGAGAATACGGTAAAAGTTTTGCTTTTCAGGGCAGCAAGGAAATTGGCCAGGGCATTAAAAAGGTATGAAAATGAATTGCCGGAAGATACGTAAAGAAATTGCGCTGTACCATCTGGGGGAGTTGAGCGCGGGAGGCCGCGCGGCGGTTGAACAACACCTGGCGCATTGCCGCCGTTGTGCCGGGCTTTCGCGTTCTATCGCCGGCAGCTTTGCCGCCATAGGCCGGAGCGGGCGGCCGCCGTCCGGGCAGATGTGGCCGCAGGTGCGCGCGCTTATTGAGAGAAGATCGCGAGTGCATTACATGGGGCGCCCGGCGTTTTCCGCCGCTTCGCGCCTGCTTTTGGCGCCCATGTTAAACCTTATCGTGATGGGGGCGCTTATATCCCAAATAGTTGCGGGGCCGCGCGCGCAGTTTACCGTCATAGAATGGGACGTCATACAAAACATGGAATTTTTAAACGACTTCGAAGTATGCAGGGAGCTTGATTTGCTAAGGAGAATCGGCCAATGAGGCCGGCCTTTATTATATGCGCGTTTTTAGTTTGCGTTGCCGTGGTTGCGAATGCCGCGGGCATTGCGCCTTCCGCCGGCGCGCAGGCGGGGCGATTATCCACCGGGGAGAAACGCGTTTTAATGCAGCAATACAAGCAGTGGGAAAAATTAAACCCCGAAGAAAAAGCGATTCTCCGCCTGCGGTGGGAAACCTTTAATGCAATGCCGGCCGCGAAACGAAAGAAGCTTCTGAAAAATTATGAACGTTGGAAATCCATGAATGAAGACGAGCGCGACATGTTGCGCAAGAGGTACAATGACTGGCAAAAACTATCTCCCGCGCAAAAACGCCGCGTACGGAAAAAATACGGCATCAAATGACAGAAATCTCCACCCGCGCTTTTGCGGGTGCGATAACAGGAGGAACATAATGATAAAAAGCAAATGGTTGTTGACGATGGCAATAGCAGTAAGCATGAGTTCTTCGTGGGCGCTGGCACAGTATCAAACCTCGCCCGGGACAGACAATAAGGCTAACAAAGACACGCAAATGACCCAGATGAGAACCTTCGACGAGATACTAAAGGATGTAAACCAGGGCAAAAACGTAGGCGAGGAAGAGGCGGTGATGCTCGTGCAGAATTCCAGGTTCATGACTTCACTTGAGCAGAACCCCGGCATCGCCGACATTGTAGCCAGGCACCCCTATGCGGCCTCGCTGTTCTATGAACAGCCGTCTTTCAAGAGATGGTCGGATACAAATCCAGACAAGGCGAAGAAGGTTATGGATGCGGCCATGAAATGGCAGGCAATGAGCGCGGAGGATAAGGATAAATTCTTCCGCAAGTATCCGACGATCCGTTCGGGGGAAATGCAGGGTGGCGCGATGGATAAGGACACTGACATGCAGGGCGGCGGTATGCAGGAAGGAACAACCACGCAGATGCAGGGCGGCGGACTTGAAAAAGATACCACGGGACCTGTAAAGATGCAGCCCAGGAAGAATAAGACCGAAGACAAGAGCACGTATTAGCAGCTAATCTGGCTGGTTAAAAACACGTTAACTCCCCCTCACCTTAATCCTCTCCCCGACGGGGAGAGGAAACCCCGATGTGCAAACTGTCCCGACGGGGAGAGGAAAGAGCTGATGTGCAAACTGCCCCGATGGATGGATGAAAGAGTTGATGTGCAAATCATTCCCGACGGGGAGAGGAAAATGTTATGTTTCATCTTAACCCTCTCCCCGTCGGGGAGAGGGCAGGGTGAGGGGGACGTTTACTTGAATTGTGTCTCTTTAGCGTTCTGAGGTCATTGCGAGCGAGAGCGAAGCAATCTCGACGTTGCTTCTGATGAAAAGCGAGATTGCCGCGCCCTTTGGGCTCGCAATGACGACGACAACTTCAAAAACCTAAAGAGACACCTTGAATTCAGAAGTAAAATGGAAATTTACGTCGGGGAATTGTTCCATGTAGTGGTGCAGCATCCATTCGGATTCCGCGAAAAAAACAATGTTATCATCCTTGTCGCGGCCTATGTGGTTGGCTTTGTAGTCGCAAAAATCCTTGAATTGAGCCGCGTTATTCGAGGTTATCCAGCAGGCCTTGTAAAAATTAAGCGGTTCAAAACTGCATTTTGCCCCGTACTCGTGTTCCAGGCGGTAACTTATGACGTCGAATTGCAGTTGCCCGACGGTTCCCACCACCTTGCGGTGTCCAATGGCAAGGTGGAAAACCTGCGCTACGCCTTCGTCGGTAAGCTGCTTGATGCCTTTTTCAAGCTGTTTCGCCTTCATGGAAGTGTTTATGAGTTCCCGGAAAACTTCCGGCGAAAAACTCGGGATGCCCTGGAACGAAAGATTCTCGCCATCCGTTAAAGTATCGCCTATCTTGAAATGTCCCCTGTCGTAAAGCCCTATTACATCACCCGGGTATGCTTCCTCAATGACATCTTTTTTCTGTCCCAGGAAGCTGGCCGGGTTCGTAAAACGCAAATTAGTGTTAAGACGGACGTGCTTATAAAATGCGTTTCTCTCGAATTTTCCCGAACAAACCCTGAAAAATGCAATCCTGTCGCGGTGGCGCAGGTCCAGGTTCGCATGAATTTTAAACACGAAACCGCTGAATGATTTTTCGCCCGGCTCCACTCTGCGTGTGGCCGCCTCTCTTGCACCCGGCGGAGGCGCCATTTCAATGAAAGCGTCCAGCGTTTCTTTAACGCCGAAATTGTTTAACGCGCTGCCGAAAAAAGCCGGGGCCAGGTCTCCCGCCAGATACTTTTCATTATCAAAACTTCCGTATACGCCTTTTAGAAGCTCAACGTCCTCGCGCAATTGCGCAGCAAATTCCCCGCCGACGTGTTCGTCGAGCGCGTGCCGGCTTATGTCGGTTATGGCCACTATCTCGTCATCGTCCGCCCCCCGGTTGGGGTGAAATATATGAAGATTGTTTTGATGAAAGCTGTATACCCCCTTGAAGCTGCTCCCGCGGCTTATGGGCCAGCTTAAAGGCTGAACTTTTATGTCCAGCTTCTTCTCAAGCTCGTCCACAAGGTCGAAAGGGCAGGCGCCTTCGCGGTCAAGCTTGTTGATGAATATGATAACGGGTGTTTTGCGCATCCGGCAGACCTTCATCAGCTTTTCGGTCTGCTCCTCAACGCCCTTAACGCTGTCTACGACGAGAATCACGCTGTCAACCGCGGTAAGGGTGCGGTAGGTGTCTTCGGCGAAATCCTTGTGTCCCGGCGTGTCGAGCAGGTTGATGTTAAGGCCGCGGTACTCGAAGCTCATTACCGCCGAAGCCACGGAAATGCCGCGCTGGCGCTCTATTTCCATGAAGTCGGATACCGTGCTTTTTTTGATCTTATTCGATTTTACCGCGCCCGCGCTCTGGATGGCTCCCGCAAAAAGCAAAAACTTCTCCGTAAGCGTCGTCTTACCCGCATCCGGATGGCTGATTATTGCAAACGTCCGCCTCTTTAATATTTCATCGTTTATAGACATAAATATACCGGTATTATAACTATTTTTGCACATGCTGTAAATGAAATCATTTCATTCTTGACAAAGTATGGTGCATATAATAGAATAACATATAATACATAAAAACGAGTGATAATATGAATAAGAAATCCATTTATCTTGATTATAATGCCACTACGCCGTTGCGGGCGGAACCGTTGGATGCTATGCGGCCGTACCTGTCGGATGTTTTTGGCAATGCATCCAGTATGCACGTGTTCGGCCAGCAGGCCAGGAAAGGGCTTGAGGATGCGCGCCAGGCGGTGGCGCGTTGTGTAAATGCCCAAAAACCAGGGGAAATAATTTTTACCGGTTGCGGAACCGAATCCGACAACATGGCTATAAAATCCGTGGCGCGCGCCAATAAAGCCCGCGGCAATCATATTATCACTTCTTCCATCGAGCACCACGCCGTTCTTGCAACGTGCGAATACATGCGTTCCGAAGGCTTCCAGGTTACGGTTTTGCCGGTGGATTCATCCGGCCGAGTCAGCCCGCTGGAAGTTAAACGCAATATCCAGCCTTCCACGATACTTGTATCCATAATGCATGCAAATAATGAAGTGGGTGTTATACAGCCCGTGGCGGAAATCGGTAAAATAATTGCCGGGGAAAACGACAGCCGGGCGGCCGCCGGGCGGGGACAGGTTCTTTTTCACACGGATGCGGTGCAGACCGCCGGCAAAATACCGATAGACGTGCAGGCCATGGGCGTTGACCTGCTGTCCCTGTCGGCTCACAAATTTTACGGCCCCAAGGGCGTGGGTGCGCTCTATATAAAGCGCGGCACGGTAATCGAGCCGCTGTTGCACGGCGGCCATCACGAGGCCAATCTGCGCGCAGGCACGGAAAACGTGGCGGGTATCGTCGGAATGGCGGCCGCGCTTGAGCTTGCCGTTGCGGAGCAGCAGGCCGAGCAGGCGCGGCTTCTGGCTTTGCGGCAGAAACTTGAGAACGGCATAATGTCTTCCATACCTTCGGTTTACGTCAATGGCCATTCGCTGGAACGGCTTGCCGGCACGCTGAGCGTTTCGTTTGAATTTATCGAGGGGGAAAGCCTGTTGTTGTCTCTTGATTTAAAGGGTATAGCGGCGTCTACCGGGTCTGCCTGCGCCTCGGGAACGTCCGAGCCGTCGCACGTGCTATCCGCCATGGGCGTTCCGCCCGAGTGCGCCCAGGGCGCATTGCGTTTTTCTCTCGGCCGCGGCACAACGGAAAAAGATATAGATTACGTTCTTGAAACGCTCCCACCTGTTGTAGACCGCCTCCGCCGCATGTCCCCCCTCTGGAAACAAAATCCCGTATGAACCCAAATTTTGCATTAGGGTCGCGGAATTCGTCGAACGATGCCGGACTTTTTCTTCCGAAAAAAGGTTCGACCGTAGACAACGCTACGCTCTCACTTTTTTCGTCGAAAAACTCTCGGCCTCGCTCGCCTCGGTTCTCGCGCCCTAATGCAAAAGTTGGGATGAACCCAAAGTTATGCATAGTGAGAAACAACGTCCCCAAAGTTGTGGTGGGGATGTCGGGGGGGGTGGATTCTTCGGTGGCGGCGGCGTTGCTTAAGGAGGGGGGGTACGATGTGGCGGGTGTTACTTTGCGGTTGTGGCACGCCGGCGACGACCGGGGACGGCCCGGCGGCTGTTGTTCCATGGACGATATTGCCGACGCAAGAAGGGTGTGTCATCATCTCGGCATTCGGCATTACGTGCTGGATTTCGGCAGCCGGTTCGAGGAAACTGTCGTCGCGGATTTCGTGCGCGAGTATCTCCGCGGCCACACGCCCAACCCGTGCATCGTGTGCAACCAATTCATAAAATTCGGGCTGCTTATGGAGAAGGCGCAGGCCATGGGATTTGATTTGATGGCGACCGGCCATTACGCGCGCATAGAAAAAAGGGGCGAAACCAGCGTTCTCGCAAAGGCCAAAGACGCGCTAAAAGATCAGTCTTATGTTTTATACAGGCTTACTTCCGGCCAGTTGGAGCGCCTTATTTTTCCTCTCGGTGAATATACAAAAGCAGAAGTGCGGGATATTGCCAGGCGGCTTGCTTTGCCGGCTGCCGAGAAACCTGAAAGCCAGGAAATATGTTTTGTCCCGGACGATTATGCCTCTTTCCTGCGCGCCTACCTGCCGGATTTCGACAGGAAAGTGCGCCCCGGCGCCATAGTTGACGTTAACGGCGCAATCGTCGGCAAACATAAAGGGCTTGCGTTTTATACCATCGGCCAGCGAAAAGGGCTGGGGTTGTCATCGCCGGAGCCGTTGTACGTAATCGCGCTTGACCCGGCAAAGAACGAGGTTGTAGTCGGCGGCAAAGAAAAAGTGTATTCCTCGAAAATGCCGGTTGAAACGCTGTCCTGGGCCGAAGGAAAAACGCCCGAATTGCCGCTTAAATGCATGGTAAAAATTCGGCGTATGCACAAGGAAGCCTCCGCGTTGATAAGCCCTGCTGGCGCCGGCGTGCTGGTAGAGTTCGATAAGCCGCAAATGGCCATAACTGCCGGACAATCCGCGGTGTTCTATGAAAATAACCATGTCCTGGGCGGCGGCATAATATCCGATAAACATACCGGCAAGGCATAATGCCGTTTAGTTAAAGTTTTTGCTCTGAAAACACGGTTCATTTTTTTAGCTCGTGTTCCTTCTCCCCGTCGGGGAGAAGGCCAGGATGAGGGGGAAATCGTCGGAATATTGAACCACCCCTCACCTTAACCCTCTCCCCGGAGGGGAGAGGAGACTGATTTGGTGAAGATAAAAACCTTAGCTAAACGGCATTGCGGCAAGGCAAAAATATCCTGATGTAATTACCGCCCCGGAAAAATTATCATGGTAGACAGCAACGATTGAAATTTGGTAAGATAACGAAAAATCAAACAAAGGAGAAATGCTATGGCGAAGATTAAGAAGATTGTCGGGCGCGAAATACTTGATTCCCGCGGGAATCCTACCGTTGAAGCCGATGTTATTCTTGAAAACGGCGTAATGGGAAGGGCTGCGGTGCCGTCCGGCGCGTCAACGGGCGAGCGTGAGGCGCTTGAGTTGCGCGACGGCGACAAGAGCCGGTACCTGGGCAAAGGCACGCTGAAAGCCGTTGCCAACATGAACGATATTTTAGGCCCCGCGCTTGTGGGCATGGAGATAAGCGAGCAGAAGAAAATTGACGAGAAAATGCTTGCGCTTGACGGAACGGAGTTTAAAAGCAAGCTGGGCGCAAACGCGATCCTCGGCATATCGCTTGCCTGCGCGCGCGCGGCCGCCCAGGATGCGGGGCTGCCACTTTATCAATATATCCGCAAAGCCTTCGGTATTACATATAACGATTACATCCTTCCCGTCCCGTTGATGAACATAATAAACGGCGGCGCACATGCCGACAACAACGTTGACCTCCAGGAATTCATGATAGTTCCCATCGGCAAGCCTTCGTTCCGCGAGGCGCTTCGCATGGGCGCGGAAGTATTTCATAACCTGAAAAACGTTTTGAAGAAAAAGGGAGATATTACCAGCGTCGGCGACGAGGGCGGTTTTGCGCCTAACCTCAAATCAAACGAGGAAGCGCTTGAGGTTATCTCGCAGGCGGTTGCGGCAGCCGGTTACTCGCTGGGCAAGGACGTCCTGCTGGCGCTTGATGTTGCGGCAAGCGAGCTTTATTGCGACGGGAAATACAATCTTGAAGGCGAGAAAACAGACCAGGTTAAAACATCCGCCGGCATGGTGGATTTTCTTAAAAACCTGGCCGCAAAATACCCGATCGTATCTATTGAAGACGGTTTAAGCGAGAAGGACTGGGACGGCTGGAAGCTTCTGACCGACCAGCTTGGCAAGAAGGTTCAGCTTGTGGGCGACGATATTTTCGTAACCAACACAAAAATATTCTCGCAGGGAATAGCCAGGGGAATCGGCAACTCCATCCTTATTAAAGTCAACCAGATAGGTTCGCTTTCCGAAACCGTTGCCGCGGTGCTTATGGCATATAACGCCGGTTACACGGCCGTTATTTCCCATCGTTCCGGCGAGACGGCCGACACATTCATAGCGGATCTTGCGGTAGCGCTGAATGCCGGCCAGATAAAAACAGGTTCCGCATCGCGTACCGACCGTATAGCTAAATACAATCAACTCCTGCGCATCGAAGAGCAGCTCGGCGCAAAAGCGGTATTCCCCGGCAGAAGCGCCTTCAAGGGGAAATAGGCATTATCTCCCCCTCACCCCACCCTCTCCCCGGCGGGGAGAGGATTAACGTGAGCAAAGTTGCTGTCATTGCGAGCGAAGCGAAGCAATCTTGCTGTTTCGTATCAAAACGGCGAGATTGCTTCGTCGCGAAGGCTCCTCGCAATGACAAGCTTATGTAACATCAGTTAACCAGTTTTAATCAAACATGTCAAAAAATAATTCGCGGCGCTTCGTTGTTTATATAATTGTGGCGCTGGTTATGGCATTTTTGTTCGGCAACACGGGGTTTCGCACGCTTGTGCGGCGCTACTGGGAATTGCATAAATTAAACGGCCAGTTCGGCGACCTGAAAAAAGAAAACCGCCTGCTGCGAAAAGAAGTCTACCTCCTTGAGAACGATAAATCCTACATAGAGCATATAGCCCGCAAGGAACTCGGCCTCGTTTCGCCGGGTGAAGTAGAATACCGTTTCAAAAAATAACATGCAAGCCAGACTCCGGCAACGTCAAACGCCAGCAGCCCGCCAGAAAATGAAACTTGCGGCGCGTATTCACCTTGGCACGGTTATGGGATTGCCGGAGCGCGCATTCTCGGCCTTTGTAACGGATGTCGAGCAAAGCCCCGCCTTTAAACATCTCGTTTCCTTCCGGCATAACAGTCAGAAACTTTTAACGTGGCGCCGGTTTTCCGGCACGTCGCTGGCCTGCTCTTTTGCGGGTTTAAATGAAAACCTGAATCACGATAAGTCCGGCTTCGACATAGAGACGCTGCTGCATTCACGGCCCGGCATAATCGAGCTTATCCTCTCCATAGGCCGCGAAAATTTTGAAAAATGGTTTCTTTATGACGAGGAAGCGCGTACGCCGGAAGAGGTTGCGGCGCTGTGCGACGTCCCGCTGGAAACCGTTGAAAAGATCAATGAATTCGTCAACGAAATAGACATATACGATCAGTTTCATGCATCTTCAAAATTAGTGGCATCCGGCGCCGGTAATTATTACAAGATAGCAGCCATAGAGCATGACGGCGCCGGAGGTTTTAATATAAGGTTCTACTCCCCCAGGTTTGCCCGCGGAAAATACATTATTCATTACGATCTTATTAACGAGCTTAAAAAACAGGGTTGTTTTACGGGCGGCGAATGGAAAAATATAGGCCGGCTGATCAACAAGCTTGAGCTTATAAACTCCCGCAAAACCACCATGTACAGGATAATTTACGCGCTGATAAACAAGCAGAGGGAGTATTTCCTCAGTGGCGACGAAAAACGGCTGGCGGCCTTTACGCAGAGAGAACTTGCGCGCGATATAGGCGTTGATGCCAGCCTCGTCTGCCGCGGGATATGCTCAAGGAGCATAGAAACGCCGCAGCACGTAGAAAAACCCCTGCATTTCTTCCTTCCCTCACTGAAGGACATACGAAAAAATATCCTGCGCGAGCTTATGGCTCATGAGGAACGCCCGCTTAGCGACTCTGAAATAAGAAACATATTGAAGCAGAGATTTCACTCCGACATTTCCCGCCGCAGTATTGCCTGCTGCCGTGCCGAGCTTGGCATCGAATCCTCCCAAAAAAGAAAAACCAGATAACTTCAATGTTGGCCAGGTAGTTGTTTAGTCATTAAGCGGTTTCAATCTGCGGCCTGCAACTTCGGAAAACGCGGGCTTACGTAGCTACCGCTACGCCGCGCCCACCTTTTCCTGCGTTTCGGCTCGCATATTGAAACCGAAAGACTTTATGTTCGAGTTTCGGGGGGGTGGCTTTTAGTAACATATGTTACGCAAGAAATGCTGAAATTGCTGTCATTGCGAGCGAAGCGAAGCAATCTCGCTGTTTCGTATCAAAATGACGAGATTGCTTCGTCGCCAAGGCTCCTCGCAATGACATGCTGCGTAAAATCAATAACGAAGTGACTACATTAGTGTGCGGGTATGCACATAATATGTGTTGCTATGTTGAAATTTTGGTGCGGTAGAGGGCGGCCATCGGTGGTACAATAATTGCACTTAAGGGAGGTGTAAGGAGCGCTTAATGTCCAAGCGGGTTGTTATTACCGGCCTAGGAGTCATAGCGCCAAACGGCATAGGCCGGAAGGATTACTGGAACGCGGTTTTGATGGGGCGTTCCGGTATTACAACAATATCCAAGTTCGACACCTCCGGTTATGCCTCTAAGATTGCCGCAGAAGTCTCCGATTTTAACCCCACCGACTACATCGAAAAAAAACAGGCCAGGCGTTTAAGCAGGTTCGCCCAGTTTTCGCTTGCAGCAAGCTGGATGGCCTCTCTGGATGCCGGCATAAATATCAAAAAAGAAAATCCATACAAAACCGGAATAGCGCTTGGCACGGCCGTCGGCGGCCTTGAGATAGCGGAAAAAGAGTGCGGCGCATATTTCGCGGGCAATCTGCACGGCTTAAATCCCCTTTCTTCCATGTCAATGAATCCCAACTCGGCTTTGGGCATAATAGCGGTTGATATGGGTATAAAAGGGCCGAATATGACCATATCCACGGGCTGCTCGGCCGGGCTTAGCGCAATCGGCTATTCCTATGATATAGTTTCAAACGGCCGCGCGGATGTAATGATCACCGGCGGCGCGGAGGCGCCCCTTTTTCCCGTAACGTTCGGTTCATTTTGCAGCGCGGAGGTGCTGACACGGCGCAACTCAGACCCCTCTCACGCAAGCCGGCCGTTTGACAGGTTCAGGGACGGCTACGTGCTTGGCGAAGGCGCCGGTATGCTTGTTGTGGAGTCGCTTGAACATGCGCTTGAACGCCACGCGGACATATATGCCGAAATCCTCGGCTACGGCGTTACAAATGACGGTTACAGCGTTTTCAAGATGGAGCCGGACGGCAAGGAAGCCGCAAAAACCATCGAGCTTGCATTATGCAACAGCGGGCTTTCGCCGTATGACGTAAGCTATATCAACGCGCACGGCAGCTCCTCGGTTGTTTCCGACAGGCGGGAAACCAACGCCATAAAACAGGTATTCGGCGAGCAGGCATACCATATCCCCATAAGCTCAATAAAATCAATGGTGGGACAGTCGCTGGCCGCGACCGCAAGCCTTCAGCTTGTTACCGCTGCGCTGGCGGTAAAATACGACCGCATCCCGCCTACGATAAATTACGAGGAACCTGATCCGGCTTGTGATCTTGATTACGTGCCTAACGTTTGCCGCGACAACGTTGACGTCAAAGTTGTGCTGGTCAACTCCTTCGGCGCGGGCGGCAACAATATTTGTATGCTTATAGGCAAATACCGCAGCGAGGTTTTACATTGAACCTGAAAATACTACTGATACAGCCTCCGCTTAATCCGCACCTTATCGGGGTTGGCAGCGCTTATCTTACCGAGCCGCTGGCGCTTGAGATCATTGCGGCATCCGTCGCCGATCACGAGGTTCGGATACTGGACATGCGTACCGGCGATACGCTGGGTGCCGGCTTTTCAGGTTTTTGCCCGGATGTCGTAGGCATTACCGGCAATACGGCCGATGTTTACCGGATGCTTGCGGTGCTTGCCGACGTTAAAAAAATTGACAACTCTATTTTAACCGTTGCCGGCGGCCATCACGCGACTATGGTGCCGCAGGATTTTAACAAAGCGGCGGTAGACGTTATAGTTATCGGCGACGGTGAGGTTACGTTTCCGGAGCTTATCAGGGTTTACGCGCGCAAGGGGGATTTTTCGTCCGTGGCCGGGATAATGTTCCGCGACGATAACGGTGTATTTCAAGCCACTGCTCCCCGGCAGGGATGCGCCTGCCTTGACACACTGCCGTTGCCCATGCGCTCGCTGACGGCCGGTTGCCGTAACCGCTATTTCCGCGGTTCATGGCGGCCGCTTGCGTCAATTATGACTTCCAGGGGATGCCCGTTCCGGTGCAGTTTCTGTGCTTTATGGAAAATATCCGGCGGCCGTTACATGGTGCGCAGCCCTGAATCGGTGGTTGGCGAGCTTGAAACCATAGCCGAGGATTTTATTGATTTTGCCGAAGATAATGCCTTGCATGACGTGCCGCGCGCGCGCAAAATAGCGGAATTGATAAGCGAGCGCGGCATAAAGAAAACATATAAATTGTACGCCCGTTCCGACACCGTTGTCCGCCATCCTTCGCTTATCGAGCAGTGGAAGCGCGTAGGCATGGAGCTGGTATTAATAGGTATGGAATCGTTCCGGGACAGCGAGTTGCGCGGGTTAAACAAGGCAAACAACGTGCGCAACAACGAAGAAGCCATACGCATACTGCACCGTAATGGCGTGGAGATCGCAGCCTATTTTATAATTCAACCGGATTACACTGAACAGGATTTTGACCAGTTGGCATCCTACGTCGCTTCGATGAACCTGACGCAACCGATATTTACGGTGTTAACCCCCCTTCCGGGAACAGACCTTTACGAACAGAAATTTAAAGAGCTGACCACCCATAATTACGAGTTATACGATTTCGTGCATCCCGTGCTTCCCACGAAGCTGCCGCTTGAAAAGTTTTACGCCTGCCTGTTGCAGTTGTATTCCGCGTGTTATTCGCGCCCCGGGAGCAATAACCCGGCGGGTTCAAATGAAATTTTTGCAAAAATGCAGTCAAAGCTGATGAATGCCCACGCGGCCGGCTGTTGAAAAAATGCCGCCACACCATCTCCCTTACGTGGCTTGCGGCCATACATAAATTCCTTCTCCCCCTCGGGGAGAAGGCCAGGATGAGGGGGAAGTCTTGGGGGACAGAACATTTAGCTCCCCCTCACCTTAATCCTCTCCCCGATGGGGAGAGGAAACGAGGCACCGACGATAATCAGGGGAAACGTGAAAATATGTATTTCTTCTATTTTCTTGTAATTATCAATGTGCTTACGCTTGCGGAGATGGCGTATTACCGGCGATGGAGAAAGAAGGGCATTGTTTATTACCCCTGGCTTTTCCCGGTATGCATTATTTTTTATGTCGCGGTTAATGCAAGCGCGGCGGCGGAATTTTTGATGATCGAAAGAGTTATAAATCCCGTGGCGGTGGGGCTGGGTTTTTGCTGCGCGGTTATCCGGTTTGCATTAAAATACGTTTCCGCGGCCGGGTTGGGGAAATACTGGGGCGTGCATATCGAAATACGCAAAGATCATGAGCTTATAAAAAGTGGGCCGTTTAAGATATTGCGCCACCCGGGTTATTTAAGCACCGTATTCGAAATGCTGACCATACCGCTTGTGGCCAATGCCTGGTATACGCTGGCCTGGGTTGTCGCGGGATATTCGGTATTATTGTACGTCAGGATACGACTTGAAGATAATGTGTTGCAAAAAGAGTTCGGCAGGGAGTTCGACGATTACCGTAAAAACACCGGAGCGCTTCTGCCGTCATTGCGCCTGACCCCGCCAACTTGCGATGATACATAAGTCCCTTCTCCCCGACGGGGAGAAGGCCAGGATGAGGGGGAAGTCTTCGGTAACAGAACATTTAGCTCCCCCTCACCTTAATCCTCTCCCCGATGGGGAGAGGAAACGATTCGCCGACGATCAAGCCCCGCCGGGGAGAGGGTTAAGATGAGCGGGAATCGTGTTGTTTATCCCTGGTAAATAATTGGAGGATTTTAATGTCAACTAACAGTTTGCTGGTAAATTTTGCCGGATTTCCTTCGGCGCCGCGGATGCTTGTGCCGGATAACGGGCTTGCAAACCTTGCGGGCGCGCTGCTGGCCGCAGGCCACAGGACGCGCATACTCGATTACGCCACGGCCGATACCGTCAAGGCGCTATACCCGTATGAATACAAAGATCGCCTGCAGGAAGTGTTGCAGCGCATAATGCGCGATATAAAAGGCGGTTCCGCGCCCTCGCCGGCCGACATGGAGCAGTTTCATTCCATTGACTATGCCATAGAGAAGCGCAAAAGCGTAAACGTTGGAGACATAGCGCGCGATATTGCGGCATACATCAGGAATAACAACATTGATTTTGTAGGTTTCAAACTCTGGATGGGCGACGGCTTCGAGGGGTCAATGACGATAGCGCGCGAGTTGAAGAAGAATTTTCCCGCCCTTCCTGTTTTTGCCGGCGGGCCGCACGTGGACTGGTTCGGCGAAAAGATACTTGAATGCGCCGATATGTTCGACGTCCTTGTATGCGGAGAAGGCGAAGAGGTTATAGTGCAGCTTGCCGATTACGTTATGGGCAGGCGCGTGCTTGAGAATATACCCAACCTGCTTTACAGGAAAAGAGGCGTTGCCTGCTCAACGCCGCGCCGCGAAATCGCCGATCTTAACGCTCTTGCCGCGCCGGTTTATGACGAGGACGTTTACCCTGCCATGAAGGGCAATAAGAAACTGAAATTCTATCTTACCGACGAAAGCCGCGGCTGCCCCAACAAGTGCGCATTCTGCCTGCATCCCGCAAAAAGCGGCGGTAAATGGAGAATGAAATCGGCAACCGGGGTGGTAAATGAAATGGAGCGCATTATGTCGAAGCACGGCAGCAACGTGTTCCGTTTTGCCGGTTCCAACACGCCCATGCCGCTTGCCCTTGAGATCGCCCGCGAGATAATCAGGCGCAACCTTAACGTGCGCTATATCGGGTTTGCGAATTCAGGCGTAGCTGTAAGCCGGGAGGAGTTTGCCCTGCTTAAGCGTTCCGGCTGTTTCGGTTTCTGGTTCGGCATAGAGTCGGGAAATCAGGAAATGCTTGATAAGGTTATGAACAAAAAAGTTAAGGTGGAGCAGCTGCGGGAAAAAATGAAGGCCTGCAAGGAGGCGGGCATTCACGTAACAGGCAGCGTTATAGTTCCTGCGCCGGGTGAAACCGGGCAATCCAAGCAGGATACGCTGCGCCTGCTTGCGGACGTTATGCCGGATTCGATTATAGCCGAGCCGCCCGTCGTGGTTCCCGGCACGGCCTGGGACACGGACGCGGAAAAGTATAACATCGTCATCCCCGACCGCAAAAAATATGTGGAACACGCCATGTTCTATAAGATGAAGCTGCTTTACCCGCCCAACCTTTTGCCGTCGTTCCCGTATCTTACCATTGACGGTAAATCCATGGATTCAATACTCCAGGAAGCCGGCGCGTTCAATCGCGACATTGAACGCCAGGGCATATTGACCCAGGTAACAACCGATACCGCTCTGCTGGCGACATACGCCGGCACAACCGCGCGCGAGTTCAGGGACAACGCGCGGCAATGGTTTTTGTCCGGAGATTACGAGAAAATAAACGGCATGGTTGCAACGATTAACGAAAATATAGAGAGAACAATGACAAATTTAGTATAATGCGCGTATGCATATTTATTATATTATTCTTGTTTTTGCATCGGCGTTTGGCGGTTATTTCGCTTACGGCCGGCCGCATTCCATTTCCTGGCTTGCCGCCGCCGTGACGAATATGTTCCTGGCCGGATTTGTTTACTCCAACGGCAGGCAGATAAAAATAAACAGGGCATTTGCGATATTGTGTTTCTGTGTCGCCTTGTGGACGTTGTCAGTTTTCGGGCTTTATATTATAACCGATGAGCATGGCGCCGGCCACTGGATACGCTTTTTGCGCCCGGGGTATTTCTTCCTTGCGCCTTCCATTTTTTACTTCATGCTCGCGCTTGCAAAAAGCGATACCGGCAAAAACATAAGGCTTGTCTATGTTTCCTTTACCATTGCCGCGGCGCTCAGCCTGCTTAATTATACGGGCTTTTTCGACGAAGGTATTGTAAGCCGCGGACTGTCGTATTTTCCGAAAATCGGCAAACGCTATATCGCAACTTTAGTCAACCTCGGGTTTTGGGGCGGCTGGGGTTTATTTTTTATTTTCAGGGCATACGGCAGGCTTGCGTCCGTGCGGGAGCGCCAGCAGTTAAAGTACTTCTTTGCCGGCAGCAGTATAGCGTTGTTTTTGGGGCTTGTATCAAATACGCTTTTCGGGCTGGGACACAGTGTTTACCCGATGGGCGGTATCGGCATAATTCTTTACGCCCTGATAGTTTCCTATGCCATTATCAAGCACCAGTTGATGGATATAGAAGTAATAATCCGCAAAGGTATAATCTATGCCGCACTTACGTTGTCGGTAATCGGCGTTTACGCAATAACTGTAGGTATTTCGGCCGGAATATTAGGCACACGCGCAGGCAACTGGTTTACCAATGCTCTGGGCGGAATAGTCATAGCGCTCATTTTTTTGCCGTTGCGCAGCAGGATTCAACTGGCGGTAGACAAGCTGTTTTTCAAGGACAAGTACGATTATCATAAAACGCTGAGCGATTTCAGCCGGGACATCACTTCAATACTTGACCTTGAGCTTTTATTCCGGCTGCTTGTAAACAACGTGACGGAAACCATGCACATCTTCAGGGGGTGCATAATGATATACAACCCGGACAGGGCAACGTATGAGACCAGGTACTGTACCGGAAAAGACGAGGAGATATTGCGTTTTGAACTCCGCGAGGCGGATGCGCCCGTGGAATGGCTCAATAAGCATGCATCCGCCCTTAACCTCGCGGCACACGAGGAGTCTTCGTTTCCGCAATTGCGGGACAGGGGCATAATGCTTGTTATTCCGCTTATAAACAAGAAGAGGTTGGTCGGCATGATGAATTTCGGAGCAAAACTTTCGGAGGATGCCTACACAAGCGAGGATATAGAGCTTCTTATGACGCTTTCCGGTCAGGCGGCCATAGCCATAGAAAACGATCAGCTTTCCGCGCGCATGAGAGAGCTTGAAAAAAGCCTGCACCAGGCGGATAAACTGTCAGCGCTTGGAACTTTTGCGTCGAGCCTCGCGCACGAGATAAAGAACCCGCTGTCTTCCATAAAAACGTTCAGCCAGCTGATGGAGAAACGCTTTAACGATACCGTGTTCAGGGAAAAATTCAGCGCCATAGTCCCGCAGGAGATAGACAGGCTTGAGGCGGTGCTAAACCAGCTTGTGGATTTCGGCAAGGAATCCAGCCTGGATTTCGAACCGGTAAAAATCGGCAAGGTTATAGACGAGCTTTTCGAACTTGTTCAATATGAGGCGCTGCGGCGCAATATAAAGGTTATAAAGGAGTGCGGCGCTTCGCTTCCGCCGGTGGCTGCGGTAGAGCAACAGTTAAAGCAGGTGTTCATGAATCTTATACTAAACGCAATACAGGCCATGCCCGCCGGCGGAGAGGTGCGTATTTCAGCGGCTGCGGCTGCGGACAGCCGCATCGGGGATATAGTGCGCGTTTCCGTTAAGGATAACGGCTCCGGTATACCTCCCGAGGCCATGGCCAGAATTTTTAAGCCGTTTTTTACAACAAAGGCTGACGGAACAGGCCTGGGGCTTTCAATAACGCAAAGAATAGTCAGGGATCACGGAGGCGCAATAGAAGTAAACAGCGAGCCCGGCAATGGCGCGGAGTTCATAGTTAAACTCCCCGTTTTTGCAGTCGCTCAACCTTGATCAAAACATAAAGTGAGGGAAATCTGTCATGGGAACTATTGCGAAAGTGTTGGTGGCTGGCCTGGCTGCTGAAAATATTGAACAGGTCAGGCAGGCGTTGGAAGGCCTGGGCATTGAAGTTCATCTTTCAGGTTGCGAGGAGGCGCCGGGGCGCGTAGCTTCGTTGTCGCCGGACTTCATGATACTGGCTGTTTACAAGCACGGCGGCGAAGGCATGGAAACGTTGCGCGCTATAAGAAGTGTTGACCAGGCTGTGCCGGTTATAGTAGTTTCCGGCATAAAGAATGATGCCTTTGTAACAACCATGTACACTATGGGCGTATGTGATTTTATAGATATTCCCATAGACATGTACAGCCTTATAAAATCGGCGGAAATGGCTATGCACGCCGCAAGCGAGGTCGCTTTGGATGCCGATATCGAGCCGCTTATCAGTAACGCGGTTGAAGATGAAGCCGGCAATAACACCATACTTGAAGTGGCGGTAAAACGCTTCACCGACCGCTACCTCAAATACATCTCCAACAAACACCCCCGCTAATTTGACGTGTCTCTATTTAGCGTTTTGAAGTTGTCGTCGTCATTGCGAGCCCAAAGGGCGCGGCAATCTCGTTTTTCATCATAAGCGACGTCGAGATTGCTTCGCTCTCGCTCGCAATGACCTCAAACTGATAAAGAGACACAATTTGACAAGCGGAGTCCAGTTTTTCTATAATTACACCATAGACCGCTGAAATACGGCGGTCTATTTTCTATTTTTGTATTGTTATGAGGGGCGGCATAACTTTAACCTTAAAGGAGCGGAGTCATGGATGCACACGGTGTGTTGACAAGAGCATCGGCATCGCTGAAAAACTCAATGAAGAGCTTTTTTGTCATGCTGGGCGCGTTGATGGTGAGTGTACCTGTGGTGTTCGCAGGCGAGAGCGATCTTATCCTGCCTGATCTTAAATCCGTCTATTTCCTTGGCGTGGACGGCCATTCCCTTCTTTTCTGGGGACTGTTGATATGCGTATTCGGCCTTGTGTTCGGCATGGTGCAGTTCATGCGAATCAAGGCGATGCCCGTGCATAAATCCATGCGCGAAATATCGGAATTGATTTACGAAACCTGCAAAACCTATCTTATAACGCAGGGTAAATTTATTCTTATTCTTGAGTTTATGCTTGCCGTCATCATAGTCGTCTATTACGGCGGCCTGCGGCATTTCGCGTTTAATACCGTGGCGATTATCATCGCGTGCAGCTTCATCGGCATCCTGGGAAGCTATACCGTCGCGTGGTTCGGCATGCGCATAAACACCTACGCCAATTCACGCACGGCATTCGCAAGCCTGAGAGGCACGCCGTTTCTTACATACGTCGTTCCTTTGCGCGCAGGCATAAGCATCGGCATGCTTCTTATCAGTATCGAGCTGTTCATGATGCTTTGCATTCTGCTTTTCATCAGCCCGGAGTACGCCGGGCCGTGTTTTATCGGCTTTGCCATAGGCGAATCGCTGGGCGCTTCCGTGCTGCGTATAGCCGGCGGTATTTTTACTAAGATCGCAGACATCGGCTCCGACCTTATGAAAATCGTTTTCAATATAAAGGAAGACGATGCCAGGAACCCCGGGGTGATCGCGGACTGCACCGGCGATAACGCCGGCGATTCCGTCGGCCCGACGGCGGACGGTTTTGAAACCTACGGTGTTACGGGAGTCGCTCTTATATCGTTTATCCTGCTTGCGGTAAAAGATCCTGTTTTGCAGGTTCAGCTTCTTGTCTGGATTTTCGCCATGAGGCTGGTCATGCTTTTAGCAAGCGCGGCATCATACGGCATCAATTCGTTCATAGCCAAAGCGCGTTACGCAACGGCCGCTAAAATGAACTTTGAAACGCCGCTTATTTCGCTTGTGTGGATTACATCGCTGGTATCGGTCGCGCTTACCTATATATTATCGTATGTTCTCATAAGCGGGCTTGGCGACGGCACCATGTGGTGGAAACTTTCATCCATTATCACCTGCGGCACTCTCGCTGGCGCAATAATCCCTGAACTGGTGAAGATATTCACTTCAACCGAGAGCGCGTTCGTCAGGAACGTGGTAAATTCCTCGCGCCACGGCGGAGCGTCGCTTAATATACTCGCAGGCCTTACCGCGGGTAATTTCAGCGCCTACTGGATGGGGCTTGTAATTATAGCCCTGATGGCCGGGGCATACGGCGTCAGCACCCTCGGGCTTGGCGAGCTTATGCTTGCGCCGGCCGTATTCGCGTTCGGCCTGGTTGCTTTCGGATTTCTCGGCATGGGGCCGGTAACCATAGCGGTGGATTCCTACGGCCCGGTTACGGACAACGCGCAGTCAATATATGAGTTGTCGCTTATCGAGCAGATACCCGGAATAAAAGAAGAAATAAAGAAGGATTTCGGTTTCGAGCCTAACTTTGAGGTTTCAAAACACAACCTTGAGGCTAACGACGGCGCGGGCAATACGTTCAAGGCGACCGCAAAACCTGTGCTTATCGGCACGGCCGTAGTGGGAGCTACGACGATGATTTTCTCCATCATCGTTATGCTTACCGATGGGCTTACCGTATCGCTCGATAAACTCTCAATCCTGCATCCGCCGTTTCTGCTGGGCATGATTGCCGGCGGCGCGGTTATTTACTGGTTTACAGGCGCGGCAAACCATGCGGTTACAAGCGGCGCGTACAAAGCCGTCGAGTTCATCAAGGCGAATATCAAACTTGATGCAAGCGTCCAGAGGGCGTCCACCGAAGACAGCAAAAAAGTCGTTGAGATCTGCACCCGGTATGCGCAGCAGGGAATGCTTAACCTTTTCCTTGTGATATTTTTCAGCACGCTTGCGTTCGCCTGCCTTGACCCGTTTTTCTTTATCGGCTATCTTATCTCGATAGCGATATTCGGTTTGTTCCAGGCGATATTTATGGCAAATGCCGGCGGCGCGTGGGATAATGCCAAAAAAGTGGTCGAAGTGGACATGAAGGAAAAAGGCACCGAGCTGCACAAGGCCACCGTAGTCGGCGATACAGTGGGCGATCCGTTCAAGGATACGTCCTCGGTTGCCATGAACCCGATAATAAAGTTTACAACGCTGTTCGGGTTGCTGGCGCTTGAGCTTGCGATAGTCGTGGATAGAAGGATAGACCTTGCCATGGCAGCGGTATTCTTCGCCATTTCCGTGGTTTTCGTCATCCGTTCGTTTACGCAGATGCAGATAAAATAATTTGACAGCCTGTTGCCAAACAGCTATCATTTAATTGTTATGTAAAAAGATGATTACCCCCTCACCCTACCCTCTCCCCGTCGTGGAGAGGATTAGCTTAAATTGGAGTGGATTGACTTCAATTGTTTCCTCTCCAGATACGGAGTGGATTGACTTCAATTGTTTCCTCTCCCCGTCGGGGAGAGGATTAAGGTGAGGGGGAATTAACGGGGGGAAGATAATGAAACAGGGGGATATGAAAGATCGCTTGTGGCTGTTGTTGCCATGCGGTCTTTTTTATTTTGTATGCAAATAAAACGCCTGGGTATTGACGCCGGTTCTCTATACGTAAAGATTGTGATACTGGATGGAGATGAGACTTCCTTTTCCTCCATGTCGGCGCACAACGGTAACCCCGCCGGTGCCATCGGCAGGCTAATGCGGGAAAACGGGATAGCGGGGACGTTTCTGGCCGGTATTACCGGCCAGCGGGGCGCGGAAATCGCGGCGGCGCTGAAAACGGAACTTGTTGACGAGGTGAAGGCGCACAGGCGCGCGGTAAGTTCGTTCTATCCCGGCGCGCGCACTATAATCAGCATAGGCGCCGCCAGCGCGGCGCTTATGGAGCTTGATGAAAATGGCGAGTTGCGTCATTACAGCGCCAACTCCATGTGCGCCGCCGGCACTGGTTCGTTTCTGGATCAGCAACTGTCAAGGCTGGGCTTGCGTTATGAGGATACCTCGCATTTCGACACGATAGCAAACCCGCCGCCGGTTGCCGCAAGGTGCGCGGTTTTTGCAAAGTCTGACCTTGTACACCGGCAGCAGGAAGGCTATTCCAAGGCCGCCATGTGGTCGGGCTTGTGCCGCGGCCTCGCTCATGCGCTGATGAATACGCTTTTAAGAGGGCGCAGGCCGGAAGGGCTGACCGTAGTCGTCGGCGGAGTTGCGGCCAACGCCACGCTGATGAAATGGCTTTCGGCCGCTTGCGGCGGCAACGTGGTTTCGTTCGCTCTTGCGCCGTACTCGGCGGCAATAGGCGCAGCCCGCCTGGCCGTTACACAAATCGGCATGGCCGAAAATATCGTGTTTTCAGTTGCCGGCAATGCGGGCGAGCCATGCGCGCCGCTACGCAAACCGTTGGTTATAAATAAATCCATCCTGCCGCCGCCTTCGCCGGAATTGTTGCGCGTTGACCGGCACGGTAACGAGATAAGTATTTCGGCGCCGCCTGCCGCAAAGCAGAACAAAACCTGGCTTGGCATTGACGTGGGTTCCACCAGCGTCAAGGCCGTTATTTGCGATAATTCCGGAAAAATAATCCTGGATGCTTACCGCAAAACGGGCGGCGAGCCGGTGCGTGCCGCGCAGGCGCTGCTGGCCGGTATTGAAGAAGCGTTGCAAAACGCCGGCGTTGAGGCTCAGGTACTCGGTTGCGCGACTACGGGTTCGGGCAGAAAAATAATCGGCGCGATAACCGGCGCGGATCTGGTAATAAACGAGATAACGGCACATGCGCGAGGCGCGCTTTATGCCGACAAGAGTATTGAAACAATTTTTGAGATCGGCGGCCAGGATTCGAAATACATGCGCATATCCGGCGGCGTTATTTCGGACGCGGTAATGAATTACGCCTGCGCCGCAGGCACCGGCTCATTTTTGGAGGAGCAGGCCAAAAACCTGGGTTTTACGCTAAACGAAGCTTCCGATTCGGTGATAGGCGTTGCGCCCGGCGTATTGTCGGACAGATGCACGGTGTTCATGGAACAGGATATAAACGGGCTGTTGCGCAGGGGCTACAGCCGCCGGCAGGCCATGGCGGCGGCAACGTATTCCGTGGCGCAGAATTATTTAAACAAGGTTGTCGCCGGCCGGTTTGTAAGCGGGGATAAGGTATTCTTCCAGGGCGCCACGGCGCGCAACAAAGGCCTTGTCGCCGCGTTCGAAAATCTCCTTGGCGTAAGTATCGTGGTTTCGGCTCACTGCCACGTTGCAGGCGCCCACGGGGCGGCGCTGCTTGTAAAAGAGCTGTGCGAAAAAGAAGGAAGAACGTCGTCGTTTCGCGGATTCGCCGTAGCGCGCCGCAGGATACTTCTTGAAAAAAAACCGTGCGCGGCCTGCCACAACCGTTGCGCCATAACGTATGCGCATATCGAGGGCGAGGCGCGGCCGCCGTCATTCGGCTACCGTTGCGGCAAAGACGGCGACAGCCAGCCGAAAAAAACTAACGTGAATTTTGCGCCGTTTGCCGCGCGCGCGGCTTTATTCCGGTCAGCCTGTGCCGCGGGCAAAACCGGCGCCGGGCTGACGGTAGGCCTGCCGCGCGCGCTTGGCAATTACCAGTACCTTCCGCTCTGGTCGCATTTTCTGGATGGGCTTGGCTGCCGCCTGAAAATTACGGGGACGAGTGATGAGGAAATTGCACATACGGCGGCGCGGGTTTCCGCGGCGGATTTTTGTTTCCCGGTTAAAGTGGCCGCCGCCCACGTGCAAAAACTGGCCGAAGACGGGGAAGTTGACTACATTTTTTTACCGCAGATGATAAGCGGCCGCAGGCACAGGTATGCAACGAACAATTATTTCTGCCCTTACGTGCAGAGCGCCGGCGCACAGGCGGCCGCCTCGGCGGCGCTTTCCGGTAAGGCGCGCGCGAAGTTGATTATGCCGGCCATTGATTTCAACCTGGGCAAAGGCCGTATGTCCGGCGAGCTTTACGCGGCATGCGGCGCGCCGCTGCACGTTACGCGCCGGCAGGTTGCCGCGGCGTTTACGCGCGCCCGCAAGGCATACGAAAAATTTTGCGCCGGCGCCCGCGCTCAAGGCAAGAAGCTGCTTGACGAGCTTGCGCGTTCCGGTAAGCCCGCCGTAGTCATTCTCGGGCGCCCGTATAATACGGCCGACGGGCGCGTTGCCCTGGATTTGCCGCGCAAGATCGCGCAGCTTGGCGTAACCGTTATACCGCTTGAACTGGTTGCTTTCAATCCCCGTAACCTTGGCCGGCAGTTCGAAAATATGTTCTGGATATACGGCCAGATGATAATCGCCGCCGCAAAGATGGTGCGCGGCAGCCGGAATCTTTACGCCGTATATCTTACCAATTACGGTTGCGGCCCGGATTCGTTCCTTGTCAGTTTCGTGCGCGAGATTATGAAGGGAAAACCGTTTCTTGCGCTTGAGCTTGACGAGCATTCCGGCGACGCGGGTTACATGACGCGCATAGAGGCATACCTCGACGTTATCCGGCACGATAAGGGCTCGCCCGCGCCGCAACCGC
>Ga0156557_1086_pt2 | contig 36343 bp, 33 predicted proteins | sample RifOxyB2_FD_111952 | JGI IMG/M metagenome (GOLD analysis project Ga0156557, IMG submission 111952) | Elusimicrobia bacterium RIFOXYB2_FULL_50_12
CTTTATTCCGGCAGCACGGCTTCAAAAGCGGCGCCCTTCTCGTCGTAACCGTAACGTATGCCGCCGCCGGCAAGCCTGGCCAGGCGCGCCATGGCGCGCACGCGAAGCTCCGGCTGTCCAAGCCCCGTGCCCGGAGCGGGTTCAAACATTTTTTCGCGCGCGCCGGGTGAAACAGCGGGTCCGGTATCGGTGCAGCGGAAAACAAGCGCATTATTTTCCCGCAGCGCGCTGATCTCAAAACGCCCGCCGGGGCCAACGCGCTCCACGGCATTTTCTATCATAAGGCCAAGAATGTCAGATATTATACTCTCGTCTGCGACAAGCGCGTTAATCCGTTTCTCGGACGGCCAGCCGGCGCGCACCTTCTGTTCGACAAGCCGCGGCGTATATTTAGCCTTGAGATACTTGAACAGCTTCTGCCAGTTCACCATCGTCTTTTCCGGCGCCCGCTCAAGATGCAGTTGAACGTGCGTTTCGAACAGCGTTGCGGCCTTGCGCGCATTTTCAAGAATGCTTTCGACGTCTTTTGCGTTTGCCGCCATCCATTCCGCGCCATGCGCAGGTTTTTTGAAACGCTCCGCGCAAAAGCCGGCGCGCGATTCAAGCGCGATTATGCGCTCGCGGAGCCGGTCCATAAGCTCCTTGTATTCACCGGCCACGTAACGGCGCGCATCCTCGTCGGACGACTGCATTTTTTCCTGCAACCTCTTTTTCGCTTCTTCCGCCGCCGTCTCGTGGGCAACGGTCTTCTGGTGCAGTTTCATAAGCTGGGCATTCAGTTTGTGCAGTTTTTCGTCATATTGAGCGCCCTCTTGTTGGCGGGCGTTAAAACTTTTAACCAGTTCGTTCTTCTTCTCTTCGAGCTTAAACCGGAGGCCATCGTTTTCGTCCCGCTTTGCCGCCAACTCCTTGCGCAACCCGACAATTTGATCGCGCAGAAACTGCGCCTCCGTCCCAAGCTCGACAACCCTGGCCTGCAACGCCGTATCATCCCTGCCAAGCAACTCGCGTAAAAGTTCATTCTCCCGGCGCATCTCCTGCGCCTTTTGCGCCTCGCCGGCCAAAACACGGGACAGCACATCCTGGTAATCCTGCAACGCTTTAACAAACGCCGCCGTTTTGGCTTCACCCAATACAGGCGCGGCCTCAAGCGCAAGCAACCGTTTTATATCCTCAAATTCCCGGGCAAGCCGTTCCATACAATTATAACCCGATTATACCATAAACAATAACGATTTTCAAAATAATAAAACTATCAATTCCGCAACATTTTTCAGGAACATTTTGTTTGACATCCATACCTTTTTGGTCTATAATTTATCATACTTATGAACCAGCCTGAATTCTCCGTGATTATACCTGCGCATAACGAGGAAAAATATATCACAGCCTGCCTTGACTCTGTCAAAAAAGCATCTGAACCGCACAACTTGAGAGTTGAAACTATAGTGGTTTTAAATCGCTGCACAGATAAGACGGAAGCCATTGCCGTATCGGCAGGCGCGCGCATAGTGCATGATGACAGCAGAAATTTATCCAGGATACGCAATGCCGGCGCAAACGTTGCCGGCGGTGAGATTTTGGTCACAATTGACGCCGACAGCACAATGTCGCCTGATATGTTGATTGAAATAGAAAAAAACCTGCTGACAGGCAAATTCATAGGCGGGGGCGTCGAGGTTTATCCCGAGAGAAGATCACCCGGCATCAACGTAACCTATTTTTTGCTCAAGGTAAGCCTTTTCTTTACGGGATTATCGGGAGGCCTTTACTGGTGTTACCTGAAAGATTTCAACGCTGCCGGCAAATTTAACGAAAACCTGTCTTTTGCGGAAGACATCGAATTTGCAAAACGCCTGAGATTGCACGGGAAAAAATCAGGCAAAAAATTCCACACGATAAAAAACGCCCACATTACAACTTCCTGCCGCAAGTTCGACCATTTCGGCGAATGGTTTATGTTCACCCTGCTTCTTTCCAAAACCCGCGAAATCAGGGAAGGCCTGAAAGGCAAAAACACAAAATTCGCCGACAAATATTTTTACGATTTCAATACTAATACCGGGGACGGCCTTAAATAAGAGCCTGTTGCCGAAGTCCGTTTTCGCCCTTTTTCGTCATTGCACGGCTTGCAGACTGTGCCGCAATTACATTTTGCGTCAAAAATTCTTCTTTCCGTCACTCCGGCGAAAGCCGGAGTCCAGATCTTCCGTCGAGACTGGATACCGGATTAAGGCATTCCGGCATGACGGACGGAGCAAAAGACAATTGCGACACAGTCTGCAAGTCGGGTAGTGACAAAAACGGATTTAAACTGAGTTCGGCAACAGACTCGTATTTAGCCCCCCTGAAGCTTGAAACATTGGAGATATATGTGAATAAACCATTTTTTCAACTTTTTTTAATCTTAGTATTCCCTGTGGCTGGATTTTCAGCTGTGATTTATGTTGACAAAGGTTTGCATGATGCAATATGGGATGGAGTTGACGGACATTCATATACTTGCTCAAATGGAACAGGAACGGGCTACTCGACAATTCAAGGCGCAATGAATGCCATGATACAGGGTACTACAATTTATATGAGAGGCGGCACTTACAATGAAACTCACATAGATATGACTTACTGCCGGCATGGGCTCTCTTATGCAAAAAACAAACTAACGTCGTATCCGGGTGAATGGGCAATTATAGACGGGCAATATGCAGATCCGGCATATTTCAGGCCGGCTGTGCTTTGGGCAACGGGAGGCGCAAGATTTTCAAACTGGATTTTTGAAAGATTTGAAATAACCGGTGGCGGCGACCCTGTAACTTTACCCGGCGAGGGGGCAGGCATTTATATTAATGACGGACCTGAGGGTTGCGAGTTCAGATATTTATATATACATGATAATTATTCCGGGGTCAGCGGCCCCGGTAAGGCAGGCGGAATTTCTTTAAATGCTCCAATAAACTGCGTTATTGAATACTGTTATATAAAAGGTAACGGTAATCCCACAGCAGAAAGGGTTACAAGTAATTCTCAAATTGCCATTACAAGCGACTATAAATATGGCGCACTTATTGATCCTGCTTTATCCATGCATAGCAACATTATACGTTACAACCTGCTTGATGGACAGGGTAATCTTGGCTATGGGGTTACGGGATTTTGTCATAAGGGATTCCAAAGATTAACCGGTTATGAATATGGAGAGACGGCCAATCCGTCAGATGTATATCCAAATGATTCTTCGCTGCGTGAATATGGAGATAAAATTCATCATAACATTATAATAAACTGTTCTACCGGGTTAAGAATCGACCAGGATTATTGCCAGGTTTATAACAATATAATTTGGCTTAGAGATGGAACATCTGACCCTTTGATCGGGATAGAATCAGCGGATGGGCAGCCGACAACAAGAAGAGGCTCCTATTATTCATGCTTTTACAATAACACGATTTATGCAGCAAATAGTATAAATGCCATATTTTTTGCAATAGGAACTTGGGGGCATGACAGGGGGGCGCCGGCATACTATCACTGGGATTGCTCTGCGGATGGCAACACATGCCCATGGGCATACGGATATGCCGCAAATAATGTTATTCAGGCCGCTATGCACGGATATGACAGCATGTTCTTGTCGGCCGAAATGTCAGGTAATTTAAACTGTGCTGCTCCTGCTCCGGTTGATCTTCTAAATTACAATATGCCCCGTAACCTATTTTATCAATGTGAAGACTATGGAGGCCATGTCATGCGTTTTTCGAATATAGATTACACGGCACCTGAAATTGATGCGACTAGTGTTTCCGATATAACGTGGCGACTGGATACAGGTTTATTGTTCAAAGGTTCGTCAGGTGCAGACAAATACACAACAATCGGAAGCTTTCCCGTTGACGAAACTCACACAATAGCTAACGGTGGTGCAGGGGGAACGCATCCTTACCTGGCGGACGTATCAATCCCGTCATACATTGGAGCGACGAACCCTGGTGATAATGTATGGGTTGCGGGTGTGCTTGGGCTTAACCCCGGATACTTTACCATAATAACATCCGGAATTACCCCATCGTGGGCGGAAGGCGAGCAGCGTGACACAATCCATCCGCGCTCCCCGCAAAGTTTACAAGTTCATTGAATTGTTGCTAAATGTGGATTTAGGGGTCTTAAGTAAGGGTCTGTTGCCGAAACCCGTTTTCGCCCTTTTTCGTCATTGCCCGACTTGCAGACTGTGCCGCAATTACATTTTGCGTCAAAAATTCTTCTTTCCGTCACTCCGGCGAAAGCCGGAGTGACGAAAACAGAGACTTTTGACTATAAAACGTAATTATGACACTATCTCCAAGCCGGAGTATGACAGGAAAAATGAGTTCGGCAACAGACTCCTAAAAGTCCCTCAGCGGGCTTTTAAATCATTTATTAATTTTATTATTTTCTTTCTCTTCCTTACGGATTCATATGCGTTTTCACATATAAAATAAAACCGATCGTCATGATGGGATAAAAATATGATTACCTTATCAGCCCCGCCATATATCGCATGATTGAGCGACGATTCGTAGCTGACGTAAATCGGGGATATTCTTGCGCCTTCCAGGTAAAAAGCTTTATGGAGACGAAGCTTTCTGTCGCCATGCGCCTCAGAGACGACTATTTCAGCATTGACCGCAAGCTCAGGATTAGACGAAAACAGGATCTCAGTTATCTGAAATCGGAACAACTGTCGCCCGTAGGGCGGGTAGTTTTTATTTTTTTGATCTTTGGCCGGTTCTCTGTCATGGTATGGCGGTTCATAATAGGGGGGATTGTTATTGTCAAGGAAATTGCTGTCTCCGGGAAGAATGCTGATTTTTTCTTCGACGATGAAAGGTTTACCCTTGTTTACAATCAATACATATTCCGACATTTTTACGAGCTGCTCCAGCGGAATATTCTGAAAGTTTATCTGCGTCATGTACGCATCCTCCGTAGATAGAAGTATGGCGGCGATTACTATACTGTGCTTTGCGTAGCTAATTATTTTCATCATTTGTCCCCTACATTCTACATTTTGCCGATTAGGGTGTAGCCTATGGTGGCAGTGTGGGAGTTTATGCGTTTGAATTGGTCTATCAGGTCAAGGTGGATGCTTGAGGTTTCGAGGGCTTCGGTGAGGCCGGAATGCAGGCGCTCTATGTGGCGTTTGCGCAGGTCGGATTCGTAACGGTTTATCTCTTCCTTGGAATCGGATACGAGTTTTGCAAGCTCACGGTTATTATCCCTGATGGCCGTAATAGCCTTGACAAGGTTTCCGGTTACGCGCTCGTGCAAGGCCACTATGTCCTTCCACCCCTCGTCTGAAAACCAGAGGTTATTTTCAAGCTTTTTGCGGGCAAGCGGCAGGATGTTCTTATCTATCACGTCGCCGATGGCTTCAAGATCCGCGGTAATATAGAGAAGCTGTATCTCTTCAACGGATAATTCCTCGGGCAGGTATTCGCCCTGGCCTACGCGCGTTAGATACGGAACGATGGCATTTCTTAATATGTCTACCCTTATATCCTTCAGCGATACCGTCTCGAGCAGTTTTAGATCGCGTGAATCGAATACAACCAGCGATTCGTTCAGCATCTCAAGCACCAGCTCACCTTCGCGCGTTATTTCCTTACGCGCCTGCTCAAGAGCCAGCGGGGGCGTGCTAAGCAGTTCCTCATCTATATAGCGGGGGCCGAACGGTTTTTCTTCATCCCGTGCGGGTAAAATTCTGCATAAGAGCATTCTTGCGGGCACAAGCAGCGGCAGGAAAATAAACGCATTGAATACGGCGCTGAGGCTGTGCGCCATGGCCAGTTGGCGCGCGATATCACCGCCGCCTAACACCTTCGCGGTAAACCATTTAATAAAATACAGCCAGGACGGTTCGTTATTATAAGTAATAACTGTAAGAAACGGGTAAATAATAAGAACGCCGGCGGTCTGGTGGATAATGTGCCAGAGCGCCACGCGCTTACCTTCACGGCCGCGGCCTATGGAACCCAGCGCAACCGTAAAACATGTTCCCACCTGCGCGCCCAGATTTATTGCAACGCCCTGGGAAAGGTTAATTACGCCGGCGAGCGCCAGCACTATAACCATTACCGATGTTGCCCCGCTTGAATGTATAATAGCGGTAAATACAAGGCCGATAACTATTCCGGCCAACGGGCTTGCGCCGGTTTCAACAAGCGCGGCCAGCGGCTGGTAATCGCGCAACGGGGTAAGCGAATCGGCAATAATCTTCATGCCCAGGAAAATAATGCCTATGCCGATTATCGCATTGCCGATATTCTTCCATTTGCGCGTCTTGGTAAGAAAGGAAAGGTAAAAACCGAAACCCGCTATAAGCACCGCGTAATCGGTAAGCTGAAAGGCCACTATCTGCGCGGTAACGGTTGAGCCGATTTCAGCTCCGATAGTAACCGCCATGGTTTGGTAGAACGTCAGAAGTCCCGCCGTAACCATGCTGACTTCCAATAGTATAGTGGCGGTGCTTGACTGGTTAAACACCGTTACTACAAGCCCCGTAAACAGGCCGCGTAAGGGCGAGCCGGTCAGTGAAACAAGTTGTTTACGCAGCTTGAAACCCGCCACTTTCTGCAAGGCGTCATTGATAAAGAACATACCAAACAGCAGCAGCCCCAGGCCGCCCAGTGATTCAAGTAAAGGTAACAACAGATTTTTTATCATGTTAGTGCCATATCCGGCCGGTTAAAACGCATTACCCCCTCACCTTAATCCTCTCCCCGAAGGGGAGAGGAGAGAATGGCTTTATGTGTTAATCCTCTCCCCTTCGGGGAGAGGACAACTGAATCTGGAACGCGTCGGGCAGCATGTCGGAAAGTTTTCTTACGGTTATATTTCCGCCTCCGGCTGCGGTTATAACTTCCATGCCGGCGCAAAATTCACTAAGCACCTGAAGGCAGGCGCCGCACGGAGACACTTGCCCTTTCTTGTTCCATGCAACGGCCACCGCAATGAATTTACGCGCGCCCGCGGCAACGGCGACGGCAACGGCCGCGCGTTCGGCGCAAATCGTAAGGCCGTATGAGGCATTCTCGACATTTGCGCCGCAAAATATTTTTCCGCTATCTGAAAGCAGTGCCGCGCCAACCTTAATTTTAGAATAGGGCGAATACGCCTTTTTCATGGCCAGGCGCGCCGCGGAAAGCAATTTCCGGTGTTGTTGTTTCATAGTTTCACTTTACCATTTCAAAGTGGGTCAGTTTTTTAAAGTGCGCGAAACGTTGCGTGATTTTTTTCCAATTAAGCGCACGCAGGCGGTTGAGGCTGAAATCTTCGACGTCAAAAGAAGCCATTATGCTGCCGAATACTATGGCGCGGCGCAGGTGGCCGTCGTCGAGCTTGCCGCTTTTTGCGATGTAACCCATGAAACCGCCGGCAAACGTATCGCCGGCCCCCGTCGGGTCGAACACGGCTTCAAGCGGATAGGCGGGAGCTGAAAACACGTGGTGCCTGTTAAAAAACAGCACGCCATACTCGCCGCGCTTTATCACCAGAGCCTTTGGCCCCCATGAGCAGATAGCCCTTGCGGCCTTTACAAGGCTTGACTCTTCCGCAAGCTGGCGGACCTCGGCCTCATTGATAACAAGTATATCAACATGTTTTAGCGTCTTTTTAAGTTCATGGGGTTTTCGTTCTATCCAGAAGTTCATGGTATCGCAGGCAACAAGCGCGGGACTCTTCACCTGGCGCAATACCTCGCGTTGCAATTCCGGGTCAATGTTTCCGAGAAACACGTATTTGCTGTTGCGGTAGGCATCCGGTATCTTCGGCGAAAAATGCGCGAACACGTTAAGCTGGGTATCAAGCGTCTCGGCCTGGTTTAAGTCGTACGTGTACTGCCCCTTCCAGCGGAAGGTTTTGCCCGGCACGGTTTGCAATCCTTCGAGCGAAATGTCATGTTTTCGAAGCACGTCAAGATAATCCGCCGGAAAATCGCTGCCTACAACGGCGACAAGATTGACGGGCGCAAAATATGATGCGGAAACCGAAAAATATGTGGCTGAGCCGCCCAGCGCATTCTTCACGCTTCCAAACGGAGTTTTAACCGAATCCATAGCGACGGAACCTACTACAAGGATTGACATGGCCTGCCCCTTTATATTTTATTTAACTTATGTTATGCAGCGTGTCATTGCGAGGAGCCTTAGCGACAAAGCAATCTCGCCGTTTTGATACGAAACAGCAAGATTGCTTCGCTTCGCTCGCAATGACAGTGAATTTGGCATTTGTTGCGTAACATCAGTTATTTAACATATTTTTCTATCAGCAGTTTAACTTTTTCGTATCCTTTTTTGTCCATTTTATCTTTTGCTGTCATTATCGCGTACTTCAATGCCGTAGCACAGGCGCAGGCGGGTTTGTTTCTTGCAAGGCGCGGCAGAACATGGCGCATCAGCTTTCTTGCATTCGTAACATTCGCGTTCATGTTTGCTATTACAACGTCAACGGTCACTTCCTCGCCTTCCTTCCAAACGTCATAATCCGTAACCAGGCCGATTGTGGCGTAACACATCTCGGCCTCCCGTGCAAGCTTTGCCTCCGGCACCGCCGTCATGCCTACGATAGAAAAACCCAACTGGCGGTTGACCTGCGACTCGGCCTTCGTCGAAAACTGCGGGCCTTCGATACAAACATAAGTGCCGCCGTAATGATGCCTGATGTCAAGCTCCTTTAGCGAGTGGCGGATAATTTCCCGCATGGAGGAACAGAACGGGTCCGCCACGCCCACGTGCGCCACGATACCTTCGCCGAAAAAGGTGGACGGACGCGCCTTCGTGCGGTCGAATATCTGGTCCGGGATAAGGAAATCGCGCGGTTTAACCTCTTCTTTAAGCGAACCGCAGGCGGATACCGACAACACCTGTTCAACACCCAGCGATTTAAGCGCGAATATGTTGGCGCGCGCGTTGACTTCCGACGGCAGTATACGGTGTCCCTTGCCGTGGCGCGGCAAAAACGCGCAACGCACACCCTCAATAGTGCCAAGCGTAATCACATCCGATGGCGAACCGAACGGCGTGGAAATGCTTACCTCGCGCACGTCCTGCAACCCGTCCATCTCATAAACCCCGCTTCCGCCGATAATTCCGATTTTTACTTCTTCTTCAGATGTCTTTACCATGATCATATCCTTTCTAATACTCTGTTAAGCTGAACGAAAATCCATCATTACCATCTGCACGGACTTCCTGTCCTGCCACATGTTTAACTCAAGCTGCACCGCAAGGTCAACGGCTTGCATGTCCCGGGCATAGTCGTAGAGGTTGCCCATGCCCCAACCCACCGCCTCAAGAACGCTGCCTCCGTTACAAGCCAGGCGCAACTTCAAATGATCGTTTTTTGCGCCCATGCGGCTTGCGCCCATAAGCCGCATGTTTCGCAACCCGAACACGGGATAAGGATTTCCCATGCCGAAAGGTTCCATAAGCGATAATTCATTTACAAGTTTCAGCGTTACCTGCGCGCCGTCCAATTGCGCGTCAATCTCAAGCGTCGGAACAATCGGCTCTCCGCCCAGGGCGGCAGCGACGGCGCCTTTAAGCTTACAGCGAAACTCGTCAAGCTTGTTCGCTTCCACGGTAAGCCCGGCAGCCTGCGCGTGGCCGCCGTATTTCACCATCAGATCTCCGCAGCGGTTAAAACACTGCATTATGTCGAAGCCCGGCACGGAACGCGCCGCGCCCATGGCCTGGCCGTTTTCGATTATAAGCAGCACGGTTGGACGATGGTATTGACGGGCAAACTGGGAAGCTACGATACCGGTAACGCCATGCGCGACACCCTCGGCGGCAACGATAAATATGCCGTCGTTGTCAATGTCGCACTGGGCTTCAAGCAGCGTCCGGAATTTCTCCATATTTTCAGCTTGCAGCGCCCGCCGCTCAACATTCAGTTTCTCTATAAGGTAAAGAAGGTCGTAAGCCTCATGTATGTCGTCGGTCAAGAGAAGGCGCGCGGAAAGGTCGGCCTTGCCCCGGCGGCCAGCCGCATTTAACAACGGCGCAATGCCCCACGAAATGGATTTTGCGCACAATGAACCGTTTTTGGCATCCCCGCTTTTCTCAAGCAGCGCCTGCACGCCCGCTTTGCGCGTTTGCGGCAGGCGCGAAAGGCCTTCCCTTACAAGCAGGCGGTTTTCACCGGTAAGCGGAACGATGTCGGCGATAGTGCCAAGCGTAACGACATCGAGGTGATTCTCGCGGAAAAAATTCATGCGTATATCCTGGGATTCTTCGAACCGCTGAAAAATCGAAGCGATAAGCAGCGCTTCGTCGGACGCATTCATAATGTTGCCGGATTTCAGCCGCATGGCGGAAGCGGCCTCAAGCAACGAACCGGATGCGACCGCTCTCTCGTTCATGCGCGGAGCGAGGGCAATAATCTCGTTTTCAAAGTCATTGCCGGTAATATTTTTTGACGACTGCCGCAGGAAATGGCCCGTTGCGTCGTCGAATACAACCACGCGGCGGCTGCCGATAGAATCGAACATTTTTTTTAAATCGCTGCCGGCCGCAAGCGCGGCGGCCGCCACGCCGTTTTTCAGATGCGCCACGCCCATATCCGCCGCGCCGCCTGCGGGCAACCTGAGTGCGACGACCGCCAACTCTTCGTCGAAATATTTACCGAAAGACAGCATCAGCGCCTCGGCAACTTTCAGCGAAACCATGCAACCGGCAAGCCCGTCGAACGGGTAACGGCTATGCGCAAGTTTGGGATTTACCACGGCGCAGGCACTCAACGCGGCGCCTTCGGGAGGTTCATGATGATCCGTAACGACAAATTCCATCCCGAGGCTTGCGCCGTGAGCGATCTCTTCAACCGCGGATATTCCGCAATCAACCGTTATTACCAGGCTTACGCCCTCACCATGGTAACGCGAGAGAACGTCCTTGTGCAAGCCGTAGCCTTCCGTAGAAGGTATGTACCACAGCGGCTCCGTTCCCAGCGAACGCAGCGTGCGCACCATAACCGCAAGCGCGCTTACGCCGTCCACATCCCTGTCGCCGTAAACCAGTATTTTTTCGCGCTTGTCCATGGCGCGCCGTATCCGCCTGACGGCCTTGTCCGCGTCCGGCAGCAGGAACGGGTTATACAGCTCCGAAATCCCGGGATTTAAAAACGCCTGCGCCTGCTCGACGGAAGCTATCCCGCGGGCAGCCAGCACAACGGCCGCGGGAAGCGATATATCAAGGGCGGCGGCTATCTCATCGGCCAGTTCCGGCGGAAACGATTTTGTAACCCATTGCCTGGCGTAATGATTTGTGATTGTCATAGCTTTTATCATCCATTAACGATATAGTGTTAAAACATATTAACTCCCCCTCACCTTAATCCTCTCCCCGACGGGGAGAGGAAAGCAAACCGGGTGCCTTTGTATCCTCTCCCCGGCTGGGAGAGGGTAGGGTGAGGGGGATTAGCGTCTTTATCAGCCTAAGCGGCGAGGGGCGCTTCCTGCTTATGCGCCATGCGCCTTCAAGAACGGCCGCGGCATCTTCAAGCATAGGCGGCCTGTTATAATACATCGTTGCAAGCGGCTCGCCGGCGGTTACACAATCACCGTGTTTACGGTGGATCATTATACCTGCGCCGTAATCAATAACATCTTCCTTGCGCAGGCGCCCGGCGCCAAGCATTACGCTCGCGCGGCCAACGGCGGCGGTATCTATTCGTCCGACAAACCCGCCGGTTTTGGCGCATATGTTGCGCCGGTTTAAAGCCTTCGGCAGAATACGCTCAGGCACATCTATAACCGAACTGTCGCCGCCCTGCGCAACGATTATTTCTGCAAATTTTTTAAGCGCGCTGCCGTCCCTGATTTTATCGGCAAGCATATCCAGCGCGCTCCGTTCATCGCACCCTTTAATGCCAAGCATCAGCATCCGGCTTGCAAGCGTAAAAACGAGGCTGCGGAAGTCCGCGGGCCCGCCGCCTTTCAGGGTTTCTATGGCCTGGGCGACTTCAAGCGAATTGCCGACCGCCATGCCCAGCGGCTGGTTCATATCCGTAATCAGCGCTTCAACAGTTACGCCAAAACCGGCGCCGATATTTGTCATTACCCTGGCAAGCTGCCGGGCGAGGGCATCGCTTTTCATAAACGCGCCCGAACCCGACTTTACGTCCAGCACAAGCGCATCGCAACCCTCGGCAAGCTTTTTCGACATTATACTTGCGGCGATAAGGCCGATACACTCAACCGTGGCCGTAACATCGCGCAAGGCATACATCTTTTTGTCGGCCGGGGCAACGGCATCCGTCTGGCCTATTATGGCAACGCCTGTTTTTTCAAGCTGCCGTTTGTATTCGTCAACTTGCAGGTGCGTGCGAAAACCGGGTATGGATTCCAGCTTATCGAGCGTGCCGCCCGTATGCCCGAGCCCGCGGCCGCACATCATCGGGACAACGACCCCGCATGCGGCCACGAGCGGCGCTATCACGATGGAAGTGCCGTCGCCGACACCGCCCGTGGAATGCTTGTCTACTTTTACCCCGGCGATACCGGACAGATCCGCAATTTCGCCGGATTCTATCATGGCGCGCGTAAGCGCAAGCGTTTCATTATCGTCCAGCCCCCGGATAAAGCAGGCCATGAGCAGCGCCGACATCTGGTAATCCGTAATGTCGCCTGCGCTATAACCCAGCACGGCCGCACGTATTTCATCGGCCGTGAGCCTTAGGTTATCACGTTTCCTGGAAATAATCCCTGTTATGTGCATTTTTAACATCAGCTATTAACTGATGTTACGCAAGAAATACCAAAGGTGCTGTCATTGCGAGCGAAGCGAAGCAATCTTGCTGTTTCGTATCAAAACGACGAGATTGCTTCGTCGCCAAGGCTCCTCGCAATGACACGCTGCGTAGCATCAGTTATTAAAGAACGGGCATTATTGTGGAGATTAGTTTGGCCATTTTTTGCTGGACTTTGAGGCCGACGGAAAGCACTTCCGCGTGTGAAAGCGGCTTGCTTACCCTGCGGGCAGCTACGTTTGCAACGTAACATAAACCAAGGACATTCATCCCCATTTGGCGGGCTGCTACCGCTTCCGGCACTACCGACATTCCCGCCACATCGGCGCCAAAACCCCGCAACATGGCCGATTCAGCCGGAGTTTCGTAAGACGGGCCTGCTACCGCCGCATATACGCCCTCGCGCGCGCTCAGGCGCTGCCGACGGCATATTGCCAGGCAGCGCTTGCGCATAACTTTATCATACACCCCGCTCATATCGCAAAACCTTTCGCCGAAATCAGGGTAATGGCGGCCACGCAAAGGGCTGGCGCCCATGCAATTTATATGATCTTTTATTACAACAATATCGCCCGCCTTCATGCCGGGCGCCAGCGCGCCTGCGGCGGCGGTTATTATAATTGTTTCGACGCCCAGAAGTTTTAATAATCTCACGGGATAAGTTATTTCATCCATGGAGTAGCCTTCGTAATAATGCAACCGTCCCTGCATAACGCAGGCGTTGGCGCCTTCCCATGCGCCCAACACCAGCCGCCCCGCGTGGCCTTCAACGGTTGAAGACGCGAAATTCGGCAGCTCGTTATAAAAGAAAACAACATCCTTGCCGGAAGGTTCGATTATGTTCCCGATACCGGAACCGAGTATTATGCCCAGGCGCGGAACCAGCGCCGTCCTCTTCCGGATATATCCTTGCGTTTCTTTCAGTTTTGAAATAATGTCTTGTTCCATATTTCTTCCTTTAAACTTGTACCGGAGCGCTGCCGGGGCAGGCCCAGGATGTCCGCTATGGTCTGGGCAACGTCGGCAAACGTCGAACGCACGCCCGCGTCTGCGCCCTTCAATATAGCTGAACCGTAAATTAAAAGAGGGACGTACTCGCGGGTATGATCGGTATGCCGCATAAATGTAGGGTCGCATCCGTGATCGGCGGTGATAAAAAGCACATCCTGCGGTGAAAGCGCCGCCAGCAGCGCGGGCAGGAAATCATCAAACTCTTTCAAGCCATTTGCATACGCGGCCGCGTTTCTCCTGTGCCCCCAGGCCATGTCAAAATCAACAAGGTTCGTCATGATAAGCGCCGGGGTTTTACCGGCACCCGACGATACCTCGGCAAGGGTGCGCTCCATTCCTTCCCTGTTGCAGGATGTATGAAACGTCCTGGTAATACCGCACCCGCTGAAAATATCCTCTATCTTTCCTATGGCAACCACTTCCCCGCCCGCATCCTTTACCGCATCTAAAATCGTCGGCGCAAACGGCTTAAGGCTGTAATCGCGCCTGTTTGCCGTGCGCACGAAATTACCCGGAGTTCCCTCAAACGGCCGGGCGATGACCCTTCCAACGGCATGTGTTCCTTTCAGCAGCGCGCGCGCCAGTGTGCATGCCCGGTAAAGCCTCTCCAGGCCAAAAGCGGACTCATGCGCGGCAATCTGGAAAACGGAATCGGCGGAAGTATATACTATAGGGAAACCGGTGCGTAGATGTTCTTCGCCCAGCCTTGCAATTATTTCCGTGCCGGAGGCAGTGCAATTACCCAGTGTTTTTGTTCCGATAGCGCGCTCGAATTCTTCGATTATAACGGCGGGAAAACCGTTAGGGTAGGTTGGCAATGCGTTTTGTAAAATAAGCCCGGCAAGCTCCCAGTGGCCGGCGGTAGTGTCTTTTGCGGGCGAAGCACAGGCAAGTTTTGCATACGCGCCTTTAAGTTCCGCTTCCAACGGCAAACCCAGCAGGTTGTACAACCCCAGCGCCGCCATGTTGGGAAGATAAAACCCGCCGCCGGCAACAGCCAGCGTATGCGCAAGCGTGTTCGCGCCTTCGTCGCCGAACCTCGCCGCGTCCGGCATGGCGCCTATGCCGGCGCCGTCAAGAACTATGATAACGCAACGGGACATCAGGCGCCCTGCGCTTGATGGAAATTCTGCATTTCCGTCTTTGCCCGCGGGATAATGAATGTAAACTCCGCGCCCTTGCCGGGATTGCTTTCCACCCACACATGCCCTCCGTGCATCGTAACAATTGATTTTACTATAGCCAGCCCAAGCCCGGCGCCTGTAACGGACCTGGTGGATCCGGAATTGACCTGGTAAAACTTCTCGAATATCTTCTTCTGTTCTTTCAGCTCTATGCCTATTCCCGTATCCTTTACGCTGAAAACCACGCAGTCTCCCTTATCCTTGGCCGATACCGTTATGCCCCCCCTGGCCGGAGTAAATTTTATGGCATTTGAAATGAGATTATCGAATACCTGTATAAGCCGTTCCCGGTCCGCCATCACAGGCGGCAGCAATTCCGGCAACATTACGTTTAACTCTATGCTTTTGTTTGCTATTTCCGGAGACAACCGCTGCAGTATCTCTCTTATAAGCGAGAGGGCATCCAGCGGTTTTACTTCAATATTCATATGTCCCGCTTCGATTTTAGAAATATCAAGCAGGTCGGAAATCAACACGGTAAGGCGGTCGGTTGATTGATCGGCGATCATCAAAAATTTTTCCTGCTGGGAGTTAAGCTTACCGGCCTCACCCTGCAGCACCAGCTTTACGAACCCTTTGATAGCGGTTACCGGCGTGCGCAGCTCGTGCGAAACTACGGACAAAAATTCGTTCTTCACCTGGTTAAGCCGCTCCTGCTCCTGCTTGGCCTCGCGCAGTGAATCGTAAAGGTGCGCATTTGCAATAATCACCGCGGCCTGGTGCGCAATGAGCACGGCAAGCCGCAAGTGATCTTTTGAGTAGCAGTTGGCCTGGTGCCTGCCTATACGCAGCACGCCTATAACCCTGTTTTCGGCTTTCAGCGGCACAAGTATCAGTGAGCGCACATTCCACAGCCGCGCGGTCTTGCTTTTCACCCTGGGATCAATAGTCGCATCCGGGCTTAAAAACGGCTCACCGGAACGGAACACCTGCGCGGAAAGGGAACAGGGATCATCCGATCGTATCCGCAAAAGCACAGCCTCGTTGCCGCCTACAAAATATGCCCCCTGCTGCGTTACCAGTTCGCTTGTTCGTTCGTCAAACAACAACAGCGCGCACAGGTCGGCGCTGAATGCGCGCGTAGTGGGCAGAATAATGTTATTGATAGTCTTTTCCAGCACCGGCTCGCTGGAAATAGCGGATGAAATTTCCTGCAAGGCGGTAAGGTCGCGCAGCCGCTGGCCGATCTGCTGGTAAAGCGTAACGTTTTCTATAATCCCTGAAATTTTGTCTGCTATCAACTCAAGAATTCGTATATCATCCTGGTTAAATGCCGTGCCCAGTTTGTTTGCAACACCCAGCACACCAACGGGCTTGGTGCCGGAACGAAGAGGCACCAGCGCGAGCGAACGAACGGCCAGCACATTTGCCAGCAAAGGCACCGCTTCCAATGCTTCCCGCGGCTCATTTATAACGCATCGCCGGCCGTTTACTACAACGTCCTCAAGCGTCTTGACATCTTTTAATTTAAACCTCAGGCTTGAGAAATCACGATCGCGAACGCCAAAAAATGGCGCATGCGGCGTAAGCTCGCCAGATTCCGCCGCGTAAAGGAATACGCCTGCAGCCTGCGCGGTAAGCAACTCTTTTATTTTATCTACTATCATCTCCAGAATTTCCGGCAGGTTTGCCTTTGCCGCGGCAAAAGCTGCTATGTCGGACAACGCCTTCATCTCCCGCACTTTTTGTATCAGGCGAGAATTTGTTTGTATCAACTCCGTTGTCGTAGAGGAAACTTCCGTTTCAAGGCGACGGTTAAGCTCCTGGACGCGCTCGTATAACCGGATATTTCTTATGGCTATGCCCAGGTACTCGGCCAGGTTTTTTAGAGTTTCAAGTTTATCGTCCGAAAAATATTCTTTCTCCCTGCTGTTAACATTTAATAACCCTTCGCATTTACCGTCTACAACAAGTGGCAGGTGAACATATGAGGATATGCCTTCCCGGGCGATTACGTCCGCCACACCGGCGGACGGCTGTGCCGAGGCATCGTTAATTACCGTTAACTCGCACTTTGCAAACGACAACCCGGCAAACCCGTCACCCGGCCTGAGATGAACCGCACGTACAAATTCCGGCGACAAACCCCGCTGGCTGCGTATTTTCAAAAAGCCGTCCTCTTGCAGCATTATAACCGCACAGGAAGCGCCGTTATAATTTCGCCGTATAATATCCATTATTATGCCAAAGACTTCGGTTATCTCCATGTGCGAAGTAAGCGCACCGGAAACGAAAGAAAGCATGTGCAGCGTGTCCGTGGCGTTGGAGAACTTGTCACCCATCTTGTTCAGCTTTAAAGTTATCGGACGTAACGGGACGCTGACGTCATTTTCGTCCAGGCGTACAAACCTGCCGCTGTCAATGGCATCAAAAAAAATTTCAAGCTGCGTGGCAGGATAGAACAAATATCTCCTGAAATGAAAAGCCGCTACCGCGACAGCCATGGCCGCGGGACCAAGCGCCCACAAAAAAAACGGCAGGAAATAAGCATACTTTACGGCACGGCCGTTCGCCTCGTTGTTTGCCGCAGGAACAGTGTTTTGGTAATTTGCGATCGCCGGATTGGCTGCTATACACTGGGTGGGAGATGCATGCCACGATGGAGAAAATTGTACAAGAAAATAAAAACCGGCCGCGTAAACAAGCCCTGTTACGACAAGTATGAACGCAATGCCGGCGGCGTGTCTAAATATGAAACTTTTCATAACGTTACCCTGAACTGTGCTTTAACAACGTTATATCGAGGGCAAGATTGAGATAACGGTAATCCTTGTTTAACTCGGCCCACGGCACAAGTTGCAGCGAAATTCTTTCGTCATCCATGATCGTGGCAAGCAGGTTTGCAAATTCCTCAGGATCAATGCCGCTTTCCGGGGGAGGGCCTATCACTATTGCGATACTCACCTTACTGGCCTTGCACAATTCAACAAGCGCGGCATAATCCACTTTTGCGCTGACGGGATACGAACGTTCGAACATACCTTCAAGCCGGAACTTAAGCCGGTGTTTTTTTATTACTTCACGGAAGTGCTCTTTGACGTTGCCCAGGTCGCCTTCCTTTCCTTCCGGAAAGAAAAAACCCACCTCCACGGCTTTTAGGTTGGCTTCGGAAGCATCCGCCGCCGTACCTGAATAAGAAGAGGTCGTAGACGGTATTTTTACGCTCGGCGGTACAGGGGACGGCAAAGGCGGCGGAACTGGCGCAGGAGCCGGCGCCCGCGCATCATGTTCGGGCGGCGCATAGGTTACCGGCGGCGGAGATGGCCGAGAGAAATCCACGGACGCCGCGGCTTTTGGCGCCGGAGCGGCGGGCGTTTCCTGCGACAAATCATCATCCATCTCACCCGGCGGGAGAAGGTCGCTCATAAGCGTGCGCACCAGTTCCATGTTGACGGCTTGGTGCGTAAGGGAAGCGTAGGCATTGATTCGCTTAAGGAATCCTTCCAGCTCCCGTATGTTGGATTTAAGTTTTGATGCTATATAAAGCAGTATGTTATCATTTAGCTCCATGTTATCAACCGCGCCCTTCTTTTTCAGTATGGCAACACGGGTTTCAAGGTTAGGCGATTTAATATCCGCTATAAGCCCCCACTCGAAACGGCTGCGAAGCCGGTCTTCAAGTGTAGTGAGCTGCTTTGGCGTGCGGTCGGACGTAATGATTATCTGCTTGCCGCTCTGGTGCAGGACGTTAAACGTATGAAAAAATTCTTCCTGGGTGGATTCCGATTCAACCAGAAACTGTATGTCGTCAATCAATAACAGATCAATCTGGCGATAATGTTCCCGCATCTGCTGGAGCGTACCGTGCCGGATAGACTCTATTACTTCGCTCATAAACTTTTCAGTGGTAACGTAGAGTATACGCATCCGCGGATTTTTAGCATGAACGTAATGGCCCACGGCATGCATAAGGTGCGTCTTTCCAAGCCCCACGCCGCTGTAAATAAAGAAGGGGTTATAAATTTTACCCGGGTTATCCGCAACGGCCTGGGCAGCGGCGGCAGTAAAACGATTATTTGGCCCTATTACAAATTCTTCAAAAATATATCTCGGGTTAAGTTCCAAATCCTGCAATGTGGCCTCGGGCGCTTCATTATTTTTGAAGGAAATCTGGGAAGGAGCAATTTCTTTTTCAGGCGGGGGAGTCGGCTCTTGCTTGGGTTCAACCGGCGGAACAGGGGCTTGCCGTGGTTCTACTTGAATGACAGGTTCTTGTTCCGCTTGCGGCTCGGCGGGCTGATCCGGCTCAAGCGCGGCTTCGGTATTTTTCTCAGGTTCAGCGATTGGCGGGATTTCCGGTACAACCGGTGGAATACACGTAAATTCCTCAGCTGCTTTTACTTCATCTGTTGCAATGGGTTCGGGCTGCTCTACAACCTTGACTATCTCAATTTCTTTTACCACATCTACGTCCGGCTTAACTTTCTTTTCTTCAGGTGCGGGAGAAGATGTCTCATTTTTTTCTTCCTGCTTTTTTAGCTTCCTAAGCCTGGCCGCAGCAAGTATATCCCAACCGCTCAGAAACCCCGACTTGGGTGGCTGTGGGGCCTGTTCCGGTGGCTGTGGACTGCCAAAAGCAGGGTCCGGTATTACTTCTTTGCCATGTAGTATAATTAGTTCCGGCCGTCCGGGGCCTTTTGGGGCGGGAGGCGGGGCATCTTCGGGCTTGACAACTTCATCGTTCTTTTCACCCGTAGCATCCTGGCTTACTTTTTCTTCCGCAACTACGTTCTGAACTGCCGGCTCCTCGGCAGTTACCTCTTTTTCTACCTTATCTTCAGGCGCCTGTTCTTCGCAGACTTCTTCCTTTACCGGCTTATCATCGCCATGCACCTGCTCCAGGCCTTTTGCAACTTTTTCAAGCAACGCATCAAGGCGCTCTTCCTTGCTGGGGCCGAGGATCTCGCCTTCAAGAAATTCTTCTTCAAGCAGTTTTTTTACACGCTTGAAACTGTCGTCTTTTAATTCGTAAAGATATACGCCAAAAGTATAAGGCTCGTTGACAAGAAGAAACGGCCTTCCCTTTGTGCCAGGCATGTGGCCCAAAAGAAGGTTAAGCTCTTCTTCCTTTATATTTATTTTCAGGCACCACCTGTTCTTATCCTTATCGTTCGGAGAGAATGCCAGCTGCCATATTGAATCTATTCTTTTTTCAGGCCTCTGGCCGGCGCCACTGCCTGTTTTGAACGGTACGGCGCCGCCTTTCATTTTATCGGCGGAAGTAATAACTCTTCCTTTTGGGCTTTCTTCGGTTAAAAACCCTTTTACCTGATTGAATTCATTTATGGTAACCTCGTAAAGATACAGGCAAAAATCGAAGGAATCATCTTCGGCAATAAAAGGGCGGCCCGCCTTCACCGGAAGCGAGCTTAGCAGAACGGCCAGATCCTTTTCATCAATTTTAAGTTTCAGCCGCCAGCGGTTACTATCCGTGTCTGAAGGATAAAACGACAATTCCCAGTTTCGTAGTTTCTTCATCTATGTGGTAGTCCCGGTGTCATTCTATATTGCGTTCTATTCCGCGTAATTTTAACATCAGGTCATCGGGGTTGGAAGACTTGTCCAGCGCTTCTTCGATCGTTATCTTGCCGTCTTTGAAAAGCGAGAACAAACTCTGGTCAAATGTATGCATGCTGTAATAAGATCCCTGCTCCATAGCCTTGTAAGCCTCGGCCAGCTTTCCCTCGGCCAGCATTTTACGCATAAGCGACGTGCCTATCAGCACTTCCGTAGCCGGTATCATTCCTTCACCGTCTTTACGCAATACCAGACGCTGGGCAACAATACCCTTTAACACATAGGCAAGCTGTGAGCGCACCGGCCCCTGCTGGTGCTGCGGATAAGAATCTATTATCCGGTCTATGGTTTGAACTGTATCTATAGTATGAATCGTGGATAGTACAAGATGCCCGGTTTCCGCAGTGGTTATAGCGGCGCATATGGCCTCGTAGTCGCGCATTTCGCCGATCACCACCACATCAGGATCCTGGCGCAGTATGTGCTTGAGCGCTTTTGGGTAGGATTTCGTGTCGGTGCCGATCTCCCGCTGTGAAATGGATGATTTTTTATCCTTATGAAAATACTCTATCGGATCTTCTACGGTGATAATGTTGTATGAATAATTATCATTTATGTAATCCAGGATGGAATTCATCGTCGTTGTTTTCCCGGCGCCGGTAATGCCTGCTATCAGGATAAGCCCGCGCGGTTCGGATGCAAGTTTTTGCAACGAATTTGCAGGAAGGTTCAACTCTTCGAAAGGTTTTACTTTGAACGGCACCACGCGAAGCGTCATTGCTATTGTCCCGCGCTGGCGGTAAACATTTACCCTGAAACGGGAGACATCATTGACGGTGCACGCAATATCGAGCTCGTTTTCCTCTTCGAACTGCCGCAGCTGGTCTTCAGTCATCAGCGAATGCGCCAGTTCTTCAACATGTTCATAGGTAAACTGATCAAAACCGGTGGAGATTAGTTTACCATGAACCCGCACAAGTGGGGCCGTCCCTGCCTTGAAATGAATATCGGATATTCCCTTCTTGATCATTAACTGAAGCAATTCATTCGTATTCATAGCCGTTTCCTTAATGCCCTTTAGGCAAGCCCCTTGTTTTTTATACTACCGGTTTATCGTTTCACGGGCCATGAACGAAGCAGGTAACGAACTACCCCCTCCATGGCAGTGGTGAGATCCAACCCTTCATAAGAATAAGTGTTTGACCATACAACTTCACCGGTAACCGCATCCCGCAAAAAAGCAGACACACCGACTGTGGCGTTACTGACCACCACACGGCTGTCTTCGCCCAGTCCGAACGCGCTTCCCAGGTTATAGGCGTTTGTACCGCTCAATTCAACCGGCTGGTTTATGACAACAACCTTCGTGGCGCCGTCAGCCTTATTGGTTTGGATAAGATAGCGGTTATTCGGCAGGTATTCCGTAACGTTGCCTTCAAGCACCACATCGTATGCGCCGTCGTCAGCGGTCTTTACCGTGTAACCGGCTGCAAGAAGTTGGCGTATAAATTCATTGGCTATCACGGCGCCGGAATTGGATTTTTTCGTAGCCGGTGTAATTTCACCTATTTTGACTACTTTTATCCGCGTAAAATCGTAACCCTGCTTAAAAGCTACACGGGGAGATGCGCAACCTGAAAAAAAAATGCACACCGGAAACGTTATATAAAAAAAATAAAATAAGTATTTTTTCATTTATTTCTCTAAATGCCGGATATGCTTGCGCGCCAGTTCTTTTATCTCCTTATCCTTTGAGAAACGCAACACGTTTTTCCATTCCTGCAGGGCGTCGGAGAAATTCTTTTCCTTCTCGTAAAGCATGGCAAGCGTATAATACGCCGGCACCGATTCTGGGCTTAAAGCCAGCGCTTCCTTCAGCCTGCCCCGCGCCGATACGTAATCACCTTTTTCTATATACGATACGCCAAGCGCAAGGTGCGCCTCAGCATTGCCGGGATTTTTCGTCACTTCCTCGCGCAACACGGCCAGCGCCTCATCAATTTTCCCCTCGTTTAAAAGAAGTAAACCTTTTTTCAGGCCTATCTCTTCTGCCGCAGCGAATGCGCCGCTGCAGGCAAGTAACAGCATAATGACAAATAAGTTTATTATTTTTTTCATTTTTCCCCTTTGCAGCACGTTTTTTCAAGGCTATGTATTTTTTCAATACGCCTCAAGTGCCGCTCCTTTCCGCTGAATGGCGTGGCAAACCATGATTTTATCCAGCGTTTCATATCCTCAACGGTTGAATACCGCGCAGGAAGGCATAATACATTCGCATCGTTATGTTCACGCGAGAGCCTGGCCGTATCTTCACTCCAGCAGACCGCTGCCCGGACACCGGAAACCTTGTTTGCGGCAATTGACATGCCTATTCCCGTACCGCATAACAAGATGCCATAGCCGCACCTGCCCGCCGATACCGCTCTGGCCACAGCGGCCGCAAAATCAGGATAATCGCAAGGCTCCGTTGTATTGCAACCGAAATCAATCACACTATAGCCCAGTTCCTTGACAAAATCCGCAAGCGCCGCCTTGCACTCAAAAGCTGCATGATCACAACCTATTGCAACGTTCAACACATTACTCCCCTAACTTTTTCCAAAGTATATCGTCTTGTTCTGCCTTTATTTTTTGTATAAAATCGCCCAGTTTGGCACGGTCATTTTCGGCGATGCGCGTGAAACGGCTCATGTAAACCATGTTATTGCCGCCACTCTTGGTATCCTGCACGCAGACTATTTCCGCATGACAGCATAACTTTAAGCCGGAAGGAAGCGATATTTCAAGCTCCAATACATCGCCTTCGTCAAACTCGGACTCCGACTGGAACTTAATGCCGCCGACGGAAATATCTATTATTTTGCCTACCAGCGCCAGTAGCGGCCCGCACATAAGACGCACCTGGCCGGCAGGCAAAAATACCCGTATGAATTTGCGCCGTTCTTCGCCTTGCATTTTTATTTCCGGAACCGACTTTACCCGGATTATAATTTTAAATTTTCAGCTGAACTGAACCAGTTTTGTAAACGAATCCACATCCAGGCTTGCGCCACCCACAAGTCCGCCGTCAATATCCGGTTGCCTCATAAGCTCAGAGACATTATCCGGCTTCACCGACCCGCCGTAAAGTATCCGTGCCGCCTGTGCCGCTTCGTTGCCATACATGCTTGCGAACAGGTTGCGAATAGCTGCATGCACTTCCTGCGCCTGCGCCGGGGATGCCGTCTTCCCGGTTCCTATCGCCCATACAGGCTCGTAGGCAATGACTAATTCGGCAGCCTGCTTATCGGTAAGGCCCGCAAGCCCGTTTTTTATCTGCCGGCCGATTATTTCGAGCGTAATATTTTTCTCACGTTCCGCCAGAGTCTCGCCGACGCAAACTATCGGCGTAAGGGAATGAGCGAACGCCGCCTTTGTTTTCTTGTTTACGGTTTCATCGGTTTCGCCAAAATACTGCCGGCGTTCGGAATGGCCTATAATGACGTATTTACAACCTGCATCGGCAAGCATTGCAGGCGCTATTTCGCCTGTAAAAGCGCCTTTTTCCTCCCAGTGCATATTCTGGGCGCCCAAGCTTATGTTAGAATCTTTCAAAAGCTGCGCTACGGCCGCCAGGGATGTAAACGGAGGGCATACCAACGCTTCGCGGTCGGATATTCCGCCTAAATTCTTCTTTAATCCTTTAACAAGGTCAGATGCTTCGGCAACTGTCTTGTACATCTTCCAATTTCCAGCAATCAGGGGTTTACGTTTCGCCACGGCAAGCTCCTTTTATATTAAGATGTGCCAGTAAATAATTTTAACAGATTTACCTCAACAAATCAAGGATTCTTTTTTTGCGATAAACACGTGGAATTTCAGGGTTTTCAGGCAGGTTTTTTTGGGTTATTAACTGATGTTACGCAAGAAATGCCAAAGTTGCTGTCATTGCGAGCGAAGCGAAGCAATCTTGCTGTTTCGTATCAAAACGCCGCGATTGCTTCGTCGCCAAGCTCCTCGCAATGACACGCTGCGTAACATCAGTTGTTAAAACATTTTTGCCAGGGCGCGGGAACCGCTCATGCCCGGCTTTATGCCGCGTTTTCTTGCGGCAGACGTAACTTCCACAACTTTTGAGGTTAATAATTCGTCAATGCTTTTTATTCCCTTTACAGTGGCGGCGCAATCACCCAGCTTTTCTGCAACGGTTATATTAAAATAAGAGCACGCAACATACCCTTTCGGAGCTATACCCATTATAAGAGTGGAATTCGGAAGAGGTATTTCGACCCCCTGGGCAATCTTCTTGTTAACATTGATATCTCGTACTTGCATAATTATTCTCCGTTTTAATTAAAAAATTGGGGGGTAGTATTTTTACTAGAATAATCTATCACATAATATATAGGCATGTCAACCCCCCGGTTGACATGCTAATTACATTTTTGCTACACTTGCCGAAGAAAATCCCGCAGCATATCAATGGATTTTCGTTATTTTTATGATTTTAGCAGATTTCGTTATCGGCGCCGTTTTCTTTTCACTGGGGTGGATATATTTTTATGCACCCAACCTCGTATTGCGTCTTAACAGGATCGCAAGGGAAATCCTTTTTAACGACCGCCTTATACTGCTGGAACGGAGAAAACTGGCCATCCTTTTTTTCTGCCTTTCGTTTATCGTTCTTTTCATGGGATTCTCTTCGCTGACTCAATTACGCCTGCACAAAATGGAAGAAACGACAAAATCAAAAATTGTATGGCAAATACTTGCCCGAAAATACCCCAATGACAAAATCATCAGAGAACAGCTGAAGAAAACCGGTTTATGACAATAATTAACGGCTCTACATTTATAACCGGCATCTTTGGTTACCCGGTTTCCCATACGTTATCGCCTGCCATGCATAATGCGGCATTCGACGCGCTCTCCATTAATGCGGCCTACCTGCCGTTTGAAGTTAAACCGCAGGCTCTACGGGAAGCAATAGGCTCGCTTCGCTCACTTAACATCAAAGGCGTCAATATCACTATTCCTCACAAAACCGCGGCATTGAAATATCTCGATACCGTTGACACGCTCGCAAAAAGAATCGGCAGCGTAAACACGATAGTAAACGAAGGCGGAAAGCTGGCCGGCTATAACACCGACGCAACCGGCTTTCTTAAAGACATTATCGAACTTGGAATGGATCCGAAACGCGCATCATGTCTTTTACTTGGCGCGGGCGGGGCGGGCAACGCCGTTGCCGCGGCGCTGGCGCAAAGAGGCGCAAAAAAAATCTTTATCGCGGATTCGGACATTTTGCGCGCCCGAAAACTGGCCGACCGCACGCCCGGCGCGAGCGCCGTCGCAATGCGGGCATGGAAAGATAAACTGCCGGAAGTCTCGCTTGTAGTAAACGCAACTCCCGTCGGGATGAAAAAAACCGACCCTGCCCTTTTGGAAGCGCGGGAAATTCCATCCGGAATTTTCATATATGACCTGGTTTACCAGCATCGCACCCGGCTTATAGAGCAGGCAAAAAAAGCGAAAGTTAAATGCGCGAACGGCCTTGGAATGCTTCTCAACCAGGGGGCGCTGGCGTTTGAATTGTGGACTGGAAAGAAAGCGCCGGCCGCGGTAATGCGCCGCGCTCTTCTAAAAACAATAAAGGAGGTGAGTTAATTGATTATATGGCTGGTACGCATCCTTATTATCATTGCCGGCCCGCTCATCGGCTATTACCAGATCGGTAATAATATGCACGGGCTTCTTATCGGGCTTGGCGGTTCTGTTGCGGTTATCATCGCTGAAATTATCATTCATCATATTCCTCTTGATACTTTGATCGCCGCCATCCTGGGCGTAATCCTCGGGCTAGTCGGCGCAAAACTGCTGGATTACACGGTATACCTGATGGATAACCCCAGGATCTATGAGCTTATGAAGGACTATTCACTACTTATCAAAATTCTGTTTGCCTACCTCGGGCTCGTCATTGCGGTTCAGAAAAAATCCGAGCTTGACCTGCTTGACAGGGACATCTTCAAGCGCGGGCAGCGTAGGAAATCCACGGAACTCATAGTGCTTGACACCAGCGCCATAATTGACGGGCGTATATCGGACATCGCCACCACGAAGTTTATTTCCGGCGTACTTGTTGTGCCGCGCTTTGTGTTAAGCGAACTGCAGGCGCTTGCCGATTCGAGCGATACGCATAAGCGCAACCGCGCCCGCCGCGGGCTTGACATAATGGCGCAATTACAGAAAGAAGAAGGCATCGGCATCAAGATAGTTGACAAGGACTATCCCGACCTGCGCGGCGCGGACGCGAAACTGTTGCAGCTTTCCAAGGAACTCGAAGCAAAAATAATCACGACGGACTTTAATCTCAACAAGGTTGCGGTTCTACAGGGTGTGACGGTTCTTAACATTAACGACCTGTCGAATGCGCTCAAACCCGTGTATCTGCCGGGCGAAACCATGCCGATATTTATCGTCAAGGAAGGTAAAGAGCATCACCAGGGCATAGGTTACCTTGACGACGGCACCATGGTTATCATAGAGGAAGGCCGCCGCTACATAGGCAAGCGCATAGAAGTGATTGTAACATCCATCCTGCAAACATCATCGGGACGCATGATTTTTACGCGCCCGGCGCAGGAAACGGACAACAACCATAACCACGCTAAGGCCGGCGCATAATATGAAGGCCGCGGCGATAATCGTTGCAGCAGGAAAAGGGCAACGCTTTGGCGGCCGGACGCCTAAACAGTTTTTACTTTTCAAAGGCAAACCGCTTTTCCTCTGGAGCATTATCGCTTTCCGTAAATTGCGCGAGATCCGCCAGGTAATACTGGTTGTTCCCGGCGCCATGATGCCTTCCCTGCACACGTATGGTAAGCGCTACGGTTTTACGATTGTGGCCGGCGGCAAAGAACGCCAGGACTCCGTAATGTCCGGCCTTGCCGCGGTATCACGCGACACGGATTATGTTGCGATACACGATGCGGCGCGCCCGCTTGTGTCGCCTTCACTTATCCGGAGAACCCTGCGCGCCGCCCGGCAGCATGGAGCAGCGATTGCAGCTGTCCCGGCGCGCGACACGATAAAGTTAAGTAATGACGGCACGCGCATCAACTCTACCATCCCGCGTAAAAGCATATGGCTCGCACAGACGCCGCAAACGTTCTCCCGCCCGCTGATAGTCAAATCATACGAGCTGCTTGCCTCGCTAAACGTTACGGACGATGCACAGGCGGCTGAACTGGCGGGCTATCCCGTGGCAATAGTGGAAAGCGACTACAGCAACATAAAAATAACGGAACCGGAAGATTTAAAGATCGCCGGCCTGCTGGTGGCTGAATAATGTATACAGGCATTGGATACGATGTTCACAGGTTGGTGAAAGGCCGCCCGCTTTTCCTGGGAGGGGTGCGAATAACCCACTCCATGGGGCTTGAGGGACACAGCGATGCCGATGTGCTTATACATGCGCTGATGGACGCGTTGCTCGGCGCCTGCGGAAAATCCGACATAGGCACGTTATTTCCGAACACAGATCCAAAATATAAAAACGTCTCAAGTGTAAAACTGCTTAAAACCGTTGCGCTTATCTTAAAAAAAGAAAGTTATAAGATAAACAACGTTGACATTGCCGTTATAGCCGAGCAACCTAAAATAAATCCATACACACCGCGCATGAAACAGGTTATCGCGGCCGCCATCGGCATAGCGCCGGAACGCGTTGGAATAAAAGCGACAACCAACGAAAAACTCGGCTTTATAGGCCGTGGCGAAGGCATAGCGGCAATTGCGACAGTTTCCGTAGAACCAAAGAAAAAACCATGATAGAAATATATAACACGCTTACCGGCAAAACCGGCGAGTTTTTGCCTCTTAACGACAAAAAAGTGGCCATGTACGTCTGCGGCGTTACGCCTTATGACGAAGCGCACCTGGGGCATGCCCGCGCCTACGTTACCTTCGATATTATACGCCGCCACCTTGCGCAATCCGGTTACGAAGTCAAGCATGTGCAGAATTTTACCGATATTGACGACAAGCTAATCCGCAGGGCAGGCGAATTGAATTTGACGGTAAGGGAGCTTGCCGACCGCAACATCGGCGATTATTTTACGCAGATGGATAAACTTAATATTACCCGCGCCAACCTCTACCCGCGGGTGACGGAAAATATCCCGGAGATCATAGCTTTCATCCGGAACCTGGTTGACAAAGGTTTTGCATACCCGAAAGAAGGCGATGTTTATTTCTCGGTGCGCAAATTTCCCGGGTACGGCCGGCTTTCAGGCCGCAGCGTTGACGAACTCCGCGCCGGCACGCGAATTGAAACAGGTGAAAACAAAAACGAACCCGAGGATTTTGCGCTCTGGAAAAAATCGAAACCGGAAGAATCCGCGGAGATAAGCTGGGAAAGCCCCTGGGGCAAGGGCAGGCCGGGGTGGCATATAGAATGCTCGGTGATGGCAGGCCGTTTCCTGGGCGAAACCATAGACATACACGGCGGCGGCCAGGACCTTATTTTCCCCCACCACGAGAACGAGATAGCCCAGAGCGAATCGGCCAACGGAAAACAGTTCGTGCGCTACTGGATACACAACGGCTTCGTTACCGTCAACCGTGAAAAGATGTCCAAATCGCTCGGTAATTTTTTTACGCTTCGCAGCATATTCGAAAAATTCCCGCCCCGCATAGTGCGTTATTTTCTTTTAACCCAGCACTACCGCCAGCCGCTGGATTTTTCCGACGACAAACTGGTGCAGGCGCAAACAGCGCTGGGCGGACTGGATGACGCATACCTTAAGTTGCTCGACACGTTAGAGGCCGCTCCCGCCGGGGCCGCGCCGGAAGATGAAAGTACATCCGGCACGCTTAACCGTTTTCGCAAAGCGCTGGATGAGGATTTTAACACTGAAAAATCGCTGGCCGTGTTGCACGAATTCAAAAAAGAAATACTATCAACGCTCCATAGCGCGCCGGCCGGCCTGCGCATGGCACAGGCAAAAACATTTACTCTTATTCTCGAAGGCCACCTCGGCATAACGCCGCCCCGGCCTGCGGAATTCCCGCCCGAAATAATAGAACTGAAAGGCCAGCGCGAACAGGCGCGCAGGCAAAAACAATGGGCGCTTGCGGATAGCCTGCGCATACGGCTTGAACAGGCCGGCTACCAGGCGCTGGACAACCCCGACGGCACCTCGACGTTGTTGCGGAAAAAATCATGAGCGACTATTTATCAGGCAGAAACTCTGTCCGCGAGGCGCTTCTCTCCGGCCAGAAAACCATTAATAAAATTTACCTGTCCAAGCAGGCGCACGGCGCGGCTATCACCGACATAATACGGCTTGCGCGTGAAAAAAAAGTGCCGCTGCACCATGTCCCGCCCGAAAAAATCGATTCTTTTACCGAAGAGAACAGCCAGGGCGTGGTGGCGGAACTTTCATCCGTAACCTACCATGACCTGGACAGTTTATGGGAAATAATAAAAGATAAAGAACGGCCGTTGATAGTGGTTCTCGACGGAATAGAAGACCCGCACAACGCGGGCGCTATCATCCGGAGCGCCGTGGCGCTGGGAGCCGACGGCGTGGTGCTGGGCAAATGGCGTTCCGCGGGCTTGACGGAAACTGTAACAAGAACCTCGGCCGGCGCCAGCGAACATATTCCGATAGCGCGCGTTACGAACATTAGCGATGCCTTAAGAAAACTCAAGGAATACGATGTCTGGATAGCCGGCGCGGAAGCGGGGAACCGGCCGGTCGGCGAAGAAAAATTTTCCTTTCCTCTTGCCGTAGTAATAGGCAGCGAAGGATACGGCATTCATCAACTGGTAAAAAAACAGTGCGACTATCTTGTTTCCATCCCGCAAGCCGGGACTATTTCCTCGTTGAACGCTTCCTGCGCCGCGGCAATAGTTCTGTACGAGATATCAAAGCAGAAGTTCCCGGCTTCATGGAAATAGCACTGAATCTATGCCGTGTATCAACCCGTTCCTGCATTCTATGTCGGCCTCTATCACGTTAGCTTTATTGACGGAAATGCCGTCACAGGCATATATCCCCAGCTTCCCCCCTTCCAGAGTATCCAACCTTCGCATTTCCATAACCTTGCCTATAGAAAGATAACCGGCTACCATGTGGTAACTGGCCACCCTGGCAAGCCATCGTTTATTTGAAAATAACCGCTTCCTGTCCGTGGTATCCAGTTTTGCGAAAGCATCGTTGTCAGGCGCAAAAACAGTCAGCGGCCCCTCGCCGCCCACAACCGACTCAAGGCCGCCCTCCCGCACCGCCATGGCAAAGAGAGAGTAATCGCCTTTCTGGAAAAGAACGTCTTTTATTGTTTTTATTTCTGTAATTATAGAGCCTGTCTTCAAGGAATGTCCCCCCTTTATGGTTTGTAATTTCATTGTATATTATCATTGTTGCCATGTCAATTGACTTGTAAAAAACGATAAAGTATAATTGAATTTAAATACAATGCCGTTTAGTTAAGGTTTTTATCTTCGCCAAATCAGTTTCCTCTCCCCTCCGGGGAGAGGATTAAGGTGAGGGGTGGTTCAATATTCCGACGATTTCCCCCTCATCCTGCCCTTCTCCCCGACGGGGAGAAGGAACGCGAGCTAAAAATATGGATAATATAAATAAAATACTTGTCGTTGAAGATGTTCCCGCCCAGCAAAAACTGATCCAGCGTTACCTGGCTATCAAGGGCTACCGTTCCATACTTGCGGATTCCGGGCGCGAAGCCATCGAAAAAGCAAAGCAACACCGCCCTAACGTCATAATACTTGACCTTTACCTGCCGGATATTGACGGCATAAAGGTCTGCGAAGCATTGCGCAGTAACCGCGCCACATGCGCAATACCTATTATAATGGTTACCGCCCGCGGCGGCGTGTCCGATATAATAAACGGCCTGAAAGCCGGCGCGGATGACTACGTCTGCAAACCCTACAACTACCAGGAACTGCTTGCCCGTATCGAGGCCGTATCCCGCCGGTATGAACCCTCAATAATAAATGACGGCATAATCAAAAATAATTCCCTGCGCATACTCATCAACGAACGTAAGATCACCATAGGGAACAAGCAGATTGACTCCGTAACCCGGAAAGAATTTGATCTTCTGTCCCTGCTTGTTACAAAAAGCCCCCAGATTCTAAGCACGCGCTCATTGCTGGATTCCGTCTGGGGAGACGGCGCCGCCGACAACTATCACACCCTTGATACACATATCTACAACCTGCGTAAAAAACTTGGCCGGACTACCGGAAGAAAAATAGTTTCCGTCTACGGTTTCGGTTACAAGTACGAATAATAACTATAAACGTCATTCGCTATTTGAAGATTATTTGAGTTTTCTTTTGTATGATAATAAGTGAACGGAAGTTTCACCCGGGTTGTCCCGGGAGCGTACTAAAAGTAGGGGGCTTTTAGTCAATTTCGGAGGCAGCCCGGTCTATTTTCTTAAATCAAAAAAGGGGGGGGAAGCATGGGGGGAACAAGTTTAAAGAGAATATGTAGTTCTATTCTCTTTTTTCTTTATTACAATCCAACCATAAAGAAAGCCGACGAGAGGACTTGAACCTCCGACCCGCTGATTACAAATCAGCTGCTCTACCAGCTGAGCTACGTCGGCAGCTACCTTTTTAAAATAACAAAATATAAGAGAGTTGTCAATTGATAAAAAAATACCTGTTGACTATTTCCGTTTTTCTAACCGGCACGCTGATCGCATCGGCGCAAGAAACGCATGCCCCGCCGCAGCCGCCGCCTTCAATGTTTGAAACCGCGCCCGAGCTGACTTTTGTTGCCGAAGACGTTGCCGGCTCAGGGCAGGATTATGACATTGCCTTTTCAACCCCACGGGCCGGCTGCAAACAGTTGCTGGATAAAGCGGAACGGCTCTACCGTGAAGCAGTGCGCCTTTACGAAGAAGGCAAAACCGGCAGAGCTAAAGAATGTTTTAACACAGCCATTGAAACACTACAGCACGCGGATAACGATGCGCACGTGTACTACCAGATGAAAAGCGAGATGGATAACCTTTTCCGCGGCTTGCGATGGCTTGTGCCCGAACATACCGGCGCGGATAATTCATTTGAAAACCAGGAATACACCATACCGATGGCCGTTGAAAACAAGCTGGTAGAAAAATACATGACAATCTTTTCGCATGGCAAACCTTCTATAACAATAAGAAGGGCGCTGGCAGTATCCGGGAAATATCGCAAGATGATTTTAACCATACTAAATGAATACGATTTGCCCCGCGAGCTTGTATACCTGCCGATTATCGAAAGCCTCTACAATGTAAACGATTGCTCTTCCAAGGGAGCGGTCGGCCTATGGCAACTTATGCCGGAACGCGCGCGCGCGCTGGGATTGAAAGTGAACTACTGGATAGACGAGCGCAAAGATCCCGAAAAATCAACCATAGCGGCGGCGCGGTATTTAAAATATCTCCACATTATGTTCGACGACTGGCATCTTGCGCTGGCTGCGTACAACCGCGGCGAATTCGGGCTTGTGCGGGACATCGAGGCGGCCAGGGCTGTCACGATAAACCAGATAAGCAACCGCAAGGCGACACCGGATGAAACCGAGTATTTCGTCCCGCAATTCATCGCATGTACGTTGATATGCGACGAGGCATTTTCTTCAGGGAACGCGCCTGCGCTGGAAGAACCTGAAACCTTTGATGAAGTCATATTAAACGACATCGTTGACATAGGCATAATAGCAACCTGCGCCGGCACGAACTCCTGGCGCATAAGACAGCTTAATCCCGCCCTCAAAAGCTGGTGCACCCCGCCGAACTACCCTGGTTTCAAGCTAAGGATTCCCCGTGGAACGAAAAAGAAATTTCTATCAGCGCTGGCTGCCGTGCCGGACCGCAACCCTTCTCCCGGGTATATAAAATATGTCGTCGGCAAAGGTGAGCGCGTCAACGACATAGCAAAAAAGTTCCAAACCAGCGTCTGGTCAATAAAAAAAGCAAACCGCCTGGTCAACATAAAAAATATCAAAACCGGCGAAACCCTTATGGTGCGTCCCGGCAAAGATTATTTTACTCGTTGATTTACCCGCCTAATTTTGGTATTATCATTCGGATGCTGCAAAAAACAATAACATCCAAAGAAAACGCGCGCCTGAAACACGTCCGCAAACTGCTTGCCGACAAAGATTACCGTTACCAAACTCAAGAATATGTCATAGAAGGGCCGCATGCGCTGGGCCGGATTGCGCAGGTTAACGAGTTGTTTGTGCGCGCCGGCGCCGCATTGCCGCAGGTAAAGGCCGATTCGCTTTATTGCGTTGAAACGCGGGCATTCGGCGCGATAACTTCGACTGAAAACAGCCAGGGCATCGTAGCAACCGCACCGCTGAAGGTTTTCGGCGCGCAACGGATTTCACCCGGCGGACGCTACGTATTGCTTGACAGAATACAGGATCCCGGCAACATGGGCGCAATTATGCGAAGCGCCTGCGCGTTCGGCTATGACGCCATTATAATAACGCCCGGCTGCGTTGACCCGTTTTCCCCCAAAGTAGTGCGCGCCGCCGCAGGTGCGCTTACCGCGATTGACGTTATCCAGCTCAAAAACCAGGCCGAACTTGCGGATTACGACATCATTACCGCAAGCATGGACGGCAAAGACATATCAGATTTCGCGTGGCCTGATCACTTCATAATTGCAATAGGCAGCGAGGCGGCGGGGCTGTCGCCCGAAATACGCGCCATGGCTAAATCCACTGTATCCATACCGATATCAAACGCGATGGAATCCCTTAACGCCGCCGTAGCGGCAGGAATACTTCTATATCTGGCAGCGAGGAATTTATGATAAAAAAAATACGACGTCTAGTGCCTTTCCTTATTTGTATGATTACTATCCCGTGCGCAGCGCTGGAAACTGTAGATGTAATCGAAGAAACGGGCGAAGACACTGAAATATCTTTTTCCACGCACAGCGTGACGGCCGAAGATATTTACGCGATAAAACTTGCGGTAAAACAGGCGCAATTCCTATACGAGGAAGCCCTGATGTATTATGAGCAGGGCAATAAGCGCAGGGCCGGCCTGTCATTTGAAGAAGCGTTAAATATGCTACGCGAAGCGCAAATAGATACCGATACGCAATATATGCTTAAAGACAGCATGGCTAACCTGTTTGCCGATATTGACAAGGCGCTTACAAGCAACCGTGCGACAGGTGAAAGCGCGGCGACTCACTATGAAGTGCTTATTGATACAGGCAACGAGCTGGCGCAAAAATATCTTAAACTCTACACTCAAGGCAAGCCTAAAGAACTGATAACCAAAGCCCTGGAACGTTCCGGGCGCTATCGCGCCATGATACTTGACGTGCTGGCGCAATACGGCCTGCCGCGCGAACTGGTTTACCTGCCGATCGTGGAAAGCCTCTATAATAATAACGACCTCTCCCGGGCAGGGGCGCTTGGTATATGGCAGATAATGCCCGAACGCGCCCGCGCGCTTGGATTAAAAGTAAACCACTGGGTTGATGAACGAAAGGATCCGGAAAAAGCCACCCGCGCCGCCGCGCAATATCTAAAAGAACTCCACACTATGTTTGATGACTGGCACCTGGCGCTGGCCGCATATAACAGGGGCGAATTCGGCCTCGCACGCGATTTAAAATTTTCAAAGGCCACGAACATCGAACAGATGAAAGAACGCCATGCCGTGCCGCGGGAGACGTCTCTATATGTTCCCCAGTTTATCGCATGCACGATAATCGGCGACCATTATAAGGATTACGGCTTTGATGTCACCTTTGATTTGCCAACAGCGCACGACGACGTTGTTATTGATAAAATTATTGACCTCGACGTTATAGCCAAATGCGCAAATACGAATACGGAAACCATCCGCGGGCTTAACCCGTCTTTGCACGCATGGTGCACTCCCTATAACTATCCCAATTTCACGCTCCACCTGCCTGCCGGCACAAAGGACATGTTTCTTGCCAAAATAGCGGAAGTAAAAGATCTTAACCCCTCAAATGGCGTTATACGCTACAAAGTGGTTAAAGGTGATTACCTGGGCAAGATAGCAAAAAAATTCGGCACATCCGTTTCTTCAATAATGGAAGATAATCGCGTTAAAAATGCAAAAGCCCTGCGCATAGGCCAGACACTTATGATACGCCCCGGCCGGAAATATGCCGCCAAACAGGGAAAAAACTGACCGCGCCTTCTTTTTCTGTTTTGGCATTGACTTTTGAAGTGTTTTAGTATATAATTAACAAATCTGATTTTTTTCCTTTGTCATAAAGTAACCGTTTTATGGTTACTTTATATTGTTCTTTTATTGTCTTTTTTTACTGTTTTCCGTCTAAGGGGGTGTGGCAGAGCGGCCTATTGCACCAGACTGTAAATCTGGCGGGCTTACGCCCTTCGGTGGTTCAAATCCATCCGCCCCCATTTTAAAGGCGGTACAAAGACAGTACAGAGTACATAGTACACAGTACATAGTAAAAACAGATTTTTTACCTCGCACTATGTACTCTGTACTGTGTACTATGTACTGCCTTATCGCGGGAGTAGCACAATGGTAGTGCTCCAGCCTTCCAAGCTGGCCACGCGGGTTCGATTCCCGTCTCCCGCTTTTAGAGACAGTACATAGTACACAGTACAGAGTACATAGATAAAGGCAAAATACTTTTTTTTACTATGTACTCTGTACTGTGTACTATGTACCGCCTTTAACGCCCGGATAGCTCAGTTGGCAGAGCACTTCCTTGGTAAGGAAGAGGTCGGCAGTTCGATCCTGCTTCCGGGCTTTGTTTTCCTATATTATTACTGGTTTAAACGGAGGATAATTATGTCTAAAGCGAA
>Ga0156557_1093_pt1 | contig 29834 bp, 20 predicted proteins | sample RifOxyB2_FD_111952 | JGI IMG/M metagenome (GOLD analysis project Ga0156557, IMG submission 111952) | Elusimicrobia bacterium RIFOXYB2_FULL_50_12
CAAAATTCTCATAATATAATCTTGATGCAGAGAACGCCTTCATGCATGGTGTAAAAAATAATACAAAAAGTGATACTACTGAGATAAAAATTCGCTTCATTTTATTTGAGGGGCGTTGTCAAAAGATATTGAGCCGAAGTTAGAACTTCACGCCGAGTCCTGACTACATGGGGACGTTGTAAACTAATAAACTTTTGACGTGTCTCTTTAGCAGTTTGAGGTCATTGCGAGCGTAGCGAAGCAATCTCGACGTTGCTTCTGATGAAAAGCGAGATTGCCGCGCCCTTTGGGCTCGCAATGACGACGACAACCTCAAAATGCCAAAGAGACACAAAAAAAATCTTACCACAGGACTTCGTAATGCCTGGCGATAATCTGCCTGAACTCTTCCGATATTCTGTGCCAGTCAAGCACGTCAACGCGGAACGGAATATCCGACTCCTCAAATTCTTCTTTTGCCCCGGCAAGGGCACGGGCGTCAAGCTTCGCGGCTCCCACGATAACAATGTCCAGGTCGGAATACGGCTTTGCGTTCCCGCCTGCCCGCGAACCGAATACCCTGGCTTCCGCACCGGGAAAATACCTGCGCAGTATTTGCTTAACAACCTCAAGGTCATGCGCCGGCGCGTTAATCATTCCTTGCTTCCAGCGCAACCACCAGGCGTTTCGCGACATCAAGTGAATTCACCGCCCTGTGTAACCCGCTTAAATCCAACGCCATACAACACCTCCTGCTCGAAATTTAAAATTTCAATCCAAGGCCGGCGGTGTAGCTGAGGTCTGAATTGATGAGGACGCCGCCAAGTTGCAGGTACGTAAGTGGAAACAGGCTTAAATTTATGCCGGCCTCCAGACGATAAGCGCTTGCGGAGCCTTTCATTCCTGCCTGCGGCAGGGAAATGGAGCTGTCCGGCTCAACCGAGGTCGAATCGAATCCTATTCCGACGTAAGGGTCAACCACCGGTATATTAAACGAAGCTACTGCCCCGACGCTGATAGTGGTTGCATTGAATTTATTTGCATCGGCATTTACGTTAAGCATACTGTATATTCCCTGCACCGATAACGACGGCATAAGCGGCAGGCTGCCTTTTAAAATGCCGTAGCGGCCGCCGACGCCGATAAGATTGGAACCGGCATAACCCATGTAACGCGCAAGAAGGTCAATCTTTGCCGGCAACCCGATTTCCGCCTGGAGCGCGGGAAACATAAATGTATCTATACCGGCTGCCTTAACTATCTCGTTATCCGATCTTACCTTCTTTGCAGGCACATGTATGCCTATATCAAAACCGGGGAAACCCAAAGTCTTGCCCTGGTGAAACGTTCCGCCGCCAAGCACCGCGCCCAGGTCTTTTGCGAAATTGTCAAGATACTGTTGGGCTACTTCGGTCGCGGCGCCGGCAACCTTATTATTGAACTCGTCAAAAGGGTTGGCCGCAAATACCGTAGCCGTAATTTCCATCAAAACCACCGCTAAAACTAATGCCTTTTTCATATTCGCCTTCCTTTTTTATTACTCTGCGGAAAGATTGATTCCACAGACATATTAGACTTAATTTATATTGTATTTACAATGTATTTATTAAAAATTATTCCAAGTTGCGGCTGATTGTGGGCAAACTATTAACAAGCTTATCCACAGTATTCACAATGCCTTTTCCCAAATTATCCTGATTCCCTCCAAAGTTAACTCACTAACTATGGCTTTCACCTCCTTTATTTCGGTGGTAATAAGGTTTGCCAGGCCGCCCGTAGCTATAACATGGGGGCTTGAGTGCATCTCATTTTTCACTTTTCTTAAAATCTCGCGTATAAGCCCCACGTAGCCGAAATAAATGCCGGACTGCATACTTTGTATCGTTGATCTTCCAATAACTTTAGGTGGCCTGATTATATCTATCATAGGAAGTTTTGCGGTGCGTTTTGCCAGCGATTCGGCGGCGATCATCGGCCCCGGCACTATCACCCCGCCGATATACTCCCCCTTTTTGTTTATGCAGTCGAATGTTGTGGCGGTGCCGAAATCAATGACAATCGCGGGCGCGCCGAACAACGCGCTTGCGGCAACCGCATTGGCTATCCGGTCGGCGCCCACTTCCTCCGGGTTATCGTAAAGTATGGTAATCGGCAACTTTTCCCGCACGCTGACGAAAAACGCCTTGCGCCGGAAATAAATGCGGCTCATTTCCTCGAACGAAAAATTGAGCGCCGGCACGACGCTTGCCACCGCGACGGCCTTAATGTCGGCGTACTCGATAAGCGCATAATGGAAAAGGTCCAATATCTTGGTGCCGTACTCGTCGCCGGTCTTTGTTTTATCGGTGGCGAGCCGCCATATCTTGAGCGGCCCGGCCTGCGTGCGGCCACCCTCTATCTTAAAAATACCGATAGTGATGTTTGTGTTGCCTATGTCAATCGCAAGAAGCATTCGTTATTTCCTCTCGAAAATGTTATTACCCATGCTGTCAACTGCCACAATAAGCGGAAAATCCATAACCTCGAGCCTGAATATGGCCTCGGGGCCAAGGTCTTCAAACGCAACCGGCCCGGCCCGGCGCACCTTGCGCGATAAAAGCGCACCGGCGCCTCCGGTGGCGACAAGGTAGAGCGAATGATATTTTTGCAGCGCCGCGATAACCGCCGCAGAACGCGTTCCCTTGCCTATGGTCGCCTTTACGCCCTGCTCCAGCATAAGCGGCGTATATGGGTCCATCCGCGAAGACGTGGTGGGGCCGCAGGAACCGATAACCTCGCCCGGCCTGGGCGGCGTTGGCCCGCAATAATATAATACGGAATTCTTAACCGGAAACGGCAACGGTTTTCCTTCAGCTATCAACATCGCCATACGCTGATGCGCCGCATCGCGCGCTGTATAAATTGTGCCGGAAAGCAGAATGCGCTCTCCAGCTTTTATTTCGCTGACAGAGGATATAAGCTGATCGGTTGTAAGCGATAAAACCATTACAACACCTCGCTTAACCGGCGGCAGGAATGGCACTGCATACTGACCGCAACGGGCAACGATGCGATATGGCATGGCGCCGGCTCTATGTGAACGCCAAGCGCGCTAAGCGTTCCGCCCAGCCCCATGGGTCCTATGCCAGTACTATTAATATCCGCAAGCAGCTCTTTTTCCTTTTGGCCGTAAACGGGGTGCGCGCTTCCCACCTGGCGCAGAAGCGCCTTTTTCGCAAGCAGCGGCACGGACGAAAAACTTCCGCCGATGCCGATGCCCACAATCAGCGGCGGACAGGCATTTATGCCTTTCTCCTTAACGGTACGAAGCACGAATTCCTTTACCGCCGGCCAGCCCGCGCCGGGCGCAAGCATGACAAGCGCGCTTGCATTTTCGCTGCCGCCGCCCTTGGGCAGCACGGTGATCTCCAGCCTGTCGCCGTCAACGATCTCGGTATAAATAAGCGCCGGCGTATTGTCGCCGGTATTCTTGCGTTCCAGCGGATCTGCAACGATAGACTTTCTAAGATACCCGTCCCTGTAGCCTGCCGCAACGCCTGCCTGTATGGCCTCGTTAAGATTTCCGCCGGTAATATGAACATCCTGCCCGATTTTTAAAAATATCTCCACCAGCCCCGTATCCTGGCAAAGCGCAATCTCTTTCTGCCCCGCAATACGCGCATTCTCCAATATCTCGTTTAACACCCCCCGCCCCGTTTCGGACACCTCGCGCTTACCACCCTTCTCCAACGCCTGCCACACATCCCCCGGCAAAAAATAATTCACCTGCCTGCACAACCGCGCAACAACAGCCGTAATCCTGCTTTTGGGGACGTTGTTTCTCACTATGCATAACTCCGTTTATCTTTGGGGACGTTGTTTCTCACTATGCATAACTCCGGGTTCAAGCCGGGCTATTGCCCTTATTATGCTTGAGGTATTCACGCCGGTATGCCGTGCTATCTCCGCGGCGCTTGCGCCCAATTCTTCGCGGCAACGGAATGCTATCAGTGAACGCACGCGGCTTACGTTTGCCCTGCGGCTGCCGCTCCTGAGTTCGGCAATACTTATTTTATTCTTAAGGCACTCCTCGTTCAATATCTTATCAATCGTCAATCCGGCGTTTCTGAACTTCAACTGGCGCATCTGCCGCGCCTCTGTTTCTTTCAATATACTGTTTACGAAATCGCCGCCGCCAAGTATTCGCTCGTCGTATTCTTCGCGCTGTTGCCTGCGGCGCATGGCCATTACCTTTGACCAACCGCCCTGGCTGCGAACAAGGCCGCCGCCGCTCAATTCGGCAATGCGCCCCTGGGCGAATCCTTCCTCAATATATTTGCTATAAGCTTCTTTTGCGGATTTCTCCCGCTCGCTAAACTGCCTTAAAATGTATGCTCTATCCGTCCATGGATTGATGCGTACGCCCACTATTGCACTATGCCCGCTCCATTGGTAGTGATCAAGTTCCGCCAACGTTTTTATTATTCCCGCTCGCACAGGATTTAAATGTATATAACGAACAAGAACTGTAAGGTAGGAGTCTTCATCGCAAAGAATGGATTTGTAACGGTTTTCGAAGAGATGGCCGCTGCGCTCGTGACGGCGGTTGTAGTATTGGGAGTACCACGTAAGCAGCTTGCGCATGATGCCGGAGATGCCGCCCTGCCCGCTTTTTAAAAGAATGTGGGCGTGATTGTTCATCAATGCCCATGCATAAACCGAGGCCTTGCTATTAAGAACGTTCGTGCCAAGGCGCTTAAGAAACAGCGACTTGTCCTGGTCATCTTTAAATATTTCAGATTTATTTATACCGCGCACCATTATGTGGTGCAGCGCCCCGGGAGCATCCAACCTGGCTTTTCGTGGCATGGCTTATTATACCGATTTGGTCATTCACTGTCAAGAGTTATGCATAGTGAGAAACAACGTCCCCAAAGTTTTATTTTACCTGCAATCTGGAGGGGGGTGATGGGGTTGTCTGGTTTGAGTTATCTGTTACCAGCAAATTAAATTGCCTTGAAGCCGTATTGGCCGGCGCGGTCGAATCTATTACTTCCATGGTAAACGGGAAGCTGCCAGACTCTCTCGGTATACCTGTGATGTTTCCGCTTGTGCCGTTCAATATTAAATCTTCGGGAAGCCGGCCGGATGTTATGCTCATGCTGTATGGCGCCGTTCCACCTTGCACCGTGATAGTTGAACTATATATGCTGTTCAATACCGCATTTGGCAGCGAGCTGCCGATGACTAACGGAAGGGGCTGGTTGTTTAACAAAGCAAAATAAGTGGGGCCTATTGGCTGATCGTCCATGATAAAATCATCTATGACATAAGATGTATCAAGCCCGGCCTCGCTGACGAAATCCTGATTACCTCCGAAAAAGAATTTATTGTATGAATAGTCTTGCCCGCCCTCTATAACCCAGCCGTCGGTCTTTGTAAGAACTTTTCTAACCGTTCCGGTGGAATCATACAACCATACTTCGGTAACCGCATCACTATTACCCGGAGTTCCAACCGTTTGGTGAACCTCAAGCGCAAACCACTCATTATTGTCTATAAATCTTTTAATTCCGCTCAGGGCGCCGTTGCCTGTGCACGGATAGGCTTCGTATAGAAGGGAACTGTCATCCTCTACGGAATTTACCCTGTAGCCGTAGGTAAATATCATGTCATAATTATATGAACTACCGGTTTTCCAGGTATTTAGAATATGCGATGGCCCGTATTCATCCCTTGCCGCCGCATTAAAAGGTGTGGAAATATTCAAAAAACCGCAATCGTAGGTGTTAAATTTATAATATCCGAAATAAATAAATTGGCCGTTGCCATCCCTCGGGAAATGATTGGTCGGGAATTTTGCAAAATAAAAATAATAAAAATCTCTATACCCTGAGTCTTTGGTTCCACTCAAGGCATAAGCGTTTGCCACCCCGCGCTCATTTGAACCAAAATACAGGCCGAATCTAGACGGCCCCTTTCTTACAGAGGTTATATTTTGCGACAGATCCAGCATTAATGATTTGCCCGCGCCGCGCCAGACTTTATCCGTGCCGTGGTCGGCTATCCAGTTGGTCGTTGAAGCTGCCAGCGACCAATAATCATACATATCCCACATTGATTGACTACCGTCTAATTTGAGCGGCATATGCGATTTATCGTAATCAACACCCCTTATGACCACGCCTTTCCAATCCTGCAACTCGTCGAAAGTTTCCGCGATATCAAAATTTGATTCCAGCGTCTCCTGCCAACCCTCCGCTAAAGCAGCAGGACTCAATTGGATTATAAACATAAACAACAAAACAGCCACCGCCGTATAACTTTGGGGACGTTGTTTCTCACTATGCATAACTCTTGTTTGTGTTCGAATAGGAATGGTACGGCCATGGATACAATCGGCATGGCTTTTTGTATAATTAGTGTACACTTTTATTGTTGCGCGCAGGTAGTTATGCATAGTGAGAAACAACGTCCCCAAAGTTGTTAAGCTTTTTTTATGAGGTTTTTTTTCATCATCATTGTGGTTATGGCGCGGCTGCGGGTGATTAGTTGTTTTGCGTTGTGGTAGAGTGACAGGCGGGAGAGTTTTTTGCCGGCTATTTTTTGTTCTATGGCTTTAATGCCGACTGCGGCGGCGACGCGGGGGGCGACGTCGGGGTCGTCCATGGCAGGCAGTATGCGGTCCGGCGACAGTTGGCTTGACTTGATGCATTTTGAAAGCTCTACGGCCGCGGTAATGCACATATCGTCGGTAATCGTCTGCGCGCGCACGTCAAGCGTGCCGCGGAACACGCCGGGAAACCCGAGCGAATTGTTAACCTGGTTTGGAAAATCGCTCCTGCCGGTGGCAACTACCAGGGCGCCGGCTTCCTTTGCTTCCCACGGCCATATCTCAGGCACCGGGTTGGCGCAGGCAAATACGATAGCCTTTGGCGCCATCGCCTTAATCCATTCCCCGCGAATGATGCCGGGGCCGGGCGTTGAGAGGGCTATAACAACATCCGCGCCACAGAGGGCGTCCGGGATAGCGCCCTCAATGCCTTCCCTGTTCGTTTTAACGCACATATCCCACTTTTCGGGATGAGTATTTTTAAGTTCCGTCCGGCCGCGGTGCAGGGTGCCGCGGGAATCGGTCATTATTATATTGCCCGGGTTTGCGCCGTAGGACATAAGAAGGCGCGCTATGCAAATGTTTGCCGCGCCCGCGCCGACCAGCGTTATCCTTGCGCGCGATATGCTTTTTTTAGCGATTTTTAACGCGTTAATCAGGCCGGCAAGCGTTACAAGCGCGGTTCCCTGCTGGTCGTCGTGCCAGACGGGGATTGAACATTCGGAGCGAAGACGGTTTAAAACCGGGAAACATTTCGGCTGTTCGATGTCCTCAAGGTTTATGCCGCCGAACGACGGTTGCAACACCTTTACCGTCGAAATTATCGTCTCCATATCTTTTGTGCCAAGGCACAGGGGAAAAGCGTCAACGCCGCCAAGGTATTTAAAAAGGAGCGCCTTGCCTTCCATCACGGGCAACCCGGCCTCGGGGCCTATGTCGCCAAGCCCCAGCACGCGGGTGCCGTCGGAAACTATGGCTACGCTGTTCCACTTGTTTGTATACTCATACACAAGTTCCGGCGTTTGCCGTATATCCTTGCATACCGCCGCAACGCCGGGAGTATACCACAGGGCGAAATCGTTAAAATCCTTTATCCGGCATTTGGGGACAATCTCTATCTTGCCGCGGTATATCGGATGGTATTTGCGCGAAAGCCTCGAAGGCTCCTCGGCCATGCGTAACAGTTTTTTTTCATCTTTCATAGCTTTAGCCTCTTGTAAATAAAAAATAGAACAGGGGCGCGCCTGTTCCGGGAATCAACCTTAAAATTATGCTTTTACTTCGGAAAACTCTTTGAGAAACAAGCCCACTACCACCGGGTCAAAGCGCGTTTCCTGTCCGAGTTTTATCATCTGGCGCACCCGGTCCTCGGCAAAACCGCTCATGCGCATTTCATCCACGGCCTCGGAAACGGACACTATGCGGGCGCCCAGAGGTATATTCTCGCCCGCAAGCCCGTCGGGAAAACCCGTGCCGTCATAGTTCTCGTGGTGATGACGGATAATTACGGATGCGCCTTTAAGCAGGTTTATATTTTTAATAAGGTCGGCTCCCAGCCTTGGGTGATTCATCTCGGGGCTCTTGTCGCGCCCCGTGATTATCCCCTCGCTTACCGAGAGATCGTCCTGTATGTGAATAAGCCCGATGTCATGCAAAAGCGCGCCGTAATAAAGATCCTTGTACGGCTGGCCTTCCAGCCCCATCTGCCGGCCGATGGCTGTAGCAAGCTGAGCCACGCGCCAGGAATGCCCCGTCAGCCTCCTGTCCCGCGACTCGATGGCGGTAATAAGTATTTCAAAAATATTGACGAAGAAATTCCGCTGGTCGTCCACGGTGCGCGCATTGTTTATGCTTACCGCGGCAAATGACGCAAGGCTTTCAAGAATCTCCTGGTCTGCCGCTGAAAATCCGGAACGGCCTTTCTTATTTAACACTTCAACTATGCCGACCAACTCGTTTTCTATGAACATCGGCACACATATAAGCGAACGCGTCTTAAAACCTGATTCCTTGTCCAGTTGCCCGGTGAACCGCGGGTCGTTGGCTGCATCGTTTACGATAATCGGCTTTTTCTCCTGCGCCACAATTCCGGCTATGCCCTGGCCAACTTTTACCTTCATCTTCTGGATAACGCCGCCTTTTTCGCCGGTCGCTATCTTGAAAGACAACGTTTCCTTATCCTCGTCAAGCAGCATGATTGAGGACGCCTCGGCGTCCAGAAGCTTTTCGGCAACCGCGTCTATGCGTTTTAACAACGCGTCAACATCCATTATGGAAGACAGGCCCTTGGCGATTTCAAAAACTTCTTTCAACTTTTCCGCTGAAACATTACTCTTTTCCATCGTATCCCCTATTGCGCCGACGCCAGAATCTCTTCGACGCTGGTAATCCCCATGGTCACTTTAACCAACCCGTCTTCAAGCAATGTGCGCATACCGTTGCGCCGGGCAAGCTCGCGCACGGGGCCTGCCGCGATTTCCTTTAAAATAAGCGAGCGCAGCTGGTCGTCCATCGTCATAAGTTCGTGGATGCCGGCGCGGCCCTTGTAGCCCGTTCCGCTGCACGTATCGCACCCCCGCCCCCTGTAAAACACCGCTTTTGACGTGTCTATATTATATTTATGGAAAAAATCCAGGTATTCCGCGCTAAGCTCCACCTTTTGCCGGCACTCCGGGCATACCCTTCTTATAAGCCGCTGGGCAAGTATGCACTCAATCGAAGAGGAGATAAGAAAACTGGGTATCCCCATCTCGTGCAGGCGCGCCACCGCCGACGGGGCGTCGTTTGTATGAATAGTGGAGAATACCAGGTGTCCGGTCATGGCCGCTTCCATGGCAATCTGCGCGGTTTCCTTGTCTCGTATTTCACCCACCATGATAACGTCCGGATCCTGCCGCAGGAATGAGCGCAGGGCGGCGGCAAAATCAAAACCTATGTCCTGCACCACGTTTACCTGTATGATGCCGGCAAGGTTGTATTCCACGGGATTTTCCGCGGTCAGAATTTTAGTATCGGGCGAATTGATGGAGTTAAGCGCAGCATATAACGTGGTGGATTTGCCGGATCCCGTAGGGCCGCAGACAAGTATCAGGCCGTAAGGTTTGGTAAGCGAATTTTTAAATTTTTCCATGGTGTCCGTCAGGAATCCCATTTTATCCATGTCAACACGGACAGAAGCGCGATCCAGCACGCGCATGACACAGGATTCGCCGAACACCGTCGGCACGACATTTACGCGAAACTCTACCGGGTTGCCCTTTGCCATAACCTGGATGCGGCCGTCCTGCGGCCGCCGGCGCTCGGTAATATCCATCTGTTCCGTCATGATTTTCAATTTTGCTATTACCGCGTTGCGGAAGGAGAAAGGAACCTGGAAGGGCGCTTCGCGGAGCGAACCGTCTATGCGGTAGCGAACGATAAGGTTTTTCTCAAACGGCTCTATATGTATGTCCGAAGCTTTCTGCTGAAGCGCGCCCAGGATAATGGCGTTGACAAGCCGTTCGACTTCCGGGGCAGTGGCGTCAACTTCCGTAACGTCAACCTTAAGCTCTTCTTTCTGAAGGGTAAGCTCCTCGGCGGAATCTTCCTTCAATATACCGATAATCTGGTCAAGTTTTACCGAAGATGCAAGGCCGTACGCCTTGTCCAGCACCTTGTTAATATCCTCGGGCAACGCAAGGTATGGCTGCACTTCAAAATTGGTGCGAAGCTGTATGTCCTCGATAACAAAAAAATCGCGCGGGTCGGACATGGCCACGAAAAGGATGTTTTCCTCTTTTACGAACGGGACTGCTCGGTGACGCCTGGCCGCCGCCTCGGGTATGGCCTTCACGGTCTCAGGGTCAATCTCAATCTCGTCGAGGTTGACGGCCTTGACGCCCCATTCCTGGGAAAGCGTGCGCAACAGGTCCACCCGGCTTAACATATTAAGCCGGACAACCAGCGATTGCAGCGGTTCGCCGGTTTTCTTGGATTCTTCCAACGCCTGTTGCAACTGTTCTTCCGACAACAGTTTGTTGTCCTGGAGAATTTCTTTAACTGTTTTTCTTCGCACGGAGCCTTTTGAACTCATTTAATCATTCCTCGCGCGTCAATCGCGGCGCGCCTGTTTCATGAGAGCATTTATAAGATCAACCAGCGGCACAAGCAATTTGTCGGTTTTTCTTATTACGATACCCTGGAACGGAGAAGCGCTTGAACGTTCCCGCACTTCCCTTGTTATGCGCAGTAAAGGCATGACCAGGTGTCGCAGGGTAATATAAAGAATGGCAATGCTTAAGGAGAGTATCAACAGGACGTTGATAATTGCAATAAAGGAGTATGCGGCTATAAACTGGGATACGTTCTGGGTACTGCCTGCAGGATTTATTCCGTAATTATTAAAACCGGTTTTACGCATCAAAAACAACAAGCCTGCATATAATACGCCTGAACTAAGTATGATTGTAATGAAAGCCGGTGTCAGCGTTTTCATGAACATCGAAGCGATGATTTCACGTTCGCCGGCGGACAGTCGGACGGGTTTTCTTTTTTCGGCAGCCATATTGCTAAAATAGCGCGTTATTACTCTCCATGTCGAAAAGATGGATTTTATTTATGTTTATTACAAGTTCCATCACCTGGTTTGATTTTGCCTGGTTATGCGCATCCACTTTGCATACGAGTGTATTGTTGCCGGTGTTAAGATGCAGGAAAATCTCGCTGCCCAGCGGCTCCACCACTTCTACGGTGGCGCTGAAAACACTGCCGTTTTTTGGCCCGAGAGAGTAAAACAGCTTATCATAAATATCTTCCGGTCTCACGCCCAGAACAACCTTGCACCCGGCGTAAGCGGCAGTTTTTTCCTTCAAGGAATCCGGCAACTTAAGCTCGAACATGCCTTCGTTCAAATAAACACCTTCATCCCGTTTTACAACCTCCACCTCGAAAAAATTCATCGGGGGGCTGCCGATAAAACCGGCCACGAACTTATTGCAGGGCTTATCGTAGAGGCTTAAAGGGCCGTCCACCTGCTGGATCAGGCCGTCCTTCATTATACATATCTTATCGCCCATGGTCATGGCCTCGGTCTGGTCATGGGTTACGTAAATAATCGTGCTTTGCAGGCGCTCGTGCAATTTTTTTAACTCGGCGCGCATCTGAACGCGCAGTTTCGCGTCAAGGTTTGAAAGCGGTTCGTCGAAAAGAAATACTTTCGGTTTTCTTACGATAGCGCGCCCCACCGCCACGCGCTGGCGCTGCCCGCCGGACAACTGCTTGGGCTTGCGGTCAAGAAGATGGCCTATGTTAAGTATCTCCGCGGCTTCCTTTACCCGTACGTCTATCTCTTTTTTGCTGTAACCCCGGAGTTTAAGACCGAACCCCATATTATCATATACCGTCATGTGGGGATAGAGCGCATAATTCTGGAACACCATTGCGATGTCCCGGTCTTTCGGCGGCAAATCGTTAACCTTGCGTTCACCTATAAAAATCTCGCCAGCGCTTAGTTCTTCCAACCCCGCGACCATGCGCAGCGTAGTAGTTTTGCCGCAACCGCTTGGCCCGACAAGAATACAGAACTCACGGTCCGCAACCTCGAGATTAAAATCTTTGACAACTTCCACATCTCCAAATTTTTTAAAAACGTTCTTGAGCAGTACCCGGGCCATCTAATTGACCTCCATAACAAGGCAAAAATATGAATTAGCTTCAATGCCGTTTAGTTACAATTTTTATATTCACCAAATCAGTTTCCTCTCCCCGGAGGGGAGAGGATTAAGGTGAGGGGTGGTTCAATACTCCGACGACTTCCCCCTCATCCTATCCTTCTCCCCGCCGGGGAGAAGGAACTCGTGTTCTTTAGAGCAAAAGCCTTAGCCAAACGGCATCAGATTAGAATTAGCTTGAAAATTATATCCTTTTTGGTTGCGTATGTCAAGGCGCGGCCCCGGCGCCCGGCAGGCTGTTGAACTCAAGGATTCCGTTACGGCCGGACGCCTTAACACGATACAGGGCATGGTCCGCGGCAGAAAGAAGTTCGTCGCATGATTTGCCGTCGGCGGGATAATGGCTTATACCAATACTTATCGTAACCTTGAACGCGGTTTCCTGCGCGGAGAACTCGTGCCTTGAAACCGCTCGTTTTATGTCCGAAGCGATTTCCCGCGCCTCATATGGCGTTACCATATGCAACAGGACGATAAACTCTTCGCCGCCATAGCGCCCAAGCAGGTCGCCCGGCCGCGTGTACCTGGCAAATAACTTGGCAAGCGCGCGCAGCACTTCGTCGCCGGCCAGGTGGCCGTACGTATCATTGACCCTTTTGAAATGGTCAATGTCCATCATAAAAAGCGAAAATGACGATTTGTAACGCTCCGCGCGTTTTATTTCCGTCTCAAACCGCTCGATAAAATAGCCCCGGCGATACAATCCGGTAAGGCTGTCGTTGCGCGAACGCTCCTTTACCTCGGTAAATAACTTTGTGCGGATAAGCCCCAGCGCTATCTGCGGCAAAAATATGGAACCCTCTTCGATCTGGCGCAGGGCGGCCACAGGCTCGGTAACCAGGAAAATTGAGGCAAGCAGCGCCTTATCAATGCGCACGGGCCAGAAAACCATGGCATTTTTATCCAGCCATTCGGGCGGCGGCATCAGCAACGGCTCTTTTTCCGTGGACAAGTACTTATGGTTGCGCACAAACTCCATCCACCTGTCCTTCTCATCCGGGCGCGAAAGTTGCAATGATTTCCAGTTTCCTTTTTCCCACGAAAAAATAGCGACCGATTCAACGCCGGGCCGGCGCAGGAGTATACGTTGCAACTTCTCGAGAACCTCTTCGCTATCCACATGCTCGACAAGCTCCCGGCCCAGCACGTACAGGTTGCTGATGCGTTCTATCTCCTGTTCGAATGATTGAAGCTCGATCTTTATCGTGTCAACCTGCTCCTGCAAAACGGCGAGTTCCCTGCTCAGCGGTTCATAATGCCGCATAAATTCTTCTTTTTCAAACACTCTCTGGCGCTGGAAATAAAACGGAATAATGGCCGCCGCCATAAACATGAACCCCGACCCCACAACGGCGCCGGTCCACTGGTGCGAGATGGTAAACAACAAAAGCGCCAGCCCCGTGGCGTTAAACAGCGCCACGGCCGGTGGAAACGTGTAGCCTATGTAAAGGCCGAATGGCAGCAACACCGGTATTAGCGCCATTCGGTACAAATCATCTGGCAATAACCTGTAGACGAAAATAAAAATCCCGAGCAACAAGGGCGTAATCACATACCTGACAATGATTTTTTTCATTGCGTACCGCCGTCGCTATAACCCAGCTCGACGCGGTTACGGCCGCCCGTTTTTGCCCGGTAAAGCGCTTCGTCGGCAATTTTTATCAATTCGTTTTCCCGCGTTATGCCGCCCGATAATTTCGCAAGCCCGATGCTTACCGTAACGCGAACCTGCACCGGCTTGAAGCTTTCAACCGGCAGGTAGAATCTTTCCGCCTCGACATTAAGACGGATACCGTCGCACACATTGTATGCCTCGCGCATATCGGTTTGCAGCATTATTATGCCGAATTCCTCGCCTCCGTAACGGCATACAAAATCCGTTTCGCGCAGGCGGTGGCGCAACAGGTCGGCCAGTTGCCGCAGGATCGCATCGCCCGCAATATGGCCATAGGTATCGTTGAAATCCTTAAAATGATCTATGTCCAGTATGGCCACCGTCAACGGCAGCCGGTGGCGCTGCGAACGGAGCATTTCTTCCTGCAACCGATCCTTGAAATAGCCCTGTACGTAAAGGCCTGTCAGACCGTCGGTAATGGCAAGCTCCTGGGTATGTTTGTACAAAACGCAGTTATTCAATGCAAGCGATGCTATGCCCCCTATGATGGACAACAGGCGCAAATCACCTTCGTCAAAAACGTTGGGCTGCTGCGACATTCCCTCAAGTATGCCCCAGAACGAATTATTAACTTCCAGCGGTATGGCTATCATGGAAGCATACCTCTGGCGCTCCACGTGAAACCGGTTATCCACGGACAGATCGCTTATTATAAGCGGCAACTTCTGCTTCTTTATGTATTGAGCTACTACGTCGCCATGGGTGCTTTTTTTGACTTTCCACACGCCGCGTCCTATGAATTTTGAGGCCGTATCGGCTATAAGCGGAATAACTTTATCCTCGGCAAGCGTGGATGAAAAATCACGCACCATCCGGCCCAGGGAGCGGTAATCCATTATCCGGCGTTCAAGCGTTGATTTACGTTTGCTCATTTCGTTTAGCGCCGAGTCCAGCAATGCCCTCCTGGTTTCAAGCACTTCCTCGTTTTCGCGCATCCGGTTTTGGCCGTCAATGTATGACTTCTGGTAACGCCTCACTGCCATGATCATGGCCCACAACCATAGTACTTCAAGGAAATATATCAGCGGGAATGCCTGCACGCGCGTCAACGTGAAAGAAAGAAAACCTATGAGCGTAAGCAGGCTCAAAAGTATGCCGCCGTACAAAAAACCGGAAAAAAGATAAAGTGGTATTAAAAGGATGGCGCTTAAAGGGAATATTAATATTCCCGGGTAGGGCGATCTTATCATTCCATAAAGCCAGGCAAGGAAACCGAATCCCGCCAATGCTGGAATTATGGTGCTTTGCGCTATTTCTCTGACGAACTGTTCTTTGATTTCCGGCTGTTCCATGGAACCCCGCGCAACTTATTAAGTGGGAGATTATTGTTCGTAAGTATAACCTACTTATGCGAGGTTTTCAAGCAGTTATTTCCTGGCCAGGGAGACTACCGATTCAACGTGGAAGGTATGAGGGAACATGTCAACACACAGCGCATGGCCGGCAACGTACGGCGATTGGGCCGTTATGTCTTTTATATCCCGCGCCAGGGTGGCTGGATTGCAGGAAACGTAAATAATTTTTTCCGGAAGCGTTTTAGCTATGAAAGAAATAACTTTTGACGAAAGCCCGCCGCGGGGCGGATCAACTATCATGGCGTTAAACGAGGGTATGTCGCCGTGCTTTATCCATTTTTCCACCGAACCCGCGACGAACGAACAGTTGGCGCCGGCATTCTTATCCCTGTTTCTGTTGGCATCGTTTACGGCATCCGCAACCTGCTCCACGCCGATAACTTCCTTAACGTAAGGCGCAACCACAATGCCTATGGTGCCGGTGCCGCAATAAAGATCCAGAACCACATCATCTTTTTTCCATCCGCCGGCCTGCAAAACAGCGTCGTATAACAACTCCGCTCCCCGCGTGTTTGTCTGGAAAAACGAAAACGGAGATATGTCGAAACGGTATTCCTTCCGCCCGACGTTAAGCCGTTCTTCGATCATTTCGGCGCCGTGAAGCAGCGTAAGACAATCACAGGCCACGGCATCGGACATCCTGCCGTTTTGAGTATGGTAGAGCGAGGAAACTTTTCCTTTTACAACATCTATCAACGGTTGAAAAAAACCGCCAGAAAGAGAAGGAGCGCTGTTGGTTACCAGGTTGACGAGCAACTGGCCGGTATTTTTTGCCTTGCGCAGCACAAGGTGGCGATAAAAACCTTCGTGCGTCTTTTTATCGTACACCCCAAGCCCTGACTGGCGCGCAAAATTTAAAACCTGTCCGACAACCGCCGTGAAATCTTCATCGCATATAAAGCACGGAGGCACTGAAATATAGCGGTCAAAAGCGCCTTTCTTATGCAGCCCCAGGCCGGCGCCGCCGTCATTTTCCTTAAAAAAGCTGAACTCCATCTTATTGCGGTAACCCCACACATCCGGGCTTGCGACAAGCGGATTAACTGTAATGCCAAGCGGTGAAATCAGCTCACGGACATACGCCTCTTTTATCGGTAACTGATCCGTGTAATCTGCATGTTGAAAGGAACACCCCCCGCAGGCGCCATACGAAGGACACCGCGCCCCTATACGCCGGGGCGAAGGCGTAACAACCGTATTTAATACCGCTTCCTTGAACGTTTTCTTATTGCGCGTTACGGTTACGTCAACCACCTCGCCGGAAAGCGCGCCGTCGACAAAAGTGGCGATCCCATCAGCCCCGCGCCCCAGCGCCTTGCCGGGATAAACGATTTTTTCAATAGATATTTCCATGGCCGATATTATATCAAACCGCCGCCCAAAACGCGAATGTATTTATTTAAACGCGAAACCTTTTTTTCTAAATAGCGTCAGGCAGGCGTCTACCGCTTTGGGGTCGTAGAGGATACCGCGGTTATTTTCTATTTCTTCCAGCGCCTTATCGGTTCCGACCATGGGGCGATATGGGCGATGAAACGTCATGGCTTCTACCACGTCGGCAACGGCAAGGATGCGCGCTTCGATAAGAATATTCTCGCCCGAAAGCCCGAGCGGGTAGCCGGAACCGTTGTAGCGCTCCTGGTGCTGGAAGGCTATCTGGGCCACGGGCCAGGGGAAATCTATGACCTTCAATATCTCGTAACTTGCGGCCGGATGGGTTTTTATTATCCCGAATTCCATATCCGAAAGCCGCCCCGGCCTGCTTAATATTTCCGCGGGCACGTAAATCTTTCCTATGTCATGGATGGTTGCAGCCATGCGTATGCCGTCAACCTGCTCCCCGGAAAATCCCATTTCCACGGCTATGGCGGCGGCCAACTCGGCCACGCGTTTTTCGTGGCCTGCCGTGTAGGGATCCCTTGTTTCAACTATTTTGGTTATCGCATCCACTATGCCGCCGATAGTTTTTTGCAGTTTTTCGTAGCTTTCTTTCAGTTTCTCCTGTTGCTGCTTGCGTTCAGTAATATCCCGCCAGGCTATTACGCCGCCTACTATTTTTCCCTTTTCGTCTTTGATAGGGCCGGCATTTGCCAGTATGAAAATCATCTTGCCGTCAGGCCGTTGCAGCATCCACTCCTCATTGATTATAACCTCTCCATACCTTGTGGCGCGCATAAGCGGCAGCTCTTCCGGCTTGGCGAGGCGAATACCGCCCGGGTGATACATGCGCCATTGTTCGGGCGGCATTTCCTCATGCCCGTACCTCTCCGTGCCGGATACTTCCTTGCCATACCTGCTCATCATGCGCACGGCAACGCTTGGCGCATCCACTATGGTTATACCCTCGGGGATATTATCCATAAGCGCCTTAAGTATCCAGCGCCCTTCTTCCGCCTCCTGGGCGCGTTTTTCAGCGGTTTCCTTTGACGCCGCAAGCTCCCGCTCGACGGCCCTGCGTTCCGTTACATCTTCACCGGAACTCAATGTGCCGGTTACCTGGCCATTATCGTCCTTCAACACAGCGTTAACCCAGGAAATAAGTTTTTCCCCGCCCCTGGCCGTTAGAACAGGATTTTCGTATGGTTGGGTTGCAGGCATATATCCCGATTTCAATTTTTCAAAATATGATCTTAACTGTTCGCGAATTCCTTGCGGAATAAAATTATCAAACCAGTTTTTGCCGATTATTTCACCCTGTTTGCACTCAAGTATTCTGCAACCGGCTTTATTTATATAAGATACTTCCTGCCTGGCATTTATGACAACCAGTATGACGCCGGCAATATCCAGGCATTTCTGCGCGAGTTCGCCCTGAATGACAAGTTCATCGCCGCTGGATGCAACAGTCGCGCTTCCACGCAAATGATTTATGGAATTTTGCTCCGGTGATTTGGTTTTACTCATCCCCCACCCCCGCCATGTACCGCTATTCGAACTTGAACCCGCCCTTGCTGAATACCTTTAAACATGTGTCAACCACGTTGGCATCGTAAAGAATACCTTTATGCAGCGATATTTCGTCCATGGCTTTATCAATTCCCATTGTCGGCCGGTACGGCCGGTGAAAAGCTATCGCCTCGACGACGTCGGCCACGCTTAAAATGCGCGCCTCAAGAAGTATGTCTCCGCCGGATAAACCCAGCGGATAGCCGGAACCGTCTATGCGTTCATGGTGTTGCAAAACAATCTGCGCGACGGGCCAGGAAAATGGTATGGATTTAAGTATGTCGTAACCGACTTTGGGGTGAATTTTTATTAAGCCCATCTCAAGATCTATCAAACGGCCCGGCTTATTTAATATTTCGGCAGGCACATAAATTTTACCTATATCGTGCAGGGTCGCGGCAACCCGCACCCCCTCTATCTGGCCTGCGGGAAGGCCCATTTCCTGGGCGATGGCGCAGGCAAGCATGGTAACGCGGTGCTGGTGGCCAGCCGTGTAAGAATCTCTCTTTTCAGCAGTTGAAGCAAGAGCATTGACCGTCTCCTCGAGTGTCGTCTGCAATTTTTTGAAACTGCGCTCCAGTTCATCCTCGGCGCATTTATGGCTGGTTATATCCCTCAATGTCTGGATGGCGGCGATCAGTTCACCCTTGCTGTTATAGACGGGAGCCGCATCAAAAACTATGTAACGCTCTTTGCCTCCGAGGTTTGCGAACCACTCCTCGTTATGAAGCCCTTCTGAAAGTATATCCGATTTGCAGTAACTGTTTTCGCTGTTATAAATTTCCTTGTAATTGCCTTCGATAATTATATCCGCCAATGTCATGCGGCGGCTGTCATAAAATGCTTTCCAGTGAGAATCCGTGCGTATTACCGACGATTCCTTTATGCCGGTAACTTTTTCGCAGGCCTTGTTCCAGATAATTACGTTATGCTGTGCATCGAGAACAAAAGTAGGCGTGGTTGAATTTTGTATCAGCTTGATTGAAAATTCTTTCTGTTCCCGCAGGTCCTCTTCGGATTTTTTGCGTTCCGTTATGTCCACCATGGTAGAGCGTATGCCACTTGCCCTGCCCGAGGAATCGCGCTCCACTATGTCGTCTATTGAAACGTATACGCTTGTGCCGTCCTTGCGTATATAGACGCGATTTTCGGATTTGGACATGTATTTACCGTCTATCTTCTGGCAAAACCGCTCTCTTGCCTTATCACGCTGTTCAGGAACAATAAAATCGAAAATCGGCTTGCCGGTCATCTCGCTAAGTTTATAACCCAGCATCTTTAATTCAGTCTGGTTAACGCGCACTATCGTCCCGTTTATATCCAGTATATGATATGCCACCGGGGCGTTATCCCACAATTCCTTGAACCGTTTTTCACTTTCCATGAATTCACGGGCATGGGAATTCGTCTCCGTAATGTCAATAAGCGAGGCCAGGCTCTTTTTCGTGCCGGGGATCATGGCAACCGTTACGAAAGCTTCGTTACAATTTCCGGCCTTGTCAATGAAGCGAAAATCGTAGTTGCGAGGCGCGCTTTCAGGGTCATGGCGACGGGCGCGGTGGAAGGCCTTCATCTTATCAACGTCTTCCTTTGCGACGAGATCACCCCATACCATCTTGTTTTCAACTTCCTTTTTTGAGTATCCCGTCACCTTTTCAAATTCCGTATTTATCAGCGATATAGTCATGTTATCTTCTATAATGGCTATCGCCGTACCGGTATTCTCAAAAAAAGTCTTGTAAGCCGCCTCGGAGTCTCTCAACTCCTTTTCGTGTCGCTTATGCCCGCTCTCAAGCGATTGCAATTCCGAGAGCTGCGCCTTCAATTTCTTAATCTCGTTGACCAGTTGTTCTTTTGTCTTATTTTCGTTTTTCATTTTATCAGAGATTCGTGTCTCTTTAGCGTTTATAAGTTGTCGTCGTCATTGCGAGCCCGAAGGGCGCGGCAATCTCGCTTTTCATCAGGAGATTGCTTCGCTCTCGCTCGCAATGACCTCAAACTGCCAAAGAGACACAGCGATTCTTTCATTATATGAAAAATTTATTTTATCAACAAGCGCCATTTGAATAATAACTTTAGATTTCGCCTGTCGGAACCTTCCGGCTCTGCCGGAGTTTCAATTATTCCGGCCGCGGCAACGGGCGAAAGCCGCCGAACAAGGCAGGAAAAACCTTTTACGCCTATATATCCCTTACCAAGATTTTCATGCCGGTCCCGGGCGGAGCCGCGGGGCGCGCGCGAGTCATTGCAATGAACCACTTTAATGAACGATAATCCCATCTCGCGCTCAGCTTCAGCAAGCGTTTTGTCAATCCCGCGCGGCTGCGAAAGATCGTATCCCGCGGCAATGGCATGAGCGGTATCTAAACATATTCCTATGCGGCTTTTGTCTTTGATACCTTCGATCATGGCGGCCAATTGCCGGAAACTGCTGCCAAGCCGCCGGCCGCCGCCGGCCATATTTTCAAGAAGCACCATTGTTAAGCCGCCGGCTGCGGATAATGCCCTGTTGATACCGGCGGAAACCGCCGAGATGCCGTCTTTTTCGACGTAACCGGGGGAATATGCACCCGGGTGGATTACAAGATAATCGGCTTTCAGCAACGCCGACAACAAAAGATCTTCGGTAAATGCCTGTACGGAACGTTCGTATAAAAATTTGTCCGAGGTCGCGAGATTTGGAAGATATGGCGTGTGCACTACCAGCGGAAAAATGCCGGCCTGCGCGCGGCGCCGGTTAAACTCTACAATCTCTGCCATGTCCGGCGGCTTCATGCGCCACATGCGCGGGCTGCGCGTGAAAATCTGCATCGCCTCGCAGCCCAGCGCCTTCGCTTCATCCAGCGCGCCGACAAGCCCCCTGCGCAGGGAACAATGCTTGCCAAACCGGATACAGGATTTTTTCATTACCATAGAATTATATCAAATTATTGGCCATTCTCACTTACAGGAACATTGACTTGCAAGAAATGAACTTTTTAAAATTTTATAAAAATATCACTTCTTTTTTTAATATTTTTCACATCTGGCAAATATTACATATATATATGTTGTCAACGCGAAGGCTTCCAAGGCTATGAATAAAAATATTATTTTTGCATCCCTCTTCTGCGTGTTATTCAACAGTTCCACTGCAATGGCGAATATCGAGCTGCCAACGCAAAAACGGCACTTGCCTGGTGTTCAAACTTGCACGTACGAATTGCTGGAGCAAACCGGCTCGCTTATAAATTCAGTAAAAAATCTGGTCATGGAGAATATCTCCCTGTTCCCCGAATTTAAACCGGCAGGCAAACCGCACAATAATAACGAAACAAATACATCCTCAATATTTTCTATTTTCAAAGCTCCGCAGAAGCCCGGTAATACAATAAATAAAAGCGCAATCACCGGACAATGGCTTATAGCCTCACGCTCTCAATTAACACAATGCATTACGTTTCAGTCAAATGCGCCACCCGGACGCGGCATTTTTATTTACATATTTCTGCTGGTATATTTTATCTTGCTTAAGAAAAGCAACCTCCCGTGGAGGACAGCTTTATCATGCAAGATATATTCGCCCGACTATGCCGCAAGGTAGTTGGGTTTTTTAATTTATGAAAAAGATAATATCAATCATCACATTAAGCTGCTTCATCGTCTCTTCCGTGGCTGGAGAAGCTCTCCTGGCCGCGGCTGATACAACTACTGATACCTCCTCCCTGAGCCAGGCTCTTGACGGCTTTATAATTCCCCACAGTTACGGAAGGATAACCGAATCTGATATTGTAAATGGAAACACGCCCGGCAGCAACCCGCCGCTTGTTATCAATATTCAGGATATTCACTGCCACCCGGAAGTTCAACGAAATATTTCAAAACTGCTCGCGGCGCTTGATAACAAGTACGGGTTGGATAAAGTGTACGTTGAAGGCGGCTATGGTAACATCAGCACCTCATGGCTATGTAACATAAATGATAAGGAGCTACGGCAGAAAATCACTGAAAACCTTATTGAGCAAGGCAAGCTTACCGGAAGCGAATACTACTCTATAACATCCGGCAGGCCGGATTTGCTAAAAGGCCTGGAAGATGAATCTCTTCACCGCCGGAATATCGTCCGCCTCGGAAAAATACTTGATAGAAAAGAGTATTTTGAATCCAGGATAAAAGAGCTTGAACGCAGCCTTGAGTTTATGAAGGCAAAGCACCTTTGCCCGGCCAGCCGGAGATTTAACGATACTATCGCAAAACATAAAAATGGCCGAATTAAAAGCGAGAAATACTACAAGATTCTTGCCGGCTACAACCATGCCGTCAACATGGACGCCTATCCGGCCATCAACGACTACCTGGATCTGAAGCAGCTGGGCGGGAAAATAAAATACAAAAGAATACCGCAACAGCTAAGGCTGTTCATGCAGGCGCTGAAATCCAGAGTATCGTTTGGCGTTTACAACTCGCTGCTTCAAAAGACGGATAATTTCTCGAATCAGGACGAGCTTTACATTTATCTTGCAAAGCTGGGAAAACGCCCTGAATTAATTGATTTCAAAAATAATTTTAAAGATTTGTACCGGTTTTTCGATTACGTGGAGAAAAATCAAAACATAAACCCGGTGCAACTTATAGAAGAGGAAAAACGGCTGACGCAGGAAATAAGACTATCCCTCTGCCGCGACACCTGCGAACTTGAGGTGTCTTTCCTTGCGGATTTCTTCCAATATTTCAAGGATTACCTTCTAAACCGCCTGGCTGCCGACGATTACGCATATTTTACCCGGCGATTTGAAAAATTCCGCAAAATCTGGGGCAAGTATGCTTTTTTCAAAAACGAGATTGAGGAACTCTCGGGCGATTTTGAAATTCTCAACGAGTATTACAAGGTTAATTCCGAAAGAAACGAGGCCTTTTTAAATAACATACCGATTTTACACACAATTGCCGCCACCAGCGTCATTGCGAGTGAAGCGAAGCAATCTCGCAGTTTTGAAAACCAACGACAAGATTGCTTAGACGCTGACGCTTCTGGCAATGGCACGCAGCAACCGGTAACAACCGTTTCCGAAGCTCTCAAAAACTCACAGATTATAGTGATGGTAACCGGCGGCTTTCACACTGCGGGCATAAAACAGCTGCTGCGTAACCGCAACATTTCCCACCTTGTCATAACCCCGAACGTTACTAAAGATTCAAAACATTCAAATTCTCTTTACGTCAAACTTGCCAGGCAGCAGGCTGACATACTATCCAACTCGCTCGCGCTCACGCTCACTTCAGAACTCATAGGGGACGGAGTTAGTTTGTCAACTTATGGCATAGGAACCGACAAGAAAGATACCGACGCCCAGCCTGGAACAGGCGAACGGACGCTGCCAGCGGCACTTGACACTGTTCGAAAAAACACAATCCAGCCATCGCCAGACAGCTATTTAGCTATCTTAACTCCGTCCCCTATTTCTATTGTTGTTATTGGAATGGGAAGATGGGGAAGAAAAATATTGTTAAATAACTTGGCGGCAATTGTGCCCGAAAATACGCAGATATTCGGTGTCGCCCGTTCGAATTACCATGAACTAAAAAACAGCGAAGATATCCCGAAGAAAGCCATACTGGTAACCCCGGAGATATATTTGCAAAGTTTATTATATTCGCCTTTTGTAGCGACAGTATTTATAGCAACTCAATATCCCTTGCATTACATGCTGGCAAAACAGGCTTTGGAAGCCGGGAAGCATGTTTTTATTGAAAAACCCATAACTCAGACTCAACAGGAAGCGGAAGATTTAATCCGATTAGCCAGTGAAAAAGGCAAACAAATAGCTGTTGGATATGAATATATTCATAATCCATATATCCATTCCTTTGCAAAAGCATTGCCAGCCGCAGGAAAAATCCGTGAGATTGAAATGTATTTTGAAAATTTGCCGATACAAGAACGTTTTGATACGAGTGCCACCGTCGCAGAGGATTTAGCAGGGCATATGTTTAGCATACTCCACGTTCTACTTGGAAAGATAGACGATAAAAAAATCATTAACCTTCAAAGCATTCAAGGCGCCGACAAAGCTCAAATCAGCTTTTCGTATGAACAAATTCCAATATATTTATCGCTATCCCGCAAAAGCAAAAGAGAACAGAGAAAAATTGTTATTAAAGGTAGCAAACTGATAATTGCCTTCGATTTCCGAAAAAATTCTTTTGAGCTAAAAGACGCCGTGGGACAAATTATTCACCAGGATAACCCACTGTTTCCGGATGTATTAAAACAACAGGTGTTAAATACTAATTCAGTAAAGAATGAAATAGAATCCTTTCTTGACTCAATTAATTCTGGCGCAAATATAGCTAATAGCGCAAGTGAAGTTTTATGGATATCCGTTGTTTTGGACAGATTGAAACACTCGTCTATTTTTTCAAACTATTTATCATGGCTTGCAGAGTATGTTACATTAAAAGATGTGCAAAAAATGTTACTTGGAAAACCAATCGAAGCGCCGTTTTCAATTGAGATACACCCCTATTTTGAATTGCAGCCCAGGCCATGCAACAATAATTGTATCTGGTGCACGAGAGGCGAAGATAAAACAAATTTACTGGCGAAAAAAGTCAGAGGCATAGAGCCAGAGAAATTAATCGCTTTGATCAAAAGCTTGAAAACAATGGGTGTCCAAAGAGTTCTGTTTTCTGGAAACAGCACAGAGCCGCTCCTCTATCCGGACATTGATAAGGTTATCAAAGTTGTTAAAGAATCAGGGCTTTCATTGAAGCTATTTTCAAATTTTTATTACGGTGAAAAGCTTCTAAATGTGGCAAAGTATTTAAGGCAGGGTGATACCATAAGGATAAGCCTTGATGCGGGTGGTGAAAATGCTTATAACAAAACACATAAAGCTACCGATCCGAAAGCATTCACTAAAATCCTTAATAATATTGAAAATCTCAGTAATAACCGTGATGAAAATGGAAATCAATTTGAGATTGCGATAGCGTTTTTGATAACAAAATTGAATTCAAGCAAAGATGATATAGTGTATATTCTGAATTGGGCGCGTAACAATAAAATAAATGATATAAGATTCAGCTTCCCGCTGATACCAAAAGTCGGGTATGCAAATTTTAACGAATCAATGTTGTTGGATGACAAAGAAGCCGACGACGTAAAAGCGGTTATTGAAAACTTCAAAAACAAATACCCTGAATATGCAAAAACAATACATTTTAGAGAATTGGACCCTGGTCAACCTGATAAACCATTTAGTCAATGCCATATATGGAAACTGATACCGGTTCTGGGTGCCAGCGGCAGGTTCTTTCCCTGCACATCAATATCATTGGTGGAAACCATGGATGATAGCAGCAGGGGTGACATAAACAGTGAAGATTTTAATTTCGTTACTTTTTGGAAAGATTCTGATAAATGGAAACATCTTGATCCGCAAAAATGCGCGAACGGCAAATGTTCTGATTGCACCTTCTTTGAACATGCTCTCAACAAAAGAATAGAAGAGGAATTAATAAAAGATAAGGCCGGATTCCTGGGCGTGGGCAAACAGGCTTTGGCGGCGGCGATCGATGCTCTCGAAAAAAGCCTGGGCGTGAAATTTGCCGGGAATTTGCAGCTTGCTGTAAGCAACCTGCTTCAACAGGCGCAAGGGGATATGAGAGAAACTGGCAGGAAGTCCGAATACGATGTAAGCCGGATTGCCACCATAAGTGAGCCAGCCGCGAGGACGCTTGATTATTTCAACCGCCTGCGGACAAACGAAGGTAAAACACATATCAGCAAAATTATCTTTAAGGAATATAATACAAACTATGTCGCCACAAGTAATGGCCTGGGACTTGCGCGAATTGAAACTTTAGAAGCCGGCACAGGCGACACATTAAATATAGACACAGCCAAATTCGCCAATGACACCGAGCTTATGGCGCGCCTTGCTCATGAGATTGCCGAAGAGCTTGCGCTTAATATGTCCGGCTCTCTTCATTACAAGGCGCTCGATTACTTCCTCGGCAAAAACCACAAAGCCCGCAGCGACATACCTGCAATTGAACTATTCGAATACTGGCACGCCTGCGAGAAAGACATCGCCGCCCACCTGAAAGCATACGAAGCCCTTGCAATAACCGAAGAAGAAAAGGCAGACATTACTCACCTCACAGCCCACGCCCGGGCCGACGCCGAACATTTAAACAAATCAATCCCAACCATATCAGCCGCCATCGCCGACTTGCTGATGTCCGGCAACCTCGCCGATACACTGCGCAAGGAAAGCACAGACATCGCAACGACAATTCAATCTTACCTCGCCAGCTATTTAGCTATCTTAACTCCGTCCCCTATTTCCAGGCAGAGGATAAGCAGGTCGGTGATTGTTAATGGTCAGGCGGTAGAGCTGCGGGAGGCGGGGGACAGCACTATAGATATTTCAGTTTATCCGACGCCGACCAAGGTGGACTCGGTACGGGATTATCTCAAGGAAAATGGGTTTGAGCCATCCGAAGGCCTGTATATAGGCAACCAGACGAACTCGCTCGAGGAAAGGGACGGTGCACTGGTTACGATAAAAGGCCTTACCGTGCTGGCCGTTGACGAAGATCAGAATAATGTAGTCGAGGGCGCCCGCGCCATCGGCAAAGGCATGGAGGCCACGCAAAAAGAACTGGAAAGAATAGCGAACTTGCCGGACGAAGGACTTCCGAGATTCATCGCGCTGGATATTGACGGCACGTTGACAGGCAAGAAAACAATTGTAATAAATGGCGTGAAAAAGACAGTTTATGAGAATATTCTCGAAGATAGAAAAGAACTGGCCTATGCCATTGCCGAATTGTATGCAAGGGGAGTGAATTTGTCGTTTTTCACGGACAGCAACAGCAAAAACGCGAATGCAAACGTGCTGGAACCGCTTACTAAAATTATCAGCGAGCAATCAGGCGCCGCGGGAAATCCCATATACTTTTATGCTAACGGGCAGTCCACCAAGTTAGTCCTGAACAATACCGGGGACAAATGGGAAAGGAAAACGGATGTTTCCTATAAAAAGGAAGCGAAGATTTCCAGTGAAAATGCGGCGCTGATAATGAAAATACTCGGCGGAGTCGAGGAGAATGACAACGGCGAGGCGCGCCTCGACGGAGTTCTGGGAAATTATTACGGCACCCGACTGGCGCAGAAAGGGACGGACGGCAAATATGCCATGAGGGAAGGCGTAAAGAAAAAATTCACCAAAATTTCCTTTGGCGCTACCAAAAATGGCAACCTGGCATTTCCGTCAATACAGGTCAGGGACGGGATGCCGGACGGAACCGTGCCGCAGCTTGCGGTTGGCCCCCTTGCATCAAGCTTAAATGTCCCGGAAAATGAAGACTTAAGAGCGGGGCTTGTAAAGGAACTTGCCAATGCACTCGAACAGGCCAGCCGTGAAACGGTTGAAAAATCAGCGCCTGCTCCCGCCGACGGCATAATCGCAAAGTTATTGCAGAAAGCCGCGGCGCTGTTCCGCAAAAAATCGGTATTCGACACCCCCGCGGACGTGCTTGTTATCGGCGGCGGCAGCGGTACAAACAAGATAATAGAGATGTTCAAAACGCATTTCAAATGCAATGCCCAGTCCGTAATAAGCTTCATAGATAACGGCGGCAGCTCGAAAGACATCATGGACGACGTCGCGGCTGCATGGCTGCAAGACGGCTACGCCCCGAAACCCGCCCGCGATGCTGTAAAAACGTCAACCATTCCCCATCCCGGCGACATAATGAATTCAATAACGGGCGGGATAGACGAGGAGTGGAAGCGCTGGCTGTGCAACGGCCGCGCAAACGATGCGGCGACATTTGAAGAGCTTCTGGACAAAGTAAAAATCCAATGCACCGAAAAATACAGCGGCAGGACGGATGAAAAAGAAATAAATTCTTTCGTTGAAACGCTGCGCCCGTATTTTAAGCGCGTTGACAAAAAGTGGAAAGGAAAGATACGCGTTGCAGGCGAAAGCCACAGCATCAAAAATATCATTTTCCTTGCCTGCCTCGACGCGGAACATGCCTGCCCCGCCGGCTGGGTTGTTCCCCAAAGATACAATAAAGCACTGGAACGCGCGATGGCGATCGTCGGCAGCAGCGTTGTTTCGCTGCCCGCAAGCCCCATGACGTTCCGCGACATACGTTTCATCGCCACGCTTTCCGACGGAAATAAACTGGAAGGCCAGGAAGAAATAACCTCCTCCCTGCACGAGTGCAGCGCCCTGGAAAAAGCGGGGTTCTACGACAGCCATGGCAACCCGGTAAAGGTAAAGGCAAGCCCGCAGGTTATTTCCATGATACGCAACTCTAAAAAAATAATAATCGGCCCGGGAAGCGCGTTTTCAAGCGTGCTGGTAAACCTTATGGCCGGGGGCGTGGTGGAGGAATTGACAGCCGCAAAAAAACGGGGCGTTGAAATAGTATTTTTATTCAACACGACGCAGGACGTCGAAACCATGAACCACACCCCGAAATCGCTAATAGAATCGCTGGAGTGCTCAATTAATGAATCGCTCGGCATTCAATGTTCTTTCGGCGATTTCGTAACCCACGTCGTATTTAACAGGCCGCTTGAGGATGACCCGCTGTTAAAGCAATTCCTCGACGGCGAAGGCAAGGAGATAGACGAAATCGGCTCGGATACGTCCAGGCGCCCGCTTGAAATAGGCAAACACGCGCTGGACACCTTTAACATAAGCGAAGACGACCTGGCTTATTTTGAAAATAAAGGCATTTCCCCCCTCGTGGGCAGGTTCGCCTCGATATCCGATACCGGGCAATCCCGCAAAGCCGGCGATAAGAAGGCGGTTTCGCAATATCACTACACGCTGCCGCTGCTGGCATTCCTGTTTTCGTTATCGGGCAAGGTAAAGCCGTCCCGCGCGCATTACATAGCTGCCAGCGTCGGGGAAGTCGCGCGCTCATCCGGCGGGGAAACCGTAAAACATTTAATGCGTGAAATAGCAGCCTATATCAGGAACGGCAACAAATATTCGATACTCAGCGGCAACACGATGCGCGCCGCCGAAGAACTGATTATATCTGAGCTCAAGAAAGAACTTGATGACGACGATCTTCTGGTCAACGTTCCCGTAGTGGCCGACAACGGCGCCGAATTATGGATTTACGACACGGAATCAGGTAAATACGTGCTGCGGCACGCCGTTGACATGCAAAAGGAAATCGGCGAACGGGTGAACCTTGGCAGGGTAAGCGCAATCATAAGCGAAGCCATGAAGTTGTTCGGCACGGGTATAGAAAACCGCGGCCCTTACGTAGAAACGCGTTCCGTTAATTACAGGGGAAACGATATAACGACCCAGATTACTTTTTATCCCTTCGGCAAAAATCTGACTGAAGAGGAACGCAAAAATCTGGATCTTCCCGAAAGCAACCAAATACGCGACGCCTGCGCCGGTTATCTCAATGAAAGATTCGCCCATGAAGGCATCCGCCTGAATGCGTCCGTTCACGGTAAAACTTCAATAGATATTCTCAGCACCGGAATTGACAAGGCCTACGGCATCGGCCTTCTTGCCAGGCACTTCGGCGTCGAATCCGGGGAATTCATA
>Ga0156557_1092_pt4 | contig 29712 bp, 11 predicted proteins | sample RifOxyB2_FD_111952 | JGI IMG/M metagenome (GOLD analysis project Ga0156557, IMG submission 111952) | Elusimicrobia bacterium RIFOXYB2_FULL_50_12
CTTTGCGTATTCTGCCTTTTAAAAGCAGCTCCACCGCAAGCGTGTTGTTGTGTCGCGCGCGTTTCTGAAGTGCCGGCAGCAGGAGTTCGGTTTTTGCCACAAGCGAAGAGCGGTTATCCCACAGGGAATCAATGTGCGCTATCAGCCGGCCGGCATTTATAAGGTGCAGCGGGGGGGATTCGATTTCAAGATCTTCAAGGAAGCCGTATACTTTCGCGGCATAGGGAAGAGCGACGAAAGGAACTCCCTGGAGCGCGGCAAAGATAAGGAAATGCAGCCGCATACCCACGGCAAAATCGAAACGTTTCATCAGAGATAGTATCTGCCCCGGTGTATAATTACCTTTAAGCACCGTTGCATGTTCAGTCTTGAGCATCTGCGCCATTACGGCATGCGCATGTTGCAGGTCAAGAGATTTACGTTCCATGGGAATAAAAACTATGTCGGCATCAAGGCGTTCAACCATGAAATCCGCGGCGTTGGCAAGCAGGGAATGATAGCTTTCCTCCTTCAGCCCCGGCGCGGCCATGCCCGGTTCCCGCACGGAAATTCCGATAAGTCTGCGCCGTTTTTTAACCCCTTCAGTTTCAAGCACATTTGCAGGAACGGCTTCGGGCTGCAGAAGAAGCGCCGGATCGGACGTAACAATAATCTCCTTGCTAACGCCCGCCTCTTCAAGCGCTTTTCTTGCGCTTCGTTCCCGCACGGTTATAAGCCTTGCCCTGTTAAGGTTATCACGCACCAGTTCCTGTGTTTTGGGATCATCCAGGGGGCCGGCGCCAACCGAGTAGATCATTACCGGTATGCCATGCTCGTGCGCGATCGCCACTTCCCGCAGGAACGTCCGGGCTTCACCGTCGAAAAGTATGCCGCCGCCACCCAGGATAAAAAGGTCGAGCCTCTGCACATCCGGCACGATTTCTTCTCTGGAAAGACGGCGCACCGCCACAACGCGGTCAACCTGGTGCAGGCGCATCGTCTCCTGCGCGTCGCGCGAAAAAACGGTAATCTCCACTGGCAGAGAATTTTTAAGCTGGGTAATGATGCACTGCAATATGGCCTCATCGCCCAGGTTAAGCCCGCCGTATGACCCGGAGATGCCAACCCTGTAAAGTTTTATTGGATTAACCACGGAATGTTATCCCCCAAATTTTCCCCTCATAAACAGGATAGCATTTACGTTAAGTTTTCACAATAAATTTACAAATTTTTTACAATATTTTTACAAGCCGCGGACACTACTAAGCTATCAGCAATTACAAAGTTTACAGTGGAGAAAATTTCATGAAAATGAATTTTATTGCGGCCTGGACAGCCGTTGTTTTTTTGCCTGCAATGCTTGCCGCTGCGGAGGCCGATTGGTATCCATATACTGTTCCCACCGACGACACTTCCACCGCGGTAACGCATATCGGCGCATTGCTGGGCGAGGCTCCGGCGGGAAAACACGGGCGGCTGGCGGTTGGTAACGGCCATTTCTATTTTGCCGACGGCACCCGCGCCCGCTTCTGGGGTGTGAATATATGCGGCAAGGGTAATTTTCAGGAGCACCCGGTTTCGGAGCAATTGGCGGCGCGACTTGAAAAACTGGGCGTAAATCTCGCAAGGGTTCACATAATAGATACCCCTTCGCCTGGCGGCCTGCTCGATATATCAGCCGGGGACCGGCATACGTTGAGCGATGCCCAATTCGACAAACTGGATTACTTTCTTTATCAACTCAAACAGCGCGGCATATATGTGAACATCAATCTCCACGTCAGCCGTGAATTTACCGAGCTTGACGGCGTAATAGATGCAGCGACGCTTCCCGATCAGTCTAAGGCCGTAACGTTATTTGATGACACGTTGATAGAGCTTCAAAAAGATTACGCGCAAAAAGTGTTCTCGCACTTTAACCCGTACACCGGCCTTTACTATACGGACGATCCCGCCATTGCTTTTGTAGAGATAAACAACGAGAATAACCTGTTAAACGAATGGAAAATCGGGCGCCTGTTCGGCAAGCCGACCAGTGACGGGACGCTTTCTCCGTATTATGTAAATGAGCTGAACGTAAAATGGAACCTGTGGCTGGCGGTAAAATACGGCACTACCGCGGCATTGTCCAATGCCTGGCAGCAGGGGGCCACAAGCGGAGAGGCATACAATAAATTGATAAACCCCGGTTTCGAAGAGCCGCTTGGCACAGGGTGGGCAACAAGCGTGCTTGCCCCGGCAAGCGCGCAATTTACCATAGATACCGTGGAAAAAACGGATGGCGAGAGTTCGGTGCGAATCGTGGTAAGTTCAAATTCAATAGAAAACTGGCGCGTGAAGCTATTGCAGCGCGGCCTTGTTACTGAGAAAGACAGAGAGTACGCAGTGCGTTTCAAGGCAAAGGCAGACAGCCCGCATCAGATAACGACTGTTTTTACCCAGAACAGCATTCCGAACACGAACTATGGGCTTAATAAGTCTACAATCGTGTATGATACATGGCGTCAGTATGAATATTATTTTGTCGCCAATACAACGACGTCCGCTTCTCCATTGGACGCAACGTATGCGCGTTTCGGATTCTACGTCTCCAAATCCACCGGTACGCTGTGGCTGGATGATGTGGAATTTTCCAGCGCCCAGGTTTACGGGCTTATGCCCGGGGAATCAATCGAGCAGATGAACGTGGAGCGCACAACATGGACCGAGCGCGGAAGGTTCTCGCAAATGCGTATCAGGGACAACACGGAGTTCTATGCAGAGCTTGAGAAAAACTATTACAGCGCCATGACAGGTTATCTGCGTTACATTCTTGGAGTCAAGGCTCTTATTACAACCACCAGCCAGTTCGCCGGAGAGCCGAACCTGTTGTCGCGCTCCGACGGCGATTACATGGACCAGCATATCTACTGGGACCATCCAACCTGGCTGGCCGATGATCAGGATAAAACCAGTTTCGCGCAGGACAATGAATCCCTTATAAGCGACGGTTCAACTGCGTTTGACACTGTTATAAGCCGCGGCGCTTTACTTGCCGCAAACAACAAACCCATGGTTGTAAGCGAGTTCAATCATTGTTTTCCAAATGATTACGAGTATGAAATGATGCCAGTTATGGCCGCTTACGCCCTGTTGCAGGATTGGGACGGGCTTATCGTTCATACATACCAGGGAAATCTGGTTACCGGCATAGATTATATAAATGACAATTTTGACATAAAGCGCAACCCGGGCAAATCAGTTCAAATGTACCTGTGTTCGCTGTTGTTCCGGCGCGGCTACGTCCGTCCCGCCCAGCGTCAATTGACGGCCGATTACTCGCGCGAAGACGTTCTTATGAATTACCCGCGCATGACCGCTTTCGGGCGCACATTTATGGTGCAGTGCAGTTCAATTCCCGCGCAGGCTTGCCTGCAATACCGGTTGCGCAAAAATATCAATATGCCGCGCTCGTCGGCCATTGATGAAGTTCTGTCGGAAAGCGAAAGAAGCATGTTGCTATCGGCACCTGTCATAGCCAGCGATACCGGCGAATTGCGCTGGAACCGCGAACAGAGCGGCGGCGAGTATGTAACGTTCGATACGCCGAACTTCCAGGGCGCCGACGGTTTTATAGCGGGGAAAACCATTTCGCTGTCCCGGCTTACGCTTGCGCTAAATACCGATTGCGCGGCGTACATGGTATCGTTAAGCACCGCTCCTATAGGTGCTACCGGCGGTGCGTTGTTGGCTCTTGTAGGCCGCCAGGAGAACACAGGACAGGTAAAGGATGAAAATAACGGATTGTCGGATTGGGGTGGAGCGCCGGTGCTTGTTGAGCCTGTAAAGGGAAAAATAAGCATAACAGTGGATCACAGCCCATATAATTGCAAAGTGTATGCGCTTGACGAATACGGCCGGCGTAAAAGCACGGCAACGGTAAGCGCGGCGGATAAAACCATAAGCTTTGATGCCGGTAATGACACCGCCCTGTGGTATGAAATCGTGGTGCCGCCGGATGTTATAGCCCCGATGTCCCCGCGAAAGTTCAAAAACTTGTTGAAATAGCCGTGAATATTTTCACAATAATTTTGCACATATTTTTAAACTTTTGCACATATTCCAACCATTACCTGATAACAAAAACCAAAGGGGATTTTTCGGGTGTTACATATGCCAAATAAATTTAACGTTTCATTTACCATTGGCGCAGTTGTTTTTATTATTGGCGCAAGCTCGCCTCTTTTTGCGGGTTTTTCGCAGAACTCGCTAAGTGTTCCCGCACTGGGCATGGGGGGCGCGTTTGTGGCAATTGCCGACGATGCCAGCGCCCTGTTTATAAACCCGGCCGGCGCGGCGCAGTTGCGGCAGCCGGAGGTAGCTTGCATGTATGCGGTTCCCTATGCGGGACTACCCGACGTTTCCATATGTGAAGGTTATGTATGCGCTGTCATTCCATGCGGCGAGAATGGTTCCGTTGTTGTAGGCGGTAATACGGTTGATACGGCTGGATTGCTTGTCGAGCAGGAAGCGCGCGCAGGTTATGCGCACTGCCTTACTCCCGCATTGCTGGCGGGGATAAGCGCGGGTTATCTATACCATAGTTATAATGTGTCCGCAGGCGATGAGGCGGCAAACGATCCTGTATTTGCCGGAGGTACGTCGAAAGGAGCATTAGGCCTGGATGCGGGGTTGATATGGAGCGTTGCCCCGTTTTTGCGTGCCGGCGCGTCGGTGCGCCATGCAAACAGGCCTGACGTCGGGCTTGCCGATACCGATGCAGTGCCTCTGGAAGCGCGCGCCGGACTTATGGGGCAATGGGACAGGTTCCGCATCGGGCTTGAAGCAAAGCTGCGCGATCGCGGCAAGGATGTTGCAGATTCACAAAAAATATCGCCGGCGCTGGGGCTTGAGGCCTCTCTTGTAGAGCCGTCGTGTGCCGGCGCCGTCGGAATAAAACTTCGCGCGGGCGCAAATGACGCAGGGTTTAGCGCCGGCGCCCGGCTCTGGATGGGTAACACGGGTTTTGACTATGCGTGCATGTTTTATTCCGGCCTTTCTCAGGACAATTCCGGCACGCACCAGGCGGCGTTAACTTACCGCTGGGGGGAAAGGCAATGAAAAGAATATCTCTCGTTTTATTTTTAATTTGTATTTCTGCGGCGGGTATCCGGGCGGCGGACGTAATGCTTGGATGGGAACCGGTAACGTTTAACACAGATGGTACTGTTGCCGACGATCTAAACGGCTACAGGATATATAAAGCTACGTTCTCATTTATTTCACCGGCTATTATATCCGTTGAAGAAGCGAAAAGACGGTTGTCCGTGGAAGCCGCGACGGTGCCTGCTGTTTCAGAAGATAAGCTGACCCGTCTTTCGCCTTCGACAACTTACTATTTCCGGCTTACCGCCGTGGATGTTTCCGGCAATGAATCTGAATTTAACGTAGATGAAAACGGCGATCCCGTCGAAATTGTAGTCAATACGCCGCCCGCGCCCAGGGTAACGTCTACGCCTCTTGTGCCGCAGGAAGTTAATGCGTCGCAAGACAGCGTGCGCATACGCGTAGAGGCAACGTGCGAAGAAGCCGCGGCCATAGAGGCGGTAACAGCCAATGTGGTAAAGGGCAGGCGCAGCTATACGTTCCATCTTGTCAAGGCGCAAGGCGAGGATGACGTTTACGAGGCGGTTGTTCCTTCGACTATGACAATGCTGCTGGTGGGAAACTTAAAATACACTATAACCGTCAGGGATATATACGGAAACGTCTATGAGGGGGAAGAAGAATCGTTTTGCATGGAAAATTGCGTGGAAGGCGCGCTTTCGGGCGAAGGCGCGATAGAGTTGCCCGTTGCAAACGTTTCAGGCGGGCGTAGCGCCGCGGATTTTGCGAACCTGCCGCCGTCCCGCCGCCCTCAAAGTGTCGGCATACATCAACTCGATGAAAATTTATTCACGGCCGGCGCAGGCGAAACTATCATTGATACGTCGAAGAATGACGGGCTGCCGGTTGTGGTTTACCGGTTTAGCGCGGATAATAACGAGGCTGCAAACGTATTTTGTTCTCCTGTAAAGCTTACGCTTTCTTATGCCGATATTCCCGCGGGCGTTGAAGCGCAAAAATTGCGCGTGTTTCACCTGGATTTATCCGGACGCTGGCGTTGCCTGGGCGGAACAGTGAATACAGAGATGCGTACCGTGAGCGTCGAAACAAAACACTTTTCGACGTTTGCGTTGTTTGCGGCGAATCCCGGCGCGGGCATGTTTGGAGCTTCATCGGTAAAAACATCGCAGCGGTTTATCACGCCCTTGCGCAGCGACGGTTACAATGATACGGTTACATTCGGCCTTGAGGCGCGGCAGGTTGACATATACGACATGAACGGCGGATCCGTATTTGCGTCCACGGGCGACGGCACGTCCGCCATCCAGTGGACCGCGCGCAACGCCGCCGGCAACGTTGTTGAATCAGGCAGCTACATAGCGCGTGTGCGCGACGCCGCCGGCACGTCGTATTACCAGGCTATAATAGTGGCAAAATAGAAAGTATTACTGAGGAGAGATTAATGAGAAATATCACGATTGCGCTGTTAGCGCTGTTTTTATTGCAGGCAACTGTCGGCGCCGCGGAAGCGGATTGGTTTACTTTTGCCATGCCATGCAGCGATACCTCAACTACGGTAACACATGCCGGGATGCTTCTAAACGATGCGCCTGCCGGGCGGCACGGGCGCCTCGGCGTTAAGGACGGCCACTTCCATTTTGCGGACGGTACGCGCGCCCGCTTCTGGGGTGTAAACGTCGTTTCCAACGGTAATTTCCCCAGCCAGGCGGATGCTCCCATGCTGGCCGCACGCCTTGAGAAGCTGGGATATAACATGGTGCGCATTCATGGCATAGACATGCCGGAACCCAACGGTTTGCTGTACGTATCGGCCGGTGACCGTCAGACATTAAGCGTTTCCCAACTGGATAAACTGGACTACTATATTTACCAGCTGAAACTTCACGGCATATACGTTAATATAAATCTGCATGTAAACCGCGCTTTCACGGAGGTGGATGGCGTTGTTGACGCCGCACTTATACCGGAGCAGTCAAAGGCCGTATCCGTATTCGATGACAGAATTATAACCCTCCAAAAGGATTATGCGCAGAAGTTGTTGTCGCATGTAAATCCCTATACCGGCCTTTCGTATGCCGATGATCCCGCTATAGCGACGGTGGAGATAAATAATGAGAATAACCTTTTACGCGAGTGGGAGCTGGGGCGGTTGTTCGGCAAACCAAATAGTGACGGAACCCTGACTCCATATTACCTTAATGAGTTGGATCAGAAATGGAACCGGTGGCTTAGCGCCAAGTACATTAACGACGAAGCGTTGCTTGACGCATGGCGGCCCGGCTCCGAAGCCGGCGGGATCAACCAGGCTGTAAATCCCGGTTTTGAGCAGCCGCTTTCGACGGAATGGGTGCGCAATTTCATATTGCCGGCAACCGGACAGTTTTCCCTGGATACGGTGGAAAAAGCCGGCGGGAATTATTCCATGAAAATCACCGTAAGCTCAAGAACGGCGGATAGCTGGCGCGCCCGCCTTTACCAGTGTGGTTTTGTCGCCGAAAAAGGTATAAGATATGTTGTCCGTTTCAAGGGCATGGCAGATACCCCGCACGCGACGGTGCTTATATTCAGCCAGAACAGTCCCAGCGTAAATTACGGTTTATCGTTGCCGATTATGATTGCCGGGCCGTGGAGACAGTATGAATACCATTTTGTGGCCAGCACCAACACGTCCGCAAACCCCGCCGACTTAAATTACGCCAGGTTCGGGTTTCACGTCGGCCTGTCTACCGGGACGGTGTGGCTTGACGATGTTGAATTTTCCAGCGCGCCCATATACGCGCTCCAGCAATACGAGTCGCTTGCGCATATGAATGTTGAGCGCACAACGTGGACAGACTGCGGAAGGTTTTCGGCACGGCGCATATGCGACAACGCGGAATTTTACGCGTCGCTTGAAAAAGACTATTACTCCGGCATGATAAATTACATACGTTCCGTGATCGGCGTTAAATCTCTTATAACAACCACCAGCCAGTTTTTCGGCGAGTTAAACCTTCTGTCTCGCGCCGACGGCGATTACATGGACCAGCACGGTTACTGGGATCACCCGCAGTATCTTCTGGACAATACTAATAAGGTTTTTAAACAGAATAACAATTCATTCGTGAGCGAGACGTCTCTCCTGTTTGAAAGTTTTCTTAACCGCGGCCCGCTGCTTGCGGCAAACAACAAGCCGTTTGTACTGAGCGAGTTTAATCACTGTTTTCCCAACCAGTACGAGTACGAGATGCTTCCGATCATGGCGGCATTCGGGCTATTGCAGGATTGGGACGGGCTTGTGCTGCATTCGTTTTCACGCGACCAGATTTACGATGCCAATTATATAACCAACAATTTCCTGTCCAAGCATAATTCGGTTAAGCTTGCCCAAATGCCGATGTGCGCGCTCATATTCCGGCGGGGTTACATCCAGCAGGCGCAACGCCAGTTGACTGCCGATTATTCCAAAGAGGATGCCATCACAAATCATGTGGCGATGGTGCCATACCGCCCTCTTTTCATGGTCGGCGGAAGTTCGCTTCCGGTGCAGGCATTGTTGAAATACCGCGTGCGCAAGAATATTGACATGCCGCGCTCTTCTCTTATTGATGAGGTTTTACCGGCCGTCGAACGCGATGCTTTGCAGTCAGCGGCGGTAGTTGCCAGCGATACTGGTGAAATGGTATGGAACAGGTATGCGGGAGCGGGATACGTAACGTTTAACAGCCCCTATTTCCAGGGGGCGGATGGTTTTATTTCCGGCAAAACCATTGAGTTGTCAAAACTTACGCTTGCAATGGAAACCAATAGCGCGGCATACGTGGTTTCGATAGACAGTTCACCCATAGGTTCCACGGGCAGGATGCTTTTAACGGTGGCCGGCCGGCAGGAGAATACGGGTCAGGTTAAGGATGAAAACAACGGGTTGCTAAGCCTGGGCGGAGCTCCGGTGCTAATGGAGCCGGTGAGGGGTAGGGTAAGCCTTACAGTTGCCCACAGCCCTTACAATTGCAAGGTGTACGCTCTGGATGGATATGGTCAGCGGAAAAGTACGGCAACGGTGAGTGTCGTTGATAAGACGATAAGTTTCATGACCGGCTATGATGAAACTCCCTGGTATGAAATTGTCGTGCCGCCGGACACGGTAGCGCCGCGCCCGCCGAAAAAGTTTAAGAAGAAGTAACAGGGGATAGTATCTCTTTAGCGTTTAGAAGTTGTCGTTGTCATTGCGAGCCCAAAGGGCGCGGCAATCTCGCTTTTCATCAGAAGCAACTTCGAGATCGCTTCGCTGTGTTCGCAATGACCTCAAACTGCTAAAGAGACACAGGGAATACAAGGTTGACCCCCTCACGGGTTCTGCGGTACCCACCAACACGGGTCAAGCATCAAGGTCTGTAAATCTTATGCCGGTCCTGTATGCGTGGGGGCCTATTTTTTTTGTCCAGATAATCTGCCCGCGGGCTTCTATCTTTTCGGTGCCGGCTCCTTTTGTCAGGAACATTTCAATTTCCTTTCCCTTGGGGAGCGGGCTGTAGGAAAGAACGCAGATGCCGGTGGTGCTTACGTCCATGCAGATTATGGCGGTTTTAAGGTCCTTAAAACGCTTATGTGAATTGTTTAAATCCAGATTCAGCCGGATGCGGCCGGTTTTTCTGTGTTCTTTTACCGGTGAACATGTGCATTTCTTAGTTGTATTTCGTTTCATGGGTGACTCCGTAAATTGTCGTTTCCATAAATAGTCTAATGCAAGCTATTCTCAAAGTCAAGGAAAATTCATAAAAACAAAATTAGACGCGATCCTTGCGCAATGTTATAATTAGGGTATACTATCCATACTATAGTCATGAAACGAATTATTTTCCTTATCACTCTTGCATGCTTTTTAACCTCGTTCATACTCCCCGAGACGTTGCATGCCGTTGCGGCCTTGCCGTATGATGAGGCCGTTCCTGCCGGTTACGGCAGAATTACGGAGACGTGGACGCCGCCGGGCGCGGCCTCGCCATGGCCCACGGTCATAAATATTCAGGATTTGCACTGCCATGCCCAGGTACAGCGTAACATAGCAGGCATACTCTCAAACCTTGATTCCGAATACGGCCTCGACAAAATTTATGTTGAAGGCGGTTATGGCCGCGTAGATACATCCCGCCTGATAAAAATAAAAAATTCATCCTTTAAAACGGCTGCCGGCGGCCAGGGCATTATTGAAAACCTGATTGATTCGGGCCGGCTGACAGGCGCCGAATACTACTCTATATGCGCCGGAAAGCCGGATCTTCTGTATGGCATTGAGGATAAGCGCCTGCACCGCGAAAATCTGTCGCGGCTTGGCAAGATTATGGCACGCCGGCAGCGCTGCGAATTAAAACTGCGAGAATTTGAAAGAGATTTGCAGTTTATGCAGGCGCGTTACTGTTCCGCGGAGAACCGCAAGTTCGATAAAGTCATATCAGACAGGCGGAAAGGGGTCATAAAAGATGATGATTATTATCGCATTCTCCTTGACTATGTCAACCTTATAGCCGCGCAACCGGAAAAATATGCCGCGCCCGTCGTGCCGTCAATTGAAGATTATCCGCAGATTTCCGCCAGGCTTGAAGTGGTGCGTCTGTCCAGGCGGCTTAAATACAAGAGTGTTCCGAAACAGCTTGCCGGTTTTGTTAATGACGTAAAATCGCAGGTAACCTACAGTGTATACAATGAACTCATCGCTAAAACAGATAACTTTAACAATACAACCGAGTTGTATATCCGTCTTGCCCGCCTTGCCGGCCAGTTGCCTCCGGCGTTGTCAAAAAAATACCCTGACCTCTATTCATTCCTTGAGCAGGTTGAGAAAAATACGCAACTTAACCCCTTAAAGATGATCGAGGAAGAAAAAAGGCTCACCGGTGCGGTGCGCCTTGCGCTCGCAAAGGACGTCAGCGAGCTTGAAGTTTCATTTATCCTGGATTTCTTCGGTTGTTTCAGGGACTACCTGCTTGCGCAGCTTGCCGCCGACGATTACGAGTATTTTGTAAAGCATTTCGACCGCTTCATGCAATTATGGGCGGCGTACGCCTTTCATAACAGTTTCGCGGGCCTGGCCGCCGATTTTGAACTGTTGGACGATTACTACAGGGTTAACTCTGAAAGAAATAACTGTTTTATACGCAATATCGTGGAGCTTAAATCAGTCAAAAATAAGGCTGATGCACAACCGCAAGTCATAGTGCTTATTACAGGTGGTTTTCATACCAGCGGGTTGAAGGCCATATTCAGGGAACGCGGCATCCCATACGTTACTATAATGCCCGACGCCACGAAAGGCGCCGCCACCGCCCATCACCTCTACGAGCGGCAAATACGTCAGCAAGAAGTGCGTGAAGTAAAAACAACTCCGGATTCGCTTGCGCTTGCCTTGTCAGCCCAGCTTTCATCGCCTCAATTATTCGAGACAGCGCTTAAGGCCGCCAACAGGGAACTATCCGGCATAAGGTTCACCCGCGCCAATTTTGACGAAATAATGAAAGGATTAGCCGCCGCCCTGGGCGCGGAAAACATAGTTTCAAGCCGGTTCGATGATTCACAGGCAACGGTTACATTCTCTAACGGCAGAACTGTTACACTCGCCAAAACAATAAAATTGGGCGCAGAAGTTTTCGAGGCCGGCACAGATAAAGATTCTCAAGCCATCGCTGCATCCCGTGTTGCCATGGACAAAATTGCGGTGGTATTATCCGCCGGCGAACTTGTCGCAAGAGATATAATCTCGCTTGCCGGCCTTATACCGGGCGCAGGTTCGGGTTTTATGAATATTATGAAGTTCGCCGCGGAGCATAACCTTGTCCTTGGCGACGGCCTGATATATGAAATAGAAAATGATGACGCCTTAAAAGAAATGCTTGCCGATGAACTGGAAAACCTGTACAAAATGCCGCCGCTTGCCCAGCGGGTAGCCGCCACCCGCGCCCGCCGGCAACGTGCCATAGCCGCGGATGCAACTTCATCTGAATTGATAAAATCCCTCATGGCTGTAGCATTTGTCAGGGATTTTATCGTAAGCACGAGTAACGAATCCGCCGGAGAACAAAAGCCGCTATCCCCGGAAGCGGGCGAGATTTCCCGCCTGCCATGGTCAACTAAAATCATATCGTTTGCATTCCTGCTGGTTGGCGTAAGCTGGTTTGCCGTCCTTGCGCTGGCCTCGGCCGCGCCTTTTCCGGCAGATCCCGCCATGGCGCAGAATGCTGCAGGTAATTTAGCCCATTTTCCCCAGGTTATAATTGCCGCGCTTGTCGCAATAACCGGCGCTGCCGCGATGACCCGTATCGCGCCGTCATTTTATTATAGCTGTTTCATAAAAAACATACTTGTTAAACCCGGGCAGGCCGCATACTTTAAAGCATACCGCAACCGCATTAACAGGGATGGCCTGTCGTTGAAAGGAAGATACGCTGCGGCCGGGCCCGACATTTCAAGCGTGCTTTACATTTTTGATCCGTCGGAAGTGGAGTTCATTGACAGGCAGGGATACAACGGAACGCACCTGCAGCAATTGGTTGACGAATGGGATAACACATTTGTGCATGACAACTTCGCATTCCGCTACAAAGCGGGATACTGGCCTAAACAATTAACAAGATATTATATGGAGGAGCTGCTCCTGGCGGAACTACAGGCGCTTGGAGTTAAAAAAAGCGACGTTATGCCTGTAAAGGTAATCGGCAATGGCGAGGCGGTTTTATCTTTTTGGTGGGCATACCCGGGCGAAAATTCACCCAGGCTTCGCAACTTCATCCTGAAAAAAGGCGATATTACCAATGCTGCCGACTACGCTCCGGTTGATTTCTACTTTCAAAAAGCGGCGATGGAAGTTAATGAAAAGATTAAGGAGTTTATCAATAGTATAGCGCGTTCTTCTGATATTGTGCTTATAAGCCCGTTTACGACAAACGAAATCAGCCAGCTGAATTTTCAGATCGCATGGTCCGCTGTAACCACTGACTGGGAAAGCGGCAAACACGGGTTTGCATTCGAGCAAAGATTTGCCTCAATAAACAGAAAGTTCAGGCAACGCCTGGTAAGTGTATTTGAGGATAGATATGGTTGGAAATTGGAATTGTGGCAAAAGAAATCAACTAATGGTTTATCGGGCGCCGCCATACTTCCTGAAAATCTTGGGCGTGTTAACCGCTGGGCTAACGAAGGGAAGTCGCCTTTTGCCATCTCGGTGCGGATCGCGTTGCTGGAATTTTTCGCTTCGTTGAATTTCCCTGGATTCGTCGCTGCGCACACGGCGGGGGGTAAGAATAAACCGCATAAAGATTCAGCGGCGCGAAAGGTTGCGCAGGCGGCGAAATGGGGCGGTATAATTTTATTCGCGGTGGGGCCGCTGCAAGCCCTTGTATTCGGAGATATGGCTGTTTTTAAACCATTAACTGACTGGTTCATGATGGGGAATTATATAATCGGGGATCTTATAGTCAAAAAGGCGCTGGAATTTATCGCGGGGGCTTTCGTGGTAAGCGTGCCGGTGCACGTGTATCTTGATTATCACTACCTGAAATCAAGCGGGCTGCACAAGGCAATACGCAAGTTCGGCGCGGCGGAGCTTGATGAGAACGGCAGGGTGCATACGAACGTGTATATAGTGGATTCGCCCGTGCCGCATAATAGTTGGGAGAATGTCGGTATGCAGGTGGACGGCAGGCAGCTTTATGCAAGTGTTGATTCAGGAGCGATTGTGGTTTACACGGGCGGAGCATCGTCTTATCGCGCGGGAGAGCGGCTTGCCGAATTACTGTCCCCCCGCGGGCGCTTTTCCGGCAGCAGGCGGCTGAATAAAAAATTCAGGGAGTCAACCGGCGCGCTTGAAATTGATGCAAGGCCGGCGGATTTCAGGCCGGGCATTATTGTTGATCACGGCCTTGAAGGGGAAAGTATAACGTACAATATTTACGGCAGTATGGTGGTTTCCCCGGGGGTATTTGCCAACGCCGGCGAGCTTCTTTCGATAAGAAACTCCGAAGCCTTTGCCATGGGGCGAAACGTGTTCATAAATATGGATAAGCTATCCAATTTGCGCGAACTCGCTGACAATCTCGATGTGTTTGCCTCTGTTGGAAACGGCCAGATGGTAGTATCGTCTAAAATTTTCGAGCGGTATAAATACGAGCAGATAGTGCGCGTGCTTCGGCTTGCCAATGCAAATAATATACGGATATACGTTGACGTGGGAGACGATGTTTCCATGCTTGACGAATACCGGCGCATGTGGTTTGCAGGCTATGTCAAAACCACGAAAGAAGGCACGGAAATACACGACTTTGCATTTTATCCCGACGGCAGGCCTGCCCGCAGAGTAAACGGCTATCCGGATGCCATCGAGTTGCGGAATAAGATGGCGGCGGCGGGCGGGTCGAATATCATCCTGGACGAAAGCGAACTTCGCATCCTATTGTCCGGCGGTGAACGTTCGCCGGAGGGGTTGGCGGCGATTCCACAATTTCTTAAGGCCGTGCTGCCAGTCCTGTTTAAGCCGGATATATTGTCAGTTGAATTTGTTGCCGCCGTTGCATACGGCCGCGATAATGCATCAATACCGGAACTGCCCGGGGATATTGGTCGCGCGGTTAAGGCATTCCAGGCCGGAACTCCGGAACAAATCGTGTCCGCGCTGGGCGCGCCCGGCCTCGGCGTTTACGTGCGCAAGATAGCTTCGGATTTGAAAGGCGCTTCCCGCGAGCAGAATGCGGGCGCTTTGCAAAAAGCATACCTTGCCGCCATTTTCGAGCGAATGCTTTTCCGTGAATATCTAAAACGCGCGGATGCGCAACTTCACGCAGGTTATGAAAATGGAACTTATGTTTTCTCGAACCCGTGTTATGAAAAAATGTTGGGCGCGCTTCTTGCCATGGCCGTGCGGGTTGATTACGCTTTGCCTGCTAACCCGCGCGATGCCGCTCTTGCGGTTGTCCAGGGAGCCGAAGACACCTTTGCCGCCCACGCTGCCGGGCTTATGCGCAATTATGATGAACTGATGAACGCCGCCGCCCCCGCGCGCGAGAAAATTTTTGTTGTAATCAGCGCCATTTTAATGGATATTTACGAGGACTATCGCATCAGGCAACTCGGCGCCGGCTCTCATACACCCGTCTTTAACTCGCGCTCGATAGAACAAACCCTGCGCGCCGGCTAAACCCGTATAATAAAATCTCACAAAAATTTTGCGTAAATCCTAAGATCGTCGAAAGCAACCCATATCTTTAGAAGACTTCCTTTGAAAGGCCGGCGCGTTCGGGGGAACGTGTCCTGCAGAAAACGGCATATATTTCCCGCATTACTGCGAACACAAAACTAACTCGTAAGCCCGGACGCCGCCCAGCTGCATCGCCCCGCTTGCCGAATTAATATCTTTCACCCTGTCAATCAAGAGTGTTTCTATAACAAGCAGCACGGCCGCGGCGGTTTCCTGCGGCCTGCGGGCCGCGGCGCCGGGCATAAGCGTTTTTGCCGATTTCAAGATGCAAAGGTTAACCTCGCCGGCGGGACAATGCTCATAATCCAGAACTCCGCCAATACCTCTGAAATCATTTTTCAAAGCTCTTACCAGCCTGTTATCGAGGCTCCTTTCAACCGCATTTTTAACCTGTTCATTTTTTCCGGGGTAATTAATAAGAATATCTCTCACCAGTTCCGGCCTCTGCTCAGTCTTGAGCAGATATAACATTGCGGGCATTGTCTCTAGTAACTTTTCCGCCCCGATTTCAGGATTAATCGAAAAACGCTCATCGTTATAAATAAGGTTGCGGCTTAATTCAACCAGGCTGTTTTCAAGCGCGGCAAGCATATCGGATTTATCGGCGGGCACATCTATGCCGCTTCGCCTGACGAAACCGGCGGCAAGCGCTCCGCAAAGCAGGCCGCCTATGGCGCCAAGGCGCATTTTTACAATACGCGCGTCGGTTTCGGCATTTACCGCGGCTGTTAATTCCCTGATTCTTCCGGATAATTCAAGTTTGCCCGCGGCCTGCGAAAGCGCGTTTAACGAGCCGGTTAAATCGAAGTTATCGCCGGCGGCTGTCGCCTCGTTAATAATATCCATCATTGCCCAGGCGGCCGGTCCGGAAAACTCCCTGCCTGAAATATTCACGCTAATCTTTTCGAAAAGCCCGTTAAAGCCTGCTTCCGAAATTTCAATCTTGCGCCCTATAGCCATCTGCTCGTTGAACAGTTTTTCCATGCTGACAACTGGAACAAGCGGCGCCCAGCGGCGCACAAGGTCAAGGAAACGCGCAAGGCCGGCCGTGCCGGAAGCCGCATCGGAATAAGCCACGCGGCCTTCGAATTTCATCGCGGCGTTTTCGGGCGCGGCTTTAAGCATGGCGCCGGTTACTTTCGCGGCCTGCTCGCCGTAAACGGCAACATCAACAAGCAGGTTGGCGTTTAAGCTGTCCTTGAGGTTTTTAAGCTCGCTCATTATTTCCGTCTCACTCATTTGTTTTGCCTGCTCCGCGGGCAGGGCTTCGGATGTCCTGGCGTAATACTCGAAACCATACTGCCTGTAAGCATTTACAACCCCGGCAATTTCCGCATTTGCAACTATCATTACGGCAAAACCGGGTTTTAACCTTTCGGCAAGCACCGCTTTCTCAATTTTCTGTTTCAAAGATCCAAGCCAATCCCCGGCCTCATCTTTTGAAAGTTGTGTTAAATCAATATAAACAGCGTTGGCCTGCTCAAGCCAGTAAATCACGGTTTGTTCAAGGTCGTTCATATTTGAGCTTGTTACCGGCTCAATCATCTCCGCATACTCGCCGCCCTGGCGAATTATTTCCTTTGCCTCCGGCGAAAGTTTTTGCCCCGCGCTTTGGGACACTATACGAAGGCTGATACCGTCGCGGCGTGCCTGCGCGGCATGTTTCGCGGGGTTTTCAATGTCTCCAATAATAACGGCCTTCTGTTGGCGCGCCGCAGCCGTGCGCTCGGCCTTCTGTTTTTCCCAGTCTTTAAAAGCACGCATGTTTTCATTAAACGCCTGCTTCGCGGCCTCGACAATATACTGTCTTTCAAATTCGGATTTTACAGTACGATAAACAATCTGCCTGTCAGCCGGGTTTTCGATGTCCGCCACTATCGCGCCGAGTCTTGCGTTCAACCCGTCGTCGCCTGAGAAAACGCTCCACACCCTGCCGCCCAGCCCGTAGCGGCTGAAGGCATCCTCATACGCGCCGCCTCTCTTCTCAGCGATCAGTGCCTCAGCAACCGCGGCAAGAAGCGCACGCTCGCCCATGCTGTTTAAGCGCTCCTCCGCTTCGGCGCTGTTTTCACCGGAGCCGGCTTCCGGCCTTGAAACATAGAGAACAAGCCCGCGATTATCCCCGGCGGCCACCGGCTTGAAATGCAGTTTTACCACGGCATTAATACCGCCCTCAAGCGCCAGTGTAAGCGAACTTGATTCTTCCCTGTTTTTAAACTCCGCCACATCATTCGCCCACCCGTTAAGCATCGCAACACCGACAGCCCTTTCGCCGTCCCGCGCCACGTTGCTGACGCTATTTTCAACCAGCCCTCCATCTTCCGAAACGAACAAGCTTACCATCCCTTGCGTTAAATCATCATCCATATTACTGCCAATCGTCTCCACCACTTCGGAAGCCGCAGCGCGGCCGCTAAAAGGATCACTTACTGTTTTCACCAGCTCCTTTAATACAGGCGCCACGGAAAGAGTTTTGCCTGCGTTGATTCCGGTTCCGCTGCGCGGGTTTGAGGGAGGCGCTGCCAGCTTAGGCAGGCGAATGGTTATTTTTGTTATTTTTCCAAGCCACTCTTCGACAATGACTTCGCCGTCCATACTTTTGATGGTATCTTTTAATATCTGCAAGTCGAAGGCGGATAAGGCTGGAGTCTTGAAAATACTATGCATGCTCACCGGATAGCTTCCGGAAATCTCAATATTTAAGCCCTCATCGTCGGCAAAGGCATGTATTTCTACCCGGCCGTTCCATTTCTCAAGGTTTAAGTGCCTCAATGCTCGCCGTAACAGCTCCTCGTTTGCTATTACTGAGAAATCGCCGGCGTTCAGGCCGGATGTTACGCTTATTTGCCCGCTTTCATATTCCTTTAATAACGGCTCGACTGCTGTTGAATCGCTGGCGGAAAGTTCCCGGCTGACGGCCAGCGTGGCGCGCATTTTTCTTAAAATTTTGAGCAGGCCATCGTCATCCGAAAGCCGCGCAATTATATTATCGCATTCGATCGCTGTTTCGTGCGCATAAAATTCCATATCAGCAACATTCTTTTCGAAACCCGCCTTGCCTGCGGTTTGCTCTGCCAGCCATAATTTCCGGCGGTACAAATCCAGCATTTCCACGAGGCGTTTTAATTCGTGCGAGCCTGTGGGGCCATCGGCATTACGCGCCTCTATTGCGCCAGCCAACCCGCGGAAATAAGTTCCGGCATTCAGTTTCAAATGGGCCTGCAGGTTTTTTTTCAGTGCGTCAGTCCTGTCCGAATCTTTCTCTTTCAATTCCTCCCGCAAAGCATCAAGTTCGACATAAATCTTGTGCGCGCGGATGCGCAGTTCGGCAGGGTTGGATTTTTTTAGAATATACTGCAACCCCCGCAGAATTTCATATCTGTCATAAAAATCATTTTTAAGTTTTCGCCACAAATCATTTTCGTATCGCAAGCCGGTCACACCCGGCGACCTTTGCGGCAACTCGAAACCGGATAAGCGCGCCAGCAGATTCCATGCATACACGGAATTGTCTGACATTTCTATTGCCAGGCTAATCAAGTTTGAGATTACATTATACGGATCTCCGTTAATTATTGATTGGAGCCTGGCCAACTGCATATAAAATATTTCTTTTGTGTTTTTGGCGTTGTCCGGCCCCGACTCGCGAAGATATTCGTTAACCTCATCGAATGCAACCTGTTCATATATTTTTTCTATTTCCGCAATGTTCCTGCCTTTAAGGCTCCGGGCGGCAAATTCCTTGCTCAGATCAAGCATGTATGTTAATTCTTTTCTAAGCGCGAGTTGTTGCGCACCGGATTCGGGAAGGCTGTTTATTAAATCCATATTGTTATATACATCAACGGCATTGTCATGAAAATAACCCGCCGATATGTTGCCATAGTAATCTATAACCGATGTCCAGCCGGCGGCGCCTCTTTTTTTGCCGTCGCTAAATTTCGTTACCTCTTCGACATCATAGACTTTCACGGGTACCCGCCCGGAATCAACAACCCGTGTGCGCAGGATTTTATAAAGAATGAACCAGCGTTCGTCATTTGTGCCTTTCGGGCTGAGTTCGAATACATAACCGGCCCCGCGGCGAAGGTGCCTGTTAGCGTCGCGAACGGCATTGCGTATTGCAACCAATCTGTCAAACTTTAAACTCAGATTCGGTATCGTCTTTTCTATACTATCATTCTTTTCCGGCAACAGAGAACGAATCACCCCTTCGAACTCCGCAAGGGCGCGGTCAAGCTCGTAGGAGTCCGCGCCGGCTCTAACCGCTGATTTAAACTTCTCGAGGCCTTCCTTCAATTTCTCTTCCGGCGTAAGATTTTTGGACAGGTTACGCTTAATATTCAATATTTTTCCATTGACCATGCTGCAAGCGGCAACCAGAAGCCCCGTGCCAGCCACAGCGGAAATCAAGCCGCCCGCCATTTGAGACACCTGCGCCAAAACCCCGCCGCCCTGCTGGCCTGCGACAAGCATATCCGGCGTGGCCGCGTTTGCGTAAAGCGCGCTTGCGAGGACGAACAGGAAGGCAAAGGAAAATATGGCGCCGGCTGATCTTTTTCCGTTGCTTGCAGCTATTTTTTGCTTCAATAAATCATACGCGGCCTGCAATTGCCGGATTTTATCATTAATTATTCCATATTCGGGATTATCACTATTTAACCCGGATTGATATGTCTCCAGAGGATTTCTATTGTTAACCAGAGCTTTTTTCAAAGCTGTCGAATCCAACTCGTTGTCTTCCGGTAAACCCAAAATACGCCGGGCATTTTTTTCGCCGTCAGACATCTGCGGCTTTTTGACTGGTTTTCCTTCACCTTTAGCTATGCGTAACATTTTAGCGCCTACTGCCCTGATGCGAGAATTATTATCATATAAACCGTTGAGGTAAGATGTGTCTTTCGTGGCCTCTTCAAATAACGAACGCATGTATCGTGCGAAGGATGCCAATCCAATTTTGCTGTTATAGTTTTCTAACACACTATTCCAAAACATTTTTGTATCATCAAATACACATAACCTAATATCTGAAGCCGGATTAAGAGCATCCTCCAGGTAACTTATGGCGAGTTTTCTGCACAATTCATTAATACCACCAGTCCCGGCATCGTAATTCTCATCATAAGCCATGCCCATTGCTTTTCTGGCTACATTTTTGGGTAGATTTCTGAATTCAGAAGGGATGTCATAATTCCAGTTCATTCGCCCGGCTAAATATTTAATTGTATTATCTTTCCCGAACGATCGTATTAATTCTGATAAAATATTTCTAATTTCGTCTTCGCCCACATCCGCCTCAGAAGAAGATAATTCCGCAAAAGCAAGCATCTGAACGCCAATTCTGTGGATACGCGCATTATATGCATCCACACTATAAAACTTTCCTCCCCCTACTTTCGAAAATGCCCGACGAAGCAGGTCATCCATGTAACTTTTGAATGCCCGCCGCGGCTCTTCGCCGTAAAGCCCAAAATAATTTAATACAGCATCCCAATACGTCCCATCCGTGTCATCAATAATAAATCTCTTATTACTGTCATCAATTATCATTTTTAAATAACGTGCCGCAGTCCTTCTGGCCACAATCTTATAAGCTATTCTTAAGATATCGTCGTTTCCCGGTTCCGGTAATATATAAAGTTCGTCCCGCAGTTCGCGATATAGCTGCTCAAACATATCGGAATCTTTTTCCCGGTAGCTATATTCACTAAAACTAAATCCCTCACCAGAATTTATTACTGAGTCAATGTATTTTAAAAATTCATCAATCACTCTGTCGCTTTTGCCGCTGCCATAATGCGGTGCGGCGCCGGTGGTCAGGGTAATGTTGTCTGTGCGGTCCAGTATCCAGGGGATGCCTGCGGCGAGGTTGTAGGCGAGGTGCGAGGCGATGTTTGCGCAGAGGCTTGCGGCGGATGCGGTTGCAAATGTTGCGGCCAATGCAAAAGACGGGCTGGTTGGAAATAGAAAAAACTGTTCGGGGGTGAATATTGCGCCGTATGCAAATCCCAGTGCGGCAATGAATTCAATGAAAAATATTCCTAACAGCCGGGGCGATATTTTACCGGCGTCAACGGTTTCGCCGTGGCTGAGCAGGTACTTCTCGTAGGCTTCGGTTTCGACGGGATTTTTGCGCGTGCGCAGCGCCTGCCAGATAATTTTAAATAACGGCAGTATCTCCTGCCTGAAAAAGAACGGGGCTATGGTTATGGCAAGAAGCTTGTGCCAGCGATATTTGTTCTCCGTATTCTGCCAGCCTTTCGGCAGGTTGAACTTTGCTCCGACCCGGGAGAAAACGCCCTCGGTGGTCGCGGGCAGGGGGGTGTTTTTACCTTTTTGTTTTTCCAGCGTTATCAGCCCGTTTTGTTCAACGAACTTCCAGGCTTCACCGCCGAAGGAGATTGTGCGCCTCGTTTTATCAATCGTTATCAAGCCGGCAATCCCGGCGTTATTTTGCCCCAGTTGCTCTATCCACCTGCCGGCGGCATTAACCCCGTTTTCTATCGAGCCGGCGTCGGCAATAAGCGCCGGGATAAGCTCCTCATTTACAAGCTCCGCGGCTTCGTTATTGTCCAGGCCGCCGTTGACAAGCACGTTAATAAGCGCGACACCGAAGGCGGAAGAAGCAACGTCTTGCGGGGTTATTCTCTGCGTAATGGCCTTTTCGTAAACCTTGTCGTCAAAATTTCGGGTAACGTTCGGGGTGATGGCAAGGCAGGATATGTTGTTGTTTTTAAGCGCCTTTACTATTTCGCTGTGGAAGCCGCCGCTTATGACTATGTTTACCCGTTTGAAACTATCCATGCGCTCAAGCGTCGCCCCGTAACCCTCGCGCGCCGTGGTGCGGGGCGCAGGCCCCCCTACGGCTGCGACTATGTTTTCGACGAATATATCGTTGCGCCTTAAATTAGTTTCGTAGAAGGCGAACAGTTCCTCGTCGTTAAGAAGCGAGAGCGCGCCTTTAACCTCGGCATACGGGATATATTTCTGAACCAGCGCGCGGAACCTGCCGGCGTTGTCCCGGAAGTAATCGAAATCCGCGGTTGTAACTTTCAAATCCGCGATGGCCGAAAATATTTCGCTCATGCGCGATAAAAACAATATTTCCTCGTCTGCCGGCTTTGCGGCCTTTCGTGAGAGCGCGCGCTCGCAAAACGCGCTTTCCTCCGACACAAGGCAGACGGGGTTTATCGCGTAATTAAGACGGATGTATTTTAAGAATCTGGCGGCGTTGCGGTAGCGTCCGGCGAACTGGGGGGTATACTCGTCCGCGATGCGGGAAAGCGCAAGGTAGTAATCCTCGTCGGCCCCGCTGCGCTCGAATTTGTCGAGAAGGGTTTTGTAAACCGAGTAAGGAAGCACTTTCTTGAGGCCGGCCATGTACTCGGACAACTCGCCGGGCAGGCGCCTGTAATTTATTTCCCCGTTAAGCTTAAGCAGGCGGACATACGCGGAAAGGTTGGGATAATCGGCGATGTCCTCGCCGGCCTTTTTACCGAGACGCTCAAGGGCAAGATAGCGCCTGTTTTCCAATTTTCCGTTGCCGCCGGAAGATTTTAACGCGCGCTCAAACCCCCGGAGCGAGGGCGAAAGATATGCGGCTTTAAGCCGCTTTGTCCTCTGCTCGAGCCTTTGCGCAAGTATCGCGTTGCGGCCTTTTTCTTCGATAAGGCTGCGCACGCGCGCAAGGTTCTTTTTATAGACGTCCCACTGCTCCAGGCCGTAGAGCTTATCGCGGTTTTCCACGACGGAATAGTACTCCGCTCCGCCGATGAGGCCGCTGTTAAGCAGCCGGTTGAGCGCGTTTTTCTTCATTTTTTCGTCGGGAATCGAACCGAGCGGGGATATATCCACCTTGCCGGCGGGCGCGCCTTCGACGAGTATTTTGTCAATCCCGCAGCGCGTGTCGAAAAGTTTTATTATCTCGTATATGTTTTTCTGGACTTCCGCATGGCAGTGCAGGTCCTGAACGAATATCACAAGCTTGTCGTCGTTAAAATACGCGCCGTCCATGAACCGGCCATACTTGTACGGTAGCGCGAAGCTTTGAAGCTGTTCTTCCAGTTTTTCGGCCCGCTTATGATCGTCCGCCATTGTAACGGCGGCAAGAAGCGGCTGGTGCAGTACCGATGAGTACGTAAATGCGCACAAGGCGATCCAGGCTGAAATTTTAAATAATCTGTTGTTAAACATAACGTTTCTCCAATAAAAAACCCCCAGAGGCATTTCGCCTGTGAGGGTTTAAATAAATATGGTAAGACATGATAATATCGTCAATGGAGCCGCGCGGCAGAAGATAAAAGCACTTCCTTAACTTTGTTCGCCTCACCGATAGAAACAGCATGAGGATGGCCGCAATCACAACCGGCGCGCGCAAAAGCGCCGTCGCAAGCCACGCGCCTGCCGGCGCGCTATTCTCATGCTGGGTGTCATGGTTGAAGGTGTTAGCGGGAATTATGCAGGCAGCGGGCGCATTTTTTGCGCTTTTGTTTTTATGACGGCCGGGCAATGCCTTGCCCGCAAGCGCGGCAGAAAAACCTATGAGACTGTTTAAAATTTTCAACTGCCGATCAATATTGGTGTTTACAACGGTTATAACATCGGCCGCGCCGCCCGAAACGGATACCGGCCCCGACATGGCCACGCAGGGGCAATCCGCATCCCAGTCAATATGCGCGGCCGCGGAAACCAGGCTTCCGGACAACTGGGCAATAATTAATAAAAGTACCGTAATTTTCATTCGTAGATTTAGGGGACAACGGAGTTAAGATTGTAACTTGCCGACGGATACACACACCTATTGAATTAATACCTCATAATTTTGAATATTTATTAAATAATTTGTGAATTTATTGTGAAATTAGACATTGAATAGGAATTCGACTATATCGCCTTCATGCATGATATAGTCGCGGCACTCATGACTGAGCAGGCCTTTTTCTTTGACGCCTTTAAGGACAAGCTTCCAGTGCCGGAATAGAGACTCACATGATAGATAACGTGGAAGTAAAAATATATTCCGCAGCAAAGACAATAGCCGATAGGAATTATCCGATACGAGAGCGGCGCAAGCTGATGCTTGAGATGCTGAGAAATAAAACCCGGCATAGAAGCGACAAAGGGTGCTGAAGGTTCCAAAAGTTATTAAGAAATGCTAAACATTGCACGATTTGCACGATAATAATGGGGCACAATGGGCATTAATGTGGCATTAAAGGCGCATAAGCCGCACGTAAGATTATAATGGGGACACAAAGGGGACAGCACATTGTAATACCTTCCGCGCTTTCGCCTGCCTTCTTGTCAACATAATTCTGTGCAAATTGACTCCGGTTGAAAACTTATTGTATAATAAATCATATTTAGATGAATGCCGAGGTGGCGGAACTGGCAGACGCACGGGACTTAAAATCCCGGGCTCCGCAAGGGGCGTGAGGGTTCAATTCCCTCCCTCGGCAGATAATCGTTGCGTTTCAGACTTTCTATTACGGACACGCAGTATTTGCAACGTTATGCTGCAGGAAGGGTTTCCCCTTCGGGGATTTCGCCTGATGGCTCAACAATTCCCTCCCTCGGCAGTAATCGTTGCGTTTCAGACTCTCCATATTATGACAGAACAAAAAGATAATTTAATTGATTTCGCAACCATAGAAAAAAATCTTGAACACGTTCACCAGTATAACCGCGGTGTCCAGGCCATACCGCTGGATAAAATCGTCGGCAGTTTGGGGCGTTACAACGATTTCACCGAAAATTTCCTGCCGCACAGGGAGCGCATAAGCGCCAAGTACGAAAGCGTGCGCCAGGCGGTGCTTTCCGGTAAAAACCTTCCGCCTATCAAGGTATACCTCATTCTTGACAACTATTTTGTGATTGACGGCCACCACCGGATAACCGTCGCAAAAAACGATGCGCAGGCCGAGGCCATAGATGCCGAGGTTGTCGAGATCACGTTCGATCTTGACCTGTCCCATGATAAAAAATACACCTATAATACCGGGCAGGCAAGAGAGTTTCTTATCCGGCTGGAAGAAGCTGTATTCGAAAAAAAGACATTCCTGCGCAATGCAATACTCATCAACCCTCTAAAAGTTACGGATCTCACCTCGTTTGCCAAGCTGTTCGAAGAAATACAGGATTTCCGTCGTAATTACAACGGGGGGGAGCTGTCCAAGCGCGGCATTATTTATTCCAGCTATCTATGGTACGAAACCCGTTTTCTGCCCGCGGTAAAAATCATAATAAATGAGGACATCCTGGGCAATTTCAGGCAGCGCACCTACACCGATCTTTATATATGGCTGCAACAGCATAAGTATTATCTAAGCCAGGATGCCGGCTATGACGTAGGCTTCGATTTTACAAAGGACGATTTCGTCCAGAAATTCAGGAAGGCAAAATTCCTGGACCTGCTGCCGCCCGTTGTGCAGGACATCATCCAGCGCATAAAAAAGTAACATGTGCTTATGTTAAAAATACTCGCGGTTTCTGACAGCGAAAGCCCGGGGCTTGAAACGATGGTTTCACGTTTTCCGGAAAAACTCAGGGATATAGATTTGATTATCTCCTGTGGCGATCTTGAACGCGAGTACCTGGAATTTCTGGTAGATGGCATAAACCGCGACTTGTTTTTTGTGTCTGGCAACCACCAGCAGGAATGTGACGATGACGTTGCGGGCGACAATCCTGTTGAGCGGCTGCTTCAATCGCTTCGCGCCTTCCCTGAAAAACTTGCCAGGTGCATTGCCGGCCAGAGCGACCTGCACGGCCGGGTGGTAACCTATAAAAATTACATTATCGCAGGGTTTGGCGGCTCAATGTGGTATAGCGGGCGCGGTAACGAATATTCGGAGAGGGAGATGGCCAAAACCGTCCGCCAGGTAGAGCGCAAGATCCAGTTATTCCGGCTGCGTCAGAAAATTCTTAACCGCCCGCCGTACGACCTTATAATAATATCGCACGCCCCGCTATTCCGTGTGCATGACGAGCCTGATCAGTGCCACAAGGGGTTCAAGTGTTTTCGTGATTTCGTGGAACATATGTCTCCGCTGCTATGGTTGCATGGCCATATTCATCTTGGCGACGTAAAAAAACACCAGATCACCGTGGTCGGCAAAACAACAGTAGTAAATGCGTTCGGACACAAATTCGTGGCCATAGACAAAGACAAAATCGAGGTTTCATTTATGCACGCCCAGGCCAACGTTTCTTGACAAACCGTTAATTATAAGATAGGATAAGAATGTAAGTTAGCTTTGAAATACATATTTAATCGCGGGGTGGAGCAGCCCGGTAGCTCGTCAGGCTCATAACCTGAAGGCCGCAGGTTCAAATCCTGCCCCCGCAACCAATTTAAAAGACCTCATTTTTCAATGAGGTCTTTTATTTTGCACAGGACGATGGTTCATGTTCCTTTTTTGACGGTTGTGTCAAAATCTTGCCATTTGTCTGCCGGCACCGCTGGAGGGGTGAAATTGAGAAGACATGACGTGCTCGCGTTTTTCTGGTTGTGGATGGGTATTGCATATTACTGGATGAGTTTCAGAAACAAAGCGAGGATGAACCATGCAGAACATGCGAGAGAGCATGCGTAGCAGCACGTTCGAACGGATACTGGTGGGCATCCTGTCCATTGTAACGGGGTTAGTTCTAATATATCTTGCCAGTGAGGGGCCGCTGTTTCTCAATAACATCAAGTACAAGACTGCCGCCGTCATCAACAACCAGTTGGTCGGCCAGGACATGGTCAATATGTTCCTGTTGAGCATTATATCCATTGCCGGCGGGATAACGCTGCTCCTGCGCAGGAATATCGCGAAATACCTGCTTATAGCCACGCCTCTGTATCTCATCTACTACGCTCTCAGCTACACAATCGGCTGGGAATGGAGCTCGCCCGTATACACGGGCAACAGTCATCTGTATACCTTCTATTTCCTCTACATCCTCATCGCGTCGCTTATAACCCTTATGTACACGCTCTCCGTTTTTCCGAAGCAGGGAAAGAGCAGCTTTAAACGGGCCGGACTTATTGTCTACTCCGTTCTGTTCGTGCTGTTTCTGCTGGTATTCGCTTCCATGTGGATAAAAGAAGTGGTGGATGTCATGAGGACCGGCACAACCCGCGCATACGATATTGCGCCTACGGCTTTCTGGATGATACGTATTTTCGACCTCGGGTTCTCAATACCGCTGGGGATGATCAGCGTCTACCTGCTTTGGACGAGGCCGGAATCAGCCTACGCGGTACAGCTCCTGTTTTATGGTTTTTTTCTGACCATGATCGTCGCGGTTAATGCCATGGGCATCGTGATGCTTGTTAATCATGACCCCACGTTCCTGTGGCGGGACCTTTCGGTGTTCCTGGCTCTGGCGGTAATCATTATTATCGGGTTTGTGTACGTGCTGAAAAACTACCAGCCGGATATGTACGCCGGTAAATGACATGGGAAACAGCGATAAGCAAAAATGAAGTAAACGCTAACTCATGATTTTTGAAATGCCGACGATAAAGTGGTAAAATAGAGTGTTGTAAGCTTAATGCCGTTTAGTTAAAGCTTTTGCTCTGAAAACACAATCCATTTTTTAGCTCACATTACTTCTCCCCTTCGGGGAGAAGGCCAGGATGAGGGGGAATTCGTCGGAATAAGGGGAATTGTTGCCGTTCGGCGGAAAACCGAACATGTGTAAGCGGTGTATCAAGTTGCATGATGTGATCACGCGGGTTCGACAGGAGGCCAGATTATGAATTCCCGGGAAAATATTTTATGGCACGCCGTTGGCTATGATGAGGCGCTTCGCGCGCTGGATGCAGATCCGCAGAAAGGATTGTCTTCGTCCGGGGCTGATGAAAGGCGTTTGCGGCATGGCGCGAATGTCTTGACCAAAAAGAAAGGCGCCGGCGCGCTGGTGCGGTTCCTTATGCAGTTCAGCCAGCCGCTGGTTTATATTTTGCTTGCGGCATCGCTGATTACGCTGCTTCTCGGGGAATACGTTGATTCATCCGTGATATTCCTGGTGGTTCTGGTTAATGCAATTGTCGGATTCCTCCAGGAAGCGAAGGCCTTGAAATCGCTGGACGCTCTTTCAAAAACCATGACAACGCTTACGGTTGTAGCGCGCGACGGAAAGGAAATGCGCATTGCATCCGAACAGCTTGTGCCGGGCGACATAGTGCTGCTTTCTTCGGGAGACAAGGTTTCGGCCGATCTAAGGCTTGTCAGCATTAAAGACATCCAGATAAACGAGTCCGCACTGACGGGCGAGTCTCTGCCGGTTCAAAAACATATCGAAGTTTTATCTGCCGGAGAATCCCTGGCCGACCGAAAGAACATGGCGTACGCTTCGACGCTTGTAACATACGGCAAAGCTAAAGGCGTGGTTGTCGCAACGGGTGATAACACGGAAATAGGCCGGATTTCACAGCTTATTCAAAATGCCGACAGCCTGCAAACGCCGCTTACCATAAAGATAGCGCGGTTCAGCCACCTGCTTTTATGGGTTATAATGGCGGTTTCGTTGTTGACATTCGCGGTTGGCGTGCTGCAAGGGCAGGCGGTTTTGGAAATGTTTATGGCCGCCGTTGCGCTGGCCGTAGGCGCCATACCGGAAGGCCTGCCCGCGGCCCTGACGATTACGCTTGCAATCGGCGTCTCGCGCATGGCAAAACGCAGGGCCATAATACGCAAGCTCCCGGCCGTCGAAACGTTGGGCAGCACCACCGTAATATGTTCGGATAAAACAGGCACCCTTACAAAAAATGAGATGACCGTGCAGTACGTCCGCACTTCGTCGGGAGCTTATGAGTTGACGGGCGCCGGGTACGCGGCGGAAGGCGAAATATTGTTTAACGGTTCGAGGGTTTCGGTTGAAAATGAAAGTATCCTGCACGAATGCCTTCTTGCCGGCGTTTTATGCAACGATTCCAGGCTTGAGCGCGGGGAAAAAGGCATTTTTGTCGAAGGCGACCCCACGGAAGGAGCTTTGATAGCCGCAGCTCTCAAGGCCGGCATTAAACATGATAATGTTATCAAGGATTACCCGCGGGTGGATGTCGTGCCGTTTGAATCCGAACACCGTTACATGGCTACGCTTAACAAAAGCGGCGGCGGAAAAATCGTTTACATTAAAGGTTCGGTTGAGCAGGTTCTCGAGCGTTGCTCTTCGATGGCCAGAGACGGCGGCGATGAGCCGTTGAATAAAGAAAAAGTAAACGAATGGGTAAGCAAAATGGCCGCCTCTGGCCTCAGGGTTCTTGCGTTTGCAAAAAAACAGGCGCCGACGGAGCAGGAAACGATTACTCATAGAGATGCGGCGGAAGATTTCACTTTCATAGGGCTTCAGGGCATGATTGACCCGCCGCGGCCGGAAGCGATACAGGCGATAAAAAACTGCCACACAGCCGG
>Ga0156557_1090_pt1 | contig 29530 bp, 24 predicted proteins | sample RifOxyB2_FD_111952 | JGI IMG/M metagenome (GOLD analysis project Ga0156557, IMG submission 111952) | Elusimicrobia bacterium RIFOXYB2_FULL_50_12
CAAAAGAAACGCGCGCGTTCCACGGGCGATATGCAAGCGTTAAATCGCCCTTAATCAGAGACTGGTACTTGCGTTCGATATTCACGGGCATAACAGCATAGCTCCCGGGCAACGGCGAGTTATAAATATAATCCACGGTATCCTTCTGATAAAAAGTAATGCCGCATGAACTTCCATCGCCCCAGTACCACGATAACTCTTCACTGAGCGAGAACGGCGACGTTTGGGGCTTTAGCGCTGTGTTTACAGCTACATAACGCCCTGTTATATAGAGATCATGCCATGAGGGCATATCAAAACCCGGCTCGTATGTAACCTTGCAGCGAACACGCGGGAACGCCTGCACAATAGTATCCGCATACGGATGTAATATACTATTCTCATGCTTAACACCTGCTGTAACAACAACCTCAGGCAAAACCGAAATTCCATATTTCAAGGCAATACGAGAAACGTTATCGAAATCAGACGCCGTATCCTTGTAGTATGAAACCGACATAATTGCCTCATTGCCGGGCAATGGCTGCCAACCCAGGGACAGCATGCCCGAATATTCTTCATTGACAGCATTTTGCCTGATTTCCGTCCTGGCTGCCCTGGCTGATGCCTTAATCGCCCAGGCATGCCCTGCCATGTACACAGCCCGCTGCTCAAAACTGTAATCGTTGACCAATTGATCCCAAAGCCTCTCCTGACGGTAACTTAACGCGCTGACCAGCTGAGCTTCGGGAATAAGCGAATAGCCGGCCACAACGCCCAATGCGCTCTTTTCCGTAGACAACCGTGCGCTTTCACCGTCGTAGTGCGCTTGTTCAAGCGTTAATTGCCATCCGCGCAAGGATTTAAAAACAAGCGCGCCACTGCCCGAGCCAAAGCTGCCCCTGGAAAGTTCAATTACGAACGGGAACTGCTCCATCGACAGAGGCTCAACCACGGGATCACGCCATATACGGGACGGTTCGATCGAAGATTCTGCAACAAAATTCTGTTTTTTTAAAATCGGCTGATCCAACCGCGGAACGGAAAATCGTTCAATTGTCGGCGGGGTTTCAGGCAACAAAAAACGATCGGGAGATTCATCGCCAGCTGCCGCCAGCCGGAGGCACGAAAATAATAAGAAAATTACATAAATGCAGCGCATCATAGCACACTATCTCTTTCTAAGCTCAATTAAGCTGCGTTCGGCTTCGGCGGCCCAGAGGGTTGATGGGAACACTTCCTTTGTGCGCTTGTAAGCCTTGGTCGCTTCCTCGAACTGCTTCTGCACCTCGCACGACTTGCCGGCCAGGAACTGCGCTTCGGCCGCATACTCCGGGAAATTACGAAACAGAAATGCGGTTTTCAGATATTCAACGGTTGCCTGCCTGTATAGCCCCCGCTGGTAATATATGTCGGCCACCAGTTTTTGTGCCTGCGCAGATAATTCACCGGCGAATGCATCGGACGCGCGACGGTAGTTTTCCATGGCGCCATCCGTATCATCAGCCGCTTGCAGCTCTTTACCGCGCGCAAGCAGTAGCCGCGCCGCCGGTTCGCTGTGCGGGAATTTTTCCAGCAGGACGGCATATGCCTGCTGGCTTAATGCCTTTTCCTGCAGGCGGGACCATACGTTTGCAATGGTTTCCTGTGCCTGCGGGCCATATACGGATGAAGCATATTCATCCGCAACCTTCTGATAAGCCGCGATTGCCTGGCGCGGCTTGTCCAGCCCCGCAAGACAATCGCCTATGCGATACTGCGCCAGCGCCGCGTGCAACGATGATGGCATTTTATCAATGATAGACTGAAATTGCTCCATCGCGGAAGCAAAATTTCCCATGGCCAGCTGTATATCACCCAGCCGCATTGCGGAAGCCTGCGCGAAATCAGACCGCGGATAATTTTGGATAAGCGTCTGAAACGCCTTCTGCGCCAGCGGATAATTCTTTTCCTTCAGCAACAGCTCCGCAAGGTGAAAATTTATATCCGCCGTAAGATTTGAAAGAGGATATTTATCAACCAGGCGCGCCCATGCCGACATGGCTTCGTCCCGCCTGCCTTCGGCTTCAAAGCATTCACCGGCGGCATATAGCGCGTACGGCGCCACGGAACTGCGGTCATACTTGGACACAACTTCCTGATAGGCAGACAACGCGCCGGCCGTATCTTTTTTCACACGCAGAATATCCGCAAGCCGCAGGTACGCTTCGGGCGCGAGCCGCGAACGCGGATAATCGGCCGTAACTTCCTTGAATTGATCCTGTGCCTGGTCGTATTTTTGTTGCTTGAAATATGTCCAACCAAGGTAGTAACGCACTTCGTCGGCGGTGGAAATATTCTTTTCTTTAGCCTGCAGGAATTTTTCCTCCGCCTTGTAGTAATCGCCTTTCTTGTAATAAGCAAAACCCAGGCGGAACAGGACGTCTTCGGCGACACTTCCTCCCCCGGCGCCGGCAAGCTCTTCAAGTAAACCTATAGCCTTGTCAAATTCGCCCTGGAACAGGTAGCTGTTCGCCAGATCCATGCGCACAGACGGCAGTATTTCGCTGTCAGGAAATCGCGAAACCACTTTCTGGTAAACTTCCCTGGCAAGCCCGTAATCACCCCTGCCGGCAAAGCAACGCCCCATACCGTAAAGCGCATTTGCAAACATGACGGAAGCCGGGTAGCGGTCAAGAAACCGTTCGTAGTACTTACGCGCCGTATCGAACTCTTCCATGCGGTAATAACATTCCGCGAACATAAAATCGGCGCGTTCCCGGTAATTGGATTGCGGATGATTTTTTGCAAGCGCACGGAATAGTTTAAGCGATGATTCAGGGTCGTCGAGTTTCAATTTACACCAGCCAAGCCAATAGAGCGCATCGTCTGCGTAAACCGAGGCGGCATACTTTTTATAAAACCTGTCAAACAACGTATAAGCATACCCATAGTCGCGCGAGTAATACGTTGCAAGCGCAGACATGTAATTTGCCGAGGCCGCCAGATCGTTTCGCGGGTGCTTTTTGTCGAAAGAAGAAAATAGCGAGCGCGAGTGCTCATAATCCCCAAGCTGAAAAAAGCACCAGCCGGTGTTGTAATATGCCTTAGCCGCGGCCGCAAGCTCAGGATAGGTTGCCGTAACCTGCTGATAATGTGCAATCGCCGCTTTGTAGTTACCATCAAGATAACAGGTTTCGCCCAATGCGTATAGCGTGTCCGCTCTCATCTGCCTGGAAATTTTACGCGCTAAAAGCCTATCGAATTCCTGCCGCGCGGCGGCCATTTTCCCGCGGGCGCGGAGTGTCTCGCCCAGGCGGTAGTGCGCCACCGGCACATAGGCTGATGACGAGTTTTCAACCAGGAAGCGACGGTATTCCTTTTCGGCCTCCGTATAGCTTCCCCTCTGAAACCACGCTTCAGCCACGTAGAACTGGGCGCCCTCTCTCAAATCCTGCCGCTCCGTAAAACGGTTTAGCACCGTTCCGAACTGTGAAAGCGCCGAAGTATATTTTTCCACGTAAAAAAGGCTGGCCGCTTTGCCGTACGACGCATCGGCTATATAAATACTGTCGGGATAGGATGCTGCAAAATCTTCATAGAGGAGAGCTGAGGACTCGTACTTGCCCTGGCGAAACATTGATTCGGCAAGGAAGTATGCCGCATGGCCACGCAGCGGGCTATAAGGATGGCCGGCAAGAAACCGGGTAAATTGTTGCTGCGCCTGCGCATAAAGCCCCAGCCCGAAATAGCAGTCGGCGGTTCTAAGTTGGGCTTTTTCGCCTTCTACCGTGCCGAACTTAGAAAGTTGCAAGGACGCATAACCCGGCATAGCGGCGGAATAATTCTTTTGCAGAAACAGTTTCTCTGCGAGAAGAAATTCATCGCCCGCGTAAATACACGCTGGCATCAAAAGCAGCAATATCATAACGGCGGATTTCGGTGTAATAGCACGTCCTCCAAATTCCCCCTCATCCTGCCTTCTCCCCGTCGGGGAGAAGGAACTTATGTATAATCGCAAGCCGTCGTGGAGAGGGACTAGAATTCTACAAAATTTCAATGCGTTGCGCCCAACATCAAGGCGACCAGTCGGGGGTGGATGAATTGCCGGGTATGGAACCTAATTTCCTTGCGCCGGAACCGTCGGCGGCTGCGATGTATAATTGAGACCGTCCGGAACGGGTGGATGAAAACACTATGAACCGGCCGTCGGGCGACCATGACGGGTTTTCGTTATCCCCTTCATTCTGTGTCAGGCGGGATATTGTTCCTTCAGCCAACGCGTACACATATAGATCATACCTGTTGTCTCCCCTTCCCTGGCGCATTGTAAAAACTATCCTGTCGCCGCGCGGCGACCAGGCCGGCGAATCGCAATAACCGCGCGCCGGCAAGCGGCGGTTATTTCCGCCTTCGATATTCATTATATATAACTGGGGATAACCGGGATCGTCCGAAATATATGCTATTTCACGGCTATTGGGAGCAAACGACGGGCTGGTGGCGGCGGCATTGCCAAAAGTCAATTGCCGGATAATCTCGCCGGAACGTTTTATAAGATAGAGGGCGGGCGTCTTGCCGCGGGAAATAGTAAGGGCTATCGTGTTGCCGTCGGGTGAAAAACTGGCGGCCGTGTTAAGCCCCTGGCGCTGCGAGATAACCCGGCGCCGGTCTGCGTTACAGGAAATGCCGCAAAGGTCGGGATTGCCAAACCTGTAAGTAGTGTAGACTATCTCTTTTCCGTCAGGCGACCAGCAGGGAAGAAGATTGATGGACTTGTCGTCGGTCATGCGCATCAGGTTGCCGCCGTCATAATCTATCGTGTATAATTCCTTGCTGCCGGAAACATTATTTGAAAATACTATCCTGGTATGCGCTATCCCCCGCTCGCCGGTAATGCGCATGATTAACTCGTCATTTATCTCATGTGCCAGCCTGCGCCAGTCGCCGGTGGTTCCCGTGAATGTTTTCTCCCAGATAATCTGACGGCTCTCCGTGTCAAACAATTGCACGTCAACTTCGATATTTTTTAAATTTATACTTATTTTTCCGCACACCAGCATGTCGGCACCCTGGTCCGCCCAGCTTTTAATTTCTTCATCCTTGCCGGTATAAAGAGGGCCTTCATCCAGTATATTGAAATAGCGGGCAAAAAGAAGATCATAACGGAGAATCTCCTGAATCTGCCTGGCATATTTTGACTCATCCATAGTGGGCGAAGCCGGTACAAAACCCGCCACGCCGACGTCAACCCGCTGGCCATGCGCCATAAGGCGAAGGTAAACATCCGTAGCGTTAAGCGCAGGGCATATTGCCGCTATTACAAAATAAACAAGCAACGACCTCAAGATATTCACTCCATTACTCCTTGAATGCAAACTCAAAATATATGCCCAGCTCGTCCTCGCTATAACCGGACGGCAGCGGAGGAAACGGGCCGGCCAATTCCACGGAACGCAGTGCCTGCTGATCGAACGTATCGTCGCCCGAAGATGTTTTTATGGCAAGCGCAGTTATGCTGCCATCCCTTAAGATACGGAAAAAAACCACGGCTTTCATACGGCCGAATGCATTTGCCCATTGCCAGTTTTTTTCTATCTTCCTGGCGACAAGATTAGTGTAATAAGAATATGGAAAGCGCGCCGAACCTACACTTATAGGGCTGCCCGGCCCTGTTTCCATTCCGGTTCCCGCGCCTGTACTGCCGCCCTTCGATTCTGCCGGCGCCGTGGCCGAACCTGGCTGCGGCTGTTTGCCTGAATCCTGCGGAGCCTGCGTTTTTACCGCGGGCTTGACAACCTTATCTTTCTTTTTCTTATCGGCGGTTTTTTTCTTTGGAATTACTATCTCATCATCCTTTTTTGTTATGGGACGGCTTTCCTGCACTTCGGCAGCCGGGGCCGCGGAAGCGGCCTGGCCGCCGGATGAACTGTAAAAAGAGAGCTCAACCGGCATTATAATATATGATGATTGGTTAAACTTGAATGAAAGGGTGATAAAGACGGCGCCGTGCAAAAGGAAGGAAATAAAAAAAGGTATACCGAGGTTTTGTTTCATTCACGCTAACGTATTTTTTCTCTGGCGGTAAACGATTCAGGGCTTTCAGGAAAATCATTCAGTATAGACTCGAACAACTTCTGAGCATCGTCGAGCTTTCCCAGTTGCTCAAGGCATAACGCCTGTTTGAGCCGCGCCGATGGCACAAGGGTGCTATTGCCGTAATTCTTTTCCATGCCGTCGAACTCTTCCAGCGCATTTTCCCATTCACCCTTGGAATAATAACATTCGCCTGTGTAATACTGCGCCTGGTCCGCAAGCTCGCCCTGGGGGTATTTCCCGAGGTAGGATTTAAATCCTACGAGGGCGAGATCATATTTCCCACGTGAAAAATCGCTGTATGCAAGCTTGTATAGTTCCGACGGCGGCGGCGCCACCTTCATGGCCGAACCCGAAAGCTGCTCGGAAAGTTTGCCCATTCTCTGCGACAGATTGGATTCCACGTCATCCATGCGCTGGCCCAGGAGAGACATCCTGTTCTGCGTATCCCCAAGTTCCGAGTTCAGACCTTTCATTGTCGTGGAAAGCCCGTCCATTTTAGCGGATATATCCGCCTGGTTGCGCTGCATATCGTTCAGCTTTAGTTGCAACTGGTATATATCGTCGCGCAGATCCGTTATCTCACGCGAGGTTGCTATGCAACCGCTTAAAAACGGAAGGCAGGCAACAGCGAACAGGGTTATGGCATAGTTCCTTGTTTTCATTGAATACTATTGTTTCGTAGCTTCCGAAGCGGCGCGAACTTTTGTTTCCGCGCGGCGGTTCTTTGACCAGGCCGCTTCATTATGCGCTGGATCAACCGGCTTTTCTTCTCCGTATGATATAGTGCCTACGCGCCCAAGCGGAATGCCAAGCTGTCCGTAATACTCGCGCACAGCCGCTGCGCGCCGCTGTCCAAGCGCAAGATTGTATTCTATGGTGCCGCGTTCATCGCAATAGCCTTCCACAAGTATGCTGGCCTCCGGGTGATTTTTAAGGTAATCCGCATTCCTTTTTAATATTGCGCGCGCATTATCCATAAGATCCGCCTGGTCGTAATCAAAAAGTATGGCTCCCAGTTCCGGCACCGCCCGCCAATCGGAAAAACGGATTGAAGGCTCCTGCCTTGACATCTCCATTTCTTCTTCGCTTAGCGGTGGTTTTACTTCCGGTTCAGGCCTTACCACCTGTTTTTTAGCGCAGGCTCCCAGTGTTATAGCTATTAAACCGATAATCAGCATTTTTTTGTTCATCGTTAACTACCTCCTGGAATTAAACCCGAAATCCGGGTTAAAACACATTGACAATATACGATATTTTACCTAATTAAGCCTGGCATGTCAAACAGTGTCTCTTTAGCGTTTTGAAGTTATCGTCGTCATTGCGAACCCAAAGGGCGCGGCAATCTCGCTTTTCATCAGAAGCAACTTCGAGATTGCTTCGCTCTCGCTCGCAATGACCTCAAACTGCTAAAGAGGCATGTCAAACATACGGCTTAAGGTAACGGCCGGTATATGAATTACGGTTTCGCGCCACATCTTCAGGCGTACCTGTTGCAACAACATTGCCGCCAGCCTCGCCGCCTTCCGGCCCGAGATCAACTATCCAATCCGCGGTTTTTATGACTTCAAGATTATGTTCTATAACAAGCACTGTGTTGCCGGCGTCCACAAGCCGGTGAAGAACGCTAAGCAGTTTTTCAACATCCGCAAAGTGCAGGCCGGTGGTAGGCTCATCAAGTATGTAGAGTGTTTTTCCCGCCCCGCGGCGCGATAACTCCGTGGCAAGTTTAACTCGTTGCGCCTCCCCGCCGGAGAGAGTGGTTGCCGGCTGGCCTATCTTTATATAACCAAGGCCAACCTCGTTTAGCGTCCCCAGCATTCTCTTAAGCGGGGGTATGTTCGCAAACAATTCAACGCTTTCTTCGACGGTCATGTCCAGCACTTCGGCTATATTCCTGCCCTTGTATTTCACCTGTAGCGTCTCTTCGTTGAAACGCCTGCCTTTGCATACGTCGCAATGCACGTACACGTCAGGAAGAAACTGCATCTCTATTTTCAATGTGCCGTCGCCGTGGCAATTTTCGCAACGGCCGCCCTTTACGTTAAATGAAAACCGCCCCGGCTTATAACCGCGTGTTTTAGATTCCGGCATCTGCGCAAACAGCTCACGAATAGGCCCGAAAGCTCCGGTGTAGGTTGCAGGATTTGAGCGCGGCGTGCGGCCAATCGGCGACTGGTCAACGATAATAACCTTTTCCAGTTGCTCTATGCCTTCGATGGCGCGGCATTTTCCGGGCGCATCCTTTGAGCGGTACAGGCGCTGCGCAAGCGACTTGTACAACACCTCGTGAACAAGCGTTGATTTTCCTGAACCTGAAACGCCGGTGATGCACACGAAAAGGCCGAGAGGAATGTCAACATCAATGCCTTTCAGGTTAAACTGGGCTGCGCCCTTTATTGAAAGCCGTTTGTCCAAAACCTGCGCCCGGCGCGCCGGCACGGGTATGGTAAGATTGCCGTTGAGGTAGCGGGCGGTAAGCGATTTCTTCTCGCTTAAAACTTCCGCAAGAGTCCCCTGTGCGACAATATTTCCGCCGTGAACCCCGGCGCCGGGGCCGAGATCTATTATCCAGTCGGATTCGCGCATGGTCTCTTCGTCGTGTTCAACCACAAGCAACGTATTGCCCATGTCACGAAGTTTCAGCAATGTGTCCAGCAACCTGCGGTTATCGCGCTGGTGCAATCCTATTGACGGCTCGTCCAAAACGTACAATACGCCGGTAAGGCCGGAGCCTATCTGCGTTGCAAGATGAATGCGCTGCGCCTCGCCGCCCGCAAGCGTAGCGCTCTCACGGTCAAGCGTAAGATAGCCAAGCCCCACGTTTACCAGGAACGCAAGCCGGGCATTTATCTCTTTTAAAATAACCCTGCTGATAATTTTTTCTTTTTCCGTCAGCGAAAGCGTTTCAAAAAAAACTTTTGCCTTGTCTACCGCCATCGCCGTAACCCCGGCTATGGAACGGCCGCCGATAAAAACTGAAAGCGCCTCTTTTTTCAGACGCGCGCCTTTGCAGGATGGACATAACCGCCTGCGTATATATTTGTTGTATATTTCTTCTTTAACGTACTCCGATTCCGTCTCAGCGTAGCGGCGCTGCATATTATTAATAACACCTTCGAAATCTTTATCGCCAGAAAGAATCGTCTCCTGCTGCTTGCGGCTGAGTTGTTTCCATGGTTTATCAACGTCAATACCGTGCCGGCGGCTGACATCCCGGAGCATTTCCTCGTAATAGCTGCTCCAGGAATACTTCCAGCGGTGGGTACGCGTAGTGATAGGCTGCGACCACGGCAGTATCGCGCCTTCCGAGAGCGACAGCTCCTTGTTCGGTATCACCAGGTCCTCGTCTATTTCAAGTTTGGTTCCCAATCCCGTGCATTCGGCGCATGCCCCGTATGGCGAGTTAAAAGAAAACAGCCTCGGCTCGATCTCGGGCATGTTTACGCCGCACTCAAGGCATGCATAATGCTCACTGTATGTACGTTCGCCGGCCTTGCTTGAATTTTCGCCGGATATGACGGTAACCAGCCCATGGGATTCCTTCAGCGCCGTCTCGACGGAATCGGCGATACGGGTGCGCTCCGCCGGGCTTAATACAATCCGGTCAACCACAAGCTCTATGGTATGCTTGCGGTAGCGGTCAAGCCGGATTTTCTCATCCAAACCGTAAACCTTGCCGTCAACGCGCGCCCGCACGTACCCGGCTTTTGAAAGCCGGGAAAACAGTTCATCGTACGTGCCGATCCTGCCGCGCACCAGAGGCGAAAGTATCTGCAATTTAGCGCCGGCCGGCAGTTTCATTATGTCGTCAATAATCTGCTGGGCAGACTGCGGCCTGACCTCGTTGCCGCACTGCGGGCAGTGCGGAATGCCTATACGCGCGAATAAAAGCCTGAGGTAATCGTATATTTCGGTTACCGTGCCTACGATGGAGCGCGGATTATGCGACGGCGTCCGCTGCTCTATGGCAACCGCCGGCGACAACCCCTCGATGCTGTCAACGTCCGGCTTATCCATCAGTTCAAGAAACTGGCGCGCATACGCCGACAGCGATTCCACGTACCGCCTCTGCCCCTCGGCGTATATGGTGTCGAATGCCAGAGACGATTTTCCCGAACCGGAAAGCCCGGTAATCACCACCAGTTTATTGCGCGGAATTTCGCAACTGATGTTTTTCAGGTTATGTTCTCTTGCACCCTTAATTATTATTTTATCCATTTATTATTTAAACCACTGCCTTGCCGCCGCCGGCGCGTTTTGCCTCGTAAAGCATGGTATCGGCAATGTGAATAAGTTCATTCATGAATGAAACGTACATGCCACCGTCTCCGTAAGACGCCGCACCGATGCTTATGCCTATGCCCTTTGGCCCCAGGTCGTGCTGGATTTTCGACACTATACGCCCGGCGATAACAGCTGCGTTTTCCTTGTTTGCATCCGGCACCAGGATTGCGAATTCGTCGCCGCCGTAACGGAACACCATGTCAACGTACTGGCGCACGCAGCTTTTCAAAATTTCAACAATGGTTTTAAGCAGCGTATCGCCTTCAAGGTGGCCATACTTGTCGTTGAATTTTTTAAAACCGTCAACATCGCACATCATCAGCACAAGCGTCGAGCGCTGGCGCCTGGATTTCTGCATTTCTATATGCAATTGCTCGAACAAAAAACGGCGGTTGAATGCGCCGGTTAATTCGTCAATTTTTACCAGCTCGACAAGCCTCTCGTTGGACTCCTGCAACTGCCTGACAAGGACTTCCTTTTCCTTCGTGATTTTCTGTTTTTCGAGATATATCTTAACCTTGTGGATTAACTCCGCCGGTTCGATAGGTTTCAATATATATTCATCCACGTCCTTCTTTATGGCTTCAAGCGCGGTCTCCATGGTGCCGGCGCCAGTCATAAGCAGAAATATCGTAGAGCTATCCTTGCTTCTTACAGGCTCTACCAGTGAAAGTCCTGAATCAGCGCCAAGCGAAAGGTCGGAAATAACAAGGTTAAACGTCTCCTGCTCTATCAACTCCGCGGCGTTGCGCACGCCGGGTGCGGCTTTTACATCATACCCCTCTTCTACAAGAATGCTTTCCATCGTTTCCCGTATGGAATCATTATCTTCAACCACGAGTATTTTAGCCTTTGCAACTTCATTTTCACTCATTATAAATCATCCTCCCTCACGGGCAACTCTATATAAAAGGACGTTCCCTTATCCTTTACGCTGTTAATAAGTATGGCTCCGTTGTGACGCTCTTCGACGATCCGCTTTACAACCGCAAGCCCAAGGCCCGTCCCTTTGGATTTGGTCGAGAAGAACGGTTCGAATATCTTTTCCGCTATTTCCGGCGGGATACCGCAACCTGTATCAGCTATTTCAAGACGGACAACAGGCGCATTGGTTTTAACCCCGATCTTTCTGACGGTTTTCAGCGCCAGGGTGCCGCCGTTTGCGCTCATTGCGTCAATTGCATTGTTTATCAGATTTCGTATAACCTGCTTCATTTCCTCTACATCAATATCAATTTTCGGCACGGCGGCAAAGGAATACTCGAGCCTGACATTACCGGGGAACTTAACGTCGTCCGCAATTTTACGCGCCACTTCGTTAATATCCTGTTTCGCAAGCACGGGCGGCCGGCTGCGAGAATAGTCCAGCATATCGTTGATAATTTTCGTCGTAGATTTTATTTCCGTCTCGATTATCTCTATGCGGCGCAATGTTTTCTGGTTGCCTTCGGGATTTTTAAGGGCCTCCATTTTGATGAGGTAACAGGCATTTGTAATGGCCGCAAGCGGGTTCCTGACCTCGTGGCCCAGTATACTGGCCATCTGGCCTATAGTGGAAAGCCGTTCATTGCGTTTCATGTCTTCCTGGAGCTTCTTTAGTTTTACCGTCATGGAATTAAATATCATCACCAGCCTTGATAATTCGTCGTTTGTTAACATCGGGAGCTGGGAATCGAGATTTCCAACGGCAACTTTTTCGATGCCCGAGATAAGCACGCTGATAGGCTTTGACAGGTTGCGCGCAAGCAGGCTTGCGCCTGCGATGGCAAAAATAAGAGTTAAAAAGATAAGCGCCACGGCCATGATTTTAAGAGACGTGACCGCGGAATAGGCCTCACTCACAGGCTCCTGTAGAATCGCCAGCCATCCCGGCCCCTCGCTGCCGGCCACCATGTTAATCCTGCCCTCTTCAACCGCCACCTGTCCCGGCTTAAATTCACGGTATCTTTTAAGAAGTTCGGGGCTGAAATTTTTTATGGCATAATCAGGCGTTGATACGGCGCTGCCATGGGCATCGGCAATGACAATGCGCATAAATTTCCTGCCTTCGCCGGCATCGATATGTAACTGGATCCGGTGCAGGACGTAATTTATACCAACCCTGAGATACAAATATTCCCTGCGGGCTGCGGCAATGGGATATATGGCATCAACGTACGGCCTGTTGTCGCCCCTTGTGTAGCCAATACTGCCGATCTGTACCTGGCTGGTTTTTATAGTTTTATCCAGCAGCGCCCGGTCGTAATCAAGCGCAACATCCCTGGCGGCAAAGGCATTAACCGTTTTGCCGGATTCGTCAACCATGGCAATGGCCAGAAGCAGCTTGTTTGACGAAAGGCCGTCAAGCAGCAGAATACTTTTCTCGGAATTCGACAGCCGGCCGGAACGCTCTATACGACGGGCTATGTCCAGTTTCTTTTCGATCTCAACGAAAAACTTGTTTACTTCCAGCGCCGCGCTTGTTGCAATGTTCGCATTGTTTTCGTCAATAACTTTTTTGAGCTTCGTGCCGGTGGTTTTTAGAAGCACCAGGCTGTAAAGCACGGGCGGGATAATTGAAATAAGCAACATGGCGATAAGAAATTTATGATAAAGTTTCATGGCATCACCGGGTTTATTGAATAACTGATGTTACGCAGCGTGTCATTGCGAGGAGCTTTGGCGACGAAGCAATCTCGTAGTTTTAATGCAAAACAGCGAGATTGCTTCGCTTCGCTCGCAATGACAGCAACTTTGGCATTTCTTCCGTAAGACTAAATAATACTACCAGTTTTTACGGCAGTAGTCAAAACGGTTTAACAGTGTGTACTCCTGCACGGGGAGCAGGGACGGAAAATCAACGGTATAATGAAGCCCCCTGCTTTCCTTTCTCATCCCCGCGCACTTGATTACCAGCTCTGCAACCGTGGCTACATTGCGCAGCTCTATAAGATCGCTCGTTACGATAAAATTCCAGTAGTACTCGCTTATTTCCTGTTGCAATAACTCTATGCGGCGCCTGGCACGCTCAAGCCGTTTATTGCTGCGGACTATGCCCACGTAATTCCACATAAACTGGCGTATCTCTTCCCAGTTCTGGCTTACAACTACGGACTCCGATGAATCTGTCGCGCCCGCCGTATCCCACAACGGGACGTCGGTAAAATTATCTCCGGCAGGCAGCTCCTCTTTCGCTTTTTGAAAGGCTCGCTCGGCGAACACAAGCGCTTCAAGCAGTGAATTCGACGCCAGGCGATTCGCCCCGTGCAGGCCGGTGCATGCCGTTTCGCCTATTGCAAAGAGATTACCGATGGAACTACGCCCCCATGCATCGGTCAAAACGCCGCCGCATAAATAGTGCGCGGCGGGCACCACGGGGATAGGGTCTTTAGCAATGTTAATTCCCAGCTCAAGGCACCTTGCATATATCTTTGGAAAACGTTTCTTTATAAATCGCGCCGGGCGGTGTGTAATATCGAGCAACACGAAATCGTCGCCGCTTACTTTTAATTCGCTGTCTATCGCCCGCGCAACGACATCGCGCGGCGCCAACTCTTTTGACGGATGATATTTTTCCATGAAACATGTCCCGTCTTTGCGCTTAAGCAGCCCGCCTTCGCCTCTTAAAGCCTCGGATATCAGAAATGATTTGGCCTGTGGATTATAAAGGCATGTAGGGTGGAACTGCACGAATTCCATGTTGGCAACGGTCGCGCCGCAACGGTAAGCCATCGCAATGCCGTCGCCCGTGGCAACGTCGGGATTTGACGTGTAAAGATACACCTTGCCCGCGCCGCCGGTAGCGAGAACAACCGTTTTTGCAATGAATGTCTCCACCCGGTTTGCCGCTATGTCAAGCACGTAGGCGCCCCAGCATTTTTCCGAATCGCCGGCAAACTTTTTTTGTATCTTGCCCGTGGTAATAAGGTCTATTGCGATATGATGTTCGAAAATTTTTATAGAAGGATTTTCACGCACACGGCTGATAAGCACGTTTTCAATTTCTTCGCCGGTAATATCGCCCGCATGGAGTATGCGCCTGTGCGAATGCCCGCCCTCAAGCCCCAACTCGTAGTCGCGCCCGTCACCGCTGCGCGAAAACCGCACGCCAAGTTTTATAAGCTCGCGTATGCGTTCCGGCCCCTCGCGCACGACGGTTTCCACTACATCTTTATTGCACAACCCCGCGCCCGCCGAAAGTGTATCGTTTACATGGCTCTCGAATGTGTCATCGCCATTCCACACCGCGGCCACCCCCCCTTGCGCCCGCACCGTAGCCGAATCATTAACCGCACGCTTGGTAACAACCGCCACCGTCCCAACCCTTCCAGCCTTCAAAGCAAACGAAAGCCCCGCAATCCCCCCCCCAATAACCAAAAAATCCACCCTTACCATATATCAATCTTAGGGACGTTGTAAACTAATAAACTTAAGCGACATCTGCCGCGCATAATCTTCTCCCTTGCGAACGTTTTTACTTACAGCCATTTTTGACATATTAAGGTAGTTTGCAATCGCCTGCCCGTCAATCATCAATTCCTCTTTCGCCCAAAAACAAAATAATTCCCGCCCCTTTGTAATACTGCCATTGCGACCGCGCCGTTTAATATCGTTTCGGCATATTGACACCAATTTGCAAACGTGGTCAGCAAGCGTTTCCAGCGTCCAGCCTTCTTGCTGGATGCGCGCGCGCTGCGTCATTTTTGCATCAGCTGCCCTCAATGCATCCTCCACGAAACTGCCGTCGCCTAGTATACGCTCATCACCCTGCCAGCGTTCATCAGATGCCTTTAACTGCATAAGTTTCCGCCATCCCCCTGCGCTGCGAACGATCCCCCCGCCTGTCAGCGTCCTGTTCTTTCCCATATTCCAGCCATCTATCATGAATGCCCGGTATTTTTTCCAGGCCGCACCAGTATCCGGGCCGAACAATTTCAGAACTTCTTCCGTTGATTGCCAACTCCTTTTAAATTTTCCGGCTAACACACTATGTCCTGTCCATGGGTAGCTGTCAAGCCCCTCTATTGCCATAACGATGCCGGCGCGCACGGGATTTAAATGTATATACCGGACAAGCTCTAAAAAGTACACGTCTTCCTGGCACATTATTGATTTATACCTATTCTGGTACACGTACCCGCTGCGCTTATATTTATGATTGAAATACAAGGCGTACCCGGTAAGAATACCGCGCATCATTTTACTTAACGGTGCATCCCCCTGGCGCAATAGTAAATGCACATGGTTAGGCATCAACACCCAGGCAAGACATTGGTGCTTAAAGGATTTCAACCCTTTTTCAAGGATATTCAGAAATTTCTGGTAGTCTGCTTTATCCTTAAACAGGGTACGCCGCTCAATGCCCCTTACTATTATATGATAAACGCCACCTGGTATTTCTATTCTTCCATGCCTAGGCATAATGTTGTGAGTCTAGCAATTAATTCCGAAATGGTCAATAGTTTATTAGTTTACAACGTCCCTAATGGCTATGCAATTATCTATTAGGCGGGTTTTGCCTATGAATATGGCCAGGGCGATTAGGGCGCGGGTCTCTATTGTTTTAAGTTCTTCGAGTGTTTCGGGATTGCAGATTTTAATGTAGTCTATGCGCGCGCCGGGGATGGTTTTGATAATAGACGCCATTTCCGCGGTTATGCGGGCGGGATTGCTTATTCCATCCCTGGTGATAAGGCGCCGCGCCAGAGAAAGCGACCTTGACAGTTTTTGAGCGTGATCGCGTTCTATATCCGACAAGTAGCGGTTGCGGCTTGAACGGGCGAGGCCCGACGGCTCGCGGATAATCGGGCATGAAACAATTTTTACCGGTATATTCAAATCCCGCACCATATTCTTTATTATGGCAAGCTGCTGGAAATCTTTTTTTCCGAAATATGCGCTTGAAGGCGCTACAATGTTGAACAGTTTATTTACGACGGTGGCGACGCCGCGGAAATGGCCGGGGCGGGCTGCGCCGCAAAGGACGTCGGACATTTTCGCGACGTTTACAAAAGTTTTATGATCCTGGGTGTACATTGCCGCGACACCAGGCGCAAAGAGAATGTCTACACCGGCGGCGCGGCACAAATCTTTGTCATGCGAAAACGGGCGCGGGTATTTCAGGTAATCTTCGGACGGGCCAAATTGGGTTGGATTGACGAAAATTGAAACTACGACGGCATCATTTTCCCGCCTGGCGCGGGCAATAAGGGAGAGGTGCCCGTCATGCAACGCCCCCATCGTCGGCACAAAACCGATGGTTTTTCCCCGCGCGCGCAATTTCAGGCACGCATCCTGCATCGCCCGCGGTGACCGGATTACTTTAATACGTGTGTTCATCGGAGGGAAAAGCAGCCTCTTTTACTTCTTTTCTGTAGAGACGGATTGCCTCGACAATCTGGGAGCGGAGGTCCGCGTAACGTTTAACAAATTTAGGTTTAAATTCTCCGTACAACCCAAGCATATCGTCAGTTACAAGTATCTGCCCGTCGCAACCTCCGCCTGCCCCGATACCGATCGTGGGAACGGAAACCGCTTTCGTAATTTCGACGGCAACCGCGGCGGGGATGCATTCGAGAACAATGGCGAACACGCCGGCCGCCTCAAGAACGCGCGCCTCATCCACAAGCCGGCGCGCCTCGTCAAGGCTGCGCCCCTGCACCTTGTAGCCGCCCAACTGGTTTATGGACTGCGGCGTAAGGCCGATGTGCCCCATCACCGGAATTTTAGCGGCTACGAGCGCCTGTATTTTTGCAGCCATCTCGCGCCCGCCCTCGATTTTTACCGCCTCGGCGCCGCCTTCCTTGATCACTTTTCCGGCGTTGGCTATCGCTTCATCAACACCGGCCTCGTAAGACATGAACGGCATGTCCGCAATAATCAGCGAACGGCTGTTGCCGCGCTTGACGGCCTTACAATGATATATTATGTCGTCAACTGTTACCGGCAGCGTAGTTTCGTAACCCAGCTTTACCATACCGAGCGAATCGCCAACCAGTATCGCCTCGACGCCTGCCTCGTTAAGCAGTTTTGTCATGCTGAAATCATAACCGGTAAGCATAACAATCTTCTCGCCGCGCTCTTTCATCTGCCGCAATGTTACCGTCGTTATTTTTTCCATGGAATCATTGTAACTTTTTGGACTTTAGCTGTCAATCGAAGCCGGTTGCGGATAGTGCGCATTGTAATGCGAAGAACGGGATGAACGAATCCCGGTGATATCTCAGACATCGGTTCAATGACGAAGCGGCGGCGCGCCGCCTCCCGGTGCGGGACAACAAGACGCCTTCCGGACACAATATTACGCCCGTAAAAAATAATATCAAGGTCAATGAGCCGCGGCCCCCAACGCTTATTTTTCCTGCGTCCCATCCGCCGTTCGATTTCGTTAAGATTATCAAGCAGCCTTGGGGGTGATTGCGAAGTGGCGATCCTGGCAATGCAATTTACAAAATCACGCTGCAAAGGGCCTATTGCGGAACTATTGTATAGCGACGAGGTTTTAAGAAGTGTCGTATGCGGCAGGCGCGCCAGGTTCTGCAGGGCTTTGCTGATATTATTTTTTCTGTTACCCAGGTTGGATCCCAGACCTATATAAGCTGTTACCACTTCATGCGCGCTATGCGCGACAGCGCCTCGGTTATGCGCGGGACGCCGACCGTCAGAGCGAAACGGACGTAGCCTTCGCCCGAGGGTCCCAGGCCATTTCCGGGCGTACATACGATACCGGCGTCGTCAAGAAGTTTGCCTACAGTATCTGAAGAGGCGTACCCTTTCGGAACGCGCGCCCATACGTAGAACGTAGCCGCGGGTTTTGTAACGTTCCAGCCCAGCCGGGCAAGGCCGTCGCAGAGAACGTCCCGGCGCTGCCGGTATAGCGCGCGCATTTTCTCCACGCAATCCTGCGGGCCTGTCAGCGCGGCCACGGCCGCTTCCTGCACCGCCTGGAACGCGCCTGAATCGTAATTATCTTTTACCGTCGAAAGCCCTTTGACTATGGCAGGGTTGCCGCACACCCAGCCTATGCGCCAGCCGGTCATGTTATATGTTTTTGAAAGCGAGTGGAACTCAACGCCCACCTCTTTTGCGCCGGGTATTTCAAGAAAACTCATCGGTTTATCTTCATAATACATCTCGGAATAGGCCGCGTCGTGCGCAATGATTATGCCATATTTCCTGGCATATTCCACGGCTTTAACGTAGAACTCGCGGGGCGCGGTGGCGGCCGTAGGATTATTGGGATAGTTGATGAACATGATACGCGCCCTTTTTGCCACCGCCTCAGGTATGCTGTCAAAGTCAGGCAGGAAATTATTTTCCGCGCGGAGGGGCATGAAGTAAGGCTCACCGTCTGAAAATATCGTGCCTGTGTTATAAACAGGATAGCCCGGCTCAGGAATAAGCACAACATCGCCCGGGTTTACAAACGCCAGGTGAAAATGGCCGATCCCTTCTTTTGAGCCGATAAGTGAGCATATCTCGTTATCCGGATTAAGCGTTACATTAAACCGCGACTTGTACCAGCCGGCTACAGCTTCGCGGAAAGATTTCATACCCGCGCCAAACGGGTACTGGTGGTTGGAAGACCTCGCCAGCGCCTCTTGCCCCGCGCGAATAATATGTTCCGGCGTCGGCTGATCCGGATCGCCCACCCCCAGCGCGATAATATCCACACCCTTCTCAATAGCCGCCTTCTTTTTCCGGTCAATCTCCACAAAAAGATAAGGCGGCAATTTCTGAAGCTTCCTGCTGTAGTTGATATTCATAAAACTCTCCCGGCCCGCGTAATATTTACACCTTACCAGAACTGATGTTTTATTAACTTCGTTGTAATATACACAACCTGTCCATGATAATCTTTTCTGTCAGTTCTCTATATTCCGGCCGCAACTACGCCTAATTTGAACTGCAATGGTTTACATTGGACATTACATGGCAAAGTTTCTTTGACATATAACCAAGTAAAATAAATCCGAGTATATTAAAACTTCCCAGCCACATTACCAATGGATACGCATAAAATAACTTACTATTTTTTGATTTCATAAATCTTGAGAACTCCAGCGGCCACGCAAACATCCAATATATATTATAAAATGGCACCAGTTGCCCCCATACGGCTTTTGAAGGGGATATTAAATAAATATTGTCCGTATAAACAACAAGAATTTTGTGAAATCTATATACGCAAATAAGCCAGTAAACAGCCAATGCCAGATTCAGAATATGTTTACCAAATACAAAATATATATTGCCTTCTATAAAACTAAAAGTACTAAAACTCGGTAACAACCAAAAAGCAGATAGCGGTATATATAACAACACCCCGGGCCATATATTGGGGAATATGGATTTATCGGCATTTTTCACTTTTTGAACAAATTCCACATCCTGCCAAATTTTCGGATTAAATCTTTTACCTTTATTTTCGAAATATTTAATATATGCTTTTCTGAGCATTGATTTCGAAGGACTTTCGATCCCCCTCTCTTTTAAGATATTTCTGGCGCTTTCCCTGGCTGTTTGGGAGTAGCTCAGCGGAGCAATATAAACGATAGCAAGCAATTCATCATCACTCATCAACAAATAGTTTTCATTCAGTGAACCCACGATTAGCCTCCTCAATAAAACCGACATTTGTTTGCGGGAAACAAGCCGACATCAATAGTAACCTCCGTAACTGTTTATTCTTTTAATGCATCCAGGAGCCTTATATAGTCACGCTGACTTTCGTAAACCATGTTTGATATAAAGTTAATAAACGGCTGGTTATCCCCCTTATCCGTTTTTTTAAGCGCGTTTATGTAATTACTTCGTAAAACTGGCGGGATAACGGTTATGGTATATCCTTGCTGCAGTAGCGCCAGGTTCAGCAGCAGCCGGGTTGTTCTTCCGTTTCCGTCAATAAAAGGATGAATCGCCACAAATTCCTTATGCAAAAGGGCGGCAAACTCTACCGGATGATACTTATTCCTCATAACCGACATATCCCTGACCATGCCGCTTACAAGCCCCGGCACTTTAGAATGATGCGGCGGCGTAACTTCGGACCCCGTAATGATAACATTTACTTTCCTGTATGCTCCCGCATTATCTTCGTCTATGCGGCGGTAGAACAGCTTATGCAATTGAAGTATGTCTTGTTCGGTTATCTGCCTGGCGCCTGCAAGTTTACAAAGAAGGCCATAGGCTTCACTGTGGCCAATCGCCTCGTAATGATCCTTAAGCGGTTTGCCTCCAATCGTTATACCTTCCTCGATTACGATTTTCGTTTCCGTCTCGGTAAGCGAATTGCCTTCGATAGCATTGCTTGAGTAAGTAAGCCCTATACGGTAATATTCCCTTAGCTGTTGAACGGCATTCTCACTTAACGGCCTGTACGCATTTATCCTTTCCCGCAATTCATCGTTTTCCTTTAACCTGCTTGTGTAAAATAATTCTTCCATTAATTTCTCCAGGTTATTGCACCTTCGCCACATTTTTTATTTCACTTCAGTTATCTTACTATACAGAATATCCCAACGCTTTTGCCGTATACGGAATTTTGTCCCATGATTATGTCCGGTACGAGCGTCAAAATCAATGTAAACATCACCGCTTATTATTCCGCGCAGGAAATTATTAAAAGCGAAATCTTCTAAAAGAAGTATTTTCTCATACTTGAATTCTTCCTGGCCATTATTATTACGTGAATCAGCTAAAACAAATATGGTATTCTTTATCTTTCCCACACATTTTTTATGCAAGTCATCAAAATTCCAGTACGGCGTTGGCGTGATTTTCTTTAATCCGACTTTATTTTTAACAATTGACAGCCATTCCTTATGCCTGCTGCCGACTTTCCGATAATCGAAAGCCAATTCTATTCTCCTGTCAATACTGTTAACTTTAATACAAAATCCTCTATCGGAAAAAGTGTCAGACAGTGTAGCTCTAAAACTCATTTCGTTTATTGAATATTTTTGTCCAGCTTCCTTATGCGGCCAGCCATAATTCGGCAGCAGATAAGATGAAATAACAGTATTCGGTTTTCTTGGTTCTGGATCCTGGTGAAATAACGTGGTTAAAGACGTGGTGTTTATTCTCTGCGCTTTCAATTCCCAATCAACCGTGTTGGCAATTGCCAAATTGTTTTCGGGTATATTTAACAAATCCTCGAGGGTGTTACCTACCGCGCCATCATTCCTGGAACGATCGCTATGAATCCACCCCTTTTTTATTATCGCCAATATTTTAGAAATCAACTCATTCTTTGGAATGTTGATATTTTTCATTTACTGCCTTCTTTTGGCGGCCTCCAGAAATCAAGCAGGTACTCAAATGTTACGCCCATGGTAATATAGTTTGAAGGCCAGCCAAATATACCTATCGCGTTAACAACATTTCGTCTATCCCAGATGATAATGTTTCTTAATTCATACCCTACCGATCTGAGGGCATCAACGATAGATATATGCAATGTTATGCGTTTATTCTCCCACCACATATCAGGAACATTGACGACGCAATGACCTTTAGGTTTTAACAACGGCAATAAATCCTTGTAAATCTCAGCCATCTGATTTGCGTATTCTTTTTCATCCAAAATGCCCAAATCGCGTTTATCCTGGCTATATTGTTCGACCTTCAGAAACTGATGATTATTTCTCTGGTCACCCCTGCGACTTTTGTTCTTCCTTTGGCGATTAAGGAGATTAGCATAAGGCGGTGATGTAAATATCAACGATGCGGTTTCGGAGCGCAGATAATTCTTGATGTTTCTGGCATCATCCTGAACTGCAATTTGCTTACTGTTGTTAAATAATTGATTTTGCTTTAGCCGGCTCATTGATAAATCAACATATTTGTTCTGCAAATCAAAACCCACTGCATTTCTGTCTGTATCCTGGGCAGCAACAAGGGTTGTACCGGAACCGACGAACGGATCAATAACCAATTCCCCCTTGTGGGTAAATAATTCGATTATCTTCCTGGGCAGTGAAATGGGAAATGTAGCAGGATGAATACTTTTATCACGAATATCTCTTTTCTCATAATAGAATTCCCAGACACCCAACTGAGCTTTCATCCATTCTTTGGGAGTCAGGCAATTAATATTGTTGCCTTTACAATTGCATGTCTTCATAAAAGACATATCAATAACGTCGCTACCATATGCCGCACTTGTCTCGGACAAGAAAGCAGCTTTTCCCTTTTTCATGTCGTATACTCCAATTGGCTTTAACTATTTTGCCTTCCATTCGAATTCATTTGCCCGCGGAGCGCGGTCAAATTGCCTTAAGTTGACAAATTGACTCCGTCCCCTAATTTACTTTGTTTATCAGTGAGCCGATTTTTTGGATTCGGATTTCCACTTTGTCGCCGGGGAGCATGGGGCCGACGCGGGGAGGGGTGCCGGTGGCGATAATGTCGCCGGGCATAAGCGTCATGATGCCGGATATAAATGATATTATCTCGTCAATCTTGAATATGAGGTCGTTGGTGGTGGAGCGCTGCTTCACCTTCCCATTGAGAAGGGTTTCTATTTTAAGCTTGTTTGGATCAATAGAGTCAACGATCCAGGGGCCGAGCGGCGCAAAGGTGTCGAATGATTTTGCCCGCGCCCACTGGCCGTCAAGTTTTTGCAGGTCGCGCGCGGTAACGTCGTTAAAACAGGTATAGCCGAGAATATACTCGGGCGCCCTGCGGGTCGAAACGTTGCGCGCCTTCTTTTTTATGACAACCGCAAGCTCCGCCTCGTAATCCACGCGCTGGGAGGCCGAAGGCGAAACGATATTGTCGCCGGGACCCACCAGGGCGGATGGCGATTTAAGAAAAATCAGCGGCTGCAATGGCATGGACATCTTCATTTCCTTGATATGCTCCAGGTAATTTAACCCGAGTGCGATTATCTTGCACGGCTGGCAGGGAGCGAGCAGCTTTACCTTCGACAGCGGGTATTTCCTGCCGGTTTTCTTATAAGGCCCGAAAAAATTGGGCGTTATTTCAGAAACTGTTTTGCCTTCAAGAATACCGTAATGCGAATGGTTACCGTCGGCCTGGAAACGAAGATAGATCATCATTTGCTCCTTTTCATTTTAGATTCAGAACATCCAGCATTTCGTATAAACCGGGCTGCCGTCCGGGTAGCCAGCGGGCTGCTTTTAATGCGCCGGCGGCCAGGGTGTCTCGCGAATGCGCGCGATGCGTAAGTTCCACCCGTTCTCCCTGCCCCGCAAAATAAACCGTGTGATCTCCGACGATATCTCCGGCGCGCACGGCCATAACGCCGATTTCTTCCTTCGTCCGCGCGCCGACGTCGCCTTGCCTGCCGTAAACGCCGACTTCGCTCATCTTGCGCCCGAGTTCCGAGGCAATTACGTCGGCCAGTTTTGCGGCGGTTCCGGAAGGCGCATCCTTCTTTTTGTTATGATGCAGCTCCACGATCTCGATGTCATAGTCGGGCAACGCCCTGGCCGCTTCTTTAACAAGCCGGAACAAAAGATTTACGCCTACCGACATGTTAGGCGAAAACACGACCGGTATTTTTTTCGCGGCATCATGGATTACCTGTTTCTGCTCTTCACTAAAACCGGTAGTGCCGATAACTATTGCCTTGCCTGCGCCGACAGCGTCTGAAAGATGTTCAAGCGCAGCCAGGGGAGACGTGAAATCAATCACGACATCGGCGTTTTTTATAACACGCGACAGATCGTCAACGACAACGCAACCGGCCGTTTCCCGGCAAGCCTCTTTGCGCTCCACGCCGGCGACGACGGAAAAGTATTCACTATCCCTGGCAAGGCGGATGATACTCTCGCCCATCCGCCCCATCGCCCCACAAACTATTATTTTAGTTTTATTCATAATAAACCGTACTCCTTCATAGCCTTTACAAGCTTTTCCCTGTTTGCATCTTCCATGGCGCACATCGGCAGGCGAAGCTCGCCGGCGCACATTCCCTTCATCGCCATGGCGGTTTTCACGGGTATGGGATTTGTCTCAATGAACATCGCCTTGACGAGCGGCAGAAGCTTGTAATGCAGTTCCCTGGCTTTTGTCAAATCTCCCGCCTTGAAGGCTGAAATCATCCCGGCCACGTCGTGCGGCACTATGTTTGCCACCACGGATATAACGCCCGTGCCGCCGATGGACAACAGCGGCAGTGTAAGCGCATCATCGCCTGAAAGAACGTCTATCCGCGGGCAGAGTGCGTGAACCATCGCCATTTGTTCAAGCGATCCGGAAGCCTCTTTTACAGCCACCACGTTATTGCATTCGCAAACAATGCGCGCAAGCGTTTCCGGCAATATGTTGACGGCGGTGCGACTCTGTATATTGTAGATAACGATCGGTATTTTCACTGCGTCCGCCACTGCCTTGAAATGCAGATAAAGCCCCTTCTGCGTAGGCTTGTTGTAATAGGGCGCTATAAGCAGGGCTCCGTCGCAACCGATCTCCTCGGCATAACGCGTAAGCTCTATTGCCTCGGCGGTATTGTTGGAGCCGGTGCCTGCCATGACTTTAACCCGCTTTTTCGCCGCGCGAACCACGGTTTCAATAACCATCTCGTGCTCTTCATGCGAAAGGGTGGCCGACTCGCCCGTGGTGCCGCACGGCACAATACCGGCCGTCCCGTTGGCGACGTGAAACTCGACTAATTCATTAAGTTTATCCAAATCAACATTCCCGTCTTTGAACGGCGTAATAATTGCCACATACGAACCTTCGAACATAAAACCTCCTATATTTCCACTTCGCCGCGGAAGCTGACTTCGGCGGGGCCTTCGAGATACACGTTTGATACCGGCGAAAGAAAATCCCCCGCATCGTTTAGATGGTACGAAACCTTCAACGTGTAGCCGCCATGTGTGATACAGTTGACCGGCGGCTTTACCATGCCTCTAAGCCCTGCGATTATCGCGCTTGCAGTTACGCCCGTGCCACAGGCAAGCGTTTCATCCTCAACGCCGCGCTCATACGTACGCACGTATATGGAATGCGAATCCTTTTTTTCTACGAAATTTACATTTGTTCCCTGCGGCGCAAACGCGCGGTGGAAACGCACCATGCGCCCCAGGCTTACAACATCCGCTTTTTCTATATCATTGACAAATACAACCGTGTGCGGGACACCTGTGTCTATGAACGATACGTCAAATTCCTTTTTCTCGACGCGGAGCGTAAAATCAAGCCTTGCATCCTTCGGTTCATACAGGTACAACCTCACGCTTTTACCGTTTACCACGGCGCGGACGAGGCCGGCATCGGTTTCAAAGGACATATTTTTGGGCGCTGCGCCGAGCATATATGCAAACCGCGCTATGGAACGCCCGCCGTTACCGCACATGGCGGCATGAGAACCGTCCGCATTGAAGTACCTCATTTTAAAGTGAACCTTTCTGCTGTCTTCAAGCAGCATAAGCCCGTCGGCGCCTACGGAAAACTTGCGGTGGCACCAGCGCGCCGCAAGCTTCGCCACGTTGCGCGGCAGCATCTTTTTGCGGTTATCCACGAGAATAAAATCATTTCCCGCGGCCGAAATTTTAGTAAACGCTATCTTTTTCTTCACGATAACTCCAGGTCTGTATATTTCTCACGCCGCCGTATAAGGCGGTGCGATGCGCCGCTGACCATCACCTCGGCCGCACGGAGGCGGGAGTTGTACTGTGAAGACATGGCAAAACCGTATGCTCCCGCGCATTGAACGGCAAGGCGCTCTCCCTGAGCGAGACGCGGCAACAACCGGTTCTTGCCAAGGAAATCGCCTGTTTCGCAAATGGGGCCTACCACGTCGGCTTTTATTTTTTTGCGCGAAGTACCGCTCACGGCCGCAATCTCATGATACGCCTCGTAAAGCGTGGGACGGATAAGGTCGTTCATGCCGGCGTCAACTATAAGAAAATTCCTGCCCCCGGCTGTTTTACGGTATATTACACCTGCCACCAATATACCGGCATTACCAACGATGTAGCGTCCCGGCTCGAATACAAAAGTTCCCTTGAAAAATGGAAATTCAGGCAGCACCGCATCGCGCAATTGTGCAGGCGTCGGAGGAGTTTCCTTTGAATAACGAATGCCCAACCCGCCGCCAAGGTCAACGTGGGAAAGCGTGATGCCGGCCTTTGAAAGCCGCCGCACTATCTCTGCTATCCGGCGAGCGGCGAGTTTGAAAGGGCCTGCAGCCGTAATCTGCGAACCGATGTGGCTGTGAATGCCGGCAACGTCAATATTTGAAAGCCCGGCCGCACGCTTATAAACTTTAAGCGCATCGGCGTAAGGTATACCGAACTTAACGCCGCTTTTACCGGTTGTGATATAGTGATGGGTATGCGGGTCTACATGCGGGTTTATGCGAAAAGCTATCCGCGCCCGCTTTTTTAAACGCGCGGCGGTGCGATTCATCAGTTCAAGTTCTTCCAATGATTCGATATTAAACATGAATATGTTTTCGCGCAGGGCATACTCTATTTCGGCTTCCGTCTTACCGATGCCCGCGTATACTATTTTCCGGGCGGGAAAGCCCGCTTTAAGCACGCGGAACAACTCACCGCCCGATGTAATATCCGCGCCCGCACCTGCTGCGGCAAGCGTTTTTAAAACCGCGCCGTTTGAATTGGCTTTAACCGCATAGCATACCATATGGGGTACGGAAGCAAAAACACTTTCAAATGACCGGTAATTATTAAGCAATTGCTTTTCCGAGTATATGTATAAGGGGGTACCGAATTTTGAGGCAAGTGCTTCCACTGACACATCATCGGCGTACAGCATTCCCTGTCGGTATGATAGCATAATAGGTTCCTTGCGATAAGAGTTAGTTTTGAGAGTATCATGTTACCAATTTAACCGGTTATTGTCAATTTCAAAAACTCCTTGACTTGATATTGGATTCTTGTTATAATCCTATTGTTCAAACCGTCAGTGTCATGCATCCTATGAAAAAAAAATTTCTCCCCGAATTTGTCATAGGCATCCTCCTCACAGCGATAACGTTGGGGGCATTCCTTCTACAACCGGATGTCCTCGAATCCCTCGAGTTAAAGACTTATGACTGGCGCGCGTACCTGCGCCAGAATACCGCGCCGGGCAGTGAAATCGCCATCGTTGCGATAGATGATGATTCCATAGCCAAGCTCGGCAGGTGGCCGTGGCCACGGTCGCTGATAGCACAGGGGCTTACCGCCATCCATGCGGCCGGCGCAAAGGTTATCGGGCTGAACATTCTTTTTACCGAGCCGGAACGAAACCAGGGGCTTGTAGAGATAAGGAATTTAAAAGAAGTTATCCCGCCGCTTGTTACCCGCAATAACACAGCCAAAGATAAAATCATGCAGGAACTTTCGGACGCGGAAATGCGCCTGGATAACGACGCGTTGTTACGGGAATCTCTGCGGCAAACCGCCAACGTAGCGCTGCCGATGTATTTTAATATCGGCCGGTCGCTGGGCGAAGAAGAGATTGTCCTTTCATCGCATACGCTGTCCCTGCTTGAAAATCCCGACGATATAACCCGCTTCGCCGTTACCGAGGGAAACAATCCCGCCGTTCCGCTGGGAATTTTCGCAGAATATGTCCAGGCCGTGGGACACATTAACATCGTGCCGGATTATGACGGTATAGTGCGCAATGAATTGCCCGTCATAGGCTTCCAGGGCGAGTACTATCCTTCATTCGCCGCGCAAATAGTGCGTCAGCAGCTTAATGTGCCAATGGAAGAAGTTAAACTGCGGCTGGGACACTCGCTTACAATAGGCCGCGCCGTTATACCTGTTGACGCAACCGGACGTATGCTTATAAACTATTACGGCCCCGTAGGAACTTTCCCCCGCTACTCATTCTACGACGTCCTGAACGGTAAAATAGACCAGGCGGCGCTGCGCAACAAGATCGTGATAATGGGACAAATGGCAACCGGCATAGCGGACCTTCATGTTACTCCGGCCGGACACAATTTCCCGGGCGTGGAAATAACCGCAACGATAATCTCGGACATACTGCAACAGAATTTCATGACGCGTCCCGAATGGGCGCATAACGCGGAGCTTGGCGCCATAATCTTTATAGGGCTTTTTGTCATGCTGCTCCTTCCCCGCCTGAAAGCTCTCGCCGGAGCAATAGCATCGCTTGTACTTTTCGCAGGCGTAGCAGGCGCCGGAACGTACTTCTTTGTTTCGTCAGGTTACTGGTTGAAGGTCTTTTATGCGCTTTTCCTTCTATCGTCCGGGTACGTTATCATTACATCAAAGCGGTTTCTTGTGACAGAACGTAAAAAGGAACTGGTGGAAGCAGGCGCCATCGAAACAAACAAGATGCTCGGGCTTTCCTTCCAGGGGCAGGGAATGCTGGACATGGCATTCGACAAGTTCCGCAAATGCCCGATAGACGATCAGATGAAAGAGCTGCTTTACAACCTGGGGCTTGATCTTGAACGCAAACGCCAGTTCAACAAGGCGGCCGCCGTATACGAACATATAGCTAAGGTTGACCCTAAATACAAAAGCATTGACGAGCGCATAAAACAACTGAAGGCCGCGTCAGACGGGGCGGTATTCGGTTCCATCGGGGCAAAGAAGGGCGCAGCCGAAGGCACGGTGATCATCGAAGGAGCATCGGCAGCCGCTCCCACCCTCGGCCGCTATGAGATTGTAAAGGAACTCGGGCGCGGCGCGATGGGGACGGTATACCTCGGCAAGGACCCGAAAATAAACAGGATGGTTGCCATCAAAACCGTGCGGTTCGACGACGATATTGACGAGGCGTCCGCAAAGCAGGTAAAGGAACGCTTTTTCCGCGAGGCGGAGTCCGCGGGCGGATTGAACCACCCGAATATAATCAAAATATACGACGCCGGCGAGGACCATGAAGTGTCTTACATTGCAATGGAACTCCTGGAAGGCGAAGACCTTAAAAAATACACCGACAAGCAGAATCTTCTTCCCATCGCCACCGTGCTTGACTACGTTTCGAAAGTTGCCGACGGGCTTGATTACGCGCATCGCCAGGGCGTTATCCACCGAGACATAAAGCCCGCCAACATCATGCTTCTTAAAGACGGATCGCTGCGCATTACGGATTTCGGAATCGCCCGCATCGCGGCCTCTTCCAAAACACAGACCGGCACGGTGCTGGGAACACCAAGCTACATGTCGCCCGAACAAATCGCCGGAAAGAAAGTTGACGGCAGAAGCGACCTGTTTTCTCTCGGCGTGATGTTGTTTGAGCTTCTTAC
>Ga0156557_1005_pt1 | contig 26692 bp, 23 predicted proteins | sample RifOxyB2_FD_111952 | JGI IMG/M metagenome (GOLD analysis project Ga0156557, IMG submission 111952) | Elusimicrobia bacterium RIFOXYB2_FULL_50_12
GATTTTCTTTTGTTCTTCCACTGGTGGCATGATGAATTGAAGATGCAGGAAGTTCTTGCGATCTAAAACCCTGTTTCTGCCAGCACCGCCGGGCGAAATAACACCCAAATTGTAAATGAATCGCTCAGATGGAATCAGGTACCGAAAAAACTCCGGAACAACCACACTGCGGTCAAAAACATATGTCGGGAAACGATGCGAAACCAGAGCACCTTCGTCACTTTCTTTTATAAGCGCAACAGCGCCTTCCCAAGCGAAGGTGATATTTACAATAAGGTCATTCTTTTTCACAGCGTAAAGTGTTTCCATCATGACCTTGCTGGGATCTTCAACTTGGCGCATGAAGATTCCTTTACAATGACTGCGGATCCCTAAAGAACGATATTGCACTTTAGGTTTCTCAACCTCTCGCGGAGTAAATTTCAAGAAATCCTGTATTTCGAGCTCTTGCCAGCCCCGAGGAATTGATTTCGCCATATTAGAGACCCAACTCCTTCATGTATCCCGCCATTTCCTTCTGCACTCCGGCAAGTTCTTTTTCTAAAGACTCAATTTCCTTTTGCGCTTTGGCAATGTCAACTGCTTCTTCCTCTTCAAAAATATCCACATAGCGGGGGATATTAAGGTTAAATTCGTTTTCCTTTATTTTTTCAAGCGTTGCCCGGTACGAATATTTATCGTTCGTTTTATATTCTTTGCAGGTTTTGGCAATCTTTTCGATATCTTCAGGGCGAAGCCTGTTTTGCGTCTTATCCTTATTAAATTCTCGGCTGGCATCTATAAACAGTAAGTCTTTTGTTTTCCGTCCTTTTTTGAATACCAACACTGCCACAGGAATACTGACGCCATAAAACAAATTCGGCGGAAGGCCGATCACGGCATCAAGAATATTTTCTTCAACGAATTTCTGGCGGATAACGCCTTCGGAACCACCCCTAAACAATACGCCATGAGGTGCAATGACCGCAACGCGGCCATTTTCGTTCATGGTCTCAATCATGTGCGTGATAAAGGCATAATCGCCCTTGCTCCTGGGAGGCACACCGCGATGGAATCGCCGGAACTTATCTGCGCCTGCATGTTCCGCTCCCCATTTGTCCAGTGAAAACGGCGGATTGGCTACCACGATATCGAACTTCATCAAACTGTCGCTTTCGATCAGCTTCGGATTGTTGAGCGTGTCACCCCATTCAATTCGGGCATTATCAATCCCATGCAGAAACATGTTCATTTTGCAGAGCGCCCATGTGCTGCCGTTGCTCTCCTGCCCATACAATGAAAAGTTGTGGCCTTTAATATCTTTTGCCACACGGATAAGAAGCGATCCCGAACCGCAAGCCGGATCACACACGCGCTCACCGGATTTGGGGCCAAGCAGTTTTGCCAAAAGAATAGCCACTTCGGCAGGCGTATAAAATTCTCCGCCTTTTTTGCCCGAGTCGCTGGCAAAGTGGGAGATCAAGTATTCGTAGGTGTTGCCGATCACGTCCAGATTGCCGATTTTGGAAGGCCTAAGATCCATGCGCGCATCAGCAAAATCTTCGATAAGGTGCTTGAGCCGTTTATTGCGGTCTTTGGTTTGCCCGAGGTTGGACTCAGAGTTAAAATCAATATTACGGAATACACCTTCGAGCTTGGCCTTGTTAGCTTCTTCAATTCCTTCTAACGCCAGATTGATGGCCTCACCGATATTGCTGGCGTCGCGCTTATTATATATGTAGTCAAAGTTACAGTTCTCGGGCAAAACGAAACGCTCCCGTTCCATCTTGCGTTTAATGCGTATCAAGTCGTTGCCGTATTCTTCTTGATACTGCTCTTTTTTATCTTTCCATAAGTCGCTGAGATATTTCAGAAAGAGAAAAACAAGAATATAGTTTTTGTATTCGGAAGGATCCACTACCCCACGGAATGTATCACACGCTTTCCACGCTACCGCATTTATTTCGTCCTGATTTGTTTTACCGTTTGCCATACCTGTTCCTCCCGAGTTATGCTTTTATGAATTCACATAATTGACTGGTGATAAATTTCTGCTTTTTTTCTTTGAGTAAATCACTAATCTGATTTTCACGCAATAACAGCCAGTTTATCTTGACTATCTTTTCCTGTATCGGCAATGCGGGTGCGATAACCTCAAGATTTCCCAAAAGCTGCTTAGTTATTACCTGAATTCTTGTCCCGCCAGCATTTTTTGCAAAATACATTTGAGCCTTGCGTTGATTGAGATACCATGACAAATATCCAGGCAGCATATCTGAGGTGGTAATCCGAATAATGAAATAGTGCGCTGTCGCGATAGTGGCAGTAATATCAGCTGTGACTACCGCAGAAGCAGGCCGATTCGTTTTTGCTTTGAAAAGAATGTCCCCCTTTTTGACATAATACTCAGGGGAAATATTATCAGCAATAATCTTTTGAATCCCTTCTTCATGCAATATGCCGTTATTATCTACATCCTTGAGCTGTATAACGGAAATGTTTCCGGCAGTTTCCGCAGGGAAACCTGTCTTAAAAAGATAGCCTGATTTTATTTCAGTGATTTCTGATAGTTGTAATTTCATATTATTTATCAGCGTTACGAATACTTATAGCATATTTAATTTTGCATTGTCAATATTTTTTGTAGCGTTTACGCAACTTCTCATAATTATTATAATTTATTTTAGTTGATAGGGGCGGGTTTAAAACCCGCCCCTACTGCCACCGGATGCCACAAAGATCAAATATTCCGCGGCAGAAGACCGGACAAGATTGGTATGGGCGGGTTCATTTTGCAGGGTTCTGATTTTTAATCTTTAGAGGGTTATTTTCATCTGTTTTCCATTGCAGAGGATTGTTTTGGATATATTCACGAATTTGGTTTAAATCATTATCATTGCGGATGATGTGTTCATGGTAATTGCGTTGCCAAACGGGAATGCCTGTGGCGTTGCGGATTTTGTTGATTTGTTTTGATGAAAATGTTTTCAATGCGCGAATATATTCCGGCAATCCATGATGCGTACGGGCGGGTTTGAAACCCGCCCCTACATTGTCGTTTGCGTTGATCGTGTTTTCACCATGATGCGTAGGGGCGGGTTTGAAACCCGCCCTTACAATGTTGGCGATAACGATGATTCCGTGGAAATGGTTTGGCATTACGATGAAACAATCCAATTCCATATTTTTATAATGATTCGGTAAATCCCACCAACATTGAACAACAATTTTTCCATATTCATTCAACACCATTTCCCCATCAATCACATCCCCGAACGAACATTGCCGATTATGTGCGCATATCGTTACAAAATACGCACCGTTTTGTGAATAATCATATCCCGGCAAACGGATGGATTTTCGGCGTGTTTGCGTAGGGGCGGGTTTGAAACCCGCCCGTACATTGTCGTTTGGATTGATCATGTTTTCGCCATGATACGTAGGGGCGGGTTTTAAACCCGCCCGTACATTGTTGTTTGGGTTGATCATGTTTTCGCCATGATGCGTAGGGGCGGGTTTAAAACCCGCCCTTACGGGGTGGGCGGGGTTGAGACCCGCCGTACATTGTTGTTTGGGTTGAGGGCGGGTTTGAAACCCGCCCCTACTTTTTAGCGTTTTGAATGCGTAAACAAAAAAAGGCCGTGCCGGTTAGGGCAAGGCCGTAAAAATATACGGGGATGACGGGATTTGAACCCGCGGTCTCTGCCTTGACAGGGCAGCGTGTTAGACCAGGCTACACCACATCCCCATGAACAGCGTGGTTTTTAAAGTTGTTTGAGATTGCTTTGCTCTCGCTTGCAATGACAACTTGCATATAATACATGAAATGCCGTTTATTGTCAAATTTTGCGTCGAAAGTGTGGTGGGCAATGCAGGGCTCGAACCTGCGACCCCTTCCTTGTAAGGGAAGTGCTCTTCCACTGAGCTAATTGCCCTTCTCTGCGCCTGGAAATTTTATTTATGGTAGCAAATAGTTAGAAGAATATCAACCCGGTTTTTCAGTGTCGTCGGGCGGCAATGCGTTTATCACGGAGTTTTCCGGCAATTCCTGTATATCTTTCAATCTCTTTTCGATTTGGCGGGTTCTTGTTCCGACGAGATCATCTATGTCCTCGCCCGCTTTATGGATTTTTTCCTGCGCTCTTTTCAGCACGTCTCCGAACTTTGAGAACTCGGTTTTAATGGCGCCCAGCACCTTCCATATCTCGCTTGACCTTTTTTGAATCACAAGCGTCCTGAAGCCCATCTGGAGGCTGTTTAAAATCGCCGACAAGGTAGTGGGGCCGGTTATGATGACCTTCTGCTCCCTCTGCACCTGGTCGAACAGTCCCGGAATGCGAAGAACTTCCGCGTACAGCCCCTCGAAAGGCAGAAACATGATTGCGAAGTCCGTCGTGCAGGGCGGCAGGATGTATTTTTTGTTTATTTCCTTTGCGGCGGTTTTCACGGCAGTCTCGAGGTTCTTTTTTGCCTGTTCTATAACCTGCAAATCCGCTTTTTCAAGCGCGTCCGTCAGTTGCTCGTATGTATCCAGGGGAAATTTTGAGTCCACCGGCAGCCATACGGCCTGGCCGTCGTCCTGGCCGGGCAGCTTCACCGCAAATTCGACGCTGGAAAGGCTGCCTTCCTTTAGCTGCATGTTACGTCCGTACTGATCTGCCGACAGCAACTGCTCAAGGATATTGGCAAGCTGGTACTCGCCTAAAACACCGCGGTTTTTAACGTTGCCTAGAACTTTTTTGAGATTGCCCACGCCATCGGCAAGCGCTTTCATCTCGCCAAGGCCGCGTTGAACGGATTCCAATTGGCCGCTGACAAGCCTGAACGATTCTCCCAGCCTTTGCTCAAGCGTTTTATGGAGTTTTTCGTCAACCGTAACACGCATCTTTTCAAGCTTGTCGTTATTGTCTTTTTGCATTGTCTGGAGCTTGTTCTCGACGGTTTCCCTTATGCCGTCAAGCTTGCGCTCGGTTGAATTTACCAGATCCTTAAATGAATTGCCAAGTTCCAGGCGGCCGGAACGCAAATTGTTATTAAGCTCTTCCCTGTTGCGCGCCATTTCCGACCGTATCAATTCGTCTAATTTCATCAAGCTTTTATCAAGCCCGGCGATTCCGTTTTCAATAAGCGCATTATCATTTTTGGCATTGGTTTTTTTAAACAACAACACCAGAAGAATCGCAAGGCTAAGCCCGATGATTGACAGATTTATCAGCATGAATAAAGTCTCCATCCATCAGTGTCTCTTTAGCGTTTAGAAGTTGTCGTCGTCATTGCGAGCCCAAAGGGCGCGGCAATCTCGCCTTTTCATCAGAAGCAACGTCGAGATTGCTTCGCTACGCTCGCAATGACCATAAAGACGCAAGTCTGTACGCTCGCAATGACCATAAAAGAGACACTGCCATTATAATGTTCTTTTAATGATATGGGGTATGTTCTTAAAATGTGTTTTCAAATCGAAGGTTTTCTTTATTTCGCCGGCGGAGAGATATTTGTTGATGTCAGAATCCTTCCGGGCGACGGATTCCAGCGGAACGTTGCTTTCGCGCGCCGTGAATGCGGCTTTTTGTGCGATGGCGTAAGCCGCCTCGCGCGAAAGGCCTTTGTCCACAAGCGCCAAAAGCAGGGCGCCGGAGAATATCGTATCCTGGGATTTTTTTAAGTTGGCAAGCATGTTTTCCGGGTACACCCGCAAGCCGGACAGCACGTAGTTCATGCGGGCAAGCATGAAATCAAGAAGAATCGAAGAGTCCGGCAGCACCACGCGTTCGACGGACGAGTGGCTTATGTCGCGCTCATGCCACAAGGCGATGTTTTCAAGGCCGGATACGGCATAACCCCGCAGCAGGCGCGCCATGCCGGTAACGTTCTCTGAAAGTATCGGGTTGCGCTTATGCGGCATCGCGGACGAACCTTTCTGCCCGGCGGTAAACGGTTCCTCGGCCTCCATGACCTCGGTGCGTTGCAGGTGGCGTATCTCCACGGCTATGCGTTCAAGCGAGCTTCCTACTATTGCAACGCGGCACAGGTATGTGGCGTGCCGGTCGCGCGGGATAACCTGGGTTGAAACAGGTTCGGGTTTTAATCCCAGCTTGCGGCATATATAGGATTCGACGGCGGGATTAATGTGGGCAAACGTGCCTACCGCGCCGGATATTTTTCCGTAACCGACTACATCGCGCGTATTCGTGATAAGGCTTTGCGCGCGCTTAAGCTCGCTGTACCATGAGGCGGCCTTGAAACCGAAAGTTATGGGTTCCGCGTGTACGCCGTGGCTTCTTCCCATCATGGGCGTATCCTGGTACTTGAGCATAAGCGATTTCAAGGTGGCAAGCAGCTTGTTTATTCCGTCAATGAGAAGATCGCACGAACGGCATAGTTGAACGGCAAGCGCTGTGTCAAGCACATCGGATGACGTCATGCCAAGATGCAAAAACCTGGCTTCAGGGCCTATCGTTTCCCCTACTTGAGTTAAAAATGCGATAACATCGTGTTTTACGGTTTGTTCTATTTCAAGAATGCGAGCCGTATTTATCCGCGCTTTTTTTCTGATTTTTGCAACCGCGGCTTTCGGCACCTTGCCCGCTTTTGCCATGGCTTCGGCCGCAAGTATTTCAACCTCAAGCATGGCTTGCAGCCTGTATTCATCCGTCCAGATGCGCGCCATGTCGGCACGGGTATAACGAGGTATCATTTTAATCCTCCGATAATAGCGGCTATGGCCTCAGGATATAGCCGGTGTTCAACTTCAAGCACGCGCGCGGCAAGCGTCTTGCACGTATCGCCGGCTAACACCGGCACGCGGCGCTGCAATATTATACTGCCGTGGTCGTATTCATCGTCAACAAAATGGACGGTCGCGCCCGATTCTTTTTCATTTGCGGACAGAACCGCCTCGTGGACGTGATGGCCGTACATGCCTTTGCCGCCGAACAGGGGCAAGAGCGCCGGATGAATATTGATTATTCTTTCAGGGAATGCGGCGACAATAACGGGAGAAATTTTCTGCATGTAACCCGCCAGGCACACAAGGCCGGTGTTCCTCTTTTGCAGTTCCGAGAGCATCAGCTTATCGCAACAGCAACTGGCGGTATCAATGTATATAGCATCAATGGAATGCTTGCGCGCCCGCTCCAGCGCAAATGCATCCCGCCGGTTTGAAAGCACTACGCATACGCGGGCTTTGCCCCGCAGGACACCGGAGTCGCAGGAGTCTATTATAGCCTGCAAATTCGAGCCGGAACCCGAAGCCAGTACGCCGATTTGAAGCAAATTAGACGACATCAACGCCTTTTTTACCTTTTTGCACCGCGCCTATTACACGCGCGCCTTTCAAAAGCGATGCAACCCTGGCGGCAATCGCCGGCCGCACTATCAGTATCATCCCGATTCCCATATTGAGTGTTCTATACATTTCTTTTTCCGGCACGTTTCCCTTCCGCCCGATTATGCCGAATATTTCCGGAACTTTCCATGAATCTTTTTTTACGACGACGCGGCAATCGGCTGGCAGGAGGCGCTCTATGTTGTCGTAAAATCCGCCGCCGGTTATGTGAGCGATGGCGGATATGTCCTTTTTACGGTTGCCCAGTTTATTAAAAAGCGAAAGGATTTCCTTTACATATATTTTCGTCGGAGCCAGCAGCGCCCTGCCGTATTTTTTTAGTTCCTTTTCACTGAAAACCTTGCGGATAAGCGAGTACCCGTTTGAATGGGGGCCGGTCGAAGGGATACCTATCAATACATCCCCGTGACGGATTGCCCGCCCCGATATTTCACTTCCCTTTTCGACTACACCGACGGCAAATCCCGCGAGGTCGTACTCGCCGGAGGCATAAAAGCCGGGCATTTCAGCGGTTTCACCGCCGAGGAGAATGCTGTCGGCCTGTTTGCAGCCGTTAACTATGCCCTTTATCACCTTTTCGGCCACGCCAACCTGAAGCTTGCCCGTGGCAAAATAATCGAGAAAAAACAAAGGCCTGGCGCCGCAGCAAACAAGGTCGTTTACGTTCATGGCCACAAGGTCAATGCCAATGGTATCGTGCTTGTTTAGCAAAAACGCGATTTTCAGTTTCGTGCCAACGCCGTCCGTGGAACTGGCAAGGCTGTACTTTGTTCCCGCAAGCGGGAACAGTCCCGAGAATCCGCCGATACCCGGCGCCATTTTTTTTATCCGCTTAACCAGCTCGTTGCCCGCATCAATGTTAACGCCCGCCTGCTTATACGTAATAGCCATGGTAATTCCGCCTCACTTTCTGCTGCCTGGTTTAATACAGGGAATATTTTGCCTGCACAACGGACAATCTTCCGGCTTGTAACTTTTTACTTCCAGCGACAACAACGAAAACCTCGGCATTCCGAAATCCACTTTCCCTGCGCTGCGGTCTACAAGCGAAGCGACGGCAACAACCTTGCCGCCATGCGACTCTACAACGCCTATTACCTCGCGCGTGGAAAGGCCGGTTGTGATAACGTCTTCGATAACCGCGACCCGCTCGCCGAATGAAATCTCAAACCCGCGCCGCAGCAGAAGCTTGCCGTCAACACGCTCGCAGAAAATGGCGCGCGTTTTAAGCGCCCTTCCCATTTCCTGCCCTATGACAATGCCGCCAAGCGCCGGTGAAACGACTATGTCAACTGCGCCGGTTCCGAGAGCGGCCGTTAATTTCGCGGCGAGCCCGGCGGCAAGATGCGCCGCAATATCGGGATATTGCAGTATGAGCGCGGACTGAAAATACGTGTCGGAGTGCAACCCGCTCGACAACAGAAAATGGCCGGACAAAAGCGCATTCTTTTCTTCAAACAACTGTTTAATGTCATTTTTTTCCATTTATTTCCTCATCTATCCGCCGCGCCGCAGCAACAGGGTCGGTGGCCGCGATTATCGGCCTGCCGACAACGATAAAGTCCGCGCCGGCTTTTATGGCGGCCGCAGGAGTCGCAACGCGCTTTTGATCATCGTCGGTTTTTGCGGGGCGTATGCCGGGTGTTATAACGTAAAAATTGTTTCCGCACGCTTTTTTAACAGCTTCGATTTCAAGAGGCGAGGCTATGACGCCGTCGGCTCCGTTATTCATTGCGAGCCGCGCGCGTTCAATGACGACGTCGGGCGATGTGATCTGGCTTGTAAGAACCGTTACCGCCCACAGTTTAGGCCGGCCGGAAACCGAGGCCGCCGCTTTTATCATTTCTTCCCCCCCGCACGAATGGATTGTGAGGCTATAGACGCCAAGTTCGCGGGCTGATTCCACGGAACGCTGCACGGTGGCGGGTATGTCATGGAATTTCATGTCCAGAAAAACATTTTTCCCCATGCCGGAAATGCGTTTAACCAGCTCAGGCCCCGAGGCAAGAAACAGGATCGGGCCGACCTTGAAAATATCGGCAAACGGCGACAGATTTTTTACGAGTGCAAGCGCCTCGTTTTCAGTTTTTACATCCAGCGCAACAATTAGTTTTTTCATCTGAACATCTCCAAATCACGTTAATAACTGATATTACGCATTACCCGCATTACGTCATGCCGGAGGCCTTAATCCGGCATCCAGATGCGTTGACGTAATTCAAAACCCTGGATTCCGGCTTAAACCATGCCGGAATGACGGCCACTGCGTAACATCAATTAATAACTGATATTACGTAAGAAATACAAAGTTGCTGTCATTGCGAGCGAAGCGAAGCAATCATGACGTTTCGTATCAAAACGACGAGATTGCTTCGTCGCCATGCTCCTCGCAATGACAGGAAACTGCTAAAAGGACACGGCCATTCAAAACGTCAATAATCAACTTAGCCGTCGGCGGACACACCCGTTTCATACCATGACTTTCCCTGTTATGTCGGACAGCGATGAGATATTTTTCTTTTTCATATATTCAGCTATTTCAGCGGCGATCGTGGCAGGCGCCTGCGGGTCGATAAAATTAGCGGTGCCTGCGCTTACCGCGCGCGCGCCGGCCAGGATAAATTCTATCGCATCGCTGCCGGTTGCAATGCCGCCGCCGCCAAGCACCGGAATGCGCACCCGGCGCGCGGTTTCCCACACGCAACGCAAAGCCAGCGGCTTTATGGCCGGCCCGGACATGCCGCCGGTAACGGTGGAAATCTTCGGGCGGAAAGTGTTAACATTTATAGCCATGCCGGGGAACGTATTGGCCACTGAAAGAGCGTCCGCGCCGGAGCTTTCCGCTAAAATGCCGAGCGCTCCGATGTCGGCTACCTGCGGCGACAGCTTCGCGATAACGGGGTAATAGCAAGCCTTTTTTACACGGCTGATAATTTGATTAACCAATTGCGCGTTCTGGCAGATGATCTGCTTTTTAAGGTTTGGGCATGACAGGTTCAATTCTATCGCCGCGATCCCGTTTTTTCCGTTTAACGCGCGCGCCACGGCAGCGTAATCCGCGGCTGTTTCGCCTGCGATGCTGACGATAACCGGGGTTTTGAGCTTTTGAAGAAGCGGCAGCTTATCGCGGCAAAAGGCTGCGACTCCCACGTTTTGCAGCCCGATGGAATTTAATATGCCGGACGTAACTTCCGCAAGCCTCGGCGGCGGGTTTCCGGCCTTCGGCGAGAGCGTAATGGTTTTTGTTATTATGGCGCCTATCGAGTTAATATCTGTCAAATCGGCGGCTTCGTACCCGTAACCGAATGTTCCCGAGGCGACAAAAACAGGATTCTTGCACTTTATCCCGGCAAAGTTTATTGAGGTATCAGGAGAAGCTTTTATTTTTTTCATGTTAAATGTAAGGCACACTCCCCCTCACCTTAATCCTCTCCCCGACGGGGAGAGGAAACTGATTTTGTGTCTTTTTAGCAGTTTGAGGTCATTGCGAGCGAGAGCGAAGCAATCTCGACGCTGCTTCTGATGAAAAGTGAGATTGCCGCGCCCTTTGGGCTCGCAATGACGACGACAACCTCTAGTTAAAAGCAGATGTCGTTGATGTTGAAGACGGGGCCGTCGGAACAGACCATTTTGTAGGAATCGCCTGTTTTCACGGCGCATCCCTGGCAATTGCCTGTGCCGCAGGCCATCATCTCTTCAAGGGAAACATAGCCCGGGATATTATTATCCGCGGCAATTTGCGATACGCACTTTTCCATGCCGTGAGGCCCGCAGGTATATAAAACCATGTTGCCAGGCCGCCCGGCGCCGATATGGCGTTTTAACAGATCTGTCACAAAGCCCTTGTGCCCGCGCGAGCCGTCCTCGGTTGCAATAAGTATTTTCCATCCGCGCGCGGCAATTTCTTTAAGCGGCAGAATATCATTTTTAGTCTTACCGCCGTAGAATAAAACGCCGGCAACCGGCATGGAGAGCGCAAGAAAACGCAGCGACGCTATTCCGGTGCCGCCCGCAACCAGCAGCGGTACGCGGTTTTTTAAGTCGTACTCATAACCGTTTCCAAGCGGCGCGATAATGTCCAACGCGCTTTCCCGCGGAAGCAGCGAAAGTTCCCTTGTGCCGGCGCCCACGACACGATATATAAATTCGATACCGTCTTTGTTGACGCCGGCAATACTTAACGGGCGGCGCAAAAATACGCCGGGCGCCTTAAGCATGGCAAACTGCCCGGGACGTGAAACCCGGGCTATCGTTGGCGCCTTCAAAATCATTTTGTAATAGCCCGGGCTTATAAGAACCTGCTCTATGATTGTTGCTTTTTGATGGCTTCTTTTATTGACCAGACGGCTTTACCTCCTACTATTGTTGTTTCGGCCAAACCGCGAAGCTTGCGCCCTATCCAGGGTGAATTTCTGCTGTGGGATAAGAAATTTTCCTTTTTGCAGTCGTATTCGCCGGCGGGATCAATTATGGTGATGTCCGCCGTCGCGCCTGCGGCAAGCGTTCCGCGGCCGGCAATGCTGAATATGGCGGCCGGGTTACAGGTAAGTTTTGACAGAGCCTGTGGCCACGTCAGGGCTTTTGTCTCGATAAGTTCCATTACGACAATGCTTAGCAGAGTTTCAAGGCCGACGATACCGAACGGCGCAAGATCGTATTCCTTGTTTTTCTCCTCTTCGGTATGCGGCGCGTGGTCGGTTGCTATGCAGTCAATCGTCCCGTCGGCAAGCCCGCGCTTTATGGCGTCAACGTCTTCCTGCGAGCGCAGCGGCGGCTTCATTTTGGTATTAGTGTCATAATCCTTTACGGAGTCTTCGGTCATTGAAAAATAGTGCGGGCAGGTTTCCGCCGTAACGTGTATACCGACTTTTTTCGCATGACGAACAAGCTCAACCGACCCTGCGGTTGAAATATGCGCAACATGCAGGTGCCCGCCGGTAAGCTGGGCAAGCATTATATCGCGGCTGACCATTATTTCTTCGCTCTGGCGGGGTATGCCGCGAAGCCCGAGCATCGTGGACATCGCGCCTTCGTTCATCACGCCGTTTTTAGAGAGGTTTTTATCTTCACAGTGGGAAACCACGGGCAGTTTGAACATCTTTGTATATTCAAGCGCGCGCCGCATTATCTGGGAATCCATTACCGGCACGCCATCGTCAGAAATCGCAACTATGCCGGCGCTCTTTAATATGCCTATTTCCGCCAGCTCAACCCCGAGCGACCCCTTGGTGATGCAGCCTATTGGAAATACGTTAACCATGCCCTCTTTTTGCGCTTTCATGAGTATAAATTCCACGGTAGGCGCATTGTCTATCGGAGGATGGGTGTTGGGCATGCACAGGACGGAAGTAACGCCGCCTTTTGCCGCAGCCCGCGTGCCGCTGGCTATGGTTTCTTCCTCTTCGTGGCCGGGTTCGCGGAGATGCGTGTGAACGTCTATCAAGCCCGGTGAAACTATTTTATCCCGCGCTTCCATTACAAGCGCGCCGTCGGATGCGATGTCTTTCCCCACCTTGACGATTTTGCCGTCGGCAACAAGCACATCGCATACTTCGTCCATGCTGCTTGACGGGTCTATCACACGTCCGTTTTTAATAATAAGTTTATTCATGTATTCCCCGGTCCGTCTTTTTATTCGGCTGGAATCTTCCTGATAACAGGTATAACACCGCCATACGCACGGCGATACCGTTTGTAACCTGTTCGTTTATAACGGCGGCGGGGCTGTCGGCAACCTCGGACGATATTTCGATCCCGCGGTTCATCGGCCCCGGGTGCATGACAAGCACGTCCGGCCGCGCGTTGGCAAGCCGTTCTCTGGTCATCTGGTATAGCTCCATGTATTCATGCACCGACGGAAATAAGTTCTCCTGCTGGCGCTCAAGCTGAATTCGCAGTATGTTTACGACGTCAACGCCTTTTAACGCCTCATCCAAATTATAGTTAACCTCAACGCCCATGTTTTCTATTCCCGACGGTATCAATGTCGGCGGGCCGGAAACACGGACGCGGGCGCCCATTTTTATAAGGCCCCAGATGTTGGATTTTGCGACGCGCGAGTGAAGAATGTCGCCCACCAGCAGGACGGTAAGCCCCTCGATTTTCCGTTTCTTTTCGCGGATTGTAAAAAGATCCAGCAGCCCCTGCGTGGGATGCTCGTGGAAACCGTCGCCGGCATTGATTATCGAAGAGTTAAGATTCCTGGCAAGCACCGCCGGCGCGCCCGCGAGGCTGTGGCGTATCACGATAAAGTCGGCCTTCATCGCTTCCATGGTTTTGCCGGTGTCTATAAGGGATTCGCCTTTGACGACGCTTGAGGATGAAACCGCGATATTTACGACGTCCGCGGAGAGCCGCTTGGCCGCGATTTCAAACGAGGTGCGTGTGCGGGTGGATGGTTCGTAGAAAAGATTGACTACCGTTTTCCCGCGCAGCGTGGGAACTTTCTTGATTGAACGGGTAAAAAGGCTTTTAAACGGCTTTGCAGCTTCAAGGATTAATTCAATTTCTTTGCGGTCGAGGTGTTCGATGCCAAGCAAATCTTTTTGTCGCAGTTGCATTAGAGTTCCTATTGGGTTTTCTCTTTTAACACAACCCTGTCCTGCCCGTCCGATTCTTCCAGCTCGACGTCAATAAATTCATCCATTGATGTAATGAATTTTTTGCCCGTGAAGTTCGGCTCGATAGGCAGTTCCCTGTGCCCGCGGTCAACAAGCACGGCAAGCTGTATGTTGCGCGGGCGTCCGAAATCCATAAGCTCGTCAAGAGCGGCGCGAATGCTCCTGCCGGTGAAAATAACGTCGTCAACAAGCACTATTTTTTTGCCTACTATATCAAAGGCTATCTCGGTTTCGCGTATTTGCGGCGGAGAGCTGAGAGTACCGACATCGTCGCGGTAGAGGTTTATGTCAAGGGTTCCGAAGGGTATATTCGTTATGCCGTCGGCAAGGCCTGCGTCAATAATTTCCTTGAGTATACGCCTGCCCAGGTGAACGCCCCTTGTCTGTATGCCTATTATCACAAGGTCTTTTACGCCGAAATTCTTTTCCACGATCTCGTGCGCCAACCGCTTTACGGTGCGCCCGATTTCGACCTTGCTCATGATAACTTTTTTATCGCGCCATGCCTGCATGGGAGTCATTATACAAAATATTCCATCCCCGCGCAATTGACTGCACAACCGGATATTGCCGGTGCGATGCGGGGATCGCGCCCTGCAAACGGCGTCAACACCAGCTTTAACCGCGCGTTTTGCGCGCTTTTGAAAAATGCGCGGATAGCGCGTTTAACAAAAATAGGTTGATTTTTGAATCAGTAAAAACGCGCGCGAAAATGCGCGGTAATCGCGCGCTATAAAACCGCGCGATTATGCCGCGCGTTTTTGTATACCGCCCGCTTGCGCAAGCCCGGGGCGACTGGTCGAAATTTTCAAACAGATAAAGGTATCTCTTTAGCGTTTTGAACCCAACTTTTGCATTAGGGCGCGAGAACCGAGGCGAGCGAGGCCGAGAATTTTTCGACGAAAAAAGTGAGAGCGTAGCGTTGTCTACGGTCGAATCTTTTTTCGGAAGAAAAAGTCCGGCATCGCTCGACGAATTCCGCGATCCTAATGCAAAATTTGGGTTGAAGTTGTCGTCGTCATTGCGAGCCCGAAGGGCGCGGCAATCTCGCTTTTCATCAGAAGCAACGTCGAGATTGCTTCGCTTTCGCTCGCAATGACCTCAAACAGATAAAGAGTCACAAAAATGAATTCCCCCTCATCCTGGCCTTCTCCCCGTCGGGGAGAAGGATAACAACTTTATGGTTTTTGTTTTATGGGATAGTGGGAAATGCCGTGTTCGCGGAGTTGGGTGGCTTTTTCCGCGATGGATTCCGCCATTTTGGCGCGGTGGGATTGTAGTTTTGAGCGTAACGCGGGGTATTTAACCGCGAGTATCTGCACGGCAAGGATGGCGGCGTTAATGGCGCCGGGTTTACCGACGGCAACCGTTGCCACAGGGATGCCGGGAGGCATCTGTATCATTGATAAAAGCGCGTCTGTTCCCATGAAAGGCTTGCTTTCAAGCGGCACGCCTATGACCGGCAAGGTTGTTTCGGAAGCAATAACGCCCGGCAGGGCTGCCGCCATTCCGGCGGCGGCTATAAAAACCTCGGCGCCTGCGGCTGTGGAATCGCCGATGATTTTTCTCAGGTGAGCTGGCGTACGGTGCGCGGATGCAATATCCACGGAATAGGCCACCTCAAACTCGTCAAGCATTTTGGTGCATGACGAGATAACAGGCAGGTCTGAATCCGAACCGACGACAATCGCAATGCTGATCTTGTTCATTTTAGCGCCTTTCCCGCAATGTCCCTGCGAAAGTGCATTCCTTCAAATTTTATTTTATCAACACCGCGGTAGGCGGCCTTCACGGCGTCCGGTATGGAGCCGCCCATGCCGGTTACGCCGAGAACGCGCCCGCCGTCCGTTAAGATATTGCCGGTTCCGGCATCCATAGCCGTACCTGCGTGAAAAATAAATGTATCAGGAAGTTTAACCGCCTCGTCGAGGCCTGTAATAGTTTTTCCCTTCGCGTAACTGCCGGGATACCCGCCCGAGGCAAGTATAACGCATACGGCTGATTTGTCATGCCACTGTATGTCAACGCTGCCCAGGCGGCCGCCGATTACACTCTCCATAATTTCCACAAGGTCGGTTTTTAATAACGGCAACACCACCTGGGTTTCGGGATCTCCGAACCGGCAATTAAACTCAAGCACGTAAGGTTTGCCGCCGGATACCATTATGCCGACGTATAACACGCCCTTGTAATTTATGTTTTCCTTTGTGAAAGCTTCTATAAGCGGCGATATTATGGTTGTTTCGACTGTCCGCTGCAATTGCGGGGTTACAAGCGGGGCGGGAGCATACGTTCCCATGCCGCCGGTATTGGGGCCGAGGTCAGAATCGAACACGCGCTTGTGATCCTGCGCCGGCGGCATAAGCTGGTAGTTTTTACCGTCAAGGAATAGCTGAAGGGATGCCTCTTCGCCTTCCAGGAATTCTTCAATTATGACTTCGTTTCCCGCGGCGCCGAACTCCTTTTTCTTCATCACACGCTCGATTGCAGGTATAGCTTCGCCGGCATCTTTGCAGATGATAACGCCTTTGCCGGCCGCAAGGCCGTCCGCCTTTACAACCAGGGGCGTGTTCCCCGGCCAGGAGGCCAGGTATGCGCGCACTTCATCGAAATCGTTGAAAGAGGCAAAACGGGCGGTGGGTATGCCGTATTTTTGCATCAGCTTTTTTGCAAAAACCTTGCTTGCCTCAAGCTGCGCCGAGCGTTTATCGGGGCCGAAAATTGCAAGGCCGCGCGCGCGGAAATAATCCACTATGCCGGCGGCTAAAGGTATCTCCGGCCCCACCACGGTAAGATCGATCGCATTCTTTGTCGCGAAATCCGCAAGCGCCGCGAAATCGTCGGTTAAAACTTCGGCCGTTCCGGCTATTTTAGCTATTCCGGCATTCCCCGGTATGCAAATAATTTTTTTTACGCGCGGGCTTTGCTTTATTTTCCAGTAAAGAGCATGTTCCCTGCCGCCGGAACCGATAACAAGAACGTTCATTATTTTTCCCCTGATATTTGTGTCTCTTTAGCGTTTTGAAGTTGTCGTCGTCATTGCGAGCCCAAAGGGCGCGGCAATCTCGCTTTTGATCAGAAGCAACGTCGAGATTGCTTCGCTTCGCTCGCAATGACCTAAAACTGCTAAGGAGACACTGTCATTTTAACTTTATATTTTAACTTTATATTTTCCGGTGAAACAGGCGGTGCAGAAACCTGCGGAAGGGCAGCCGGTGGATGCGCACAGACCTTCAAGGCTGAGATAATGCAGCGTATCAACACCCAGGTAGCCGCGGATCTCTTCTGTCGAATGGTTTGCGGCGATAAGCTCTTCCTTCGTAGGCGTGTCTATCCCGTAAAAGCATGACGAGGTTATCGGCGGCGCGCTTATTACAAGGTGAACTTCCCTGGCGCCGGCATCGCGTATCATTTTTACCAGCTTTTTGCTGGTGGTGCCGCGAACGATTGAGTCGTCAACGACAACAACGCTCTTGTTGTTTAGCACGTCGCGCACGGGATTATACTTTATCTTCGCGCCGAAGTCGCGTATGTGCTGGTTAGGCTCGATAAACGTTCTACCTATATAATGGTTGCGGATAAGCCCTGTTTCGTACGGCAGGCCGGACGCCTGGCTGAAACCTATCGCCGCCGTGTTGGCCGAATCCGGCACGGATATAACTATGTCCGCCTTGCCGATTTTTTTCATGCTTTCCGCGGCAAGAAGCCTGCCAAGCTCGCGCCTGACGGAGTAAACGCTTTTGTTGAAAACCATGCTGTCCGGGCGCGAAAAATAAATATACTCAAAGATACACATTGATTGTTCTTCAGCCTTGTAATCCACCGACAATGATCTCATGCCGTTTTTGTCAATAACCAGTATCTCGCCGGGATTGATTTCGCGCACGTACTGCGCATTGATAAGATCCAGCGCGCAGGACTCGGATGCCGCCACCCAGCCGTTGTCAAGTTTTCCCAGGCACAACGGGCGTATGCCCCACGGGTCGCGGCAGGCGATAAGTTTTCCCGGGGTCAGTATCACAAGCGAGTACGCGCCTTTTAAATTTTCAAGCGCTATTTTAACAGTTTCTTCTATGCTGCCTTTGCCGTTGGCTTTTGCTATCAGATGAAGTATAACCTCGCTGTCGGAGCTTGTCTGGAAAATCGAACCCTCTTTCTCGAGCTTCGCGCGCCACTCGGGCGCATTTATCAGGTTACCGTTATGGGCAAGCGCAATCTGCCCGCGCGCATAGTTTATCACAAGCGGCTGGGCATTTTTTATTGAACTTATTCCCGTGGTAGAGTAGCGGACATGCCCCACGGCGGAATCACCTTTTAAAGCCGACAGGTTATCCTGATTAAAAACGTCTGCCACCAGGCCCATGTCAACGTGTGAACGCAAGGATGAGCCGTCGGACGTTGCGATGCCGCTGCTCTCCTGGCCGCGATGCTGCAACGCGTAAAGGCCAAGGTATGTTAATTTTGCAGCTTCCTCATGGTTATAAATGCCGAATATTCCACACATATTATTTTTCCCAGGTTCCTTTTTTGGTGTATCTTTAGCGTTCGTCATTGCGAGCCCAGAGGGCGCGGCAATCTCGCTTTTCATCAGAAACAACGTCGAGATTGCTTCGCTTTCGCTCGCAATGACTCCTTTTTTTAGATTAAAAACCAGTAAACAATAAATATAAAAGCGGCAATCATTGCCGTTACCATAAGCCCCATAACGTAGGGGTTGCGGGAGCGGACATCCATGTCCGTTACCTTATCAAACGGTTCTTCGTCAAAGTTGAAAAATGATTTGAATATGGCGGCGGGATTTATCAATCTCAAACTTTCCTTACCGCCGCCATCATTACGCTGCGCAACTGATTTTGAAAATGCAACCGTCACAACTTCGGAATGCGGCTCGAATTCCCTGTATGATTCGCACTGGTGAATGTAGCCTATCCAATCATGCTTTGACATGCAATAATTGGTGGATCCCCGGGCCCTGATTTTATAAATTCTGTAGAGGCAGGTATAGCAATTAAATGCCATTTTATGTGTAGATCTACTTTACACTATGCACGGCGTTTTTAAAAATTTTCAAGCCCGGCCCAAAGCCGTCATCATCGCTGAAACCGGAGCGGTGATCCGGGTGCTGCCAGCGGTATACGAAACGCTCGGGATGCGGCATAAGGCCGAACACGTTGCCTTTTGCGTTGCAGATGCCGGCTATATTGTTGGCCGAGCCGTTCGGATTCAGGGGGTAAGCGGCAGTTTCGCAGGCGGTATCCGAATACCTTACTATAACCTGTTTATTTCCTTCGATGGCATCAAGAACAGTTTTGTCCATGGTTATAAATTTTCCCTCGCCATGCGCAACCGGCAACGGGAATACATCCGGCAGCCCTTCCAACCAGAGGCGGCTGCCTTTAGTATTTGATTTTTTCAGGTAAACCCACCGGCATTCAAAAAAGCCGGAATCATTGAACGTAAGTGTTGTATTAAGTTTGTAATATTTATCGCCGGGTAAAAGCCCCATTTTCACCAGCACCTGGAAACCGTTGCAAATTCCTATTACCGGTTTGCCGGCGGCGTCAAATTCGCGCACCATATCGCCCAGCCGGTATTTCAATTCATTGGCAAGTATCTTGCCCGATGCGATATCGTCGCCGTAAGAAAAGCCCCCGGGGATCGCCAATATCTGGTAGTCCGAAAGAGCTATGTCGCGGTTTATAAGCCGGTTGATGTGAACGCGCTCCGCGGCCGCTCCGGCAAGTTCCAGCGCCGCTTTAGTTTCATAGTCGCAATTTGTGCCTGCGGTACGTAATACGATAGCTTTAGGTTTAGTCATGTTTTGATTTCCTGCCGTTCCAGGCATCCCTCAACTCGCCGATTTTTTCGTTTATCACTTTATGCCCGCCTGCATTTCTGAAAACCAGCATTTTTGCTTCCGTAACATTGCCGGCCGCCGAAATCGGCAAGCCTTTGAACAATTTTTCAAATTCGCTTTTCTTCGACGGTTGCACCTCGATTATGAACCGTCCGTTGGATTCCGAGAACAACAACTCCGAATCCGTCAGCGCGCCATCGGCGGGTATTGCGGCAATATCGCACGTTACGCCTTTATCGCCGGCAAAGCACATCTCCGCAATAGCGACCGAAATGCCGCCTTCCGAACAATCGTGGCAGGAGCGCACAAGCCCCGCTTCCATGGCCGCTGAAAGAGCGATCATCCGCGCCCGGCTTGCCGCGGGGTCAACTTTGGGCACGCTACCGCCGGTAATTTTGCTTATTTTGTTATAGTGAGAACCGCCCATTTCTTTTGCGGTCGCACCCAGGATGTAAATAAGATTCCCGTTCTCTTTAATGTCCATCGTAACGGTTTTGCGAATATCTTCCACTATTCCGACCGCCGAAATAAGAAGCGCCGGCGGTATGGAAAGAACCTTATCGCCGAGCGCGTACTCGTTATGCAGGCTGTCTTTTCCGGAGATGAACGGCGTCTGGAAAACTTTCGCCATATCGTAGCAGGCAAGCGAAGCGCGCACAAGGCCGCCAAGCTGTTCCGGCCTGTTCGGGTTGCCCCAGCAGAAATTGTCCAGTATGGCCATTCGCTCCACCGAACCGCCTACGCATACGGCGTTACGCAACGCCTCGTCAATGGCCGATGCCGCCATCCAGTACGGGTCAATTTTGCCGTACTCGGGATTTAAGCCGCAAGACAACACCACGCCGCGCCATGCGCTTGCGCCCGCTTTCCTTGAAGCATGGCTGCCTGAGTTCTCTCCGCCCGTAACGGTATACGGCCAGATCACGGCCGCATCGCCCGGCCCCTGCGCGGTAAACGACGGGCCGTGCATAGGTTTAATAACAGTCTGCCCCTGGACTTCATGATCGTACTGGCGAACAATCCATTCTTTGGATGCGATGTTATAGCTTGAAAGAAGCTTTTTCAGGCTGTCTCCGTAAGATGAGGCATTAACCTGTTTTTGTTCTATTTTAGCTTTGGGGTTCTGCACGGGATTCCATATCGCCCGGCGCGTCGGCCGCGGCACGCCCTTGTGCAGGAATTTCATATCGAGATCCGCCACGACTTCATCGCCGTGCATAACGGTGAGCTTATTGTCGCCCGTGAATTCGCCGATAAAAACCGCTTCGACATTTTCGGACGCAAATATTTTTTCTATTTCATTGCGTTTGGCGGGCGGCACGGACAGCACCATGCGTTCCTGCGCCTCGGAAACCCATATTTCCCATGGCTTGAGTCCGGCATATTTAAGTGGGACGCGCTCCAGGTGAACGCGAACGCCGCATTCCTCGCCAAGTTCGCCGACCGCGCTGGAAAGCCCGCCTGCGCCGCAATCGGTTATCGCGCTGTACAGGTTAAGATCGCGCGCTTTAAGCACCGTGTCCATAACTTTCTTTTCTACGATCGGGTTGCCAATCTGAACTGCGCTTACGTCCGTATCCTGCTCTAGTTGAATGGAAGAAAATGTTGCGCCGTGAATACCGTCGCGGCCGGTCCTTCCGCCGACAACAAGCACAAGATCGCCGGGGCTGACCTTTTTCGCACACTTATCTTTCGGAATTATCCCGAGGGTGCCGCAGTAAACCAGCGGATTTGAAATGTAACCTTCATCGAAATAAACCGCGCCGTTTACCGTCGGTATTCCCATGCGGTTGCCGTAGTCGCGAACGCCGGCCACCACGCCTTTTGCTATGCGCCTGGGGTGAAGAACACCCGCGGGCAGGCTGTCCCATGCAATATCCGGCACGCCGAAACAGAATACATCCGTATTGGCTATGGGTTTTGCACCCAGCCCCACGCCCAACACGTCGCGGATTACGCCGCCGATGCCGGTTGCCGCGCCGCCGTAAGGTTCAAGCGCCGAAGGGTGATTATGCGTCTCCACTTTGAACGCAACGCCGAACTTTTCATCAAATTCTATAATGCCCGCGTTATCACTGAAAACCGATATGCACCACTTTTTATCAAGCTCCATGGTAACGCGAAAAACGGTTTCCTTGAGAAGATTATTAAAGGTTCTCGTTTTCCACTTGCCGTTTTCATCCTTGTATTGATATTCAACGATCCCTGTGAGCGTTTTATGCTTGCAATGCTCGCTCCAGGTCTGCGCCACGGTTTCAAGCTCCACGTCGGTGGGGTTTCGGCCTTTCTTTTTAAAATACTCCTGTACGGCCTTCATCTCTTCAAGTGAAAGCGATAAAACGTTTTCACGGCTTAACTTCACAAGTTCTTTGTCCGGCAGGCCGGCGATAGAAACGGGGCGGGCTTTTTTTAGAAAATCTAGAGCTCTCATCGTAATTTGTATTCCTGTATTAGTGGATTTATCAATAGCCGCGTGGCTATCTCTTCTACACTTTTTTTATTAATTGTTCCTTCGATGATGTAAAGCTGTCCGGTTTTAACAGTAAGCGTTTTATTATAACCGAGATCATATATAGCTTTGAGAACGCTTGAGGCAACCGCATCCGTTACACCGTTTTTAAGCCACACTTCAACCTCATGGCGGCTGGTTGAAGCGGTTTTGCCATTAACGACGGCCAAGGAATCGCCTGCATTTTTAATGGTACAGGACTCAATCACCGGGTCGCACAACAGCCTGGATGCTATCGTTTCAATGTCATGCAGAAGAATATCGCCTTCAATCCTGAACAGCGGATAGTAGCTAACCTTGGAGACCGACTTTATGCCGGTGTCGGCTATATCATGTTTGATGTGTTCGCCGTGCCTGTCCCTGGCTTCGTTCTTCGGCTTTACCTGAACCAGCCATACCGCATTAGGTTTCACTTATAGTCTCCTTATCAGCCGTTTGATGTCATTGCGAGCGAGAGCGAAGCAATCTTGACGTTGCTTCTGATGAAAAGCGAGATTGCCGCGCCCTTTGGGCTCGCAATGACAACGACAATACGCTAAAGAAACACCCTTATTATAATTCTTTTCCCGTAATTTTTCTATAGGCCTCGTAATATTTCTCGCGCGTTTTTTCAACTACCTCTCGCGGAAGTTCCGGCACGGGCGGCTGCTTATTCCACTTGATTGACTCAAGGTAATCGCGCACGTACTGCTTGTCCAGGCTATCCTGAGAGCGGCCTTCCTCGTACTTTTCCTTATCCCAGAACCTGGATGAATCGGGGGTGAGTATCTCGTCAATCAGGATGACTTTATCGTCAATAAGCCCGAATTCGAACTTGGTGTCCGCAAGAATTATGCCCATTGTTTCCGCGTATGCGCTCGCTTTGGCATACACCTTTATGGAAATATCCCGCAGCGTTACGGCAAGCTCTTCGCCCACCCTGCGTTTAGCCTCTTCGAACGAGATATTTTCGTCATGCTTTCCGCCTTCTTCCTTGCTTGACGGCGTGAAAACAGGCTCAGGCAGTTTGGATGATTCAAGCAAGCCGGCCGGCAGCGCCAGCCCGCAGATAGTCCCGTTTTGACGGTATTCCTTCCAGCCGGAGCCGGCGAGGTAGCCGCGGACTATGCATTCTATATCTATGCGCCTGGCTTTTTTTACAAGCATGGAGCGGCCTGCGAGAAACGCGCTTTTTTTCAGCCGCGTGGGAAATTTATCGAAATCGCCGGTAATAAGATGGTTGGGAACTATCCCCTGAACGTAATCGAACCAGAAAAGCGACAACGCATGGAGGATTTTTCCCTTATCCGGTATCTCAGTCGGCAAAACATGGTCGAAGGCGGAGACGCGGTCGGAAGCTACGATCAACAACTGTTGCTCAAGGTCGTAAACATCGCGCACCTTGCCGCGGTGAAACAGCGGGAAATCTATATTTTCTGTTTGATTCATTGCCGACACCTCTTATTCCCACTCTATGGTAGCAGGCGGTTTTTGTGATATGTCGTAAACAACCCTGTTTACGCCGCGCACTTCATTTATTATGCGGCTCGACATTTTGCCCAGGGTTTCGTATGGCACTTTAGCCCAGTCAGCGGTCATGGCATCGTCGGACTCCACTATACGCAACGCTATAACGTTCTCGTATGTGCGGCTGTCGCCCATTACACCGACTGTTTTTACGGGAAGCAGCACTGCAAACGCCTGCCACAGTTTTTCGTATATGCCGGCGGCGCGTATTTCCTCTTCAACAATCATGTCGGCCTTTTTTAGTATGGCCACGCGGTCCGGCGTAACTTCGCCAAGTATCCTTACCGACAGCCCCGGCCCGGGGAATGGGTGGCGGGTAAGTATTTCCGCAGGTATCTTCAATTCGCGCCCGAGCTGGCGCACCTCGTCCTTGAAAAGGAAGCGAAGCGGCTCGATAAGTTTCAGTTTCATCTTTTCCGGCAGCCCGCCCACGTTGTGATGGCTTTTTATCACGGCAGACGGCCCCTTGACGGAAACGCTTTCTATGACGTCGGGATAAAGCGTCCCCTGCACAAGGAAATCGGCGTCTTTTATTTTAGCGGCCTCTTCCTCGAACACGGCTATAAATTCATGGCCGATTATCTTGCGTTTACGTTCAGGGTCGGTAACACCGGCAAGTTTATCCAGAAACCGCTTTTGGGCATCAACGAGTATCAGATTTTTGCCGAACTGCTTGCCGAAAATCTTCTTCACCCTCTCGGCCTCGCCGGAGCGCAACACGCCGTTATCAACGAAGATGCATGTAAGCTGTTTTCCCACGGCCTTGCGCACCATTATGGCGGCAACCGAGGAATCAACCCCGCCGGAGAGCGCGCAGATAACCTTGCCTTTGCCCGCCTGCTGCCTTATCTTTTTAGTTTCTTCGCCAATAAACGAACGCATGTTCCAGGCCGGCGTCTCGCGGCAAACCCCGAATATGAAATTCTCTATAATGGTTTTGCCTTTCGGCGTATGTTTTACCTCGGGATGAAACTGCACTCCGAAGATATTGCGTTTTGCGTCGCCTATCACGGCATAGGGGCAGTTTTTGGAACTGCCGTATCGCGCAAACCCCTTCGGCATCCGAGAGAGGCTGTCGCCGTGGCTCATCCATACCGTAACGTTTGCGCCCAGCTTTGACATTATTTTGGACGCAAGCCCTGTTTTTACTGTGGCCAGGCCGTACTCTCGTTTTTTGGAATGTTTTACCTTGCCGCCGAAATGTTCGGCCACAAGCTGCATCCCATAGCAAATGCCAAGTACAGGCACGTTCATTCCCCAGATTGCGGCGTCCGGCCAGGGAGCATCTTTTTCGTACACGCTCGACGGGCCGCCGGAAAGGATAATGCCTTTCACCTGCGAAATGTCGCCGAACGTTTCCACGGGCTTATTGCCCGCGTGTATTTCGCAATAAACCTTAGCCTCGCGTATGCGGCGCGCGATCAACTGCGTATATTGTGAGCCGAAATCCAGGATAAGAATCATGTTATTTTCCCATGCCTACTCTTTGCGCCCGCTGGAACAACTTTCCTTCCGATTTGATGTCCGGCGCGATTATAAGTTCAACAAGCTGCATTTCCTTTATATTGCGCGCGCCTACGGAGCCCATGCAGGTGCGAAGCGCGCCGACAAGGTTTTGCGTGCCGTCGTCGAGCCGCGCAGGCCCGTAAAGAATTTCCTCAACCGTGCCGGTAACTCCCACTTTGATGCGCGTTCCGCGCGGCAGGTTGTGATGCGGCGTGGCCATGCCCCAGTGAAAACCGCCGCCCGGCGCCTCTTTAGTGCGTGCAAACGCCGATCCGACCATAACGGCATCCGCGCCCGATGCGAACGCCTTGCATATATCTCCGCCGGTATTCATGCCGCCGTCCGTAATAACGGGAACGTATACGCCGCTCTTCTTAAAAAAGAAGTCGCGCGCAGCGGCGCAATCAATAGTTGCCGTCACCTGGGGGACTCCGATACCAAGCACGCCGCGGGTGGTACAGGCCGCCCCGGGGCCAACGCCGACGAGTATGCCGGCGCATCCGGCCTCCATAAGATCATGCGCGGCATCGTAGGTAACGACGTTGCCTACAATTACCGGCACTTTCATTGCCTTGCAGAATTTCTGAAAATCAAGGGCCGCATATTTGGTGGATATATGCCGCGTGGTGGTTACGGTTGACTGCACTACGAACAGGTCAACGCCCGCGTCCTGCGCGAATGCGCCGAAACGCTCGGCATTCGCCGGGATGCAGGAAACCGCCGCCATTACGCCACCGGCTTTTATTTCTTTCACCCGCTGGGCTACCAGTTTTTCCTTTATCGGCTCTTTATAAATATTCTGCACAAGAACCGTGGCCTCTTCCGACGACGCCGCGGCTATCTTTGAAAGTATCTCGCCGGGGTTTTCGTAGCGCGTCTGGATGCCGTCAAGATTAAGCACCGCAAGCCCGCCCAGTTTCCCCATGGCAATGGCAAATTTTACGTCAACAACACCGTCCATGGCGCTTGCAAGAAACGGAATCTCGAGCTTTTTCGCGCCGATATTCATTGAAATATCAACTTCATCGGGGTTGACAGTAACATTTCCCGGCACAATCGCCACTTCATCAAACCCGTACGCCCGCCGCGCTTCCCTGTCACGTCCGATAAAAAACGCCATAATACTTCCTCCATTCTATATTAGTGTCTCTTTAGCGTTTTGAAGTTGTCGTCGTCATTGCGAGCCCAAAGGGCGCGGCAATCTCGCTTTTCATCAGAAGCAACGTCGAGATTGCTTAGCTCTCGCTCGCAATGACCTCAAACTGCTAAAGAGACACCTATATTATAATTTCAACTATTATATCATAATCCTGAAAAATTTGTGCCATAAACTTATTTTTCAATCTCATTGCATGTTTTCCAACACCAAC
>Ga0156557_1101_pt2 | contig 26090 bp, 18 predicted proteins | sample RifOxyB2_FD_111952 | JGI IMG/M metagenome (GOLD analysis project Ga0156557, IMG submission 111952) | Elusimicrobia bacterium RIFOXYB2_FULL_50_12
AGGATTTGTATGGGTTGGGTCTTGTTAACTACAGTTTTGCCGGCCTGACTTTCCCTCGGGTGGGCAACGGAGCGGTCGGTTTCGGTTGGACGCGGCTTGGAACCAGCGGCGCCGTTGATTTTATGAACTATAACGAAAATACGTTTATTTTTTCCTACGGCCATCCGATCGGCAAGGCTTTGTCGCTCGGCGCGAACGTGAAATATTTTACCGTCATGTATGACTCAAAGGCAAGCGCGATAGGGTTTGATGTCGCCGGCACATACGAAATCATAAAGGGCGTCTTAAAGACGGCGTTGGTTTGGTATAATAGCAACAGCCCTCAATTATACTGGGAAACCAGGGCGATAGATACTCTTCCGCCGAACGTTCGCATGGGCATGGCATATAAGTTCACGGAAAATCATACGCTTTCCGCGGATACGTACTGGCAAAAAAGTGGTAAAATGCATCTTTCCGCAGGCTGGGAAAGTTATTTTTTTAAGAGGGGACTGGCCGTGCGGGCCGGAGTAAACGAGCAGGACAATCAGCTTAACGCGGCATTCGGAATAGGCGTAGGTTCCAGGCTGGTGCGCTTTGATTACACAATCGAAAAGCATTACCAGCTGGGCTACAATTCATTGCTGTCGTTATCGCTGCGTTTATAGCTTGTAAATAAAACCAAGGAGGATTTTCATGCGGGTAGAGATTAAGCTGGCGCCGGTTCTGTTGTTGGGATTGTTCATGCTGGGTTGTGCTTCGATGAAAAGAAGCGGAGGCGGTGGCGAGGCTGATGCGGTAACTGTAAAACCGGGCGGTGATATTCTGCTTGTTGCAGACTTTGACGCCGGCAGAGGACCGAACAATATCGGCGGCAGTTTCGGTTCATGGGACAAGGATCCCAACGATGAGACCCAGGGATTTCGCCACGAGTTTTCCGTGCCGGGCTATGATGGGACAGGCCAGTGCCTGAGGCTTACCTATGATGTTGAGTCCGTCAATCCGGCTTATGGCGGTTTCTGGATGAAACTTGAGAACAGCGACGTCCGGCCGTACAGCAAGCTATCATTCTGGATTAAAGGCGATGCGAGTGTCGGTTATACAACCAGGCTGAAAGTGGAATTGAAGAATAATACGGGAATGTCTCCGTTTTATCTTACAAACATTACTGATGAATGGGATGTTATAGAGATACCGTTGTCAAGTTTCAGCAGGATAACCGACTGGAGCAGAATGACGGAATTCGTGGTGGTTTTTGAGGATTCACAGGCCACAAAAAAAACAGGGGCTATTTACATTGATGATATAAGTTTTGTAAAGTAATTATTAGAAAGCAGTAATAAATTAAAGGAGGAAGCATTATGAATAAGTTGTTCGTCGCTGGTTTAAGCGTTGCCGTAGGGATGTGTTTTGCAGTATCGGGGTATGCCGGTGTGAAAGTGTCGGACAAAAAAGTTGTTACCGTAGCAAAAGCTGATTCCAAGAAAGTTGCCAAGAAAACCTCAAGCAAGGAAAAAGCGAAGCTGTACATGATTGCTGATTTTGAGTCAGGCATGGCGCCGAACAATCTCGGCGGCGGTTTCGGCGTATGGCACAAAGATCCAAACGACCAGACACAGGGTTGCACCATGGAATTCGTTACCCCCGGCCACGAGAACAAAGGCCAGGCGTTGAAGATAGCTTATGACGTTGATTCCCCCAACCCCGCTTATAATGGTTTGTGGATGAAACTTGAAGACCAGGATTTCTCACAGTACAAGAAAGTTTCTTTCTGGCTCAAGGGCGACGGTGATGCCGGTTATACCAACAGGTTCAAGGTTGAGTTTAAGGATAGCTCTAATACCAGCCCATACTATGTTGAAGACGTTTCAGATAACTGGGCGCTTGTAGAGATTCCGCTTACCAGCTTCAGCAGAGTGGCTGACTGGACAAAAATGAAGGAATTCGTTATCGTTTTTGAAGATTCGCAGGCAACGCAGAAAGCCGGCACAATCTATATTGACGATATAGCGCTTACGAAATAAAATCTTGCATTATCATCATTGCAAATGCGAAGAGCTTCGCTTCGGCGCGGCTCTTCGCTTTGCCGTGATGGTTTTTGAAATCGTGTCTCTTTAGCAGTTTGAGGTCATTGCGAGCGAGAGCGAAGCAATCTCGACGTTGCTTCTGATGAAAAGCGAGATTGCCGCGCCCTTCGGGCTCGCAATGACGACGACAACTTCTAAACGCTAAAGAGACACTTAAAATCTTATGAATAATGCCATAGTTAATACATTCATATTAATTTCCGTCCTTGCCTTGCCGTGTTTTGCAAGGACGTACCTGGCCGTTGACGATTTCAATACTGAGAGCATGACGAATAAACTCGATGGGAACACGGGCTGCTGGAATTGTAATCCCGATGATACGCAGCAGTTTTGCGACGCGGCTTTCGATACGGATAATCGCGTCGGGGAATCCGGCGCATCCTTAAAACTCACCTACGACATTGATACCACACAGAATTACCTTCCTGAATATCCGCACACGGCATATAACGGCTATTTTACAAAATTAAAAGGCGTAGATCTCGGCGGGTTCAAATATCTGATAGTTCATGTAAGGGGCGATGAAACACAAAATTATACCCGCGCGGTTACCGTCGAGCTGAAAAATAATAACCAGAGCGACAAATTTTTACTTGAAGGGATAAACGGTTCATGGCAGCGTTTTGCCATACCATTATGGAAATTCAGCAAAATAGGCGATTGGAAGGCAATGCAGGAATTGGTTTTCACCTTTGATTATACATCCACAAGAAAAACCGGAGCAATATACATAGACAGCATATATTTCGCGGCCCAAGCCGTGGCGCCTCAAACCGTTGCCTTGCGCGTTGATGGAACAAGCGGCATAACGATTGACGGAAAACTGGATGAATGGAAAAAAAACAGGAAAGCGATTAAATATATCCCTTCATTACACCTTGAAAATGGCGAGATGAAAACAAGGGATGAACTTGATGCCGGCGCCAGTTTCATGTGGGATGACACCTGGCTTTATTTTGCGGCGAAAGTCAGCGGCGGCCAGATTTTCTGCCGCCAGAGCGGTGAGGATATTTGGAAGGAAGACTGTGTAGAATTATACCTTAACCCCGATAACGCCGGGCTTGTATGGAATGACAAAAAGGATTTTGAAATCGGTTTTGCGCCCACCGGCCCGGACGGCAAGCCGCAGGTATGGGCATGGTTTCAGAACGAAAATCCCGGCGATAACGTAATGATGGCGGCGGAGATCTTTAAGGAAGACGGCAAGACGGCCTGCATTATCGAAAGCGCCGTCCGCTGGAGTTACCTTGGAATTACGCCCCGGAAAGGGCGTGAAATCGGTGCAACGGTTGGAGTACATAAGCTTCAATACAGAGATTATACGGAAAAAAAGATTAACTGGTACTATTATCCCGAAGAGGGAAAGATGCGCCTGGGCAGGCTTATTCTTAAATAATGAGGAATGCCATGGAAAAATACAAGCGATACAGATTGTGGATTGATCCTGCCCTCCAGTTTAAATACATAGGCATAAACGTAATCATCCTGCTTTGTTTTGCCGTTGTCATCGGCGGCGGCATATATCTTGGAATATGGCGCTCCGTAACCAGGGAATTTTCAGAAGTGCGCCTGCAGGAAGACCTTAACACGGTTACCCGCATACGCCAATACGAGGCGGCGCGCACCCGTCAGCCGATAGACGCAATCCCCTTCCTGAAAGAGGATGCAAAATTGTTAAGCAGCCATCAGCGGGAGTTGCTTAATTCCATAATTGTGCGCACCAACAGGAACCTCCTGCCGCTTATAGCTGGCATGATACTTTTGGTCATTGCCGCCAGCCTTGTCCTGTCCCACCGGTTTGCCGGGCCGTTATACCGTATTAAGCGAAACCTGGATGCCGTAACGCACGGCGATCTTACCACCGGTTTTTCGCTCCGGCGCAAGGACGAGCTTAAAGATCTCGCTTCAGAAATAGAACACTCCATATCAGGTTTTTCCGCCACTGTTGCAAAAATCAAGAAAATCATGCCGCTGCTTAAGGATTCTGCTTCCACGGATGAAAGAAACCGCTATATCGCTGAAATCGAACAAATCATCGCTTACTATAAAACACCTGTTCCGCGGGATTAGTTTTTTCCTGCTAATATCATGCGCTTTATGTCGCACGGCTGCCCTGGGGGCGGCGCCCATGAGCGACGCCGAGTTCCTTGACATGGTGGCAAGGGATTCATTTAATTTTTTCGTATCCGAGGCCAATCCTGAAAACGGGTTGGTAAGGGACAGCTCCCGCGGGTATTCGCCTTGCAGCATCGCTTCCGTCGGCTTCGGGCTTACCGCTTTATGCGTCGGCGTTGAGAATAGGTGGATACCGAAAAATGAGGCATACCTTCGCATTGAAAAGACGCTGCGTACTTTTCGCGACAAGATTCCCAATGAGCACGGGTTTTTCTATCATTTTTTGAATATCAATTCAGGCGCGCGCGTGTGGGAATGCGAAATATCCTCGGTTGACACCGCGTTGTTTCTTGCCGGCGCACTCACGGCGGGCGAGTATTTCAAAGGCACTGAAATAGAGAAACTGGCCGGGGAAATTTATGCGCGCGTAGACTGGCCGTGGATGTTAAACGGGCGGCGCCTCCTTTGCATGGGCTGGAAGCCGGAATCCGGTTTTCTGCCGTATTACTGGGACAGTTATAACGAACTGATGATTATCCATGCGCTTGCCATTGGTTCGCCTACGCATCCCATTGCCGCCGATTTATGGAACGCATGGGGACGGCCGCGGGGTAAATATGGCGATTACAGCTTTATTTATTGCTATTCCAACAACCTTTTCGTTTACCAGTACAGCCATGCATGGATTGATTTCAGAAACATGCGTGATTCGTATGCAAATTACTGGGATAATTCGGTAACTGCCACGCTTGTTAACCGGCAGTATTGTATCGAACAGGCCGACAACTTCGAGGGATTTGGCGAAAACATGTGGGGGTTGACCGCCTGCGTAGGCCCCGACGGTTACAAGGGATACGGCGGCGGGCCGGGCAATTCATCATGTGACGGCACAATCGCCCCGTGCGCGGCGGCCGGTTCCATCCCTTTTGCGCCTGAAGAATGCATTGCAACGTTACGCGCCATGTATGATTATTATGGCAATCAACTCTATGGAAAATACGGGTTTAAAGACGCGTTTAATCTTTCCCGCAACTGGTGGGCAAACGAGTACCTGGGGATAGACCAGGGAATAACCGTGCTGATGATCGAAAATTACCGCAGCGGTTTTGTATGGAAGTATTTTATGCGCAACCCTGCCATAAAAAAATGGCAGTCGCTATGTTTTGAAATAAATGAATAACTGATGTTACGTAGCGTGTCATTGCGAGGAGCCTTGGCGACGAAGCAATCTCGTCGTTTTGATGCGAAACAGCGAGATTGCTTCGCTAATAACGCTCGCAATGACAGCAACGTTGGCATTTATTGCGTAACATCAGTGAATAACTCCGGAGGAAAAATGAGACGATTCGCGTTCGCAGTTATGACAATGCTGATACTGGCGGGGTTCCACCCGGCGGCCATGGCCGTGATGCTTGCGGATTTTGACACGGTAATACCGAAAACTTTAGAGTTCAAGGATGAGAAAGGTTCGGCGTTGAATACCGCGCGGTCACCCGGCGCGGGCGGCCGCGGGGATGCCGTTGCGATAATGTATTCCGTAAATTCAAAGGGACATGCCGGCTGGGGTATTGCCACCGGAGGTATGGATGTGTCCGGCTACGAGTATCTCTCATTTTACATCAAGGGCGATAAAGGCGGCGAAAAGTTCGATATATCAATTAAGGATGCGGCCGGCCTTGAGAAAAAACTCAACTCGAACAGTTACCTCGACGTTACTACGCAATGGCAAAAAGTGAAGATACCCGTCTCATCCTTTTCCGGGATAAAAACGGCATCCATAGGGAGCATACAGCTTAGCTTTGAAGGCAGGCACGGCAAGGGAAGAATCTATTTGGATGACGTTTCTTTTGAGGGCGGCAAGGATACCGCGGTCATTGAACAGCCGGTGGCGGAAGAAAAAGCTCCGGCTGCCGCGCCCGTTGTTGCACCTTCCGTTTCGCCTGCTCCCGCTAAGATAACCCTGCCTTTTCCTGCAAGTGATAGCGCCGAAAAAATACTTGTTGACGGTTTCGAACGCGCAAACCCGTATGATTTTTACACTGTGCGCACCGGCGGTGATTCCAGCCTCGGATTGACATCTTCGCGCCAACTGCACGACGGCGATTATTCCATGGAGATGGAATACATGCTTGCCACCAACCGCCCGTGGGGAACCTGGGCCGCGGCACACTGGGAGGCAAAGAAACCTCTGGACTGGAGCGGGGTTTCCGAAGTCAAAATGTGGATAAAGGGTGACGGCAGCGATAATGTGTTCCGTTACACACTGGTGGATGCCGACGGCGAAACGTGGAATTATTCCGACATAAACGTCATGAAGAACGCAAAATGGACGCTGCTTGCCATGCCGTTGAAGAACTTTACCATAGCTTCGGAAACCGGCATGAAAAACGGAGTGCTGGATGCGCGCGCCATAAAGGCGTTTGAGATGGTCATAATGAGCAAAACCGAGCGCACCGTCAGCGGTAAGATAGCCGTTGACCAGTTATACATCGCAGGCGAACGTCTTAACTCGGCGCAGGCGATTCCCCCTGCGATAGTTGAATCCTTGCGCATAGCGGTGCCGGCCGCCGGCAATATTGATTTAAGCGGCGAGATTTATAACGAGTTTTTCTGGTGCCCCGAGGAATCACAGAAAATACTCCATTGGGGAAAAATAATCGCAAGCGGCAAGGTAAGAGAGTTTTCCGGAAGGGTTGAGTTCGCATCCAAAAGCCAGAATTTCAGCGACGCAGCCCGGTTTGCCTACACGGCCGACGGGCTTAACCGCGGCACGCTTACTACGCAATCGCCTGTAGTTGAAACGCCTCTGTTGCAGGTAATGGGAAATAATCTCTCTCCCGTATTGACGAATCTTACGGTGGGAAATATATGGTTCGAGTATTCGCCTTACACGTTCGCGTTGCCCCCGCTTGGCGGTTGGGGCTGGAAAGGCGCCACGGCGGAAGGGGATTTTAGAAATCTTAATTATCATGCTTTTTATATCAGCCAGCCGTATTACTCCTACGCGGCAGGAACGCGTCTTATACGTTATTTATCCGACTGGAAGATAACGGCCACCGGCGTTTACACTAACGAGACCGCGCGTATTCAAAACGGGGGCCAGGTAGATTCAAACGGGCTGCTTACCAGTTCTTCGGACTGGGACATCAAGCCTGTTTTCGACGATACCGTGGTTAACTTCGAGGTGCTTCGGTACCTTAAAAACCGCGAGATACAGGTGCAGGCGCTTGCAGGCTGGAACCATTTCGACCGTTATGCAACGGCTGACAGCACGGACGTATTTCACCCGGTTTACAGCCAAAGGCTTGAGACGACTCAGAAACTGTTTGACCCCATCTACAAGTTACGTATCGAAACCAACGAGTTGTTTGTCAAAGGCCTTCGCATGATAACCGAGTATCGTTACCTCGGCACGGAATACCGCCCCAACTTCAGGAAAGAGCCTTCCTGGTTTGATGATGCCGACGCGGATCAGAAGGGCTATAACATCAATTTAACACAGAATTATCGCGGTTTTGTGTTTTCCGCGGAGTACGACGATATAACGCGGGTTATAAACAGCAAATATTACCGCTACCGCACAAATTTCGGTGTCGGCTTTTACGGTTACGCAGGCCTTGATGCGGCGATTAATTACGAGATCAAGCGCGAAAAATACAACACGGTTTCCAGTCGTTCGTTGTGGACAACCGCAACTTTAGGCCCGAATGGTGAAAAGGACTGGTTGCAGAATATAGCCGAGTTGTACGTGCGCAACCAGTTAAATCCGAAAACGGCCGTATGGTTTAAGGTGCGCAACGAGGATACGGGAGTTCTGAACGAGTCGAAGACGGACCACACGCTTTCCTTCTTCACAAAACTGGAGTACTACATAAACAGCAACACAAAGTTGCTGGCAGAATACAAAACAACCGTTGCCCCCGCATTCGAGCCTAAAGGCTTCCCATTCGACGACAATTACGTAAAAGCAGTCTTTGATTTCACATTTTAGAAAGGAATTTGCGAACATGATCGAGCTGAAGGATTATCATTTCATTCTTGACGGCAAGCCGTTCTACGTATATTCGGGCGAGTTGCACTATTTTCGTATGCCGCCGGCCATGTGGGACGTCCATCTTCGTCGCGCAAAAGAGGCGGGATTAAACACGGTCAGTTCATACATTCCGTGGTCATGGCACGAGGCGGCTGAGGGACAGTTTGACTTTACGGGGAAAACGCATCCTCAGCGCAACCTTGTAGGTTACCTTAAAAAAGTACAGGCGCACGGTTTGAAATTCATGGCGCGCGTAGGGCCTGTGTCCAACGCCGAGATGGTTAACGAAGGCATCCCCGGCTGGCTTCTTGATAACTACCCCGAAGTATTTGTCAGGGGCAAGGAAGTAACAAACCTGCCGCACGTAACGTTATTAAGTTACTTAAACGATACGTTTCTTAAGTTCGTGGGGCGCTGGTATGAGAAGGTGTTGCCGGTGGTGGCGCAATACCGCTACCCCGAGGGCAATATCATACTTGTCCAGCTTGATAACGAAATAGGCATGGTGCATTGGCTCAACAAGGCGCCCGATTACAGCGCCGGCACCGAGAAGATGTACAGGCAGTTCCTGCAGGAACGTTACAGTTCGATAGAAGCGCTCAACCGCGCCTATGGAACGTCCTACGCCGATTTCGGCGAGATCGCGCAGCCGTCATCCGGCAGGGATGACCAGCCTAAAAATCTTCTTTGGGACTGGATGAATTTTTACCAGTACTATTATGCGCGCTATTTTAATTCGCTTTATGAGGCGTACGGCAAAAGCGGCGTCGGCCTGCCGGTGCTTGCCAACATACCACAGTTCTATGATTTCGACGTTCGCGGCCGCGGCGTGTTCAGCCCGATGACCACCATGATGTTCCGTGATTTCCGTCTTAACGTGCCGGATGTTATTTTCGGCGGCGCTTACCAGATGCGCCGGCTTGACTATGAAAACTACCACGATATAACTCTCACGACCGAAGTGGTAAAAATGGTAACCTCTCCCGGCATACCTTCCGTATGCGCCGAGTTGCAAACCGGCATAATGCGCGACAGGCCGAAACTTTATCCGCAGGATGTCGAACTAAACCTCAAAACATCCACGGCCAGCGGGCTTAATGCCGTTAACTGTTACATGTTCTCCGGCGGCAAAAACCTGCCTGAGTTCGGCGCTTTCGGAACTTACCACGAGTGGCAGTCGGCCGTAAGCTCGAAAGGGGAGAAACGCGAGCATTTTGAACCCATGGCCGGTTTTGGCCGCCTTATTAAAACCTTCGGCGGGTTGATAGCTCAGACAACCAAACGTTGCGATACCGCAATCGGGTTTTACCCTCCGATATATACCACGGAATATTTAACAGGCCCGGATATAGAACGCTGGGAGTGGGACAAGATGCAGCTTTTCTACGACGGCCTCGCGCGCCTTTTGCAGATTGCAAACATTAATTTCACTTTTGTGGATATACAGAGAGCGAGTCCCGAAGAGCTGGCGAAACAGCGCTCGTTATGGGTGTTCTCGCTTGATTTCATGGACGCGGAAACACAGAAAAAACTTGCAGATTACGTGGCGGCCGGCGGCGTTCTTATATTAAATCCCGACATTCCCGTTAAAGATCTCGCCATGAAAAAGTGTACCATCCTTGCGGATTATCTTTCCGTAGGCGTGGAATCCAGCTTTACGAAGAAGCTATTCTTCTACATAGGCAAAAACGACTATCTTGCGCAAGGGCGGATCACGGCTTTCAGCCACGGTGCGGATGCGAAAATTGTGGCCACGTACGCCGGTGGCAAACCTTGCGGCCTGAATGTTTCAAAAGACGGCGGCAAGGCTCTCATCCTGGGTTTCGGATTAAACCATATGTTTGATTATCACCGTGACCTTATACTCGAATTTGCGCGCATGGCGGGAGTGAAGCCGTCCGTAAAGGTTGATGACGAGATAAGCGCAATCGCGCGCAGCGCCGGAAGCCACGGATTTCTGTTCCTGGGTAATTTCCACGATACCCCGCGCGAAACGAAAGTGCGCATGGTGTTGCCCGGAGAAACAAGGGAGAGCGTGTTCCCCGTATCCGGGAAGATAAAATTGCATAACCGCAGCTGTTCCGTGTTGGCGCTCAACGTGCCTCTCCCGTGGGGCGACAAGTTGCGTTATTCGACGGTCGAAATACTTGAAATTAAAAAAGCGGCAAAAGGCGGCAGCATAACGGTAAGTGGCTGCAACGGTTGCCAGGCTGAAATGGAAATAATCACATCCCGTCGTAAAATTTCCGTTGACGGCAAGAGTATCCCGGTTAAAACGGCAGCCGGCAGGATAAGAGTAAACTTTGTCTTGAACGGCAAAGATCAAATAATAACATTGCTATAGTCGCGGTACTCTGTTATCATAATACTCAAATGGTGGAGGTAACAATGCCTGCTGTATTGAGAAGGGTTGCAATGCTTGTAACCGTTATGGTTTTTACAGGTTGCGTATATGCAGCGGAAAGTGGATACTGCGGCGAGAAAATTCTTACATTTGGTTGCGATGCCGATTTTAACTCAAAGTATGTATGGAAAGGCATAGTGATAAATGACAAGCCCGTAATACAGCCAGTTGTTTGGTTGTCCGCGTATGACGTAACATTATCCATTTTCGGCAATTTTGTGCAGGATAATGAGGCGAACAGGGGGAAATTCAACGAATTTGATTTTACAGTGTGTTATTCACGGCAATTTATGAATTTCACCATTGAACCTTCGTTCGAATTTTATACCTTCCCCAACCAGGATGAATCGCCCGATACCGGCATGGGAATATTGAAGGTATCTTATCCCGTCGGCCCCGTAAATATTTTCATGAGCCATGCAACCGATCTTGTAAATTATTCGCCGGCTTCTTTTAGCGAAGCGGGATGCGGCACGGATTACGATATAAATGACAGAGTCTCAGCTTCAGCGCTGGCCTATATCGGGGCCGGGTCATCAAAATTTAATGAAACATACACAGGTCTGACCAAAGATGCAGTAAATCTTGCAGGTATGAATTTTTCCATAACGTATAATGCCGCGAAGTATTTTTACCTCAGGCCGCACGTTGAGATAACATCCATTATAGACAGCGATTTACGTAACCAGATAAACGACCCTGAACTTAACAACAGTCTGGCTGATGTCAGCAATATTGGAATTACCATGTCGCTCGAATTTTAATCATGAAACTGAAAGTACAGGCCAAGCTTTCATTGCTCCTCATTTTTCTTATGTTTATTTCGATGGGGGGCTTTTTGTATTTAAAGCACACCCAGCAAATGAAGGCGGAAAATCTTTACGAAGAGATTAAAAAGGAAAAAATTATTTTCTTCGATAAGATAATGGCTTTAAAAGGTTCCTCGCTTGAAAATTTCGCCAAAGATTATACGTTTTGGGACGACATGGTGTTTTTTCTTAAAACAGGCGACAAAAAATGGGCTGAAGAAAACATTGATACGGGCCTCGCAACGTTTAACGCCCATGCGGCATGGGTATATACAAGCGAAAGTTCTGTAGTATATTATGTCAATAACATTGATGCCGATAACCTGGGTTATATGCCCGTGGATTCTACTTTATGTGAGAGTTTATTTAAAGAAAAACGGTTTTGCCACTTTTTTCATATTATTCCACAGGGGTTGATGGAGATCCGCGGCGCAACCATACATCCTACGTCCGATGTTGAGCGTAAAACCGAGCCCAGGGGGTTTTTCTTTGTGGGCAGGTTATGGACTAATGCATATTTGGCCGATATATCCAAATTAACTAACGGCAGCGTTGTCCTGTCCGATAGACAGGAAGGTAACTTTCCTCAAAGGCGGGATATAGCAAACGGGTTAATATATTTCTCAAAGCCGCTTGAAGGGCTGGATGGAAAACCGGAACAGTATCTTAATGTAAAGATCAAATCCGCTATTATAAACGAAATTAACAGCGCCTCAAACAGGCAGCTAATCTCCGCGATTGTTCTTGAACTTTTGATTTTCTTTATTCTTACGCCCTACCTGCTGGCAGTGGTTAGCAGGCCGCTGAATCTTATATCAAAAAGCTTGAAATCCGGCGATGTTTCATTTATTAAAGATTTGCAAAAAAACACGACAGAATTCGGTACCATTGCGCAACTGATAATAAAATTTCATGAACAGAACGCCGAGTTGGCCGAGGCGCATGACAGGCTTGAATTAAAGGTGCGCGAACGCACTGCTGAACTGAGCGAAACGAATAAAATGCTGGAACACGAGATTGTTGAACATAAGAAAGCCGAATCGGAGAAGGAACAACTCTGGTCAAGGCTTATGCAATCCGAAAAACTCGCGGCGCTTGGCCAGATGGGCAGCATTATCGCTCACGAGATAAGAAATCCACTGACCGTAATTTATGGCTTTGCCCAGTGCCTGCTGCAGGATATTGGTAAAGATAACACTAAATATGAAGCCGTAAGATCCATAGTTGAAGAATCCAACCGCAGCATTATTTTTCTTCGCCAGATACTTTCATTTTCGCGAAAAGGAAATACTGAAAAAGAAATGGTGAATATTAACGATGTCATCGGCAACACGCTAACGCTTATTAAGGCTAAAACAAAAGTATCCTTTGTAACGCTCTTAACCGAATTATCTGTGGGATTGCCATCCGTATTTGCAAATGCGACACAGCTTCAACAGATTATTATCAACCTTTGTAATAATGCGATAGACGCGATGCCAAAGGGGGGTGTTCTATGCGTTCGTAGCGTTGCAATCGAGAAAAATGGGGCTGCATTTGTCGAAATCCAGGTTCAGGATAACGGGTCCGGCATACCCGATGAAATACGCGCCAAAATATTCGAGCCGTTCTTTACCACAAAGGAAGACGGCCATGGAACCGGCCTTGGGCTTGCCCTGGTGAATGAAATTGTACAAAAACACAGGGGATTTATTGATATTAAAACTGAGCATGGGAAAGGCACATTGTTTAAAATACTATTGCCTGTTAACGAACCTGAGTCCATACTGCAGTAATTTGTCAATAATTATTGACACCCTCAATATTTTCAATTATACTTAGGCATAGAAATGAATAAAAATACAGTGCATTTTGTTGTTTGCTTATTCAGTATAATCGCCTCATCGTATTCCTTTGCTGAAGTGGCCGGTGCGCTTCCTAAATCTCCTGAAACTCTCAGCAGGTACTCTTTTTATAAGGCTGCGGAAAGATTTTCACTTACGTCAGTCAGACCCAAAATTTTTTGCCCTGATGAGGCGGACGAATCGGTGGCAAAGGTATGTTTTACCATTGATAATCCGAACTTTTCAGAAGTAAGTTCAACAATATATGATATTAACGGCAACGTCGTCAAAGTAAGTTTAACGGAAGAAGGCACTGAATTATTTTCCTGGGACGGGCGTGACTCCGATAATAACGTCGTTTCCTCTGGCGTATACATATATCAATTGGAAGCTGACGGCAAAGTTGTAAACGGAACAGTTGTAGTTGCTCGCTAAAGAGGTAGTCATGGGCAAATGCAAAAACGCTCTAATAATTGCTGCCTGCGGTATCGTCATTGCAATGAACGCGTATGCCGCTTTTGACCGCCAGCCAGGCGGTGCCAGGCCGCAGAGCCTCGGCGGAGCGTTCGCAGGGCTTGCCGACGGCCCCGATGCCATGTATTTCAACCCCGCCGGCCTCGGACAGTTGAGGCGAATGGAGGTCCAGGGCGGCTACTCGCGTTTATATACAGGCCTCGACGACAACAGCGACCTGGCCGATAGTAATGTATTGTTTGTACTGCCGATTTCCGTCATAAAGAAGGGAAATGACGACACTGGCGGCAATGATGGTGTCATAGGTTTTGGACTGGATGTTTTTGGATTAGCCAATTATTATACTGAAAGCAGCGCCGGCATTTATTACAGCAAAAACCTTAACCCCAAAACGCTTGTCGGGGCGGGCATAAAATATCTTACCGTGAGTTATGGCACTGATGAGTACACAGCCGTAAACCCGGTGTTCGCGCTTGGTACTTCTAAAAGCGAAATAAGTTTTGATGCCGGTGTTATGATAAAACCAGCCGAGAGCCTCTCCATGGGGCTTTCAATCCGCGACATTGCAAGCCCGAGCCTGGGCATTAAATACGAAGACAGGATACCGCGTAATATCATACTTGGCGCAGCATATCACAAGCCCGGGTGGAATATAGCAGGCGACCTTGCTATGGATAGCAATAGTAATATAAAATTCGTCACCGGCGCTGAAAAATGGTTCATGTCGGACATGCTCGCTGTGCGCCTTGGGCTTGGCATCGGCAGCAGGAAATACTCCAGGCTTACTACCGGTCTTGGATACGAGGGCGAGAATGCCGTGCTTTCATATGCTTTTTACTATCCATTGTCCGGTTTAAACGAAATGTACGGCTCTCACGAGCTTACGGTGGGTTACCGCTTCGGTTCTTCGCAATTTACGAACAAAAAGATTGCCGCCCGGCTTTACGGTTCCGTTGTCTCGGATATTGAACGCGGGCTGTATGCCCGTGCATTGTCCGGGTTGGAAAAGGTAAGGCAGCTGTCGCCGGATGACTCAGTTTATGAGGCTGTACAGGTAAAATTGTCTCTCGTGGCTGTATATGTTTCTGATTCATCCGGCGAAGAAAAGGATGCGACGGCAATCAGGAACGGTGTTAGTAAATATATTATTGAAGATGATGCAAAGGAATGTGTAAAATTGTTGAGGTACGCATATAGTTTGAAGGCTGACAATGAAAAATTAAACCAGATGGTTAAGGCCATAGCAAAAGAAAATAACGTAGTTATTGAGGACGCGGCTACAAACTGGAATATGGCAGAGCAAAAGGTGTACCAGGCGCTGGAAAGAATCAAGGAAAAGAAATACTATGAGGCTGTCCGCCTGTGCGAGGAAGCGTTATCCCTTGAACCTGATAATGTAACCGCGTATAAACGCCTGGGTTCTGTTTTCTATTTACTGAAGGATATGGAAAAAGCAAGGAAAAACTGGCTAAAAGCCATTGAACTTGCTCCGGAAGATTCGGATATTCCTCAGATAAGGGAAATCCTGCAAAAAATACCATAAAAGCCATACCGGAGGTTGTTTGTGAAGATACTAATCGTTGAGGACGATCCGGAACTGAGGTTGTATGTAGGCCAGATATTGCGGAATGCCGGTTATGATCATGAGTGCGCGGCAACAATCGAAGAATACAGGGCCAGGATCATTAATGGTTGCGATATGGCTCTGCTGGACATTGTGCTTGGCGATAATGACGAAGATGGGGTTGAGATTTGCGGCGATATAAAAACAAATTATCCTTCAACAGCAATAATTATAGTTTCGGGGAAGAAGGAAAGCGATTTGAAGGTAAGGGCGTTGAACGTGGGCGCCGATGATTATATTTCCAAGCCATTCTACGACGATGAATTGTTAAGCAGGATAAGGCGAGTGGCCTTGCGGCGCAATATCGTCCTCCCTGATGCGTCTGAACGCATTCGTTTTGACGACAAATCGTCCGTTATCTATATTGATGGCAATAAGATTTCCCTGGATAAAGATGAGTACCTCATTCTTAAAGTCCTCAATTCCAGAGGCGAGAACGGGGTAAAGTGGGAGCAGCTTCGCGACATAGCCTATGACGGCAGCAACATCGGCAGGGATGAGATTGTTAAAAAAGTTGATTATTTAAAGGGCAGGCTCGGCAATCTGGCGCAATTGAAAGATAATAACGGTTATTTCAGCATGGTCATAGGCGACAGTAACTGTGTGCCGGTGAAAAAAAAGAAGCGCGTTCTTGTTATTGACGATGACATGAATGCTCAGGAATTGCTAAGCGGTATTTTTGAAGAGGAATACGAGTGTTTCTCGGCTTATGACGGCAACGACGGTTTAAGAAGGATTTACGAGGTAAAGCCGGACATGGTTATACTGGACATTAGAATACCAGGTATAAACGGTTATAAACTATGCGAGTTGATAAAAAAAATAAATGGCAGCCTGCCGGTTGTTTTCCTTACCGGAAGGTTCGTGGATGCCGGCGATAAATCACTGGGCCTGGATCTGGGCGCAGATGATTACATAACCAAGGACGTTGATCCAGACGAATTGCTGGCGCGCATCAAAACGATTGTTGCCGCATATGATAACGTAAAAAATACCAGCCGGTAATGGAGTAGAGGCCAATGCTTAACGCCATATATTCATACATGGAAAAGATCAGTATTCGCGCCAAGCTGTTTATAGTGCTGGGGAGCGTGTGTTCCGTTACGGTGCTTCTTGGCTCAGTGAGCATAATAAATGTAAGCATCAAGCAATTCAATGAGAATTTTGAGCGGGAGCAGATGCTTGCCTGCGAATACATGGCTATGGAAACTGAACATTACATGGCTCTGTTGAACAAAAAAATAGGATTTGTAACGGATATAGGCAGAGTTGGCATAGGTGACAGGCAATCCGTTCAGGCTATATTAAACAGGGTTATAACCGGGAATCCGGAGATGCTTGGCGTCTACACGGTTGACGGCGGCGGCAGAATAATAAATAAAGCATACGTTGATAAATCTATTGCGCCGGACGCGCTGCAAAGCGATGGAACCTACAGAAAGGCGCTAGTTTCAGGACGTGCTGAACTCGGCGCTATTTCAAGGATGGGGAATAAGCCGGTTATTGCGATAGCCTGTCCTTTGCCGGGGCGCAAGGGGCTTGTGTACATGTTATTCGGCTTGGACATCCTTGAGGATGTTGTGGGTCGGATTGCAAAAGCCGGCGGCATGCAGGTTTATGTTATAAATAAGAATGGTGAGGTTTTATTTTCCAGTTCACCTCTAAGCGCGGGCAAGGTTTTCAGGAAATTTGATCTGGCTTTGCATAATAAGCAAAGCATGGTTACGGATCCAAACGGCGGCGTGTTGAGGGCTTCTATTAACAAGGGTAAAATAGAAGATTCTTTTGTTGTCATAGGAAGGGACGCGGCGGCTGTTTCAATGCCGGTTCGCTTGATGAAGCTGATGACTGTGTTCTGGTTGTTGGTAACTTTTGGGATACTGTACTTGTTATCAATAATATTTTCAGGCTACCTGCTTACGCCTATTCTTAATCTGGTAAACGGTATGAAAATGGTGGGCGCCGGCAATTTAAATTACAAGGCCAAGGTAAATTCCGGGGATGAGATCGGGTTCCTCGCTCAAACATTTAATGCCATGGTGGAAGAGCTAAGACATGTGCGTCATGATAACCTGCGTCATAAATGCCTGGCTGCCATAAGGAAAATGTCGGAAAAAATCGGGTTGCAGGTGCGGAATCCGATGATGACCATCAACATGGCCGCTGCGATGCTGCTGCGTTACAAAGGCAGGGAGCTGAATATAGATGATCTTAAAAAGTTTACGGCCATAATCAGGAAGGAAGCATCTGTTATAAGCAAGGTGTCGGATAACCTGCTTATTTATTCGAATGAGCGCCCGCCCGTAAATAACGATATTAGCGTCAGAAATCTTTTTGACGAAATCTCGGCGCTCGCTCAAATGAAATATAACACTGCTATAAAACAGGATTTAAAGGGGGATGTCCATTTAAAGGGGGATGCATTTGAATTGCGTTGCGCGATGGTAAATATGGTTGACAACGCTATTGATGCGCTTCAGGAAACGGGAGGGGAAGTAATACTCGGTGCGGAAGAAATTGATGGGAAAGTAAGAATGTGGGTGCTGGACAACGGGCCGGGCATAGGTGAGGCGTTATTGTCACAGATTTTTGAGCCTTTGTTTACTACGAAACCGCAAAACATCGGGTTGGGGCTGACCGTTGCAAAAAAAGTGGCCGAGCGCCACCATGGAAAGGTTGAGGTTGAGTCCAAGGTAATGGGCGGTACGCGATTTGTCATGCAATTTGATAAACCGGGGAGCGCGTCATGAGAACTATTGCTGCGGGCGTTGGGATTTTTTTCACTCTTGCAAGTTCTCTGGCATATAGCGTAGCCGGCACATTTGGAATTGACGAAAAAATTGCCCTGGAGAATTCGATAGCCAAAAGAATTGAAGATGTTACGGTAAGGATGACGGGCGACAGCAACATCATAGTGTTGGTCAATATAGAACATAATCCCACGATCGAACAGGAAGTAAAAAAAGCCGAGACTCCCGCTGCCGGCCCAGCGGCCGGTGTAAACACAAATAATTACCTGCCGGGTATACCGATGGATGCTTTAGAGACGGAAGTTGTCGGAAATAGCGATGGTTCTTTTACCCAGACGATAAGGTTGCCGGAGTTCATAAAAACATTGTCGGTTACCATGATATTGAGCGATGAGGTAAGCGATGCGACGTTAAACAGCGTAAGAGAATATATCTCCGGGTTGGTAAAGATTAGCGAGGTGCGCGGTGACCGCCTGGAAGTCAGGAAAATGACGTTTGTGGAAAACAAACAGGAAAAGATTAACCTTATACGCGATGTCGCCATTACGCAAATGCCGTGGTTTATTGGTTTGTTCCTGCTGGCGTTTTTCATATTCGGCCCGTTACGCAATTTTATGAAGAACATGATCTCGGCAATAGAGGTTTTCCGTATACAGGCGGATACAAGAATAATAAGCCGTTCGGAGATCGGGGTAAAATCCGGCGGCAGGCCGGAAGGCCTCCGTGGCGGGGTCATGGGCGAGATCGGGACAACGCAGAATGCCGGCCTTACAGGTGGCGAGGGAATCAGGAGCCTGCCGGAAGGCGGTATGCGGCACTTTGGTTTCATCAATGAAAGCAATATAGGCAGCCTGCTTTACCTGTTAAAGAATGAGACTCCGGACATGGTTGCCATAGTTTTGACGTATTTGCCCAAGGAATATTCCGGCACAATAATCAATGCGCTTCCGGAAGCGCTTCGCAAGGATACTCTTAAACAGATGGCTGTTGTAAAGCAATACCATGGCGAGGATATAAGGGTTATCGAGGACCGGCTTAAAGAACGCGTGGATTATCTGCTTGGCGGCCCCCAGAATATAGCCGATTTAATCAATGCCTACGAGAAAGATGAACGCGAAAAAGTGCTTAAGGATATAGGCAGGGAGGACCCTGCTACCGAGGCCGCAATAAGAAATATGCTTGTTACGGCCGACGACCTGGCAAAACTATCCAAGGAACATCTCTACGAAATTTATAAAGCCGTAGGCACCCGCATTTTCGCTGCGGCATTGAGGGGAACTGGTGCGCAGGTGCGCGATTACGTTATGAAAAACCTCACCGAAGGCGCGCGCGATATGTTGCGCCAGGAAATGGAATTAATTCCCAGGGATATCTCAGCCGCGCGTATTAACCAGGTGAAAAAAGACCTGATAACCGCGATGAAACGCCTGGAAGAGCAGGGTACCATTAAAATTCCGCGCGATAGTATAACAGTGGCGTCTGCCACCCCGCCCAATACCGTTCGCAAAAACCCATCCTGATCCCCCCCAATAAGCTACTTATGGGCAAAAAAGCTGCAGCTAAAGCTTTTCTTGACATATTCCCGAAAGTATGTTAAAATTTTCTATCTTTTCAATGAACCGCAAACTTTCATTAGGCGCGTAGGACAAGGCGAACGAGGCCGAGGCTTTTTCGACTAAAAAAGTGAGAGCGTAGCGTTGCCTGCGGTCGAACTTTTTTAGGAAGAAAAAGTCCGGCACCGTTCGACGACTCCAGCGTCCTTATGAAAATTTACGGATGAATATTGCGCCGCTAGCTCAATTGGTAGAGCAGACGACTCTTAATCGTCAGGTTAGAGGTTCGATTCCTCTGCGGCGCAGGCTTTTTACTGTTAACTGTATCGCCGGGATGGCGGAACTGGCAGACGCGCCAGACTTAGGATCTGGTGGGGAAACCCTTCGGAGTTCAAATCTCCGTCCCGGCATAATCCATAATCTAATCACAATGCGGGCGAAAGGAATAGACTGTGCAAATAGAAAAAACCAAGATTGACGTCGTGGATGAAAAAGAATGTGCGATTGTGTTCGCCGTAGAGGTGCCGGCCGAAGAAGTGCGGCTGGAAACCGAAAATGTGTTCAATGAAATTCAAAAAACTGCCCAGTTGCCGGGTTTTCGCGTCGGCAAAGCTCCCAGGGAGATGGTCAGGACGAATTATAAAGTTATGGCGCGGGAGAGAGTAATTGAGAATCTTATCAACCGTTCCGTCAGCATCGCGCTCAGCAGCAAGAGTATTACTCCGGTAACCTATCCGCGGGTCGACAACGTTTCATTTGATTTTGAGAAGCCTTTCAGCTATCGTTTGCACGCTGAAAAACATCCCGAATTCAAAGTGAAGGATTATAAAGGCATACCGGTGAAAAAAGAGATAATGCCGGTTACTGACGAAAAGGTGAAGGAAAAACTTAACGGTTTGAGAGAGCGCAATGCAAGGCTTGTCGAATCCGGCGCTGAAACCGTGGGCGCTTCCCATTTCGTCCTGGTTGATTATGAGGCTTTTTCCGAAGGGCAATCTGTTGAAGAGCTGAAAACATCCGGCCAGATGATTGACATGTCCGCCGCCCAGGGGTTTGCCGGGTTTAACGAAGGTTTGATGGGAGCCAAAAAAAATGAAGAGCGCGAGATAAAAGTGCGGCTGCCCAGGGAATACCCTGACAGTAAACTGGCCGAAAAAGAGGTTGTTTTCAAGGTAAAAGTAAAAGAGATAAAGGAAAAATCGTTGCCCGCATTGGACGATGAATTCGCCAGGGACATTGGCATTGGCAGTATTGCCGAACTCGAATCGAGTTTCAAAAGTTCAATGGAAGATGAAGAAAAACGGCGGCAGTCTGCGGAAGTCGAGAAACAGATAATCGAAGAATTGCTCAAACGAAATGAGTTCGCCGTGCCGGAGTCTCTCATCGAAGAACAGTATAATCACCTTATGGCGCGCATGGCTGAATATTTCCGCCGGCAGCACGTCCACGAATCAGTCTGGCAGAAGAACAGCGAACAGATGAAAGAAAAATATCGCAAACAGGCCGAGAGCGATGTGCGAATTTCATACATTCTAAACGCGGTGGCCTCGGAACAGAAAATTGATGCTACCGACGAAGATATGAAAGCGGAACGGGAAAATATGTATAAAACAAACCCGTCAAGGGAGGGGGAAATTGATAAGTATTTCGGGGAAAACAAGGAGCGTATACAATCTCAGTTAAGAGAGAAAAAAATATTCGACTTCCTTATTTCGGAAGCAAAAATCAAGGAAGAAATCAAAAAATAGTTTGCTGGTTGGCTTTAAAGGAGAACAAAACATGTCAGGACTTGTACCTACAATAATAGAACGCTGGAACCAGGGGGCAGCGGTTGGTTATGATATATATTCGCGCCTTCTTAAAGACCGTATAATCTTTGTGGGCGGTTACGGCGGCGCTGTAACCACTGATTCGGCAAATCTCATTATCGCGCAGCTTCTGTATCTTGAAGCCGAAGACCCGGATAAAGACATAAACCTTTATATAAACTCTCCCGGTGGCATGGTAACCGCGGGGCTTGCCGTTTATGATACCATGCAATACATAAAATGCCCGATAACCACTATCTGCATGGGAATGGCAATGTCGTTCGGCGCGCTTCTTCTTGCAGCCGGCACAAACGGGCGGCGCTATGCCTTGCCGCATTCCCGGGTTATGATTCACCAGCCTCTTATTTACGGCGAGGGAATATCCGGTCCCGTTACGGACATAGACATCGAAACCAAAGAGCTTCTCGGCACCAAGGCAAAGCTTACTGATATACTGTCTCACCACACCGGCCAGACAAAGGACAGGGTGCGCCAGGATACGGAGCGCAACTATTACATGTCCGCCGAAGAAGCCAAAAAATACGGCATAATTGACGAAATTATTGCCAGTAGAAAGAAGTAATTACAATGGCAGAAAATAAAAATACCGGTTCCGATTATATATGCGCGTTCTGTCACCGCGGCAAGGCGCACAGCTTGCGGCTTATCGGCGGACAGGGCGTCTATATTTGCGAGGAATGCGTAAGGAATTCAGCCGAACTGCTGGTAAAAATCGAGAGCGAGGAGTCCCGGCGGTCGTTAAAATCGCTTCCAAGCCCGAAGGAGATAAAGCGTTCTCTGGATGAATACGTTATCGGCCAGGAACGCGCCAAAAAAGCGCTTTCGGTTGCGGTTTATAATCATTACCGCAGGCTGGAGAGCGGTAAAGGCTCTAAAGGCGATGTGGAGCTTCAAAAATCCAACATACTCATGATCGGGCCTACCGGCACGGGCAAAACTTTGCTTGCGCAGACGCTTGCCCGCATGCTGCACGTGCCTTTTGCGGTGGCGGACGCCACCACGCTGACCGAGGCGGGTTATGTCGGCGAGGACGTTGAAAATATTATTCTTAGGCTGCTGCACAACGCCTCGTTCGACGTTAAACGCGCCGAGAAAGGCATTATATACATTGATGAGATTGACAAGATATCGCGCCGTTCCGACAGCCCGTCCATCACCCGCGACGTTTCCGGCGAGGGTGTGCAACAGGCCCTGTTAAAGATACTGGAAGGCACTATCTCAAACGTGCCGCCGCAGGGCGGTCGCAAGCATCCGCAGCAGGAATACATTCGGGTTGATACAAGCAACATATTGTTCATATGTGGCGGCGCATTCGAAGGCATTGACAAGGTAATAGAGTCCAGGATTGTCGAGAAAAAAGTTGGTTTCGGCGCGGAACCCAAGGGTAAAAAAGAGAAAGCCGCAGGGGAAATCCTCGCAATGGTTCAGCCCGAGGATCTTATCCGTTACGGGCTTATACCGGAGTTTGTCGGACGGTTGCCGGTGGTTACTACGCTTGAGCAGCTTACCAGGCGCGACCTTGTAAGTATTCTTACGCAGCCAAAAAACGCTCTTGTAAAGCAATACCAGAAAATGTTTGCGCTGGAGGGCGTGCAGCTTGAGTTTACGCCGGAAGCGCTTGATGAAATAGCGGCTAAAGCGTTAAAACGCGGTTCCGGCGCGCGCGGATTGCGCGCAATACTTGAAGATCTTTTACTGGATACGATGTACGACCTGCCTGACCAGAAAGATCTGCACCGCTGTATCGTGGATTTGCAGGTAGTGCAAAAGGAAAAACCGCCGAGGCTTCAATTCCACGAAAAGCATAGAAGAGAATCGGCCTGACGGTTATTAGGAGTAAAAATGTCAGAATTGGATAAAAATCAGAGTAAGGATAAGAGTGCGCCGGCAATGACTATACCGTCAAAGCTGCCGCTTCTGCCTGTCAGGGACATCGTTATTTTCCCTGCAATGGTTCTGCCTCTTGCAGTCGGAAGGGAAAAATCCATCAAGGCGCTTGAAGAGGCCATGACTTCTCAGCGGTTGGTCTTCCTTGCAACCCAGAAGAACGTCCAGACGGAAGATCCAAGCCCCGATGACATATACGCCATAGGCGCGGTATGCGAAGTTTTGCAGCTTCTAAAAATGCCGGACGGAACGTTGAAAGTTCTCGTCGAGGGCTTGCAGCGCGCCCGCTGGACGGATTTTCGCCTTAACGAGCGCGGATATACGGAAATTGATTTACAGCTTCTTTCTGAGACGTACGAGAAAACGCCCGATATCGAGGCGTTGATGCGGCGTTCCGTGTCTTTGTTCGAGCAATATGTGAAGCTAAATCCCCGCCTGCCGATGGAAATTTACGTTGCGGTTTCCAATATAACCGATGCCGGCCGGCTTGCCGATACAATCGCTTCTCACCTGATGATCAAGATAACGGACAAGCAGGCGATACTGGAGATAGGCCATCCCGGAGAGCGGCTGGAAAAACTTGTCCAGCTGTTAAACGCGGAAATAGAGATATTAAACATCGAGCGCCGGATACAAAACCGCGTGCGCAGCCAGATAGAGAAGACACAGAAAGAGTATTACCTCACCGAGCAGATGAAGGCCATCCAAAAGGAATTAAAACAGAAGGATGACACCGCAAAGGAACTGGATGAACTTCGCAATAAAATTAAAACGCTGAAGATGCCGAAAGAGGTTCAGGAAGTGGCGGAAAAGGAATTGGCGCGGCTTGAAAAGATGATGGCCTTCTCGCCGGAAGCTACCGTAATCCGCACATACCTTGACTGGCTTATAGCGCTTCCATGGTCGGCTACCACCAAAGACAACCTTGATTTGCAGCGTTCCCAGAAAGTGCTTGATGAAGATCACTACGGGCTTGAAAAGATCAAGGAACGGGTTATAGAGTACCTGGCCGTGCTAAAGCGCGTCAAGAAGATAAAAGGCCCGATATTATGTTTTGTCGGCCCTCCCGGCGTTGGAAAAACGTCAATTGCAAAATCCATCGCCCGCAGTCTGGGCAGGTCTTTCGTGCGTATTTCGCTGGGTGGCGTGCGTGATGAGTCGGAGATTCGCGGCCACAGGCGCACCTACATCGGCGCGCTCCCGGGCAGGATAATTCAGTCCATGCGGAAAGCCAAATCGAATAACCCTGTGTTCATACTTGACGAGATTGACAAGATGGGAAACGACTGGCGCGGGGATCCTTCGGCGGCCTTACTTGAAGTGCTTGACCCGGAGCAGAATTATACTTTTTCCGATCATTACCTCGACGTGGAGTTCGATCTTTCAAAGGTTATGTTCATCACCACGGCAAATTCGCTATACAGCATACCGCCCTCGCTGCTTGATCGGCTTGAGATATTGCGCTTTTCAGGCTATACCACGGACGAAAAAATCCGTATCGCGCAGAAATACCTTATACCCAAGCAGATGAAGGAACACGGGCTCACCGAAAATGAGCTTGAAGTTTCGGCCGACGGCATAAAAACCATAGTCCGCGACTATACCCACGAGGCCGGCGTTCGTAACCTTGAGCGCGAGATGGCAAATCTTTGCCGCAAGGTAGCGAAGGAACTGGGCATGAATGAGGAAAAAAAGGCGCAAACGGTCAAGATAACCACTGAAAACGTGGAAAAATTCCTCGGCATACCGCGTTTCGTTCATGAAAAGGTTGCGCCCAACGAGGTTGGTGTCGCAACCGGGCTTGCATGGACCGAAGTAGGCGGAGAGACGCTTACCATAGAAGTTAACCGCATGAAAGGCAAGGGTGCGTTGCAGCTTACCGGCAAGCTTGGCGATGTTATGAAGGAATCAGCCCAGGCCGCGCTTTCCTATATACGTTCTTCGGCTAAACGTTTTAAGATTAACGAAAGTGTTTTCAGCACAAATGATTTCCACGTGCATGTGCCGGAGGGCGCGGTGCCCAAGGATGGCCCGAGCGCAGGCATAGCGATAGGCACAGCCATGGCCTCCGTAATACTCGACCGCCCCGTAAAGAAGGATATCGCAATGACGGGCGAGATAACGTTGCGCGGCAGGGTGCTTGCGATCGGCGGTTTGAAGGAAAAGGTATTGGCCGCATTCAGGGAAGGAATAAATACGGTAATTTTTCCCGAGGGAAATAAGAAGGATCTTACCGACATACCCAATGACATTCTTAAAGAAATGAAAATGTTGCCCGTTAAGCACATGGACGATGTGCTTAGGATAAGCTTACAATTAAACCCGGGGAAACGACAAAAATAGCGACGATAAAGGTGTCTCTTTAGCGTTTTGAAGTGTCGTCGTCATTGCGAGCCCGAAGGGCGCGGCAATCTCGCTTTTCATCAGAACGTCTAGATTGCTTCGCTCTCGCTCGCAATGACCTCAAACTGCTAAAGACACACCGATAAAAAATCCGCTTGTTGACAAGACTGTATAAATTTTATACCATAGCATACAACATTGTGAAAAGTTTCACGAACAATCAATAAATCCACATCAAGGAGAATGCCGATGAAAAAACACTACCTGCTCACCCCCGGACCCACCCCAATCCCGCCAGAAGTAGCATTAAAAGAAGCGCTGCCCATTCTGCATCATCGCACGGGCGAATTCGCGGCTATTTTCTCTGACGTGGCTGAAAG
>Ga0156557_1111_pt1 | contig 23841 bp, 26 predicted proteins | sample RifOxyB2_FD_111952 | JGI IMG/M metagenome (GOLD analysis project Ga0156557, IMG submission 111952) | Elusimicrobia bacterium RIFOXYB2_FULL_50_12
TGCACTTGTCCAAATCTGGCCATTCAAAATTCATCTTATCGGGTTAACAGGCCACAGGGTGGACTCAAAGCCACACCTTCCCGGCCGTTTGTCTTACAGACTTTAGAAACTCGGTGTCTCTTTAGCAGTTTGAGATCATTGCGAGCGAGAGCGAAGCAATCTCGACATTGCTTCTGATAAAAAGCGAGATTGCCGCGCCCTTTGGGCTCGCAATGACGGCGACAACTTCAAAACGCTAAAGAGACACGAAACTCGAACAATAAGGCCGTTAGGTTTCAATATGCGAGCCGAAACGCAGGAAAACGGGGGCGCGGCGTAGCGGTAGCTACGTAAGCCCACGTTTTCCGAAGTTGCAGGCCGCAGATTGAAACCGCTAAATAACGAAACAACTGCTTGATAAACATCAGAAGTAACATAACTGAAATGCTATGATAACGAGGATACAGTACGCCTTAATAACCGCATGGCTTGCGATCATCGGCATTTCATATCTTGCCGTGTTTCCCGTGCCGGAACTTATCGCGGGGTTGCCTCACATTCCTTACCTGTCGGTGACGGGCGCGTGGCTTAAACACTTTCTTATACTTTGCCTGTTTTTTATATCGGCAAGCGGCTGGGGCGGGCTTTTCCTCTTAAAAACCGACATTTCACGCATCGAACGGCTGCTGTTCTCCTGGGGGCTTGGCGCCGGGCTTATAATGCTTACCGTCTTCATTGCCGGCGTTTCCGGCGTACCCGGCAAGCCGTTGTATTTCGGATTACTGGTTTCAGGCGCCTTACTTTTTGCAGTCACCGGCAAGCTTTCATTTTTTACTTCCTGCCGTTCGTTGAAAACATTCCTTTTACTGTCATCGCCGGCCGTTGTAAGCAGCATAATAGGCGCGCTTGCTCCGCCGACACAGTTCGATTCGCTGGCCTACCACCTTGCCCTGCCCGCACGCTACCTTGCAAACGGCATCATCTCAGCCAGGGACGGCAATTTCTTTTTCTCATTCCCGCAGAACATGGAGATGCTGTATCTTTTTGCCGTTACCATAGACAACGACATACTGGCAAACCTCCTGCACTGGATATTCATGCCGCTGACTGGACTTGCAATATTATCTTTTTGCCGCCGGTTTGCCGGCGCGAGAGAGGGGATTATTGCCGCGCTAATATGGTCGTTTACGCCCCTCGTGCTTTTTCTTGCAACCGGAACTTACGTTGACCTTGCCGTGGCATTTTTCATTTTTTTAAGTTTTTACGCATTGATGCTGGCGCGGGAAAGCGGGCGCAGCTCATGGATTGTATACGCCGGCATTTTCACAGGCCTGGCGGCCGGGACAAAATACACGGCGCTTGCAGCCGGACTGGTTCTTTTTGTGATCCTTATTTTTGAGGTTAAAACCAGGCGCGGCGCAATAACTTCGGCGGTATTTTTCGCCATACCGGGATTCCTTGTTTTTATTCCATGGCTTATAAAGAATATTGTATTTCTTAAAAATCCCGTTGCGCCGTTTTTTACCAACCTGTTCGCCGGTTCTGTTATTGCGCCGGCGCCGGCCGCAGGTTACATAAGCCACGTTCAAAGCCACGGCCTCTCTATCTCCGGTATACGGGAACTGATTTTTTTGCCCTGGCAGCTTACGGCCTACGGTTTTCGCTTCGGAGGGGCTTTCGACATAACGGGCGCATTGTTCCTGCTGTTTATTCCATGCTTGTTTTTACCCCGTCAAATTAGTAAAATGAATCCTCGTAACAACACAAAATTGATCGCGTTCTTTACCATCGGTTATTTTGCCGTATGGCTTATGACGGGAAAGGTAATGCGTTTCCTGTTGCCTGTTATTCCGTTTTTGTGCCTGCTTTCGGCCGGCGGCCTTCTGCGGCTTACCGCTCAACGGTTCATGCGCGCCTTCGCTTACGCGTTGTTGATCATAATGATGGCTCACAACCTGTTGATATACCACTGGACAATGGCCGCGCCCGACCCTTACGCCATTGTGCTTGGCAACGAAACGAGGGACAGCTACCTTTCAAGGAAACTTAATTACTATAACGCGTTAAACAAATGCGTAAACGGACTGGGCGCTCCCGCCAAAATACTGTTTGTAGGCGAGACACGGCGTTATTATTGCAACGCAAACGCGCTGGTGCCTTCGGTATTCGACGAACACCCTTTACAAAAGTGGGCAAACAACGCCGCCACGCCGCGGCAACTGGCCGCAACGCTTAATAACCAACGCATCACGCACGTGTTTATCAATCGCTTTGAATATAACCGGCTTTCGTTTGAAGAGCGTTTCACCGCCCGCGGAAAAGAAAACTGGGAAACATTGCTGGCACATAACGGCCGCCAGTTATTCGAGGATAAGCATTGCAGGGTATATGAACTCATTTATTAAAAACACGCCCCTTTTGTACGTTATTACCATAGGCATCTCGTTTGCCATATCTCTCATTTTTACGCCGCTGTTCCGCGCCATTGCGCTGAGATTCCAGATACTCGACCACCCGTATTCCGACATTAAAACTCACAGGCTGCCGACACCATACCTCGGGGGGGCGGCCATCTGGCTGGGCTGGGCCGCGAGCCTTTTCATTATCCGTTTTTTCACGCATTTCCCGAGTGGCACGCTGAGAAGCCTGCGCGGCATTTTATGGGGCAGCGCGATTATTCTTGCCCTGGGACTTGTTGACGACATCCTGCCCAAGGGGCTTGGATTTAAAAAGAAGTTCATCATACAGGCGATTGCCGCGGCAAGCCTTTTTGCCTTCGACATCCGCATTCATTTCATCAGCCCGTATTTCATGGCTATCGCATTCAGCATTATCTGGGTCGTCGGCATTACGAACGCGTTCAATATCATTGACATAATGGACGGCCTTTCCTCAGGCATAGCCGTGATAGCAAGCCTTGCGTTTCTTTTCATCGCCATGCCAAGCGAACAGATTTATGTCAATTTTTCAGCCGCGGCGCTGGCGGGCGGGGCGCTGGGTTTTCTGCCATATAATCTTTCAAAATCGAAAAAGATTTTCATGGGCGATACCGGCAGCCTTACCATCGGCTTCATACTGGCATCCGTCGCCATGGGCACATCTTATACAAAGGCAAACGAAATAGGATTGTTCTCGCCGTTACTGATACTTGCGGTGCCGCTATACGATACCGCGCTGGTAATGTTCATGCGCTGGAAAAAAGGCCAGTCGCCGTTCCTGGGCAGCAAGGACCATTTCGCCCTGCGCCTGGAAATGATGGGGCTTTCACGCAAACGCATACTGGTAATTACGTATATTTTCAGCGCCGCAATATCGCTGAGCGCGTTTTTTGTAACAAGGTTGCCCCTGCTATGGGCGGCCGCGCTTTTCACCGGCATAATCGCAATTGCCATTATCATAAGCCGCCACCTGGGCAAAGTAAAAATAGAATAATCATGTCTTCAACCATAGTTATCGGGGCCGGGATAAGCGGCCTTTCATTTGCGCATTTTTCCAAAAAGCCATGCATTGTCCTGGAAAAGGAAGAGACAGCCGGCGGGCTATGCCGCTCCGTCATTCAAAACGGGTTCACATTCGACGCAAGCGGCCACTTTCTTCACCTGCATCACGGCTGGACAGAGCGCCTTGTCCGCAAGCTGCTTGACGATAATCTTGCCGCGATCCGGCGCAACTCCGCAATTTTTACGAATCGAACGTTCGTGCCTTACCCGTTCCAGGCAAACCTCTACCACCTTCCAACAAAAATAAAAAAAGAATGCCTGCTTTCGTTTATAGAACGGCCTTCGCCGGCGAACGCGGATGCAAATTTCCTGCAATGGTCGCGCGCCACGTTCGGAAGCGGCATAACCCGCCATTTCATGCAGCCGTACAACGAGAAACTATGGACCGTCAGCGCCCGCCGGCTTACCGCGGACTGGACCGCGCCCTTCGTGCCGAAACCCTCGCTTGCGGATTTGATAGAAGGCGCGCTGACGGACCGCACAAAGCAGTTCGGCTATAATACGCGGTTTTTTTATCCTGCGCACGGCGGCATACAAGCTCTTGTAAATGCGCTTGGCCGTAAAAAAAATATACGTTACAACACGAACGTGCGCGCAATAAACATAAAAAATAAATACGTTGAAACCAACGCGGGCGATCGCCTTCATTTCGATACGCTGGTTTCCACGCAACCGCTTTACCAATTGCTTGATTCGATTAACGGCCTGCCGGCCGCCGTAACAACGGCGCGGGAAAAACTTGACTGGAACTCCGTAACCTGCATAAACCTCGGCGTACGCCGCGCAACGCGCGCACCCGTCGCCGGCGGCAGGCACTGGGTCTATTTCCCGGAAAAAGAATACCCTTTTTACCGCGCAGGCGTCTACTCCAACATACTGCCGTCGCTTGCGCCCCGCGGCTGCGCCTCGTTTTACATAGAGACAAGCCGCAGGCCCGGCAAACGCGCCTCACTCGAAGAGCTTTATGAGCGCGCCCGCAAAGGGCTGCTTAAATGCGGCTTTCTCGGCGCGGCAGACCGCATAGAAACCATCCAGTTTGCCGATATCCCCTGCGCCTACGTTATATACGACAAACACCGCGCCGCGGCCGTCGAAACCATACAGAAGTTCCTTGCCGCGCACAACATACATTCCATAGGCCGCTACGGCGCCTGGAAATACTCCTTCATGGAAGAGTCCATCACCAACGCCGCCACGCTGGCTGATAGAGAAGGACAGGATGAGGGGGAAATCGTCGGAATATTGAACAACCCCTCACCTTAATCCTCTCCCAGGAGGGGAGAGGAAACTGACAAGGTAACAATGAAAAAAATAAAGGTTTGTCATATTATTACTATGCTGGAGCTGGGTGGCGCGCAACAGAATACGCTTTATACTTTGAGCCACCTGAACCGTGAGAAGTTCGCGCCTGTGCTTATAACCGGCAAGGGGGGGATACTGGACAGTGAGGCGGCCGCCATGCCGGGTGTTGAAACACATTTTATCCGCCATCTCATACGCCCCACATGCCCGTTGCGCGATATCGCCGGCTTTTTCACAATCCTGTGGCTTCTTATAAAAATCAGGCCGGACATAGTGCATACCCATTCTTCAAAAGCCGGCATATTAGGCCGCTGGGCTGCGTATTTTGCCGGCGTACCGTTCATAGTCCACACGTTTCACGGCTTCGGCTTCCACGATTTCCAGTGGGCGCCCGTAAAATACCTATATATATGTATAGAATGGCTGACTGCAAAAATCAGCGGCGCCCTGATAGTGGTCTCAACCGACAACATAGTTAAAGCGCTCCGCCATGGCGTAGGCCGGCGCGAGCAATACTGCGTTATAAGAAGCGGCATTGACGTTGAAAAATATAAAAAGAAGGCGGGCAACCGTGCCGAAAAAAGAAAAGAGCTTGGAATCCCGGCGGATAAAAAAGTAATTGCCACGATAGGGCCGTTTAAACCCCAGAAAAATCTTGAGGATTTCATAGCAGTGGCGGAGATGGTTAACGCGCGCCGCCCGGATACGGCCTTTCTTATTATCGGAGACGGCGCCGGGCGCCCCCGGCTTGAGCTGCTTATCGGAAGCATGGAGCGGCCAGGCACGGTAAAGCTGCCGGGCTGGAGACGGGATGTTAACGAAATACTTGCAGCCACCGATATATTTGCCATGACCTCGCTATGGGAAGGGCTGCCGCGCTCCATCCTCGAAGCCATGAGCGCAGGCCTGCCGGTTGTCGCCAACGCGGTTGACGGGGTGCGGGAAATAGTAAAAGACGGCGAAACCGGGTTTCTCATAACACCGCGCGATACAAAAGCCATGGCCGAAAAACTTATTGAATTGGCAACAAATACGGAACGCGCAACCGCCATGGGCGAGAAAGGCCGCCTGCAAATAAGCCGCGAGTTCGACATAGCATTCATGGTGAAGCAGCAGGAACGCCTCTATTTGACAAAAACCCCAATTTGAAGTAAAATTGTGCTTTATTTAATAATGGAGAAATATTTATGAATACACATAAAGTAACGCTTATACCCGGGGATGGAACGGGGCCTGAGATATGCGATGTTACGGTTAAGGTTATCGAAGCAACCGGCGTAAAAATAGCATGGGAAACGGCGGATGCCGGCGCGGACGCGATGGGAAAATACAACACGCCCCTGCCGGACTCAACGCTGGATTCCATCCGCAAAAACAAGGTTGCGCTAAAAGGGCCGATAACCACGCCTATCGGCACGGGCTTCCGCTCCGTCAACGTAGCCATTCGCAGGGAGTTGGACCTCTATAGCTGCCTGCGGCCATGCAAAACTTATGCGGGCATTAAATCTAAATACGATAACATAGACTTGGTGATCGTGCGTGAAAACACGGAAGACCTCTATGCCGGCGTTGAGTTTTCACCCGACAGCGCCGAAGCGGAGCAGATTATAGCGCTTTCCAAAAACAAAATACGCCCGCACTCGGCTATCTCCATAAAACCTATATCAAAGGAAGGCACGGAACGCATAGTGCGCTTCGCATTCGAGTATGCCGTAAAAAATAACCGCAAAAATGTAACCGCTGTTACCAAGGCTAACATTATGAAGTTCACGGACGGCCTTTTCTTAGATACCGCCCGCGCGGTGGCAAAAGAATACGAAGGAAAGATTGCCTACCAGGAACGGCTTATAGACAACATGTGCATGCAGCTTGTCCAGAAACCGGAAACCTATGACGTTATGGTGCTGCCCAACCTTTACGGCGACATTATCTCCGACCTCTGCGCGGGGCTTGTAGGCGGCCTCGGGGTTGCACCGGGCGCGAATTTCGGAAAGGACTACGCGGTATTCGAAGCAGTACATGGCTCGGCTCCGAAATACAAGGGCTTAAACAAGGTAAACCCCATCGCCCTGATACTTTCCGGAGTTCTGATGCTTGATTATTTAGGCGAAAAAGAAGCCGCACAAAGGCTTGAGCGCGCCGTTGCAACAGTAATAAAGGAAGGCAAACAGGTTACGTACGACCTCGGCGGCACCGCCGGAACACGCGAAACAGGACAGGCGATAATCAATAAATTGTAGGGAGTAATCAATAATGGAACAAACGTGCCTTATCGTCAAACCGGACGGGGTTGGAAAGAAAAAAGCGGGGGAAATCATCAGGCGTTTTGAAAACGAGGGTTTTACGCTCCGCGGCCTGAAAATGCTAAAACCCACGACAGCTCAAATAGAAGGTTTTTATGAAGTGCATAAGGGAAAACCGTTTTTCGGGCCGTTTATGAGTTTCATGATGTCCGGCCCGATCGTGGTATGCGTTTTTGGCGCCGACAATGCCGTCGCGCGCGTGCGCGAGATCATAGGCGCAACCAATTCCGCGGAAGCAAAACCCGGTACGCTGCGCAACATGTTCGGCACCGACAACCGCCGCAATCTTGTACACGCATCCGATTCGCCGGAAAACGCCCTGCGCGAAATACAGTACTTTTTCGCGGAAAATGAAGTTCTCTCTTACGACCCCGACGCCTGGCAAAACGCATAAAATAAACAATAAAGGTGTCTCTTTAGCGTTTTGAAGTTGTCGTCGTCATTGCGAGCCCAAAGGGCGCGGCAATCTCGCTTTTCATCACAAGCAACGTCAAGATTGCTTCGCTTCGCTCGCAATGACCTCAAACTGCTAAAGAGACACCAATAAAATAAAGGTAAAACATGAAAGTTCTTGTATTGAATTCTGGCTCATCTTCGGTAAAATACACATTCTTCAGCATGGACGGGGAAAAAAAGCTTGCGCGCGGCATTATAGAGTGCATCGGCCTGCCTGAGGCTTATTTCAAGCACCAGAGCGCGGGCGAAGAGGAAGTAAAGGAGCAGTGCAAGGTATCCAATCACCTTGAGGCCATAGACATAATCATTAAAAACCTTATAGATCCCAGGCACAAGATTATCAACGATTTAAGCGAGATTGACGCCGTAGGCCACCGCATCGTCCACGGGGGAGAAAAATTCTCGAAATCCGTCATGATAAACGAGGAAGTGTTGCAGGACATACGCAACTGCTTCGTGCTGGCCCCGCTTCACAACCCGCACAATTACACCGGCATAGAAGCCTGCGAGAAACTGCTTGCCGGTGTGCCGCAAATTGCGGTATTCGACACTGCGTTCCACCACACGATACCGGACTATTCATACTTCTACGCGCTGCCCTACTCGCTCTACCAGAAATACAACATACGGCGCTACGGGTTCCACGGCACGTCGCACCACTACGTGGCGCAACGCGCGGCGCAACTGCTCAATAAGCCGCCGGACCAGGTCAATCTTATCACCTGCCACCTCGGCAACGGGTGCAGCATCACTGCCATCCGCAACGGTATTTCTGTTGACACTTCGATGGGCTTTACCCCGCTTGAGGGACTGGTAATGGGTACCCGCTGCGGCGACATTGACCCCGCGATAATCATTCATCTGTTAAATCTTGAGAAAATATCGGCCGACGACCTTAATACGTTGCTCCAGAAGAAAAGCGGGCTGCTGGGGATCTCCGGGCTTACCAGCGATATGCGCACGATTCTTAAATCAGCGGCCAGCGGCTCTGACCGCGCGCGCCTTGCGCTGGATGTTTTCTGTTACAGGGTGAAGAAATATATATCGTCCTATTTCGGCGTACTTAACGGAGCGGATGCCATAGTATTCACGGCCGGTATCGGTGAAAACTCGCCAACGATAAGGGAACGCTCCTGCCATGGGCTTGAAAACCTGGGTATACGCATGGATTTGCAGGCAAACAATGCCGGCGGGCTTGAGGAACGCATAATATCGGCCCAGGACTCGCCTGTAAAAATCATGGTAATACCAACTAACGAAGAGCTTATGATAGCCCGCCAGACCCTGCGGGTCTTGACAAATAATTAAGTAAACACTATAATGGATACTCTGAAAATTTTAATAGAGGAATTAAAACAGGCCGGCACACTAAAAGATACCATAGCTTCATGGGTGTGTCCCGGCGTTGAAGACATTGTCCGGCGCCAGAAATTAAGCGTCTCATGGACCGCAGCATTGATAGATGACGAGGTCCTGGTTACCGGAGAGATAGCGGGCGATATCACCCTGGAATGCGGCCGGTGCGTTGAGGAGTATTCGTCTCCGGTACTCATAAAATTTCAGCAGGCATACCCCGCAACCGTGCCGGAAATAGATCTGCAGGATGAACTGCGCCAGTTGTTAATACTTCATGTACCCTTGAAGCCCCTCTGCAAAACTGAATGTGCCGGAATCTGCCAGGTTTGCGGTAAAAACCGCAATCTTGCCCCTTGCCGGTGTCCAACAGGTTTTCCTGACCAGAGGTGGGAAAAACTAAAGCTTAAAAAGTAAAACGGAGGCCACACTATGCCAAATCCAAAGAAAAAACATACCCCCAGCCGCAGGGACATGCGCCGCGCCGCCAACTGGAGAGTAGAAGCGGTCGCAACCGTCCGATGCCCTCAATGCGGCGCCCCGCGCCTGCCGCACCACGTATGCCCCGCCTGCGGTTTTTATAACGGCGAACTGATCGTTGCAAAAAAAGATAAGAAAAAGCAGGAAGGCGCTACACCCGAGGAAGGGAAGTAGTAATGCGCCTGGCTCTTGATGCCATGGGGGGCGACCACGCGCCTGCTGTTACAGTTGCCGGAGCCGTTGAATACGCGCGTGAACACGCGCACGAAGTAATACTTGTCGGTAACGAAGCTCTTATCGAGCAGGAGCTTTCGAAATATTCCGTCCGCAAGAATAAAATAACTATTCAACATGCAAAGGAAACCATAGGCATGGACGAACCGCCAGCCCAGGCGGTGCGCCAGAAGAAGGATTCCTCTCTTGTGGTGGCAGCCCAGCTTGTGGCCGACAATAAAGCCGATGCTTTCATATCGGCTGGTAATTCCGGCGCCGCCATGGCGGCATCACTTTTGTGCATGCGCCGCATACCCAATGTAAGCCGTCCCGCCATCGCTACCATATTTCCCACACTGGCAGGCTATTGCGTACTTCTTGACGTCGGCGCCAACGTTGACTGTAAACCCAGGCACCTGTTCCAGTTTGCCATAATGGGCAAAGTGTACCTGGAAAAAACATTCGACAAAAAAAATCCGCGCATCGGTTTGCTTTCCATCGGCGAGGAAGAAAACAAGGGAAACGAACTCACCCTTTCCACCTTTGAAATGCTTAAAAACAGCCCGCTTAATTTTATAGGCAATATCGAAGGCCGCGACATCCCGAAAGGCCTGGCCGACGTCGTAGTATGCGACGGATTCGTAGGAAACATTGTGCTGAAGTTCGGCGAAGGCGTTGCGGAAATGGTTTTTAAGCTCGTTAAACAGGAGATGAAAGCCCATCCCATCGCATGGGCGGCGCTTCCATTTTTGTGGACCGCCATGCGCGGCCTGCGCAAGAAACTTGATTACACCGAACACGGTGGCGCGCCTCTTTTAGGGGTTGACGGCCCGTGCATAATAAGCCACGGCGGCTCTAATGCGAAGGCCATAAAGAATGCGCTTAAAGCCGCTGCCCGCTACGCCGAAAACCACGTAAACGCCGAGATCGCCGCGGAAATAGAAAAATTCGAAGCACTATCGAAGTGTTAAACCCGGATTTTGCAATAGGCGCGAGAACCGAGGCGAACAAGGCGGAGGCTTTTTCGACGAAAAAAGCGAAAGCGTAGCGTTGCCTACGGTTGAGCTTTTTTCGGAAGAAAAAGTCCCGCATTGTTCGACGAATTCCGCGTCCTATTGCAAATTACGGGTTAAAGGAAGAACGCATAATCATGGAAAATTGCGGAGTAAAAATTTTAGGCACAGGCTCTTATCTCCCGTCAAGGGTACTTACAAACGCTGACCTTGAAAAAATGGTGCAGACGTCCGATGAATGGATTACAACGCGCACCGGGATAAAGGAACGACGCATCGCCGACGACAAAACCGCAACGTCCGATTTAGCGGTAGAGGCCGCCAAAAATGCCCTTAAGGAAGCCGGCCTTGCGCCAACCGATATTGACGCCATAATCGTAGCCACGGTAACGCCGGATATGTTTTTTCCGTCAACCGCATGCCTTGTTCAAAAGCAGCTTGGCGCGTCAAAGGCCGCCTGTTTTGACCTCTCGGCAGCATGTACCGGCTTTATTTACGGCCTGGCCTGCGCAAAATCCTTTATCGAAAGCGGCATGTTTTCAAACATACTTCTTATAGGCGCCGAAACGCTTTCCAAGATTACCGACTGGAACGACCGCAATACGTGCGTATTGTTCGGCGACGGCGCAGGCGCCATGGTGCTAGGGCGCACTTCGGGACAAAAAAGCGTTTTATCCGTACACCTGGGCGCGGACGGTAATTATGAAAGCCTGCTGAAACTGCCCGGCGGCGGCTCCCGCAACCCGGCAACCGCAAAAACCGTTGAAGAACGGCTTCATTTCATGAAGATGGAAGGCCGCGAAGTATTCAAGGTTGCAGTGATGAAAATGTCCGAGGCAGCCGAAAAAGCGCTGGAGATTGCCGGTAAAAAAACAGGCGATCTTGCGCTTGTTATCCCGCACCAGGCCAACCTGCGCATCATAGAGGCTATCGCCAAGCGCATGGCGTTACCGGCTGAAAAAGTATACGTAAACCTGCATAAATACGGCAATGTCTCGGCGGCAACGACAATCATAGCGCTGGATGAGGCGCGGAAAGAATCCCGCGTAAAGCCGGGCGACCTGGTGGAACTTGTCGCCTTCGGCGGGGGATTCACGTGGGGCGCAACGGTGATACAACTATGACAGAATCCATGGCCTCAAAAACAGGATTGCTTTTCCCGGGGCAGGGCGCTCAGGCCGTGGGCATGGGTAAAGAGCTGTACGAAAACTTTCCCGAAGCGCGCCATGCGTTTGACACGGCAAATTCCGTGCTTGGATTTGACATAACAAAAATCATATTCGAAGGCCCTGACGAAGTTTTACGCCAGACACAATACACCCAGCCGGCTGTTTTTGTTACCAGCATAGCCGCTTACAGGGTATTTTCATCAGCCTCCGGCCTTTTGCCTGAAAACTGTATCGCGGCCGGCCACTCGCTGGGAGAGTATTCGGCACTGTGCGCCGCCGGCGTGTTCTCGCTTGAAGAAGGGCTTGAGCTGGTTAAGGCAAGGGGAGAATATATTCAAAAAGCTTCGGACTCAACCCCCGGCACGATGGCCGCCGTCATAGGGCTTGAAACCGCAAAGATTGCTGAAATCTGCGCGGCTGTAAAAGATAAAGGTGTTTGCGAAGCGGTAAATTTCAACTCGCCCGGCCAGGTTGTGATAGCAGGCGCCACGGTGGCCGTGGATGCAGCCGTGAAGCTTTGCCAGGAAGCCGGCGCCGCGAAAGCTATAATGTTAAATGTTTCAGGCCCGTTTCATTCATCCCTGATGACGCCCGCTTCGATAATGATGCGGGAAAAGCTGGCCGCTTATTCGCTCCGGCCGCCGGTATTTCCGGTTATTACCAACTGCGACGCGTCCCCCGTAACCGACGGCAGCCTGCTTGCCGATAAACTGGTGCGTCAGATAAACAGCCCGGTTCTTTGGGAAGACACCATACGCCGCATGATCTCCATGAATGCCGATACATTTATAGAAATAGGCCCGGGCCGCGTGCTATCCGGCCTGTTGCGCCGCATTGATAAGACAAAAAAATCATACAACGTGGAAGATAAATCAAGCCTTGATAAAGCCGTAACGGGCGTTCGTTAAATTTTTCGGAAAGGGATACGCGCATGAAACTTAAAGACCAGGTTGCAGTAGTAACCGGCGGCGCCCAGGGCATCGGCCGTGCCATATCCGAAGCGCTGGCAAGGGAAGGCGCAAAAGTCGTGGTAGCCGACATCAATGAGCAGCAGGCGCAAACGGCCGCAAATGAAATTGCCCAAAAATATGGAATTGAAACGCTGGCTGTCGTCGGAAATGTGGCAAACGGAGAAGATTGTGAGAAAATTATCCGTCAGGCACTTGACAAATTTTCCAAAATAAATATACTAATTAACAATGCCGGCATAACGCGCGATAATCTTATCATGCGCATGTCGGATGCCGAATGGGACGCGGTGCTTGGAGTAAACCTTAAAGGCGTGTTCAACTGCACAAAGGCTGTTTCCCGCAGCATGTTGAAAGCGCGTTCGGGCCGCATAGTGAATATCGCTTCCGTGGTAGGCCTTATGGGAAATGCGGGACAGGCCAATTACTCCGCATCAAAGGGCGGCGTAATAGCATTGACAAAAACCTGCGCGCGTGAATTTGCCTCGCGCGGGATACTGGTAAATGCCGTAGCGCCCGGGTTTATACGCACAGCGATGACGGATGCGTTAACTGAAGACGTGAAGAAAAAGCTGTCCGAGCAGATACCCCTTGCAAGGCTGGGCGAAGCCGAGGACGTTGCAAATGCGGTGGTGTTTCTTTGCAGCGACGCTTCGTCTTATATCACCGGGCATGTGTTATCGGTAAACGGCGGAATGTATTTGTAGAAATATAAACGTAACGAGTACAAGTACTCGAGTTGCCTTAAAGGAGGCTACAATGGCAGATGTGGAAACAAGAGTTAAAGAGATTATCGTAGAACAACTTGGAGTTGACCCGGGCGAAGTGTTGCCGCCTGCATCGTTCGTCAATGACCTTGGCGCGGACTCGCTGGATACCGTTGAACTCGTCATGGCGCTGGAAGAAGAATTCGGCATTGAAATTCCGGACGAAGAAGCCGAAAAGATCCAGACGGTCGGCCAGGCCATAGATTACATTAAAAATCACCAGCAGGGAAAGTAATAAAAATACACTATCACCCAAAAGGCCTGTTGAACAACGGCAGAAAATAAAGCTGTTCTGCCGGTTTTGCGGCAGGTCTTTTTTAGCGGAATGAAAACACATGAATAAGCGCATTGTAATTACCGGTGTAGGCATAGTTTCGCCCATAGGCATAGGAAAAGATGTATATTGCAGCGCCCTTGAGCAGGGCAAGAGCGGCGCCAACCGCGTAACCACCTTCGATGTCAGCGGTTATACAACGCAGATAGCCGCGCACGTCAAGGACTTCTCGCCTGAGAGTTTCATTGACAAGAAAAAGGCCAGGAGAATGGCGCGTTTTTGCCAGGTAGGCATGGCGGCCGCGCACATGGCTATCAAAGACTCAGGCCTTGACCTTGCCGTCGAGAATCGCGCGCGAATCGGCGCAATTACAGGCACTGGCATAGGCGGCCTGGACGTTATCGAAGAAGAGCATAACAACCTCCTTGCCAAAGGACAGCGCCGTGTAAGCCCTTTCCTTATACCTATGATAATTACAAATATGCTCCCCGGCGAAATCGCGATAGAATACGGCTTAACAGGCCCGAACTATGCGGTTTCAAGCGCATGCGCCTCATCCAATCACGCCATAGGCGATGCGTTAAGGTTAATGCGTTACGGTGATGCCGATGTAATGGTTACAGGCGGCGCCGAGGCGGCCATAACCCCGCTGGGGCTCGCCGGCTTTTGCAGCATAAAAGCGCTTTCAGCCCGGAACGACGCTCCTGAAAAGGCCTCGCGCCCGTTTGACAAGAACCGCGACGGCTTCCTGATGGGCGAGGGCGCCGGCATTATCGTTCTTGAAACGCTGGAACATGCCGTGGCGCGAGGCGCGAAGATATACGGAGAACTGCTGGGCTATGGCGCATCAGACGATGCCTACCATATTACGGCCCCCCAGCCGGAAGCGCTTGCCGCGATCCAGGCCATGAAAGTAGCGCTTGCCGACGCAAAGATATCGCCCGACGAGATTGATTACGTCAATGCGCACGGCACTTCCACCGAATACAACGACAAGATTGAAACGCATGCCATAAAGAAAGTTTTTGGCGAAAGAGCATACAAGATTCCCGTATCCTCCACAAAGTCCATGACAGGCCACCTGCTTGGAGCGGCCGGCGCCGCCGAATTGATAGCAACTGTCCTGTGCATGGAAAAAGGGTTCATACATCCTACCATAAATTACGAAACCCCGGATCCCGAATGCGACCTTGATTATGTGCCTAACACCGCGCGCCGCCAGCAGATAACGTGCGCGCTTTCCAACTCGCTGGGCTTTGGCGGACATAACTCCGTTTTAATCGTAAAGCGCTATGAAAAATGATATCGAAAAACTTGAGAAAACCCTAGATATAAAATTCGAAAATATAAACCTGCTCAAGCAGGCCATGACACACAAATCGTACGCAGCGGAAGCCGGCACGAACGAGAATAACGAGCGCATGGAGTTTCTGGGCGACAGCATATTGTCCGTCATCGTGGCGGATTTTCTTTTCCAGAAATACCCGGATGAAGATGAAGGCAGGCTTTCGCAGCTTAAATCCCAGATAGTATCGCGGCACGGCCTGAGTATCTGGGCAAAAAAGTTAAAACTCGGCAACTACATGTACATAAGCAAGGGGGAAGAAACAAACGGCGGCCGTAAACGCGACAGCCTGCTGTCCAACGCTTTTGAGGCGGTAGTAGCGGCGGTGTACCTGGACGCCGGTTTCTTTGCAGCCAAAAAATTCATATTCAACTACCTTATACTTCAACGCCGCATGGTTGTAACGGATGCCAAGAGCAAGCTGCAGGAACGTATACAATCCGTTCACCGTACACTTCCGGAATACAAGGTGCTGTCCGAATCCGGCCCCGATCATGAAAAGATTTTTGAAGTCGGAGTTTTTGTAAAGAAAGAACCCCTGGGCAAAGGCAAGGGCCATTCCAAGAAAGAAGCGGAACAAGCCGCCGCCAAAAACGCCCTTAAATCATTAAAATAATTGTAACGGAGGCCGTTTAACATGGAATATTTTCTTACTGAAGAACAACAAATGATCGTTGATCTCGCCCGCAAGATTGCGCAGGAAAAAATTAAACCCGTACGCGAACACTATGACGAAACCGAAGAATTTCCATGGCCAATAGTTGAAGAACTTGCAAAGGCCGACCTTTGCGGCGTTTACATACCGCAGGAATACGGCGGTTTCGGCGGCGGCGTCATGAACCTTGTGCTGGTTGTCGAAGAGTTGTGCAAAGTGGACGGCGGCATATCCCTTGCTCTTGCCGCGACCGCGCTGGGCACGTTCCCTATCCTTCTGGGCGGCAACGAGGAACAGAAGAAAAAATACCTTCCTGATATTGCATCCGGCAAAAAGCTTGCGGCCTTCGGACTAACCGAACCGGAAGCCGGCTCCGATGCCACATCCATGCGCACTACCGCAAAAAAGGAAGGCGACTACTACGTATTAAACGGCACAAAGTGTTTTATAACCAACGCCGGCGACGCGGAAACCTACACCGTTTTTGCAAAAACCAACCCCGGCCGCGGCCCCCGCGGCATCTCCTGCTTCATCCTCGAAAAAGGCATGAAGGGTTTTGAGTTCGGCAAGAAAGAAAAGAAAATGGGCATACGCGCTTCTTCAACGCGCGAACTCATATTTAATAACTGCATGGTTCCCAGGGAAAATCTAATCGGCAAAGAGGGCCACGGCCTTTTGATAGCCCAGGGAACGCTGGATACCTCGCGCCCCGGCGTCGCAGCCCAGGCTCTCGGTATAGCGGCGGGCGCGCTTGAGGAAGCCATAAGTTACGCGCGCACGCGCGTCCAGTTCGGCCAGCCCATTTCATCGTTCCAGGCCATACAGCACATGCTCGCCGACATGGCAACGGAAGTGGAAGCAGCCCGCTGCCTGCTGTACCAGACTGCGCGCATGATGGATGCCAATCCCGGCAAACGCACTACCAAGGAATCCGCAATGTCAAAACTCTACGCCTCGGAAGTGGCCATGCGCGTTACTACGAACGCAGTGCAGATCTTCGGCGGCTACGGCTACATCCGTGAATACCCGGTTGAAAAAATGATGCGCGACGCCAAGATCACCCAGATATACGAAGGCACCAGCCAGATTCAGCGCAATGAAATAGCGCTGAATCTTATCAAGGAAAACGCGGCTAAAAAATAGAGGTTAACATGCATTTCATAGTTTGCATAAAACAGGTTCCGAACACCACGAACGTACAGATAGATTCCTCGACGGGCACGTTGAAACGTGAAGGCGTGGAATCCATAATAAATCCGTTCGATGAATACGCCATCGAGGAAGCGGTGCGCTTAAAAGAGCGCACCGGCGGCAAGGCTACCGTGATAACAATGGGGCCGCCGCAGGCCGAAACTGCGCTTCGCGAGGCCATCGCCCGCGGCATTGATAACGCCATCCTTGTTACCGACCGCGCCTTTGCCGGCGCCGATACATGGGCGACGTCATACACGCTGGCCAACGCAATAAAAGCCATCGGCTCCTACGACCTTATACTATGCGGCAAACAGGCCACCGACGGCGATACCGCCCAGGTTGGCCCCGGCATAGCAGAGATGCTCGATATTCCGCACGTCGCTTATGTTAAAAAAATCGAAGATATAAACGATAAGAACGCGCGGGTGGAACGAATGATGGAAGACGGCTACGATCTTATCGAGATGCCGTTACCCGGGCTTATGACAGTAGTCAAAGAAATAAACACGCCGAGGCTTCCTTCCTTGCGCGGCATGATGGCTTCAAAGAAAGCCCAGATACCGCACTGGACCGCACAGACAGTAAACGCTGAAAAGAATAATATCGGGCTTACCGGCTCGCCCACGCAGGTAATGAAAATATTTTCTCCGCCGCCGCGCCCCGGCGGGCAAACGCTTGCCGGCTCGCAGGAAGAAATGGCCGAAACCCTGGTAGAGAAGCTGCGCCAGGCACAGATAATTTAACTCACCGGGAGAATCACTACAATGTCAAACCAGATAAACGTACTTTCGGAGAAGTGTATCGGCTGCGCTCTATGCGTAAAGCAGTGTCCGTTCGGCGCTATTACGCTTGCCGAGAGGCCGGATCATCCCAAAAAACTTAAACTTGCCGTCATAGACCTTCATAAATGCACATTCTGCGGCGCCTGCGTTGAGGCCTGCTCAAAGTTCGGCGCCATCTCCATGGTTAAGGAAGAGCCGATAAAGCTCGACATTGACCCGTCGCATTACCGCGGACTGTGGGTCTATGCCGAGCAACGCCACGGCGAAATTTCACCGGTGGTATACGAGCTGCTAAATGAAGGCCGCCGCCTGGCCGACAAGCTGCAAACGCCGCTCTGCGCGGTGCTGATAGGCAGCCAAATCGAATCAAAAGCCCATGACCTTATACAACGCGGCGCGGACAAGGTATACGTTTACGACGATCCCGTTTTTGTGGAATTCCAGGATGATTCATACAGCGACATACTTTCGCACCTCATCGAAAAGGAAAAACCGGAAATCATCCTTATGGGCGCCACTAACATCGGCCGCTCGTTTGCCTCGCGCGTTGCCGCAAAGATCCGCACCGGCCTTACCGCCGATTGCACCGCGCTTGAGGTTGACCTTTCAAACAGGAACCTTATGCAGACGCGCCCCGCGTTCGGCGGAAACATAATGGCGACGATTCTAACCCCGCGCCACCGCCCGCAAATGGCCACTGTCCGTCACAAGGTTTTTAAACAGGCAAAACGCGACCCCAACCGCAAAGGGGAAATTATAAAGAAAACCGCTGACGTCTCAAAAATAATAAACCGCACGAAATTTTTGGAATTTGTAAAAGACACGTCGGCGAAAGTAAACCTTTCCGACGCCGACATCATCTGCTCCGGCGGCCGCGGGCTCGGTAAACCGGAAGGATTCAAGCTGATAGAAGAGCTTGCGGAATGCATGGGCGGAGCGGTAGGTTCATCGCGCGCAGCGGTTGACGCGGGATGGATAGCATATTCGCACCAGGTTGGCCAAACCGGCCGCACCGTGGCGCCGCGCGTATATTTTGCCTGCGGAATTTCAGGGCAGATCCAGCACATGGTTGGAATGGGATCTTCCGAGATTATCGTCGCAATAAACAAAGACCCCAACGCCCCCATGATGAAAGCCGCCACCTTCGCCCTGGAAGGCGACGTCTACGAGATAATCCCGTGGATAATCCGCAAAGTAAAAAAATCCCGCGGCTTGGAATAAAAATTTTATTTGACAAATTTTCTAATATTTGATATGCTGGTGTCATAATACAACGTCGTAAATCTTTTTTTATTACTTTATTTGTGAAAAAATTCACAAAGTCTGCATGGTAAAAGATATGTCTCTTTATTATATTAACAAAAACAACTGGCAGGAATTCATTAAAGCGTTGCTTAAGTCGTTTACCGCTTACGGGCTTACGGCGCAGGGGGAACACCTGTCGTGGAAAAATATTTCGGAAGATGATATACCGAATATCGTTACGGGCCGTTACCGCGCAACCAAGCCTGTTAAGGGTTTCCTGTTCCCGGCAAAGGAAGAAGTAACAAGCGAGCCTGATGCCAAAAAATTGCTTATCATCGGGGCAAAGGCCTGCGATCTCTGCCATCTTCCAACCACGGACGCGATTTTCCTTAAAGGGGTTGTTTGCGATCCCTATTACGAAACGAAACGTAAAAACACTGTTATCATATCATCCGATTGCGATGCCTACCGCCCGAGTTGCTTTTGCACGCTTATGGAAGGCAAACCTTTCCCGGCGGCGGGCTTTGATTTGAACCTTACTACGCTTGAAAACGGTTACCTGGTTGAAACCGGAACCGCGGCAGGCGAGGAACTTATAAAGCTGCAAAACTCACTGTTTGAAAAACCATCCGACGCACAACTTTCCGCCCGTGAAAAAATGCGCAAGGAAATGATTGAAAAAGTTAAAAAGAATAATGCCGAATTTTCCTGGGAAAATCCGCGCGCGATAGTCGGGGCAACCGTTGCCTCGCCGCTATGGGAAGAGGACATTGCTAAAACTTGCGTCGAATGCGACGCCTGCCGCTTTGTGTGCGGAACCTGCTATTGCTTCTTATTGGCCGAAACCGCGCGTAACTGGGAAAAAATTCGCACATGGGATTCATGCCAGTCGGAAGGCTACGGCCGCGTGGCAGGCGGTGCGAATCCGCGCAAAACAAAAGGCGAACGCCTGAGAAATCTATACCAGTGCAAACTTGTCTGGCGGCCGGAAAACTTCGGCCTGTACGCCTGCACCGGCTGCGGCCGCTGCATCGAGGTGTGCCAGGGCAAGATAGACATAAGAAAAAGCATACAAAAACTGGGGAAAAAATAACCATGTTTAAAAGCCCTTATAAACCGATACCGGCGCGGCTTGAAAAAGTAATGCAGGAAACAGACACGATAAAAACGTTCGTGCTGAGGCCTGAAGAGAAGTTCGCTTTTGCCACGGGACAGTTCATAGAGTTGTCATTGCCCGGCATAGGGGAAGCGCCGTTTACACCTTCGTCATCTCCGTACAAAACGGAAACCATAGATGTTACAGTTATGCGTACCGGTTTTCTGACGGAAAAGCTCCATTCCCTTAAAGGCGGCGAAATGCTTGGAATCCGTGGGCCGTATGGAAACGGATACCCCGTTGAAAAATATTACGGCAAGGAAGTTCTCATTTTGGGCGGGGGAGTCGGCATGGCCCCGTTGCGCTCTTTTCTGCTGACGCTGCTTGCGCAGAAGGAAAAATTCAAGAAAATCATTCTTTGCTACGGCACAAAAACCCCGGAGGACGTGGTTTACAAACATCTGTTCCCTGAGTGGAGCAAAATTAAAGAGCTTGAAATACTTCGCAGCGTGGATAAATGCCCTGTCGGCGTATGGAATGAAACCGTCGGCCTTGTTACATGCCTGCTCGACAAGGTGAAAGTGAACCTGGATAATTCGGTGGCGATTGTATGCGGGCCTCCGATAATGATGAAATTCGGCACCCGCAAGCTGCTTGACATAGGGTACAAACCGGAAAACATTTATCTTTCCATGGAAGCGAACATGTCCTGCGGGCTTGGCAAATGCGGCCACTGCCAGCTTGGCCACCATTTCATCTGCAAGGACGGGCCTGTATTTACATGGGAACAACTAAAAACCATACCGGACCCGTTTGCGTAAAGCTAAAATGAAAAAATTATTTATTGACCTCGAAATGTGTTATAAATGCAAAGAGTGTACCGCTCAATGCAGTTACTATTATCACCCGGAAAACAAGGGGCATGTGCGGTGCCTTGCGCTGGCGGCGCAGGAAATCGTATGCCGGCGCTGCGAAGAGCCGCCTTGCGTAAAGAGCTGCCCGCAGGATGCGCTTGAGAAAAACGCGGAAGGTATGTTGCAACGCTATTCGATGCGCTGCACGTCGTGCAAATCCTGCACCATAGCCTGCCCCTTCGGCGTTATTTACCCTGAAATCGTCGAATACAAAACCAGCTCCTCGGACTGCACTTCCTGCGAGGCGGAAAACAAAACACCCTTATGCGTAACCAGTTGCCCGAAGGGCGCCATACAATATATTGAAGTTAAAGAGGACCCGGCAAAAGATATTTATGCCGTGCGCAACGGACGGTTCTTCGTTCACACTGTGCGCTGGAAACGGAAATAATATGACGGAAATACTTGTAAGCTACTTTATATTCCCCGGATTTTTGTTTGCCGCGGCCGCAGGCATGATCGCCTCATGGATAGACCGCAAGGTAACGGCCAGGGTCCAATGGCGGCAGGGGCCGCCGCTTATGCAGCCTTTCTACGAGATACGGAAGCTGTTTATCAAGGAAACTATTCTCCCGGCGGACGGATCGCCATGGTTATTTGTTTTAGCGCCGTTCTTTTACCTTGCGTCCATAGTGCTGGTTGCGGATATACTGTTTCTTGCGCTGATGAATCCGTCGCTGGGATTTGTCGGCGATCTTATAGTTGTTTTCTACCTGCTGGCTTTGCCGGCGGTGGCAAGCATAATGGGCGCCGCCGCGTCTGGAAGCCCGTTTGCATCCATAGGCGCAAGCCGCGAAATAAAACTTCTTCTTGGTTACGAAGTGCCTCTTTTCGCGGCGCTTCTTGTGCCGGTAATTAAATCGGGCAGTATTTCGCTGGGCGATATAATCATATACCAGCAGTCTTACGGCGCATTGGCCGGAAGTTTTTCAGGCATAATTGCGCTTATTGTCGGCATAATGGTCGTGCAGGCTAAAATGGGGCTTGTCCCGTTTGATGCCGCGGAAGCGGAAACCGAGATCGCCGGAGGTTGCCAGGTGGAATACTCGGGGCCGCTGCTTGCGCTATGGAAGCTTGGAAAAATGATAATGCTTGTCGTCGGCCCGCTATTCCTTGTGATTATGTTCTGGGCAACCGGAGGCTGGCTTATACTGACGCTTAAATACGTGGCTCTTCTCACGGTTGCCATACTTATAAGAAACACGAACCCGCGGCTCCGGATTGACCAGGCGATGCGCTTTTTCTGGGGGCCGATGTTTATAGCGGCGCTTGTGGCCGTAATAGCCGCATGGATGGGATACTGATAATATGTCTTACGCAATAAACGCACTTACCAAATCATTAAACGTTTTTCATGCCGCATGCAGCCCGTGCAACAACTGCGACATAGAAATACTCGATGCCATAACCCCGCGCCATGACGTGGAGCGCTTCGGCATACAGCTTGTCGGCTCCATACGCCATGCGGACGTATTGCTTGTTACGGGAGCGGTTAACAAAAAAGTGGTACATCGTATAAAAAAGCTGTATGAACAAGCGCCGAAACCCGTGCTCGTCATAGCCGTGGGCGGATGCGCCTGTTCTGAAATCATGTTCAGGGATTCTTACAATACCTGCGGGCCGCTTGACAAAATAATCCCGGTTGATCTCTACATTCCCGGCTGCCCGCCTAAACCTGAGGCAATGATAGCCGGCGTAGTGAAACTTATACAGGCCGCAACTAAAAAGGCAGGGGGTTGATAGAATGAATCCGATGATTGAACAGATACAATCCAAATTCCCACAAGCCGTAACAAAAATATATGAGCATAATGCAAGGCGAATTTACGTTGACGTCAAGCCGGAACACATAGCGGCCGTGGCCGGGTTCATATACAACGATCTTTCATTTCGTTATGTTATCGCGAGCGGCATAGATACGCCGGAAGCGATAGAGATACTGTACCACTTTTCACACGATTCCACCGGTTTAATGCTGTCCGTGCGCGCCGCTATCGCGGACAAGGAAAAGCCGGCAATAGGTTCGCTTACGTCCGTCATAAAAGGCATCTCCTGGATAGAGCGGGAGATACACGAGTTGCTTGGAGTGGATTTCACAGGGCATCCGAACTTGAAGCACCTGCTTCTTACCGACGATTGGCCCCAGGGCGACTATCCTTTGCGGCATGACAATAAAAGGAAATAAGATGGAAAAAGATAAAAATATGCAAGAACCGAAACGATGCGTTATACCGATAGGCCCGTATCACCCGCTGCAGGAAGAGCCGGAGTTTTTTAAGCTGCACGTTGACGGGGAAAAAGTAACGGGCATAGACATTGAACTGGGATACAATCACCGCGGCATAGAGAAACTGTCCGAGGCGAAGCATTTCGACCAGGGCATTTTTCTTGTGGAGCGTATATGCGGGATATGTTCCACCTCTCACCCGTTTGCATTCGTCAACGCGGTTGAAGACCTTGCGGGCATTGAGATACCGGAACGCGCAAAATACATACGCACAGTGGTAGGCGAGCTTGAACGGGTGCATTCGCATCTTCTATGGCTGGGGCTGGCAGGGCATTTCCTGGGGTATAACACGGTATGGATGTGGTCATGGAAATACCGCGAACCCGTACTTGATATTTTTGAAAAAATTTCCGGTAACAGGCAACATTACGCAATGATGAAGGTAGGCGGTGTCCGGCGCGATATTGCGCTTGAGGATATGCCCTGGATAGAAAAAACTCTTGACGAGCTTGTTAAGGGCGTTGACATGTTCAAGGGCGCGGTGATGGACGACCCCGTTATCTGGGCGCGCACAAAAGGAATAGGCATTCTTACCCCGCAGGATAT